>Ga0247841_10004430_pt1 | contig 24126 bp, 25 predicted proteins | sample LaCruzMarch2015__2_FD_192410 | JGI IMG/M metagenome (GOLD analysis project Ga0247841, IMG submission 192410) | Freshwater microbial communities from meromictic Lake La Cruz, Castile-La Mancha, Spain - LaCruzMarch2015_18m | ecosystem: Environmental > Aquatic > Freshwater > Lake | place: Spain... | reverse complement strand
TACCGAACAGAATATGACACGCGGAAAGACATTGGTGATAGTGACGCATGATGCTGATATCGCCGAAAAAGCTCATGAGGTCGTTGTTATAAAAGACGGCCAAACCATTCGCGACCAGCGCGTTCATCAGAAGATCTACGCCGAATAGCCATGATAAAAAACTCTTTCATCCTGATGTTCAAAGCTCTCCGCCACCGCCCTATCAGAAGCTGGCTGACAATCGCCGGTGTCGTCATCGGAGTGATGCTTGTCATTGTTATCTTGTCTCTTGGAAGCGGGATAAAGAACGTCGTCAATAATATGTTGGCGCAATTTGGTTCGGACTACCTTATCGTATTGCCCGGAAAGGAAGATAATCCGTTCGCGGCGCTTTTTGGAGCGCAGAAATTCCGTGAAAGCGACATCATGGATCTGGAAAAGATTTCAGGCGTCAAACTCGCCTTACCGATGGATGTGGCAACACTTAATATGGAATACCGCGGAGAAAAAAAGGCTGTTCGCGTTCAGGGCGGGAATTGGAGCGGAGTAACCGGACTTTTTGAATCATCGCGCGGCATTAAACTTGAGAACGGTAGTTGGCCAAAAGACGGCGATAACGGCGTTGCTGTTCTTGGCTATATGGTAGCCAATGGGATGTTTAAAAGTAATATTCGTGTCGGCGAGGATATAGTGATTAAGGCAAAAAGAATGCGTGTCGCAGGAATTGTCTCAAAGATCGGCGCTCAGGATGATGATAATTCCATTTATGTTTCGCCGAGCGATTTTCGAACAATGACAGGACTTAAACCGGGCGCTTTAACTGCATTTATTAAAGTGGAGCCGGGCGCGAACATAAACTTAGTGGCGCTTCAGGTAAAGTCCCAACTTTCCCAACAGGAAGTTGTGCGCGACTTTGTGGTCATGACGCCGGAAACAACCGAACGTTTGGTCGGAAATGTTTTGTCCATCATCGAGCTCGTCTTCATGGCAATCGGGCTTATCTCGCTTGTTGTCGGGGCGGTCGGCATTATGAATTCCACATATACGAGCGTTTTGGAAAGAACAAAACAGATAGGCATCATGAAAGCCATCGGCGCCACCGATGAAGCAATCCTCTCTCTTTTTCTTATTGAGTCAGGAATGATAGGTTTAGTCGGCGGATTAATCGGCGTTATTTTCGGAGTATTTGTTTCGGCTCTTGTCGGACTTGCCGCAGGATTTATGGGCTTCAGCGGACTGTTTACTCTTGCCGGTCTGGATTACTTCGGACTTTTGGCGGTATTACTCTTCACATTCGTTGTCGGCATAGTCTCGGGTATTTTGCCTGCCCGCCAAGCCGCCAAAAAGAGCCCGATGGAAGCTCTGCGATATGAATAATTACAGATTTTATGGCAATTAATTTACCAATCTTACTGTCAATTTTCCCGTTTTTGGTTTTTACAGTAATCCTTCTCTGGGGTAAGACTTCCCTTCTCAGAACATCCGTCATAACGCTTGCTTTGTTCACGGCACTGTCTGTTTTCTATTGGGACATCTTCCCCGCTTCTCTCATGGTTTCTTACGGGAAAGGATTTTTTATTGCTTTTGATATTCTAATTATTATTTTCGGAGCGATTTTCTTTTTGAATCTTCTTGAGGACATTAAAGTCATCAAAAATATTTCATATTATCTGGAGCATTTTTCCGGCGACTACAGATTGCAAATTATTTTATTGGCATGGCTTTTTGAAGCTTTTATAGAAGGAACAGCGGGATTCGGGACGCCTGTAGCAATAGTCGCCCCGTTACTGGTCGGCCTTGGGCTTACGCCTATTCGCGCTTTGATAATAGGTCTTTTGGGCAATAGTTCCGCGGTTGTTTTCGGGGCCGTGGGCACTCCCATAAGAATAGGATTTGCCGGATTAGACGTTGCTTCCGTACCCTTTATTTCTTCACTGATAAATTGTTCAGGTTTTATAATCCCGATTTTCATGTTGTGGATAATCACAAAAGGACGGGCCAACCAGAAAAAGGAATTCTTGGGCGGATTGCCATTTGCGATCTGGGCCGGAATTGCTTTCCTCCTGCCTTCCGTACTTATCTCGATGTGGAGTCAGGAGTTCGCGACGGTTTTCGGTTCCGTTATCGGAATGATACTCGTGTTGATAACAACAAAGCTCGGTCTTTTTGTTCCCAAGGATCGGTTATCTCTGCAGGAAGACGAAAAATTAACGAGTTCAATGTCCGCTACAAGAGCATTTTTGCCATACGGGCTTCTTATATTATTCCTCATTCTGGGAAAGATATTTCTCGGCAATACGGGTGTGAACATTCCTCTCGGGTTTCCACATGTGTTTAATTTGTTCAATCCGGGATTTGCTTTCATTTTGGCGGGATTGCTGGTAGTTCTTATTTGGCGAAGTAAAAAAGAGGCGATTCTTTCTCTACTCTCAAGAGCTTTCTCAGGATCGCTAAATCCGTTTATCGTCATTATGTCCATGTCCGTATTTGTACAGATAATGATAAATTCAGGACAGAATTATTCTGGTATTCCTGCGGCAATTACTCTTGTGGCAAAGGTTTTTGAAACTTCTTTCCTGCCATTCTTCACTCCATTTATCGGCGCTTTTGGAAGTTTTATAACTGGAAGCGCGACGGTTTCCAACATCATGTTCGGCAATTTCTATAACGCGGCAGCTATCGCCTTGGGAAATAATGTTTCGATAATTTTGTCTCTTGCTGTTGTAGGCGCGGCTGTCGGAAATATGATCGCCCTGTCCGATATGTTGGCAGGTCAGGCGATTCTGGGTTTGAAAAATCAGGAACGGCAGGTTCTCAAAGGAGTTTTTGTTCCCTGTTTCTCGCTCTTGATCATTATTGGCGTTATCGGACTAATCTTCAGCTAACTGTTGTCGTTAAAATTACAGAAACAAATGGGAATAAACTACATTTGCCCAATGGAATGTATTGACATATTATATTAAAAATGCTACTGTTACATATAGGTATGTCGGTCCGCATCTGGGTGCGGAACCAAAATTCATAGTCGAAAAGGAGGCTAGTCATGGAAAACAAGGAAGTTCTTCGAGGCGAAATAAAAAATAGCGAGGAAATAACTGTTAGTTGTATTAATTGCCACAAGGAAGTCAAAGTGAAATTAATTCCTTATGGCGGTGGGAAAATTGCGATGTGCCCTATTTGCAACAAGCTCGCGTACAACGGAAATTAATTTGCCTGAAACTGCCGTCAATGAAAACCATTGGCGGCAATTTTTATTTTAGTCAGGAGATGCTCATGATGATGCTGAAAAATTAAATGGAGTAAAATTGATTTAATGAATAGTTTGTGGTATTATCATCTCAATGAGATTGCCTGACTTGGATCGCGAACGGAGCGAGAAATTGCTTTCTCTTTCTGATTTTCTGAAGTCCTATAATGAGGGCCTGCCTACTCAGTTCCCGCGGGCTTCTTTGGCGCTTTTGCGTGAATTCAGAAAGGAACATGCAACACTTTTTAAACATAGCGACTCGTGGTCGCTTGACCAGCACCGCAAAGTCGTGATGAATTGGCTTCCCTCTCGCTGCAGGGTCCAGTAGTTAGGGTGCTGTATAATTAAGCGATGTTGAACGGGATCAGACATTCGCGCGTTCTCTGCGTATCTGCTTTCGTAGTGCTTTTTATTCTTTTATTGCTCGTTACTGGAGAAGTGATATCCGCCGGCAGTTTTGTATTGAACGCAGACGTATGGTTTGAAAATCTGCTTCTGGGAGTTCGGACATCTTTTCTGCTGCGCGTATTTAGTTTTGTGACTATTTTGGGCAATACTTTCGTAATTATAGGAATAACAGGAATAATCGGGGCGTTCCTTTTTTTCTCTAAAAAACACTACGGCGCATATGTATCGGGACTCGCCACGGCCGTCATGGGCGCCAGCGGTACTAATTATCTTATGAAGACGCTGATAGAGCGCGCACGGCCGGGTGAACTTTTTTCTTATACTGTTGAAACTTCTTTCTCGTTCCCGAGCGGACACGCAACTCTCGCGATGGCTCTATACGGCTTTTTTGCTTTCATTCTCTGCAAACTTTATCCAAAAAATACTGTTGTCATAATAACGCTTGCGACACTTGTAATTCTCGCGATAGGATTCAGCAGATTGTATTTGGGAGTGCATTTCCCAAGCGATGTGTTTGCCGGATATATTCTTGGAGGGCTTTGGCTCCTAATCGGGATTGAAGTTGCAACTCTGTTAACAAGAAATGATATAGTGAAATAATGTTCAAAAAACTCGGCTATACCGCGCTGTTCGTTGTTGTCGCAGGAATAACGGTTTTTTCTTTGCCGGTATTATTTTCTTGGACCCTTGAATATGAACGAGCATCTTCTGAAATAGCGGACCAATTCCCTGTTACGGTTGACCCGCAACGCAAGCTTATTGTTGAGAATGATCAGGTAAACGCACTTTTCGAGAATGAAAAATCCCCGCTACAGGCAGCTGTTGAAAATACCGGAGGCGCATTTTGGGGCATATTTGAATTAATTGCGACGACCATCTCGGGAGCGCCGTGGTATCAGAGTCTCGCGGCGGCAAATGTCCGATTCGTTACCATTGAACCCGGCATGAGGAAAGAACAGGTCGCAAAAGCGTTCGCGAGCGCGCTTCTCTGGAATAGCAATCAGAAAAAAGAATTTACGACTGCGGCTCCGGCATCAGCACTCCCTCTTATTGAGGGCTCTTTCTCGCCGGGCGTTTATTCAGTTGAAGTAGGAATGAAGCCCGCAGAAGCGCAGGCATTGGTGAATGCGCGTTTCTCAGAAGAAATCCTGTCTCATTACGGAACTACGACAGCAGAAATAGTGCCGCTTGATCAGGCGCTCACGATAGCGTCGCTTATCCAGCGGGAAGCGGGCGGAAATGATGATATGCGCGTAATATCGGGGATTATTTGGAATCGTCTTTTCACGAATATGAACCTCCAGTTGGACGCGACACTACAATATGTAAAAGCGAACAACACTTCGGTAAGCAGTTGGTGGCCGATTGTTGTGCACTCAGATCTTTTCCGCAAATCGCCTTACAACACTTATTTGAACGCCGGTTTGCCTCCTTCACCTATCGCGAATCCGTCAGTCGCTTCTGTGTTAGCAGCTCTCAATCCGGTGAATACGACATGCATGTTCTATTTCCATGACAATGCGGGGCAATTCCACTGCACGGACACATACGCACAGCACGTTGCGCTTCTTAAAAAATATTACGGGCGCGGGAAGTAAAAAATAGATTACAATGTACTGTACACCATGAATAAGAAAAAACGTTTTCTTGCGTACGCATCCGCAGGGATGGCCGCTGCGGTTCTGTGCTTCCTTCTCTACACGCAGACAATTACATATACTCCTCCAGTCGCCGCACAACAAAAAGTAAATACCATCTATCCAACGCAATATTCTGACACTCACATTACGAAAAATGCCATAAAAACTGACACTAGGTTTAAAGACTTGTCAGTCATCAAAAAAGAAAGTTTTCTGGCGAATGCCGTTGGTTCCATGCCGACTGTCGAGCCTGTAACGAAAGCTAGACAACCAGAAAAAGGAACGTGGCTTTGGACTCCTACGCTGGACCTGACCCCTGCATATTGGAACTCCATCATTGCCAGCTCAAAAAAGAACGGCATTCGTAATATCTATCTTTCCATAGATTCCTATCTGGACATCTATGTCATGCCTGCAGGTCCGGAAAAAGATAAGAAGAAAAAAGCTTTTGACGGCATTCTTGAAAGTTTTATAACGGCGGCTCACAAAAATAATATGACAGTCGACGCCGAAGCCGGCTGGAGGAATTGGGCGGAACCGGGGAATGAATATAAAGCATTCGCGGTGGTAGATTATGTGCGGCAGTTCAATGCCACTCACACTGAAAAATTCCGCGGATTCCAATATGACATTGAACCATATGTGCTCTCGTCATACGCAAAGAACAAAGAGGACGTTCTGCGCAATTTTATCGGTCTCGTAGACAAAACAGTCACATGGCTGGACGGCGATACATTGGAATTTGCAGTAGTCATTCCGGATTTCTATGATGGCGCAAGCGGAGAAACGCCGCGGTTCTTTTACGGATGGAATTACAGATACGCGCTTGATCATCTGCTTACTGTGCTGGAACAGAGGCCGGGCAGTACGATACTCGTAATGGCATACCGCAATTTCAGCAAAGGAGAAGACGGGTCCATAGAGATCTCTCAGGATGAGATAAAAACAGCGGACTCATATCACACCAGAGTTATAGTGGCTCAGGAGACCGGAGACGTATTGCCTTCGTATGTCACCTTCCACAACACCTCATTATCGAATCTCAATAAGAACATAAAAAACATACAGGAAGCGTTCGTCAGCAATAAAAGCTATAACGGCATCGCCATCCATTACATAAACTCTCTGATGAAACTTGATTAGAAAGAAGTTATTTTAGAGTACGGCGCTTAGGAAAAACCAGAGCAGAACAAGAACTGCCGTGATGCCGGCAAAGATAACTATCGTTGAAAGGAAGAATTTTACAGCTTCTTTTTGTTTGCCTTCAAAAAAGAGCCTCAGAGGCTGAAAAATGAAAAAATATCCCATCATTGCCGCGGAAAGGACGAACAGCGACAGAATAGTGATGGGAATGAAGATGCTTTCTTCTACCGGTTCAAGCATTCTGGATCCGTAAAACATCAGCCAAGCAACTGCGGTGATATATGTCGTCGCCGCCAACGCGTTTATGAATGGGTTTTTGCTCATACTCATCTAAACGCGCGTATCCGCGCGTAAGTTTCCTTTCAGCCCTAAAAGTTCGGCCTTCAATCTATCTATTCAGATATGTAACAGTAAGCTGGAGAACCGTAGCGAATAAAACCCAGAGAAGATACGGGATATTTATAAGAGCAACCCATTTTATATGAGGATATATGACTATCATCGCCCAAATGAGCGTGCCCAAAACCAGAAGAATGTCTACAGCTGCGAGCGCGTTGTTCTTAAGGCCGAACTGTATCCATGTGAACGATAAATTGAAGATGATATTCAGGACGAACGGCAGAGCGATTATCCACGGCAATTGTTTCGTAAAAACTTTGTAGAACACCGTTCCGAAAGAAACCGTTATAAGGACATAAAGGAATGTCCACACAGGACCGAACAGCCATGCCGGAGGCGACCAGCTGGGTTTAATGAAGGTTTGGTACGAAGAATAAGCGTCCATATTTAATTCAGTTAAATTTTAGAGTTTTGCCGATTCGGCAAATTTCATTGTCTTAGTGTCAAGCAAAAGCCAGAGGCTCTTCCCCATTGACGGTTGTACTGCAAAACTCTCTCCGGGAGCCCTTTCCGCATAATTGATGAGCAGCCCGCCTTCCCTTATTTCCGTCGTCTGCGGAGCAATGCGGTCTCCGAGTAATACGGCGCTTGTCCCCTGATAGCCGTCAGCGGTTTTTATGGCCGCAACCGCGTAATAGAACGTCCCGCTCCCGCCGGTGGTCTGGCTCAGGAGAAATCCGATATCGTCCACTCCGTCCCAGTTCAGGTCACCCACGGCTTGATTGCCGAAGTACTGCGTCACGATTTTAGACGCGGAACCGGGCGCGGCTGCGGATTCCGCATGGCCGTTTATGAGCGTCACTGGCTGTCCTTCAATAATGTATGTAGCATTTTTATAATCCGCCGCTGTTGTTTCTTTAGGCGCCGGAGAAACCTCTTTGTTTCCCTTTGTTAAAAAATATATTCCACCGACAGATATCAGAACAATTGCTATTCCGGAAATAATGGATTTATTCATCCTATAATTATACGCCATTCTTCTCTCTGTTTAGTATGACTCGGAAATCATTCCTTGGCCTTAGGCATATAGCCTTTTTGCTCAAAAAACTCCCTTCCACCTGGAATCTGCGTGATGTTTATTAGGTCTTCTGGAGTAAACCATCGTAGCTCTACCAGATCGTCGTTTGGATTTAAAGTTATTTCATCAGCATTCTTGTCTAAATAAACTTCAAAACGATTAAATTGCATGTGCGCCAGAACTTTTTCGCCTGTCTCCTTTAGTGTTTTTTCTGATATTCCCTCCCCAACCTCAGGCACTTTAACTATACGTGCGAAGGAAATATCAAGTTCAGTTTCTTGAAAAATTTCTCTCCTAAGTGCTTGCTCAATATTTTCTCCATCCTCAATTCCACCTCCGGGTATGTGCCACAAATCAGGATAAACGCCACCTGCCTCAGGATCTTTTTTCCCCATCAAAATTTTGCCGTCCTTGCTAAAAATTATCGCGGAAACAATTACTCTTTCAATTTCACGGAGTGACTCTTTCTTTTCTTGGACAGATTGTTCTTTTTGATTTCCCATGTTTTCCATACCTATAAAATATCACGTATCGGACCTAAAGTAATTTGAAAGACTTTTACGAGCTATACTGGATTACATGAACAAACGGCCCGTGTTAAGTATCGTTGCGCTCTTATTAGCCCTTGCCGCTGTCGGCGTACTTTTCTTGTGGACGCGAACTGGAGCGCCAAGTGAAGTGCCCTCTATTGTCGTTTCGCAACTCTCGCAAGACCTTTATCCGCTTTATGACAAAACGGAATGGAACGCGCCGGTTGCGGAGACATTCACCATCTCAACCTCTACTTATTCGGGAGCGAGCATAAGTTCTGTGCCTGTCCTGAACACAATGGATCCGGGGAGCGTTTTCTCTCCATTCCAGAAATATTATGACAAAAGTCTCAAAGCGCTCGGGTGGAAAGTAGATAACTACATGGAGGCTGGCGGCCCGATGGGCGGACAGACAGGATACCGAAAAAATAACGAGTTAATTCTTGTCCGCTTCTCCACCGTATTCCACACGGTCACTAATACTGCGCCGTCAGAATGTCCATGTGACGTCTCCCTCTCGCTCTTCTCCGCGAAATAGTTTTATTCCTTTTTCTTGTCTAATTTATCGAGGCCGAGAAGTTTAACGCCGAAGTAGACAACTAGAGCAATAACGATGAAATCGATTACCGCGCTCACCAAATCTCCGTAGAGGATCTTGGCAGATCCGATCTGAAACGATGAAGCCGTCAGATTTCCCGCTGCTCCGAGAACCAGCCCTATAAGCGGATTAATAAAGTCAGTCACAATCGCCGAAACTACCTTTGACACTGCCCCGCCAAGGATAAAACCAACCGCAAGCCCGACAACGCCCTGTTCGCGAATAAAATCTATAAATCCTTTCATATGTCTCCAGTATACCTCACCCATTCCGTAAGGCGTCGCCTTACGGAATTATGTGCTGGTGCTGGGTCTTAGGAAATTAAGGAAGTAAAGGAAAAGGAAGAAGTTCAGATAATTCCACGGGCTTTCATATATCCCCATAAAACCCAAAAATCCTAGGAATCCCAAAAATCCCAGATTTCTTCGCCAATCTTTTTTGTTTTCCATAAATTTTACTTAGATGTTGATAACGTATTAATTATACTTCCTTCCGTAAGGCGTCGCCTTACGGAATTCTATTTATTGTTATTGCTTTTACCGAGCATAATTGCGCTCAGGACAAAAGCTATCGTGAAGAATAGCGCGCCGTAGAAACAAGGCGTAAAGAACGGATTGACCACTCCGCTACCAACAGCGCATCCAGTCGGACAAGAAACATTTCCCATCCACGCAATTAATTCAATCGTGAAGTTCGCCCACGCAAATAATGTTCCTATTAAAAGCACCACGAACTCGGATATGATGATTTTTCTCATAGTGTTTATTATACTACCCGCCCGTAATGACTTGGCGGTCCGACCGCCAAGTTCCGTAAGGCGTCGCCTTACGGAATTGATATCATTTTAGCAACTTGGAAGCTTAGCTTCCAAGTTGCTATTTGAGGGCGAAGCCGAGGAGGCCGTGCTCTTTTATCTTCTTTTCGTAGTCGGGATATGAGGCGTAGATTCTCTTCATTTCCGCCACCGAGCCAACTGACGGCATTACTTTTTTGAAATTAATTTCTTTCACCATCGCATCGATACTCTTCCAGTGGAATTTCTTAACGATTTTCTTCACGCATTTCTCTTTTCCGCAGACGAACGTGAGCGTGTCCCCCACTGCTATGGGCTGATATCTGACAGTCCCCGCCCGCGTTTCAATAGGCTTAACGCCGCTTTTTACCTCATCAAAATTCTTTTTATCAATTGCCCTGAATCTGAGTATCCAATTCCGCATTACCCCAAACTCTACAGCAATTTAGAGCTTTTTGAAATTCCGCAAGGTGCCACATTACGGGTTTACTATAGCAATTTATTCGGTCTGCGGTACTTGTTCCGCGAGGTGTTGTTCCGCGAGATGTCACCTCGCGGACTTAAAAATTGTACAGGAATTTAGGATTTTTGGTATCTACTTTTTTTGAAATTCCGTAAGGTGTCACCTTACGGACTTAGTCTAGAAATTGCGATTTAGATACTAACTTCATTGAATTATTTTAAAAGATTTGTAATCACACTTACCACAGTATTTCTATCAAAATCTTCATTTGTCCAATCTGAATATTTGACCCGACAGAATCTCCAACCTGCCGCCTCAAGGACGCGTTGACGTTCCTCGTCACTCTCAACATATATACCGTATGCTTCATCTACTTCATCTTTGAAGTGCGTCGGGCCATCACATTCAATGGCAAGACGCTCGCAGGAGTTTATATTACTGACGACGAAGTCAATTTTAAAACCACAACTTGTCACTTGATTTTGTATTTTATAGCCACGCTTCAGGCCTGTTTTTAACAAATTGTAAAACTCTTCCTCAAAGTAAGAATCAAATTGCTTTAATTCTGTTGAATTGAAATTGACTTCGCCGTTTTCTTCCGCGTATTCAAGATACTTCTTTAGCCATATTCTGTCAGGTATATCCTGAGAAGACATGCTAGTAAAACAATGTACTTGTAACCTCGCGCGTGAGAAGGCTACGTTTACGCGGCCTTTGTTTATGTCCGCATTTATATCACCACCTTCACCAGTTAAGGGAACGTATTTCCTTTTCTGATCAGGGGTTCGTATCACAAACGAATAAATCACGATATCTTTTTCGTCACCTTGAATCCCCTCGATGATGCTTACCTTATAGTTGTCTTCTTCCTCTTTAAATCCTTCTTTTTCAAAAAGTTCACGGATATATGCCGCCTGTGCGTTGAAGAAAGATAAAATACCAATAGATTTATCTTGGTAGCGTTCGTCCGTACGGAGTTCTCTAAAAAACTTTAGAATTTCTTGTGCCTCGACAACATTTACATTATCGGCTATTTCTTCTTTACCATCCGATTCTACTTTATGAATAACAATAACTCGATTCGTGTCTTTGTAGGTTAAGTAATTACTATTGAGAGATATGAGATCTTTCCCATTCGGCTTATAGAAATATTTATTACTAAAACCGACAAGTTCCTTTGGCGAACGATAATGATATTGGAGGGTTCTATGGAGAAATCCTCTATTTTTGGCTATATCCAAAACCGATTGAACCGCGGTGCCACTTGCTTTAATTTGTCTATCTTCAGGAATTTGGTAGCGATGAGCTAATTCATCAAACACGCGATTCGATTTAAACATAATTGTGCTGTCCCTCATTTGTTCGCTGTCTCCTACGAATAATGTATGAGAGGAGCGATACATCACAGGCAAAGTGTAGGCCACATTACACTGCGAGGCTTCATCCAAAATTACATAGTCGAAGAGTTCGGTCTGAAACGGAATGATGCGACTCGCGTCATCAAGTTCCATTATCCAAATCGGAATTAAATCCAAAACGGCGTTAAAATAATTCGCATCTTTTCTGAGATTGTCAAAAGTCTTAAAAGCCTTTTTTGATTTTCCAAACGCACGAGCCAATCGTTCTATTATTTGCCTTACTGTTGTCCCGCGACTCCATTTTTCTATGATGCTTTTATTAACTATATTCTGAATGTATGTGGTCACACGTTCACTTCTATCTTGTTCTGCGCGTTTAAGAGTGGAGGACAATCTATTAGTACTGGAAGCTTGTGATAATTTTTTCATTTCTTCCTTTATGTTTTGCACTCGTAATATTTTATGTTTTATGTCTTCTAACTCCGAGACCGTGGACAAATCGATAATCTCGTCTACGACTTTAAATTCGCTATGTGAAACACCGCAGGAGGAAAGCTTTTGCCCCAATTTTGTTTCTGCGTATTGGAGACGCTGAATATTTTCGCAGTAAGAACAGTGATTGTAGAGGGCCGTTAGTGCTTTAGTCGCTTTATCTCTGGAAAGATTTTTAGATAGTATTTTGTCTATGTATTCAATAATTTCTCTTGGCAGTTTATTGCGCTCCTTTATCACTCGTAAATTTCTATATAGATTATTTAATTTGCGGAGTAATTCAATATGCCTGTCATAACCGGTTTTTGAAACATCATCTCTTATCCTGTTGATTGCCTCGCAGAAGTTTTTATTTTTCAGATTCAAATCGCTGAACATCTGATCAAATTCATTTTTACCGTCACTTTTTTCGTACTGTTTAATAAGTTTGCCTAATGATTCAATTTCTGTTTTTGCGTCTTTAATTTCTTTCCACTCCACAGAAGAAAAACTCTGTGCAAAACAATTAAAGTCAGAAATATTTACATCATATTCTTTGAGCTTTTTTAACTCTTGGCTCAATCCGTAGTATTTTCTTTGCGCGTTAATTATCTCATTAATGGCTGTACGTGTTTTGTTCTTTTGCTCGATGACGTCAGAAAGAGAAGAAGCAGTTCGGCTTTGGCCACGTCCATCTTGTAGTTTTTGTATAAATGCGCCTAACCCGCTAAGTTGTGGGGCGATTCCGTCTGCCTCATCTTCCTCTCCAATCTGTGCTGAGTTCGGGTTTGGCAAGTATCCATATAAATATTTTATTTCTAACTTTTTCAATTTGTCTTTTACAACCTTCAGAGCTTGGGCTTTCTGACTTACGAACAAAACGCGCTTCCCGGTTGCAGCAAGATGACATAGAATATTTGAGATTGTCTCTGACTTACCTGTTCCTGGCGGCCCTTGAATAATCGCAGCTTTATTGCTCATAATAGAAAGTGTGGAGACTTGAAATTTGTCATACAAGAAAGGAAAATACAGATCATTTTCATGCGGAGTATCACCACTCTCATTCAGACCCTCTTCTTCTGTCCAGCTTGTAAGGGATGTCTTTTCTAATTCCTCCTCAGGTAATTTTGAGAGCTTCTCCAAATCTTCTGCAAGAAAGTAATTAGCTTTTGGACCTAAAGCTATTTTGATTTCCTCTAATTTGAAGGAACTTTCTTTAAAACTAGCCTTGCTTAAACGAAGTTGGGCTTTTATTTGACCCCAAATCTCTTTGAAAGTTTCTAAATCGGTGATTGGTAGAGTTAGTCGTCCATCCATTTCATATTTTCCCATTTCTTCCAACAATTCAAAGTATAAATCTTCTCCAAGAACCGATTGAAACATTCCAATATTTACTTGTATTTCTCCATCAACAAAGTAGACGTAGTATTTACCGACGCCTTCTTTTGTAATTTCTTTGTCTATCCTTATGGGCAAAGCAAAGAGAGGGTATCGGTCGATTTTTGTTTTTAGTTTTTTCTCTGCTTCGGTTTGGTCCTCCTCTTGTCCGTCAATCACAATACCGTCTTCTTCTTCAATCGGAAGTTCAATTTCGAAATAACCAAAGTTAAAAATTATTTGCTTAGTGAATTGGTCGTTGCGATACTTGTTGTAAATATCTTGAATCTTATTTGCTAGCGCTTTTTCTTTCTCATATTGCTCTTGTTCATTCTTTGGAACGTCTTGTGGATCGTACGCGTAAAAAATTGGAAGGTTAATTAATTCTCCTAAATTGCCATCCGTATCGCCATTGAGTAACCCTTGAAGACCAAAATATTCTTTTGGCAATTCCACAGAATATTTCAACTGGGCGGCGATTGTACGCTCGCGCGTAAGCCTAACATAATTGAGAGCATATTTTATAAAGTTTGTGAGATTTTGCTGTTCCATAACTATCGTTCCTCTAAAAATGATTTTCTCAGAGTTGCGAATTCGGAAACTGAGTTGAAATATTTTTCAAGCTGCCCGTAATCTTTAAAAGTGAACTTTCCTTTTTCTTTGTTATAGGTGTTACCATGCATGAATTTTTCATACGTGCGATATTCTTTTGCCGGAGCTATGACAAACAATTTTTTCGCAATTGGCGTTAATTGATTCAATCGATTTAATCCGCTTCCAACTCCGGTTGATTCCTCAACCTCGAAGGCATACTCCGGAACATTTTCGCTGAACCAAATCACATCGATTTGGCTCACAAACGGAACGAGCTCTTTCCCGATAAACATTGTCGGTAATTCTTGCAGGCTGACATAGTCGCCCAACTTTTCACCGTATGCTTCGTATGATTTATCTGGGCAATACGTATCGAAGCCTAGAAATCTTCCCATTTTTAAAAGCAGCATCTGAGCTTCTCGATGAGCAATTTTTTGGCTTTGTTCTTCAAGATCACTAGTTCCCTCAGAAAGGTCAGTTACTTTATATTTTTTTACAAAGTCATCAATTGAATTATAATTGGAGAAAAAATTTGCCTTTGCTTCATCATTTATTGGCATAAAGCCTTGCACCATTGAAAAATGGTACTCCTTACTCAATTCAGTAATAACAGAAATGGGCACATATACTGGCATTAGTTCGTTTAAGAAATAAACACATGTCCATGGCTCTTCCCCTTTTTTCGGCGGCCATAGTGAAAGGCCCAGATTTTTACTGTGTTGTTTGTACAAAACTTTTCCGGCATAAAGAAATTTGCTTTCCTTTTCATCGCCCTCTTTACCTTTATAAAATAAGACTAGGTCTCCATTCTCCATCTTGTCCCAGGACGGTTTTTTTGTTTCCTTATTCCCCCAAGCAAATAATTTTTTGTTAGAGGATAATATTTTTTTACCCTCTACAGTGAGGTGTGGTTCTACAATTAGATAATCAATGCCATTCTCTATGGTACTTAAGAAATTTTTGTAGGATGTCTCATTGGATCTTGGGGCCAAAAAGATATTCATCTTTGAGTGATACCACAAATCTTCATTTTTGGGAAATCGTATTATTCGCTAAAAATTGTTTTCCTGTACTTACAAAAACTGCACAATTCGCTACTTGGTGGACATGGGCCGTCTAACAACTCTTCTACCTCATTTGTAAACTTAAAGAAGTTGTCCATATTTTGTGGAATTTCTTTCCAAATTGGCTTCGCTTGATAATACATATACCCCTTATTCGGTTTTATATCTGTTGGTGGAAAGACTAACAGGCCCATTTTTGATATCGAAATTGGGCCGCCTTCCGCGGGATGCTCAAGCGAGTATTTGTACGCATGGAGCTGTTTATCGAATTTGGCCAAATTTTCGTCCTTAGGATCTACCATTTTCACATCAATTACTCCATGACTCCCATCTTTAAATTGAACGAGAAGGTCCAAACGACCTTTTATATATGATTTGCCGGATGGTAAGGGTTTAGATTCAATTCTTCCTTCCTCTAATATGAACTTCCCTTCCGGCAGACCAGAAAAAAATTCATTCGGACTGTGCCCGAGTACACTTTTTTGAAGCAATCCTGACATTTTATTAAATATGCTTGGGAATGGTGCTGAAGGCCGAGAAACTCCGTTTCGAGTTTTCTGGTAGTAACAATATTTGCATTCTTCCCATAGATACTTGAATTCTGACGGGGTTAGCTTGTACATCAGGAAACAATCCCACAAATCTTCACTTTTGGAAACTGCTTTTCTGTAAGGCGGATTCTTTTCTTTATATTGAATAAACTCACAAAATATCGTATTGTCTACCCATTGAAATTCCGCGAGGTGACACCTTACGGATTTCTTATTAAATCCAGCTTCTTTTCTCGTCGCCAACTTTTAATCTCGGATTCTCGCTGGCGGGCCTTTTTAAGAGTAGAGAAGGTTTCTGAATATTTGAGCGCTACCGGGCGGCGGATTTTTGTGTAATGCGCGCCACATTTTGAATCATTGTGTTGCTTCAATCTTTTTTCAAGATTGTTCGTGCATCCGACATACAGTGATTTGTCGGCGCATTCGAGGATATAGACGAAATGCATACCATAGGAATAATACTCCCTCGTCGAGGACTCCTCGGGAAGCTCAATTAATACTTCACTTCGATCTGCTGACCTCAGTGTCTTCCTCACATTCGTTCGTCGAGCTGCGGGACTTGGATTCGAACCAAGATGACATGATTCAGAGTCATGTATCCTACCATTAGATGATCCCGCAATAGAGAGACGATACTGCAAAAAGCGAGTTTATTCAACCCAAAGGTTCTGAGCGAAGCGAAGAATGCGTTAGAATGAACACATGATTCGGAGTATCGCGCATACACAAACTCGCGCGTGGCACGTCGCTCATCTGAAGCGTCATCGCAGAGCGTGGATAATCATGGCGGGCGTCATGATATCCGCGCTGATACTTTTGATGTTCGGATATTTCAATCTGGTCTCATGGGAGACGCTCGGCAGTGCAGTTCTGCATACTACATATCGTCTCGCGCTCGCGTATGGCATCGCGCTTGTTCTCGGTGTGTCTATCGCGCTCTTGGTCGGCTGGAGCCCGTTTTCCGACATGCTCTTCCCTGTTTTTGATATTCTGCAAAACATTCCTTCGTTCGCGCTCATTCCGTTCTTTATTTTCTTCTTCGGCATGACCGACCAGATGGTCATATTCTTCGCCGTGAGCTCTATTATCTGGCCGATCCTTTTCGCTATTTTGACCTCAATTAAAAATGCTCACAGAGACCTCGGCGACGCGGCGACTATTTTCGGCGCGTGCGGACTTAAGCGAATTCCCTATTATCTCGCCCCGCTTTCCTTTCCCGCTATCCTTACCGGCTCCATCGTCGGCATCGCAATCGGCTGGGAGGCGGTCATCGGCGCCGAGATAATCGTAAACGTTTCCGGTTTCGGCGCATTTATCAGGACAGCGAGCGTCTCGGGAATAAATCAGGCGACCATCGCCGGCATGTTTGTGATACTCATAATAGTGTTCGTGATAAACAGAATGGTCTGGGCGCCGTTATTGGCTGAAAGTTCGAAGCGATACTCCGAGTAATATGCCGAGTAGGACAACTTTGGATCGGAACAAATTTTATTATGTATATATACTACAGAGTATGACTGACGGAAAACGTTACATTGGTATGACTAATGATTTGCGCCGACGGTTCCAAGAGCATCAGTCCGGTAAAAGCTTTGCGACTGCGCCACGACGACCTTTCAAACTTATCTATTACGAAGCCTGTCTTTCGTATAGTGATGCAAAACATCGTGAAAGTTATTTCAAAACGACTGGAGGTCGTCGTTCCCTCGCGAAACGTTTGCGAGATTACGTAGCAGGGGCGCAATCCAAAGTTGTCCTAACTCGGTATGCCGAATAACTCATCAGACATGGCACTCGTCCTCTCGCGCGTATCCGCGCGATTTGATGATGAAGAAAAGGATGACGTTTCCGTTCTGGATGATGTTTCTTTTTCAATTCCCGCGGGCGGGTTCGTTTCCATCATTGGGCCGTCTGGCTCCGGAAAATCCACACTCATGCGCGTCATACTCGGCCTTATGCCCCACACATCAGGAACGATAGTGCGAAATTTCTCTCGGCCCGCGATGGTATTCCAAAATTACGCGCTTTTCCCGTGGCTCACAGTAATAGACAACATCGCATTCGGACTTCGCATGGCAGGTTTCTCCAAAAAAGAACGCGAGATAGTAGCGCGGCAGAAATTGCGCGAGGTTGGTCTAGAACATCTTGAAAATCATTATCCGAGCCAACTCTCGGGCGGTCAGCGCCAGCGCGTCGGCCTCGCACGCGCGCTCGCAATTTCTCCAGACCTTTTAATAATGGACGAGCCATTTTCCAATCTTGATACCATCACCGCCGAAGCGCTTAAGGCCGACCTCCTGAAAATTTGGCGTTCATACGGCATGGCTATCCTGATGGTGAATCATCTGATACCTGACGCGACTGAACTCTCGGATAAAATTGTCGTCATGGCCGCGCGCCCCGGATGCGTAAAGAAAACAATAAATATCGACCTTCCACGCCCGCGCGACACGCGCAGCGAGAAATTTTTCAAAGAAGTTGATGCCCTGACAGAAGCTATTCGCTCGGTTTCCTAGGGCTTGACAAAATGTATCTTTAGGTATATAGTTGAAACAGTAAAAAATTGGATCTTTGAAAGGCCTCGCGGCCTTAAACTAAATCAATAAAATAAAGGAAAGGGAGGAAAAAGCGATGGCAATACATGAAATCAAACACTCGGTTTGGGGGAGCAATCTTGAAAAACAGATTTCTCCTGTCAAAAAAGAGAAGCGTGAAGAGAATCACAATGCAATAACTCGTCTTTTGCTTTATCTATGGAATGTGTACTTCGGTGATTCTGAGAAAACAAAGGAAATAAACGAAAATAGTTTGGTGCATCGTGATTTTCAGCATCGTTGCGGTCTTCTGAAAATCATTATGACATCGAAACGACAGCATCCCGTATTTACTGCTTTGCTCGATGGCCATGTGGCAAGTGATTTTTTAGCAGATCAGGTGGAATTTCGTTTCGCCCCTGAAGAACTTCGGAGTAACAACGGCAAACCAGTTGCTGATGTGTGGTTCGATGGGTGTGGGAAACGTCGAGGTCCGCTTAAATATTACGATACTTATCGTGCCGTATTAACATTCACAAACGAGGAACAAATGGATTTATATCTGAATGTCGATGGCCCACATCCTCCTGATTAAGAAGACAATTCGGGAGATAAGCACCCTTTGGCTCTGGCCATTGGGTGCTTTTTTATTTCTTTCTTTTGCGGGATATCGCGGCTTTTAGGAATTCCGTGAACAATGGATGCGGAGAGAGCGGGCGCGCCTGGAACTCAGGATGGAATTGCGTGCCGAGCATGAACGGATGCACATTGCGCGGGAGTTCGGCGATTTCCATCAGAACGCGGTCGGGACTTGTTCCCGAGAAAACGAGACCTGCTTTTTCAAGCGGTTGTATGTATGCGGGGTTTATTTCGTAGCGATGGCGGTGGCGTTCTTCAACAAGCTCTTTTTTGTACGCGGCGCGCGCCATAGTGCCCTTCTTCAAATAGCAGGGATACGCGCCGAGACGCATCGTCCCGCCGTATTTATTGTCCGCGAGATGTTTTTTCTGTTCAAACATGACATCAACCACGGGATCCGTTGTGTTCTTCTTGATTTCCGTCGTGTGAGCGTCTTTGAGCTTTAGCACGTTGCGGGCGTATTCAATGACCATTAACTGCATGCCGTAACAGAGGCCGAAATACGGTATTTTCTTCTCGCGCGCGAATTGTATCGCACGTATTTTCCCTTCAATGCCCGTTTCGCCGAAACCGCCCGGGACGATTATGCCGTCATATTTCGCCAGAATGGCGGTGGCTTTTGCGCCGCCCTTCTCTATATCTTTGGCGTTCAGCCATGTTATCTTCGGCCTGCGATTCAGCTTTGCCGCCGAGAATTTTATCGCCTCAATGATGGAAAGATAGGCGTCGGAGAGAACGAAGTCGCCCGTATCAAAATATTTGCCGACGATGGCGATATTCACCTCCGGCGATTTAGTATTCATCGCCGCGAGCACGAACTTTCTCCATGCGCCGAGCGAAGTGGTGCGCTTCTCCGGCAGATGGAGCGCCGTAAGGAGCTCGTCGCCGAGATGGTCTTTTTCCAGATTCAGCGGAACTTCATAAATGCTTTTAATGTCCGGCGCCGAGATGACACGGTCCGCCCGAACGCTGCATGAGTTCGCCAACTTCTCTTTTCTCTTGTCGTCTATTGCATGCGTTGAACGCGCGATGATGAAGTCCGGCTGGACTCCGTATGAATTCAGGGCGCGCACCGCGGTCTGGGTCGGTTTAGTTTTCATTTCGCCCAAAGTGCCCGGCACAGGAAGATACGACACCATGACGAAAATGACGTCGTCCGGATATCGCATTTCCATCACGCGCGCCGCTTCAATAAAAAGAGCATTCTGGAAGTCGCCGATGGTTCCGCCGATTTCGATGACCGATACACGGCCGCCGTTGTAGGCGGCCGCGGCCTCTATTCTTTTCAGGATTTCATCGCGCACGTGAGGAATCGCTTCAACGCACTTGCCTCCGTATTCAAGCGCCCTCTCACGGGCGATGACTGACTGATACACCATTCCGCTGGTCATGTAGTCCTCATTGGTCAGGTCTCGTTCAAGGAAGCGTTCATAGTTGCCCATATCCTGATCAGTTTCCAATCCGCTGCGAAGCACAAAAACTTCGCCGTGCTCGGTCGGATTCATTGTTCCTGCGTCAACATTCAAATACGGATCAATTTTTACCAGATTCACCGGATATCCTTTCTGCTGGAGAAGAAGGCCGACGGAACTGGCGACAACGCCTTTCCCCACCCCGCTCATCACGCCTCCTAGGACGAATATATATTTGTGACCTTCTTTCGCCATACCCCGTATGATTACCTTAAATTAATAAACGTGTTGATAAAAATTACATTTGCCCCCTTATTTAAACGAAGGAAAATAATCATACGGGGCATACTAGACCTTTAGATATCTGCGGATAGCAAATATTGAGGCAATGGCCCCGAGCGCTATTCCTGAAGATAGAATGATAATAAAGACGAAACCAAAATTGCTTGCGTAATAACTCGCTATGTTGAAACCGCCGAACCATCCTGCGGTCTTTACTCCCGCATACCAAGTCGCCGGTAACAGAACGAGCAGTACGATGGCCGCCGCGATAACGCCGGTGATAACGCCAGCTATGATGAACGGACCCCGTATATAGGAATTTGGAGCTCCTACGAGCCTCATAACCCCGATTTCGTCCTTTGCCGTATAAATTGCTAGGCGAATTGTCGCAAAAGCGATAAGTATGGATGCTAAGGCGAACAGAATTACTACGGCGAAGCCTATCTCCTGAGTTGCCTTAATCGCCAGCGAGAGGCGGTCAATTACTTCTTTATTTTGCGCATAATTGATTCTGTCTACGATGGACGCTCCGCCGACGGAGAGCGCCGGAGAGGCTTCAAGGAAACTGACGATGCTTTCATATTCGGAAGGATCTTTCGCGCGTATTTCAAGAGAGGCATCGAGCGGATTACCTCCGAGTTCATCAAGAGCCTGAAGCGTAAGCTGGTCATTGGCATGGCGCTCGCGGAAAGCGACAAGAGCGTCATCCGCGGATGTATAAATAACGCTCGACACCTGAGGCAAGCTTTCAAGCCGGTCTTTAACCGAAAGAATGTCCTGCTCGCTTGCCGTTGTTACGAAATAAACAGACACGTCAACTTTTTCTTTTATTGTATTCAATGTGTACGAAAGTATCGCGGACAGGAAAATTAAAGAACCGATTATCCCGAGAGTTACCGTCATGATGAGAACGGTCGCAACCGACACTGCGCCGCCCCGCGCGAAATTCTTTCCTCCGCTCACAAGCATTCTTTTGATGACCATCCAGTTCATAATTGATTCATTATTATAGCGCCAAAATTACTTGGCAGAGAGACCCCCAAGTAATTTCGGCATCTAATGAAAACATAGTCGCTAACGCTCGTTGTTTTCATAAGATATATTTGCCCTTCGCATCATCGCGCACCAGCTTTCCGCGGTCGATGGTGATAACGCGCTTATCAATGGCATCAATAACGCCCTTATTGTGCGTGGCGATTATGACGGTCGTGCCGAGTTCGTTTATCTTCTTCAATATCTCAACGACTTCATAGGTGTTTATGGGGTCCAGATTTCCGGTCGGTTCATCGGCAATTATAAGTTCGGGCTGATTGATGATGGCGCGTCCGATGGCTACCCGCTGTTTTTCTCCGCCGGAGAGCTGGTCCGGAAAATGCATCGCTTTGTCGGAAAGATTTACGAGCGCGAGAATATACGGAACATCGCTCGCTATCTCCGAATCAGTACGGCCTGCGGCCTCCATCGCGAAAGCGATATTCTCATAGGCGGTTTTATTCGGTATGAGACGAAAATCCTGAAATACCATTCCTATCTTGCGGCGATAATGATGGAGAGCCGAGCTCGGCAGGTCGTTTACGTTCATTGATTCAAAGAAAACAGTGCCCTCTGTAGGGCGCTCTTCAGCTAAAAGGAGTTTAAGGAGTGTTGTTTTCCCTGCGCCCGAGTGACCGACGATGGAAACGAATTCTTTTGGTGCGACAGATAGAGTGACCCCCTCCAGTGCAGCCGCGTTCCCGTACCGTTTCGTCACTTGGTCAAAATAAATCATCTTCCCTACTATTGTACCTTATCCACAGCGGCGGCGTCTATAAATTCATCAAGGTCGCCTGCCAAAACTGCTTCGGGATCATGAGATTCATGGCTTGTACGGTGATCTTTGACCATTTTGTAGGGGTGGAGAACGTATGAGCGTATTTGGCTTCCCCATTCGTTGGCGGTCGTGGCGGCAATTGAACGGCCTTTCGCCTCGGCTTCGCGCTCTGCTTCTTCCTTTGTAAATATTTTCGCCTTCAGAAGTTCTACTGCCTTCTCGCGATTCGCCTGCTGGCTCCGCTCGCTTGAAACATGGACCGAAAGATTCGTCGGTTTGTGAAGAATGCGCACTGCTGTCTCGCGCTTGTTCACATTCTGCCCGCCGGCCCCTCCGCTTTTCGCGAATTGTATTTCAATATCATCAGGTTTGAGTTCAACTTTGTCGCTCGCGACAAGAGTAGGAAGAACCTCAACGAGAGCGAAACTTGTCTGGCGTTTCGCATTCGCATTGAACGGCGACTGCCGTACGAGGCGATGCACTCCGGCTTCGTGTTTCAATCGGCCATAAGGTCCGATTGTCCCGAGCGAAGTCGAGGGATTGCTTATTTCCAACATAAGATTGCGATATCCGCCATGGTCATTCTCATTTGCGTGAAGCTCGCGCGCGCGCCAACTTTTTTTCACCGCGTAACCTTCGTACATGCGACGGAGCATACGCGCGAAATCTTCCGCATCATCGCCGCCGGCGCCCGCGAGAATGGCGAGCGTCGCATTACCTGAATCGTGCAAATCCCCTCCGCCAGCTGGCGGACCCTCTTTGAGCATCTGATATTCCTGAACGACCTGTTGCGCTTTATCTTTATCCGCCCAAAATTCCGGCGACGCCATCATCGCTTCAAGTTCCTCCAGTTTTTTTTCTTTATCGTCTTTCATTTTTGAGCCGCCTCCCAGGATTGAACTGGGGACCTACGGTTTACGATACCGTCGCTCTACCAGCTGAGCTAAGGCGGCATTTTTATAAGGCACACCTAATTTCTAACACAAAAATGCCTTCTGAAACAGTGGAATTATTTTTACGGTTAGCTTGTCTAATTCTCTTTATCCGTAAATACCACGAGACGTTTGGAATAACTTTTTGAGGACGCATCCCATACTCCTTCGCAGGTAATGAGATTCAGGTGCGACTTCACATCTTTTGAACCGAATACATCCGAAGCGTCCGACTTGGGATCAAACAATTTGCTTTCTCGCACGACAAATACAATCATCGCTCCCCTGTCATCTTCCACATATAATTTGTCGCCTTTCTGTAAAGTAGACACGGCATCAAATGCCGCAGACGTATTGTTTTTCCATCCGTAATGTCCGGCGATTACTGCGCTTCCACTCTCGCCGGGACGAGGTCCTAGATCAAACCACGCGACATCGTTCGGACCTTTTGGCACATCCATATTTCCGTCAGAAGCAACGCCGACGTACTCAACAGCGGCGTCAACATTTATCTTAGGAATCTTGAGACGAATAGGTAACCCGACATTATCAATCTTTCCCTGTTCTTGAAGCGGCACAGCGCCGTTTTGAAAGACGGTTTTTTGCGGGATAAAGTAGAACAGAAGTATCAGACAGAATGCGAATCCTGTAAGTACAATCAATACCCTTTTATACTGTTTGTTTTTTTCTGACAAAGTAAAGGACGGCCAAGACAGCAAGGACGCCAACTAATATGCCGATGCCCCACGGCGTGCCCATCCACTCAGGAGCAAACCCCGTATTTGGAAGGCCTGGAGCGGCAACAACGACCGTAGCGATGGCGTAATCTCTCGCGGTCAATCCGTTTGCATCACCGCTCGCTGTGGCGGTGTTCGTCGTGGTCT
>Ga0247841_10004429_pt1 | contig 24134 bp, 13 predicted proteins | sample LaCruzMarch2015__2_FD_192410 | JGI IMG/M metagenome (GOLD analysis project Ga0247841, IMG submission 192410) | Freshwater microbial communities from meromictic Lake La Cruz, Castile-La Mancha, Spain - LaCruzMarch2015_18m | ecosystem: Environmental > Aquatic > Freshwater > Lake | place: Spain... | reverse complement strand
AAAAAAAACGCCATCAGTACCTTTTCTTTTTTTTGACTGACTTTTTTAGTTCACAATGAAAATCCCTGTATTCACAGCTGGCTTAAGCGTAAATACATTCAGCGCTTTGGAATAATTCAAAATTGTACTGATTGTTGATTCCGCGGGTTCTTGATGAAGATCATCAAGAATATTCTGAATATTAAGAATAGAATGATATTCATCAAGCAATTCTTCATCTTTATTAAGTGCTTCAATAATATCTCCGGTCTTTTTATTGCCGGTTTCATTGTAAGCGAGAAGAATCAGATCGTCGGGAGTAAAGGTTTTGTTCATAGGCTCTAAAATGGATTTGACCATATTTTATAGCTATAACGAACAAAAAAGCAGTTTAGTATTTACTCTCAAAAAAATGTTACTATTCAGGTACTAATGAAAAAACTCAACTTGCCTACCGGCAGGCAACCTGAGAAGTAACAAAAAAAATTACATGGTAAGAATGATGTCTTTTTCTTTCACAAGTTTTCGCAGGTTGATGAGCGCATAGCGCATTCTTCCTAAAGCGGTGTTGATGCTGACATTGGTTTGCTCGGCAATTTCTTTAAAACTCATATCGGCGAAATGTCGCATAATAATCACTTCGCGTTGTTCTCCAGGCAGGAGATCCAGCAGCTTTTTAACATCTTTGTGAATTTGTTCGGTGATCATTTTTTCTTCAGCACATTCATCATAAATCCGGATAGTGTTAAAAATATCATAATCGTTATCATTTTCAACAACAGGTATCCTGTTTGATTTTCTATAATGATCAATGATAAGGTTATGAGCTATCCTCATCATCCATGGAAGAAATTTCCCTTCATCGTTATAATTGCCTGAACGAAGAGTGTTAATCACTTTAATGAAAGTATCCTGAAATAAATCTTCAGCCAAATGTCTGTCTTTTACATTCAGATAGATGTAAGTAAGCAACTTTCTTTTGTGACGACGAATTAATGTTTCAATACTGGAATGGGTGCCAATTAAATAAGAATTAATCAGCTCTTGATCGCTTTGATGTGTCATTTTAACCTCCCTTATTAGTGAAAAAGGTAAATGTTTATCCGATAAGGATCCTCCTGTTAGATTAGATGAAAAAAACGAATTAGGAGTAGAGAGGTTCGATTATGTTAAAATTAAGTTAAAATTCATTTGATTTTGCAAATGTAGTAAATTTTTTATGCCTTTGTCAAGTTTTATTTAATAATTTTGAAAAAAATATGTTAAAATTTTCATATTTCCGAAAGAAATTTGAAATTTCCTGCCTATACTTATGCCTGAAAAAAAAAATACGCCCGCCACATCAGTGGACACCAAAAAGTTCATTACTGTTAAAGGAGCAAGGGTACATAATTTAAAAAATATTGATGTTACCATACCCCGAAATAAGCTAATTGTCATTACGGGTTTATCGGGTTCAGGAAAATCTTCGCTTGCATTCGACACTTTGTATGCGGAAGGACAAAGGCGCTATGTAGAAAGCCTTAGCTCTTACGCACGACAGTTTCTTGGCAGGATAAACAAACCCGACGTAGATTATATTAGCGGAATTTCTCCTGCAATAGCTGTTGAGCAGAAAGTTTCCACCCGAAATCCACGATCTACGGTTGGCACTTCTACTGAAATATATGAATACCTGAAACTGTTGTTTGCAAGAATAGGCAAGACTTATTCTCCGGTTTCGGGTGTTATTGTTAAAAGGGATTCCGTTTCAGATGTTGTAAATTATATACAATCGCTTACTGAAGAAACAAAAGTACTTATTTATTCTCCCATTCCTGTCAGGTTGGGCAGATCCGTTAATGTCCAGTTGGAAATCCTTTTGCAACAAGGATTTTCGCGTATTTTGCATGAAGGAATAGTAAAAAGGATTGACGAGCTATTGGCCGAAAAACCTGATAAGAAAATAAAAGGCAATTTGAATGTAGTAATAGATAGGTTCGTAGTAAAACAAAATGATGATGATTTTAATTCAAGAATAGCCGATTCAGTCGAAACAGCTTTCTTTGAAGGAGAAGGAGTTTGCATGGTTGAATCTTCTGTGGATGAAACATCAAAAAAAATAATCAATTTCTCGCGTAAGTTTGAAGCCGACGGAATTATTTTTGAAGAGCCTTCCACCAATCTTTTCAGCTTTAATAACCCTTATGGAGCCTGCAAGACATGCGAAGGGTTTGGAAGCGTTATCGGCATTGATGAAGATCTGGTTGTACCCGACAAAAATCTTTCTATTTATGATAGTGCAATAGCATGCTGGAAAGGTGAAAAAATGGGTGAATGGAGAAATGAGCTTGTAATGCACGCGTATAAATTCGATTTCCCAATTCATCGCCCATACTACGAACTGACAGAAAAAGAAAAAAAATTACTTTGGACAGGAAATAAATATTTTCACGGACTGAATGATTTCTTTAAATACGTGGAAGAGCAAACATATAAAATTCAGTACAGGGTAATGCTGGCAAGATATAAGGGAAAGACTACCTGCCCCGATTGCATGGGTACCAGGTTAAGAAAAGACGCAAATTATGTTAAGGTGAGCGGTAAATCCGTTTCTGAGCTTACCTTAATGCCATTGAGCAGCCTTTATAATTTTTTCTCTGGCGTTAAATTAACGGAATATGAGAAAAAAGTGAGTAAGCGTTTACTTATTGAGATCACTTCGAGGCTTAAGTTTTTGCTGGATGTGGGGCTTGGATATTTGACCCTGAACAGGCTTTCATCCACTCTTTCCGGCGGAGAATCACAACGTATCAATCTTGCAACATTCCTTGGCAGCAGCTTAGTTGGTTCAATGTACATTCTTGATGAGCCAAGTATTGGCCTTCATCCAAGAGATACGGAGCGTCTTATCAAAGTGCTGAAAACATTGAGAGATATTGGAAATACTGTTATTGTTGTAGAACATGACGAAGATATCATTCGTTCGTCCGACCATCTTATTGATATTGGTCCTTTAGCAGGAGCGCACGGGGGAAAAGTTGTCTTTCAGGGATCTTACAGCGATCTGTTAAAAGAGAAAGACAGCCTGACAGCAAAATACCTGAATAAAAAACTAAAAATAGATGTTCCTGCAACAAGGCGGAAATGGAAAGAATTTATTGAAATAAAAGGCGCACGGGAAAATAACCTTAAAGGTATCAACGTCAGATTTCCATTGCATGTGCTCATTGCTGTTACAGGTGTTAGCGGATCAGGTAAGACATCATTGGTGAAGAATATTTTGTATCCTGCATTGAAAAAGATTTTGGGAAGGTATGGTGAAAAGACCGGAAAATATGATAAACTTGAAGGTGATTTCAGAAGCATTTCAAATATTGAACTTGTTGATCAGAATCCGATAGGTAAATCCTCGCGCTCGAACCCTGTTACGTACGTGAAAGCGTACGACGAAATAAGAGAGCTATACTCGCACCAGCCATTGGCAAAGCTGAGGGGATATAAACCCGGGTATTTTTCATTTAACATTGAAGGTGGCAGGTGCGAAGAGTGTGAGGGAGCAGGAGAAGTAACGATTGAAATGCAATTTATGGCTGATATTCGCTTGATTTGTGAAAGTTGCAAGGGAAAACGTTTTAAGGACGAAGTTCTGGATGTAACATATAAAGGAAAAAATATCAGCCAAATATTGGATTTAACAATTGATGAAGCTTTGGAATTTTTCATTGCAAAAGAAAAACCGGCGCTTGAAAACAAAATCATCTCAAAACTGAAACCACTTGCCGATGTTGGACTTGGCTATATTAAACTCGGACAGCCTTCGAGTACTCTTAGCGGAGGTGAGGCACAACGAATCAAACTCGCTTTTTTTCTGTCAAAAGGTGCATCGGAAACCCCGACATTCTTTGTATTCGACGAACCCACTACAGGCCTGCATTTTCATGATATCAACAAATTGCTTCATTCTTTTGATGCGCTTTTAAAAAATGGGCACTCTCTTTTGGTAATAGAGCATAATAGTGAAATAATTAAATCAGCCGACTGGGTGATTGACCTGGGACCGGAGGGCGGTGAAAATGGTGGAACTATTATTTTTGAAGGGACTCCCGAAGATCTTACCTTTTGTGATTATTCGTATACAGGAAAGTACCTGAAAAAACATTTTCTTTAAATCTTTCGCTTATTCTTCTTATAAATTAACAAATTCTTGATTAATCAATAGTTTAAAAATTTGTGAATCTGTCAACAATAACTGTAACATGTTAATAATAAACGACATAAATAAATGCACTACGAAATCGCAACCATTTGATAATTAATTGATTATAAAAACATACTGAATTATTGATTAATAAAATAGTATTATATTTGTAAAAATCCATTAAATTAAAAAGAGTTTTTATAAATGTAATATCTTGTGTTTCACGGTTTAATGATTTTTATACTTTGAGATTATTATGAAAAAATTTTATTTTATATTCAGTTTGGTATTTCTCCCAATAATTCTTATTGCCCAAACTTCGTGGCAATATGAGATAGGACTGCCTCTAATACGCAATTATCCACCCAAAGAATACAAAGCTTTTTCGCAGAACTGGGGTTGCGTTCAGGATAGCAGGGGTGTCCTTTATTTTGCAAATGGCAGTGGTGTTTTGGAGTTTGACGGCACCCACTGGAGAGTAATCAAGATTGCCAACAAATCCACTGTAAGTTCAGTTGCCATTGATATAGACGATAAAATATATGTTGGATCGGCATCAGAATTTGGTTATCTGGCGACGTCAAAAACAGGTGAACTTAAATATGTATCACTGCTAAATAAGTTTGATCCCAAAAACAGAAAATTCAATTACATTCCTGATATCTGTATTGTTAGTTCAGGCGTGTATTTTATGGCTGGAGAAAAACTGTTCCGGTGGAATAAAAACTCAATAAAGGCGTGGGATATTCATAATTCCGGCAAATGTTACAAGTTTGGAGAAAATATTTTCTTATGGCAAAAAAATACAGGACTTTGGCATATTCAGAACGATTCGATTGTTAAATTGAAAGGCGGAGAATATTTTGCACGGAAAACCATTCAGAATATTCTGCCTTTTAAAAGCAATAAAATGCTTATTGTGACAAAGGATAGCGGAATGTTCCTCGTAACTGATCCTTATAAGTTTAAAAAAAGTATTTATCCTGAAATTGTAAAATTCAACAATCAGGCAGATTATTTCATTCAACGTAATTCCCTTCTTAATAGTACGAAACTGAAAAACGGAAATTATGCTTTTACCACTCTCAGTGGTGGGACAGCAATTATGGACAATAAAGGTAATTTAATTTCAATACTAAATAAAAAAGCAGGTGTTCAGAATGAAACACACAATAGCGTGTTCCAGGACAATCAAAATTCGCTTTGGCTCTCTCTTGATAATGGCATAACCCGCGCAGATATTTCTTCTCCTCTCAGCTTTTGGAATGATGACATGGGTCTTAAGGGTAGCGTATTGTCGGTTGTCCGGTTTGAAGGGAAAATTTTTGCAGGCACTTGGCAGGGGTTGTTCTATCACGATTTTTCCCTCCCAACAGATTCGATTTATGAAGATGATCAAAAAATGGATCTGTCTCATTTCAAAAAACGGAAAGATATAAAATCGACAACATTGGATATGTTGGTTATTAAGAATAAAAAGAACTGCGAGAAAGACAAACTAATTGTGGCAAGTTTTGCGGGTGTTTTCGAGGTAAATCTATATTCTAGCAAACCCATTATTGAAAAAGTTACTGCCTTTATTCTCTTCAGGAGCAAAAAAGATCCTTCCAAAATTTTTGTCGGTACGGAGGAAGGTCTGATATGTATTTCTTTGAATTATTCCGGCGATGAATTGATTTTTAAAAATGAAGGGAAGTTTAATGGTATTGATGAAAAAATTGTTAGTATAGATGAAGATAATACTGGCAGATTGTGGGTATCTACTGAGTTTTCGGGTGTTTATATGATAGAATTTGATAGTCGGAATACTAAAAAAAATACATCGTTTTTTAACGGGAAATTGTCATACAATATAACTCATTTTGATACCGCATCAGGACTTCCTGCGAGCTACTCTGCAATATACAATATTAGAAATAAGCTGCTTTTTGTTTCTGAAGATGGGATTTATTTGCCGGTTGAAAAGTTAAACAGAAGCAAGGTTATTGATATCACATTCGTTCGTAAAAACTTTTTCTCTGCTGGTTTTCTTGAGGGATCATTATATATAAACCTGATGATTGAGGATAAAAGGGGAAATCTTTGGCTTCAGATTAACAACAAAGTTACTGGGAAAAAAACTCTTGTTGCCGTTCTTAAAAATAAGAATGGAGCATACACAATAAACACCATTCCTTTTAAACCAATTCCACAAATGGAGATTTATTCCATATATCCGGAAGAAACCAATGTAACATGGTTTGGTGGCGACGATGGGCTTTATAGGTACGATGGAAATGTTAAATATGCTTATAATCAAGAATTCCATGCGCTTATCAGGAAAGTGATTCTTGAAAGAGATTCGGTTCTTTTTGGAGGGACCTACTTTAAAGACATAAACGATAGTGGCGAATGCATGTGGCTTTCGCTTGACCAGCCCGAGAACCTGAAGCCGGAAATATCATTTGAATATAATAGCTTGACATTTGAATATGCAGCGCCCAGCTATTATGATGAAAGTTCTAAACAGTATAAGATATTTCTGGAGGGTTTTGATAAAAAATGGTCGGATTGGACAAATGAAACGAAAAAGGAATATACAAATTTACCTCCAGGAGTGTATAAATTTCATGTAATTTCAAAAAATATTTTTGATAAAGAGAGTACAGAAGCTCTTTACGAATTTAAAATTCTTCCTCCGTGGTACAGGACATTCTTAGCTTTTGTGTTTTATGTTTTGGCTTTTGCTTTCATCATTTATTCTGCAATAAGATACAGTAACAAACGCTTGCGTGAAGCAAAGTTACGGTTAGAAGATGTGGTTAAAGAAAGAACGAACGAAATCAATAATCAAAAAAAAGAACTGGAAAGTGAAAAGGAAAAATCAGATAAGCTTCTTCTTAATATTTTGCCTTTCAAAATCGCGGAAGAACTAAAAGTTAACGGTAGCGCCAAAGCAAAATTTTTTGATCAGGTAACTGTTATGTTTTCTGATTTCAAAGATTTTACGATAATTGCACAGCAACTCGAACCGCAGGAACTGATTTCAGAATTGAACAGGTGTTTTGTTTTTTTTGATGATGTTTGTGTCAGGCATAATATTGAAAAGATTAAAACAGTTGGTGATTCATACATGTGTGCAGGCGGAGTACCTATTAAAAATAAAACTAATCCTGTTGATATGATTCTTGCCGCGTTTGAGATACGCGATTTTATTAACAGGCTGAAAAGGAAACAATCCGACAAAAGGCAGACACTCTGGAAAATCAGGATCGGGATTCACACAGGTAAGATCATTTCGGGAGTTGTCGGCAAGAAAAAATTTGCTTATGATATATGGGGTGATACGGTTAATACAGCTAGACGGCTTGAAGAATCAGGCTTACCCAACAAAATTAATATTTCAGGATTGACATACGAACTGGTAAAAGATTTTTTTGAATGTACATATAGAGGAAAGGTACCTGTTAAACACAAAGGCGAGATTGATATGTATTTTGCAGAACGAATAAAGCAAGAGCTGTCAGTGGATGGAGATGGAAAGATACCCAATCAAAAATTCGAAGAACTTTATGAAAAAATTAATCAGTAACGGATCTTAATTCAAATGGATAGTAAAGGAGCTGAAGAATATATCATCAGAAAACTGGAAAAAGAACTTCCCGAAAAACTTTATTACCATAATATAAAGCATACGCTTGATGTTACAATTGCTGCCGTGCAATATGGTATTATGGAAAATCTGACAGAGGAAGAATTGATATTGGTTAAAATAGCAGCTTTATACCATGACAGCGGGTTTCTTATTAGGTATTCAAATAATGAAGAAACATCAGTTCAGATTGTACAAGATACTTTACCTGCATTTGGATTTACACAAAACCAGATCGAACAGATCGCTAAAATGATACTTTGTACCGAAATCACTCGGAAACCGAAAACCCTTCTTGAAAAAATATTGTGCGACGCTGATCTTGATTACTTAGGCAGAAATGATTTTTTCATGAATGGTATCTGTTTGCAATGTGAATGGAATGAACACGACAATCCCGTATCTCTCAAAGAATGGTATATCCAGGAATTGTATTTTCTTCAACAGCATAAGTATTATACGAAATCGGCTATACAACTGAGGCAAAAGAAGAAACTGTTTCATCTGAAGCAGATCAAGGAGCTGCTAAACAATAGTCACCTGAGGTGATTTAGCGGGCGTTTGTTATCGTGCAATTATAAATTTTGAATAATATTTTTGTTTGATATTTATTGCTTCAATGTAATAAATTCCATTTGGTAAATTTGACACATCGATATTTTCAATAGGTGATGGAGAAGTTGATTTTATTTTCAAAACAACTTGTCCCATCAAATTTATTACTTGCAAATTATCAGAATGATTATCGTTAAAATATTTTAGGGTTAAATAATTAGTAGTGGGATTAGGATAAATCTCAAACAATTTGTTGTTATCGGCTATTTCATTAACTCCTGATCCTGTGATTCTTGTAATATTTATATCTAATAAATAAGTTCCTGTCATCCCGGAAAAATACGGTGCAACTTCAAAGGTTACTATTCCCCCGCCATTTACAGAAATATTTCCCGGCATAATATCATCATAAACTGAAGACCAACCACTACCTGTGTCGTACGACCAAATCACATTACAAGTATAGGTATTACCGTTTCCGCTGCTGTAACTGTCATCAACGCGGGCAGTAATCGTATAATTATACCCACTTGCTAAATTGATATTATAAAAATCAACATCAGTTCCTATATGAATGTTAGAACCAGTTGTGTTTGGGTTAGCTGAATTTCCCGACCAACTTATTGGTAAGTTATATGCAGTTGCTTCCGTATTGTTTGGTTCGTACTGATCCGGTGGAAGCGGAGGAGCGCTAATAATTATATAAATCGGATTTGAATAGCTTGTAGTGCTTCCTACGATGTACCAATTATTCCCGTCAGGACTTTCACCAAGCACCAATAAATAAGTGCCGGGAACCATATATAAATTAGAAGTATTAAATGTCAAATTATAATAATAGCCGGATTGAAAAGTTAAATTGCTTTGCACTTCGATTGTTTGATTATAACTGCCATCTAAATTATAAACGAAAGCACCGACATAACCGTAAAATACTGATGAACCGGCATTAGCGATAGAGGCGGAAACAGAAGCAGCCTGATTTTGTATTATAGGATTCGGGGTTACTGCAATATCAGAATACAACTGGATATCATTGTAAATTCCTGCGATTGTCACATTAACCGGATTGGTATAAGAGCCTTGTGCAATAAGACTCCAACTGCCGCCGGAAGGCATGTAATATATTCCAAGAGTATAATTGCCCGGAGGTGCGGTCATTCCAGAAGTGGTGAATGTTGCGGTGTTATATGTTGAAGCTGAAATTGTGCCGGTTATCGTTTGAATAAAGTCAACAAAAATTCCCTGTGAATTGAATAATGCGGCGGCAAAAGTACCGGCAACATCAGTGCTACCGGGATTTGCAATGCTTGTTGAAACAGAAAACGATTGACCAAAATTGATGGGGTTCGGATTAACGGTAATTGCCGAATAAATCTGCAAATCAGAAGCCTGCGGTGGCTGTGCACTGCCCGGTTGAATTCCTATTAAAGCTTGTTGTCCTGAATTAAAATTTTCAGTGCCTGGAGTCAATGCATTAATATCAAAATAACCATTGGCGTAACCGCCCCATCCCCAATTAAAATGAAAATAGTTATTCGCATCGTAGCCATCACAAACAAAAGTATGACCACCGGTTCCAAGTCCTGTATATTGGATTGGACGGTTATTGTTTAATTCATTTTTCAAAAGATTTATCCAGGAAGGGTCGGAATAACTACTTCTTTTTAATCCTTGAATCGTAGATGGATCATATCCGAAATAAGTTGTATAAGCGCTTTGAGAACATACAGCATTATCAGCAGTTATCACCCAACCGTAACTTCCGCAAGAACCATAATTCATCTCTACACTGACTCCGCACTGATACATTATGGTGGCAACATCGTTATTGGTGGAAGTAAGGTCAGTAAGAGGCATTGCCGACCAATTATACGTTGTACTACCAAAATTTGCTGAAAGCGTGCCATAAGTCGGGTGATTATAAGAATGAATACCTGAACCTGTTGCAGGATAACTCCAATATTTCATTATTATAGCCATTGCAGTTGCAGGACAACCGGTTAAACAACGGGTGCTTAGATTATAACATTGAGAATTGTTGATGGGTAATGAAAGGTCGGAAGGGCATAAATCATTGTAAAAACCACCAGCATTTGTATTTCCCTGATTCCAATTTGCTGTCTGTAAAAGCACAGAACTTTTTAAAGAAGGTAGACTTTTATTATATTTGTTGGATGCGTAAATGTTTTTATTGTTTTGCTTTTTATTTACGAGTTCGTCCCATTTGGATTTTATTTCATCTGTTGCAGATAAATTATTTTCTTTAGCATAAATTATTTGTTTTTTATAGTTCTCCATCAATTCTTGTAATGCAGGAGGTAAATTATTTACATTCCAACTCCCCTTATCACAATAACCGAGAATTGGAGTTACAATATCATCGGCAGTAACAATCACAAAACCGTCGTTCTGATTTACATTAAAAATATAGAAAAGAGGAAGATTTGAAGATTGCCCGCTTTTGTTTTCATTTACAGTGATTGTCTCATAAACATACGCAATCTCAAGGGTAGCATCACTTTTATTCTTCGCAATCTGAAGATAAAAGTTTTTTGCAATTTTCATTGCAGCTTCCTGACTCACAGAATCAGCAAACAGGCTGAATCCAAAGACAGTCAAAACAACAAAAAGTAGAAATTTTTTCATAGTTCAATATGTTTTATGTTTCGTCCTTATTTAAAGGGTTTAGGACTCCCCTGCTTCGGTTTCAAAAGCAATAAATAAAGTAAAAAAGCATGAGACCGAAATCATATTCATTCACGAAGTACCGGTATAACCATAACTGCAAATAAGTTTAACTCACGCCATTAGTATGAGCGTACACTTATTATTTTTCCTACAGTTATTGAAAATTACCAGTTTTCGTAAGATAAGAATAAAAACTAACACTTCTATTTAAAAGCTTTACCCATAAAGGCAAAGCAACATACTCAAAGAACGAAAAACACTATTATAAACCCAATTCATTTTAATTTGAAACAAAAATACAATTATTTGATTACCCAAACGTGAATTACGGATTACATCAATATAACTTGTCATTGGTGCTACATGCTCCCATGACAAGTAATTCACAGGCAGTTATTGATTTCATTTTATACAGTAGTTCAGAGATTCTTATAACTTATTAATAAACAGAATATAAAATAATTTTTAAAAATAATTATTTTAATTCAAAAATAAATTGTAATATTGCAAAGCGAATCCCTTATTCGTTTTCCTTTTTTGTCAACCTTGAGTTTCTTTTTTTAATACCTAAACTTTAATTCAGTCCCGTATGTGCGGGATTCACAATCTATCTATTATTTAACCATAAACAATCAAACATTTCAATTAACCAAACCTTCCATTCATGTACGACATTATTGAACTAAACAACAAGCTTGTTACAGAGCTGAAAGAAATTGCCAGAGAACTTAACATCCACAAGTATGAAGCTTTAAAAAAACAGGACATTATTTATAAGATTCTCGACCAACAAGCACTGAATCCTTCACATGAAGATATTCAGAAAGAAGAAAAAAAAGAACGTCGGATTATTCGCCCAAGAAAAAAGGATACGGATGAAGATCCTTTAAATATTAAGAAAGAACCGATAAGAACTGATGATATTTTTTCTCGGGAAATTCCGGTTATAAAAGAACTTGTAGTTGATGATACCGCTGTGCAATTAAGTGATGACAGCATGATCCCTCCTGTTGTTGAAGATCCAATAGAAACTGAAATATTTACTGAGAAACCAATAGAAGTAACCGACAGCGCTGAACTGAAAGAAACAATTATTACAGAAACGCATGAACCGGTTTCAGAGATCAAAGAAATTCCGAAGCCAGAAGATAAAGAAAAAAAAGGACCTTTTCATCGTAACAGGTTTATCGAACGTAAGGACATTGTTTCGGAATTTGACGGTATCGTTTCCAGCGAAGGTGTACTTGAAATCATGCCCGATGGTTATGGTTTTTTACGCTCATCCGATTACAATTATCTAAACTCACCTGACGACATTTATGTTTCTCAGTCTCAGATAAAACTGTTTGGGTTAAAAACCGGTGATACCGTAAGAGGCAGTATCAGACCGCCAAAAGAAGGAGAAAAATATTTTCCACTTATCCGGGTTGAACTGATTAATGGCCGTGATCCGGGAGAAGTCCGCGACAGGGTCCCTTTTGATTTTCTGACGCCATTATTTCCTATTGAAAAGTTTAAACTTACAGGGAACCCGGATGGGACTATTTCCACTCGCATTATTGATATGTTTACGCCAATAGGTAAAGGTCAGCGTGCACTTATAGTCGCACAGCCAAAAACCGGTAAAACTGTGCTTTTAAAAGAAATCGCGAATGCAATTGCATATAATCATCCTGAAGTGTACATGATAATTCTTCTGGTGGATGAACGTCCTGAAGAGGTAACAGACATGGCGCGCAGCGTACGTGCCGAAGTAATTTCATCTACTTTTGATGAACCGGCTGACCGTCACGTAAAGATCGCTAATATTGTACTTGAAAAAGCTAAACGCCTTGTAGAATGTGGTCATGATGTTGTTATTTTGCTTGATTCCATTACACGTCTTGCACGCGCTTACAATACGGTTTCACCTGCATCGGGAAAAGTTCTGACAGGTGGCGTTGATTCAAATGCACTTCATAAACCAAAGCGTTTCTTTGGCGCTGCAAGAAAAATTGAAAATGGCGGATCGCTTACAATTGTTTCTACAGCCCTTATTGATACAGGCTCAAGAATGGACGAAGTAATATTCGAAGAATTTAAAGGAACAGGTAACATGGAACTCCAGCTTGACAGAAAACTTTCAAATAAACGGATATTTCCATCCATCGACCTGGTGGCATCCAGTACCCGCCGCGACGACCTGCTGCTTGATAAAGAAACTTTGCAAAGAGTATGGATACTCAGAAATCATCTTGCTGATATGACATCATTAGAAGCAATGGAATTCCTGAAAGACAAAATAAAATTCACACAAAGCAACGAAGAATTTCTTATGTCGATGAACTCGTAATATAGATTGTCAACTGCCTGTTGCCAATCGCGACTTGTTCAAAATTTATTTTTTTAGTACTATAAAACTGAAGCCAGCCATTTCTCAGCCTCTTCAACTGAAATACCTTTTCTTTCTGCATAATCCTTCACCTGTTCTTTGTAAATTTTACCAATAGAAAAATACTTTGAATGATGATTTGCAAAGTACCAGCCGCAAACCGAAGCAGCAGGATTCATCATAAACGTTTCTGTTAATGAAATGCCTGTACGCTTTGCCGCATCCAATATTCTGAAGATTTCGGTTTTTTCGCTGTGATCGGGGCAGGCAGGATAACCCGGCGCTGGTCTTATACCTTGGTATTTTCCGAGATGAATATCTTCTATCGAAAGGTCTTCATCTTTTGCATAAGCCCACAATTCTTTTCTCACTTTCAGGTGCATCACATCAGCAAAAGCTTCAGCAAGGCGGTCTGCAAGTATCTTCAGCATGATAGCGCTGTAATCATCTTTTGCAGCCTTAAACTCTTCCAGTTTTTTTTCAATTCCTATTCCTGCCGTTACAGCAAAACCTCCGATGTAATCCGTAATTCCTGAATTTACAGGCGCTATAAAATCAGCAAGGCAAAGATTCGGTTCATTTTCCTTTTGCTGCTGATTTCTCAGGAAATGGAATGTTGTCAATATATTCTTATTGTCCTCAGGGAAATAAACCTCAATATCATCGCCGGTTGAATTTGCAGGAAAAATTCCAGCTACGCCATTTGCAGAAATCCAATTTTCTTTAATTATCAACTTTAGCATTTCTCGCGCATCATCAAAAAGTTTTTCAGCCTCCTCCCCTCTCTCAGTATCTGTGAAAATCAAAGGAAATTTTCCATTTAGTTTCCATTCATGGAAAAAGAAGTTCCAATTGATAAATGCAGCAAGTTCGTTCAGAGGGTAATCATTGAAAACTTTTATTCCGGCATGTAAAGGTTTAGTGATCATTTTCTCAGTCCATGGAAGCTGAAACCTGTTTTTTCTTGCTTCTTTAAGCGACACTAAACTTTGTTTGTTTTCTGATAAATGTTTATTGCGAATAATCTCATATTCACTATTCAGTTTGTCAATAAAGCCGTTTGAGAGTTCTTTCGAAAGCAAATGTGATACAATACCTATACATTTTGATGCATCTTTAACATGCACGACAGGAGCATGGTATTTTGGCGCTATTTTAACTGCCGTATGTGTTATGGAGGTTGTAGCGCCTCCAATAAGCAAGGGAATATTCATTCCTGATTTTTCCATTTCTTCTGCCACATTTGCCATCTCTTCCAGCGAGGGTGTAATAAGTCCGCTTAATCCGACAATGTCAACATCTTCATCACGCGCGGTTTTTAAAATTTTGTCGGCTGATACCATTACACCCAGATCAATTACTTCGTAGTTATTACAAGCAAGCACAACCCCAACAATGTTTTTGCCAATGTCGTGCACATCGCCTTTTACAGTGGCAAGCAATATTTTTCCTGCCGAAGATTTTGTTCCCGCTTCTTTTTCTTTCTCAATATATGGAAGAAGCTTAGCAACGGCTTTTTTCATCACCCTGGCGCTTTTCACCACTTGCGGAAGGAACATTTTTCCTGATCCGAAAAGCCCGCCAACTATATTCATACCGTCCATCAGAGGCCCTTCGATAATATGGATCGCCTTTTTATAATGTAGTCTTGCCTCTTCAACATCTTCATCAATAAAATCAGTAATACCTTTGATAAATGCGTGTGCCAGGCGTTGCTGAACTGTTCCCTTGCGCCAGTCATCTTTTTTTTCTGGTTTTTCAGCAGAAGAAGTTATTTTTTCAGCAAAAGCAATCAGCCGTTCTGTTGCGTCTTTACTGCGATTGAGCACTACATCTTCAACTAATCGCAGTAAGTCTTTTGGTATCTCGTCGTACACTTCAAGCTGAGCCGGATTCACGATACCCATATCCATTCCAGCCTTTATAGCATGATAAAGAAAAACTGAATGCATTGCTTCCCTCACTTTATCATTGCCTCTGAAAGCGAATGACAAATTGCTCACGCCCCCGCTCACACTTGCATAAGGCAGGGTTTCCTTTATCCATTTAACAGCTTTTATGTAATTAACTGCATAATTATTATGTCCTTCAATACCCGTTGCTATAGTCAGTATATTAGGGTCAAGGATGATATCTTCGGGAGGAAAACCAACCTGCTCTGTAAGAATTTTATATGCACGACCACATATTTCTGTTTTTCTTTCAAAAGTATCAGCCTGACCTTTTTCATCAAAAGCCATAACGATAACAGCAACGCCGTATTCCTTCAGTTTTCGGGCGTGATTAATAAATTTTTCTTCCCCTTCTTTCAGACTGACCGAATTAACAATACATTTTCCCTGCACACATTTGATACCCGATTCGATCACATCCCATCCGGAAGAATCGATCATGATCGGAACCCTAACAATATCAGGCTCTGCAGCAAGAAGATTCAGAAATTTCACCATCGCTTTTTCGGCATCAAGCATGGCTTCATCCATGCAAACATCCAGTATCTGTGCGCCTCCTTCTACCTGGTTACGGGCGATAGAGAGCGCTTCATCGTATTTCTCTTCTTTAATAAGCCGTGCAAATTTCCTGGAACCGGCAACATTAGTGCGTTCCCCGATGTTCACAAAATTACTGCCTTTATATATAACTAAAGGTTCCAATCCGCAAAGACGAAGTAAAGGTTCGTGTACAGGGATTATGCGGGGAGTATATTTAGCAGCCATTTCAGACAATATGCGCACATATTCAGGAGTGGTTCCACAACATCCGCCAATGATATTCACAAGACCTTCCTTCATGAAAGTCTCAACAATAACAGCCGTTTGCGAAGCTGTTTCATCATATCCGCCAAACTGATTCGGCATACCGGCATTGGGATATGCATGAACATAACAATTTGCTATCCCTGATAATTCCCGCACATAAGGTTTAAGTTGTTCCGCTCCCAGCGCGCAGTTCAGACCAACACAAAAAAGATCGGCATGTGATATTGAAATATAAAAGGCTTCGAGAGTCTGACCTGAAAGTGTACGACCGCTCGCATCTGTAATGGTTCCGGAAACAATAATGGGTATCTCTTTCCCGCATTTTTCAAAATATTCTTTTGCTGCAAACAATGCGGCTTTGCAGTTGAGAGTATCAAAAACTGTTTCAATCAGAAGCACATCAACACCGCCATCAATAAGGCCTCTGATCTGTTCTGTATAGGCTTCAACAAGCATATCAAATGTAACAGCGCGGAATCCGGGATCATTTACATCAGGCGACATAGAGGCAGTACGATTGGTAGGACCTATTGAACCTGCAACGAACCTCGGTTTTTCAACAGAAGAAAATTTCAATGCTGCATCTTTTGCAATGACAGCAGATGTTTTGTTCATTTCATAAACAATATCTTCCATCCGGTAATCAGCCATTGAAACAGCATTGGCATTGAAAGTATTGGTTTCGATAATATCTGCTCCGGCTTCAAGGTATTCTTTGTGAATGTTGCGGATGATATCAGGCTGTGTAAGGGAAAGTAGATCGTTGTTACCTTTCAGAGCGATGGGATAATTCATAAACCGTTCACCGCTATAATCCGCTTCCTGCAGTTTATATCGCTGTATCATGGTTCCCATGGCGCCATCGAGTATAAGTATTTTATGTTTTATGGCTTCCTGAATTGTCATTTTAGATTTTGCCCAATTTACCACTCTTCAAGTAGAAATGTTATTTTTTGCAAATTTCGGAAATTAAGTAATACAAGAAAAATTAAACTTAATACCGGCATCAATGCTAAAAAGAAAAAGGTATAAGTTTATGGTCTTACTAACAATTTTTCATTTATTTTTGCAACTTTAATATAATTAAAAGTTCATGAAAGTTATTGAAGCGCTTGCGAGTTCGGGCAAACCTTATATTACATTTGAAATACTGCCCCCTTTAAAAGGCACAAGTATTGAATTGCTCTACGGTATTCTCGATCCACTGATGGAATTCAAACCGTCGTTTATCAATGTAACCTATCACAGCTCGGAATATACATATAAAGAAAGGCCGAATGGATACCTCGAAAAGGTGAGCATTCGTAAAAGACCCGGGACAGTAGGGATATGTGCCTCTATCATGTATCGTTACAAAGTAGATGCCGTTGCTCATCTTATCTGTGGAGGGTTTAGCAAGAATGAAACGGAAGACGCTTTAATTGACTTACATTACCTGGGTATAAAAAACATCCTGATCCTTCGCGGCGACCCGCCAAAAAACGAAAGAGATTTCACCCCGGAACCAAACGGGCATTCACATGCAATAGAGTTGACGAAGCAGGTGGTTAACATCAACAATGGAATTTATGTGGAAGAAGACCTGAAAGATGGATTTAAAACGGACTTTTGCATTGGCGTAGCCGGTTACCCGGAAAAACATTTTGAAGCGCCTAATCTTTCTGCCGACATGAAATACCTAAAAGCTAAAGTTGACGCAGGAGCAGACTATATTGTTACGCAAATGTTCTTCGACAATAAAAAGTATTTTGATTTTGTATCTCTTTGCAAAAGCAAAGGGATACATATTCCAATAATACCAGGACTTAAACCAATTACCACAAAGTCACAAATATCTAAAATTCCCAGCACATTCCATGTGGATATACCGGAAGAACTATATAATGAAATAGAAAAATGCAAAGATGACAAAGAAGCTGTAAAAGTAGGTGTTGAATGGTCTATACAGCAAGGCAAAGAACTTCTAAAAGCCGGCGTTCCCTGTTTGCATTTTTTTACAATGAGCCATCCTAAACCAATAATTGAGATTGTGAGTGCGCTGTTTTAATATTTCTATTTGATTTATACTGCAAGCGGTGATTAGTCGACATTCGTTACTAATCCCAACGAAGTACGAATTTTGTACGAACTTACGAATTTCGTAGTTCGTAGTTTCGTAACCGTTCGTATTTCGGTGGGTTAATAACGCAAATTATGATCGTTCAAAGTATACTTGATATTATAATTTAAACATAAAATCATCAAAATTATTAGGAGCATTCCAGAAAACGTCTCCTGTAATACCGTTGCTGTTCTCCTTTTGTTTTTCCTCTTCAATTTCCCATGAATATTTTCGCTTTTGCGGGCCTTGTCGTTTGTAATAAATTGCAAATACCACACCTGCTACCAAGCCCCATAAATGGGCTTCGTAAGAAATATTTTTATCAGGAAAGAAATCAGGGAAAATGCCCCATATCATACTCCCGTAAAGAAATGCGATAAGCATTGTAATAGCAGCCAATCTTGAATCTCTGCGAATAATGCCGCTAAAAAACAGAAAAGAAGCCAGCCCGTATACAATTCCACTTGCGCCAATATGATAGGCTTCCCTGCCCGAAAGCCATACACAAATTCCATCAATCAAATAAATCAGTAAAAACACTTTACCCGCAATTTTCTTATAAAAATAAAATAATGTGAGCGTAAGCAGGAACAAAGGAAGTGAGTTGGAAATAAGATGTTTAAAATTTTCATGAATAAGAGGAGCCGTAATAATACCAACTAATCCCTCGGCTTTTAATGGTAAGACCCCAAACCTGACAAAGTCAAGTTTCCAATTATATTCAATAAATTTTACTATCCACATGACAATTAACAGGAACACTGGAAATATCAGGCTTTTCAGAAAATGATTTTTATCGGTATTCATAAAACAGACATTTTGGGATTACAGGAACAAAAATATACAAATTAACAATTTTCAAAAATAAATATTTATCTGATAGTTTCGTATTAAATATTATGAATATCCGTTTATATACCTAATTGCTTCCATTGATTTTCTTCATTTACCCCGTCCCTAAAGGGTGTGAAGAAAATCAATTTACTCCCTTTTGGGTTAGGGGTAAATAAATTGATTTTCGTATAATTCATTAATATTTTAGGTACAAATACGGATATTCATTTTAAATATATAATTTTATAACAAAATATTACAATATGGCTTTGGGATTATTAATATTGCTTTTTTTTGTATTTCTTATTGATCTGGTTATTTATGCGGGTATCAGGCGAATTTTCAATCTTTCGAAAAAACCAAAAGCACAAAAAATTGTAAGCATTGGATTCTGGCTTTTTACTGTTTTTTTCGGATTGTTTGCAATCACCTTTATCATACTCGAAAAAAATTCATCAAAACCCGATTATATAATCTATCGCGGTTACTTTGAATTAACAGGAGCATTCCTGCTTATTTATCTTCCCAAATTTATACTTGCAATTTTTATAATAATTGAATTTATATTAAGGTATTTTGTTTTTTTTCTTTCAAAAATATTACTCATTGAATTCCGGCTAAATAGATACAAAAGCAAAATATTTCAAATATCCACAATCAGGTTTTTTGGCAAATTACAATCAATGAAATTTCTGACGAAAGCAGGTTTAGGTATTTCTATTTTAATGATTTTTGTAGTACTTCAGGGAATTATTATTGGCAGAACTGATTATACGGTAGAACACATTTCTATCCATTTTAAAAATTTACCTGAAAGCTTTGATGGGGTTAGAATAGCCCAAATATCAGATATGCATCTCGGTAGCTTTTCCGATCCAAAAGATATCAGAAAAGGCATCGATTTGCTGATGAAAGAAAAGCCGGATATCATTGTTTTTACAGGCGACATGATAAACAATCAGTCGGAAGAAGCCCTTATCATGTTGCCAGAATTAAAAAAAATGCATGCCCACCTTGGAATGTTTTCAATATTAGGAAATCACGATGTGGGTGATTACAGGCGATGGAAAACTATTGGGGAAAAAACAGAAAATTTAAATACTCTGAAAAAAATTGAAGAAGAAGCAGGATTCAAATTGCTGTTGAACGAAAACATCATTGTAAAAAAGAATAATGATTCAATTGCAATAATTGGCGTGAATAATTGGGGAAAGCCGCCTTTCAGGAAATACGGCGACCTTAAGAAAGCGATTAAGGGTGTGGAAAATGTTTCTTTCAGATTACTGCTTACACACAATCCTACTCATTGGGACGCAGAAGTGGCTGGTAAAAATAATGCAGACCTTACCCTGTCAGGCCATACACACGCCATGCAATTTGGCATTAATTGCTGTGGTATTTTCTGGTGCCCGCTTATGTGGATGTACCAGCACTGGGCAGGTTTATACAATGAAGGATATCAATATCTTTATGTGAACAGAGGATTCGGGTATATTGGGTTCCCCGGAAGAGTAAGCATGACACCTGAGATTACTATCATTGAACTTAAAAAACAGAAGTAGCAGAAAACTACTTATAACCCGTATACTGATGTTATTTTTTTTAATGAATAAAGCAGATTGAGAAAATTTTATTTTACTTTTGTTTTCTATCTTACTACATAAAATTTTATTTGCCATGAACTTACACGAATACCAGGGAAAATCCTTATTAAAAAAATTTGGAGTTGCAGTTCCCGAAGGAATTGTTGTTGATTCTCCCAACGCGGCTATAGATGCAGCCCATGTTTTGCAGAACAAAACCGGTTCTGATATATTTGCAGTAAAAGCTCAGATTCATGCAGGCGGCAGGGGAAAGGGCGGAGGTGTTAAGATTGCGAAGACACTTGATGAAGTGAAGAATTATGCTGCCAACATTTTGGGTATGCAGTTGACTACACCTCAAACAGGCCCTGCCGGAAAAAAAGTACGCAAAGTTCTTGTTGAACAGAACATCTATTATAAGGGCGAAACTGAACCCAAAGAGTTTTATATTGGTATCCTGCTTAACAGGCAGGCAGGTCGTAATATGATTGTGTATTCTCCACAGGGAGGTATGAGTATAGAAGATGTGGCCGCAAAAACTCCCGAGTTGATTTTCAAAGAAGAAATCGATCCTAAAATAGGTTTGCAGGCTTTTCAATGCAGGAAGATAGCATTTAACCTGGGGCTTGAAGGTACCGCTAATAAGGAGATGATATCATTTGTTAATTCTCTTTACAAAGCATATATTGGTATTGATGCCACTCTTGTTGAGATAAACCCTGTAATCAAAACAAGCGACAACAGGATTTTTGCCGCTGATGCAAAAGTAGTGATCGATAATAATGCGTTATTTCGTCATCCGGATATTTCTGTTATGCGCGACCTGAATGAAGAAGATCCGATGGAAGTTGAAGCCGGAAGTTTCGGTTTAAATTTTGTAAAATTGAATGGTAACGTAGGCTGCATGGTCAATGGCGCAGGACTTGCAATGGCAACAATGGATATCATAAAACTTTCGGGTGGAGAACCGGCTAACTTCCTTGATGTTGGCGGTTCGGCTAATGCCAAAAGAGTAGAAGAAGCTTTTCGGATTATCCTGAAAGACTACAATGTGAAAGCGATACTCGTTAATATTTTTGGCGGTATTGTTCGTTGCGACCGGGTAGCAAATGGAATTGTAGATGCATATAAAAATATTGGAGCTATTAAAGTGCCTATCATAGTTCGTTTGCAAGGGACAAATGCCGAAGAAGCTAAAAAGATAATTGATGAATCAGGGTTAAAGGTATTTTCCGCCATTCAATTGCAGGATGCTGCAGAGCTTGTTAAAAAAGCGGTAGCATAATAATCCTTTTTTTATTAAAAGCCCCAGAGATCAAGCCCCAAATCTCAAATTCCAAGTTCCAGGAACCAAGACCTACGCTACAAGTTCCCTTGGAATTTGGGACTTGAAATTTGGAATTTTAGAAATTAGCATTATCTAATTCTTCAAATACAGAATTATTGCTGATGTACTCGGGTACTATCTGCTTCATCTTTTTAACAATATCAATATTGTTTTGTATATTAAACAGATTTATCAGTTCATGAACATCATTAGAAATGCTTTCTATGTCTGATTCCTGAACTTTTGCAATCATAATCTGCGAGTTGTGCGTAGGCAGGGTATTTTCTTTGTCATTCAAAAGCTCTTCGTATAGTTTTTCTCCTGGTCTTAGCCCGATATATTTTATCTGTATATCCTTTCCTAAAGTCAATCCGGATAATTGTATCATTTTTTTAGCAAGATCAACAATTTTCACGGATTTGCCCATGTCGAAAATAAATATTTCGCCGCCTTTACCCATGGCTCCCGCTTCCAGCACCAGTCTGCATGCTTCAGGAATGGTCATAAAATATCGTGTAACATTGGGATCGGTGATGGTAACAGGGCCGCCTTTTTCGATCTGTTCTTTAAACAATGGAATAACAGAACCACTTGAACCGAGAACGTTTCCGAAACGGGTGGTTACGAATTTTGTTTTATTGAGTTTATTAAGCGATTGTACATATATTTCTGCAATCCGTTTGGAAGCCCCCATAACACTGGTCGGTCTGACAGCTTTATCGGTAGAGATCATAACAAATTTATCAACGGAAAATTTAACGGAAAGATCTGCAATAATCTTTGTCCCCTCCACATTAGTCAGCACTGCTTCCGAAGGATTGTTTTCCATCATAGGCACATGTTTATAGGCTGCAGCATGATAAACATAATCAGGTTTGAAATAATCAAACATCCGCTGCATACGTTCTTTATTGCGAATATCACCGATTACAACTTCAAAATCAGTAAAACGAAATTTTTCTGTCATCTCTATATCCATGTGAAAAAGCGGTGTTTCTGCCTGGTCCAGCAAGACAATTTTTTTAGGAGAGTATTGTGATATTTGTCTTGCCAGCTCACTTCCAATTGAGCCTGCGGCGCCTGTTACAAGAATTACTTTACCCCTTAGCTGCTTGGAAATTTCTTTTTCATCAATTTTGATAACATCGCGTCCCAGTAAATCTTCAATATTGATTTTTTTTATCTGTTTAAAACTTAGTTCTCCGTTAATCCAGCGTCCTATGGGAGGAACGACAAGCACTTTTGAATTGTACTGCAGGCAAAGTTCACTGATTTCTTTTTTCCTGACAGGGTTGATATTCTGGATTGAAATAATGACGTGTGCAATAGTGTTTTTCTCTAAAAGTTTTTCCAGTTTATCAGGTGTATAAATACTTATGCCTTCAAGTGTTTTGCCGGCTTTTTTAGGATCATCGTCAACAAATGCGAATACTTTGTATTTGGTGCCTGCATCTCTGTCCATGGTTCTTTTGGTGATAATACCCGATTCTCCTGCTCCGAAAATAATTACATTTGTCTTTGCCCGTGAAGGGTTCTGCATTTCAAGATATGCAATTTTTACAACTATTCTGAAGGCATTCATTACAAAAACGGTAAACAGGCAATCAATAATAATGATTGAAAACGGTATGATGAAAGCGTTATTAATAAAATAATATGAAATAATATTGGTGATGACAAACAATACACTTCCGGTAGTGATGACAAGAAAAATCCTGATCGCATCTTTTGTACTTGTATATCTCACAATACCGGAGTATGTTTTTGCAATAAGGAAACTTAAAATCCGTACGACTAAAACTACAATAAAAACGTGATACATTCTTGGCAATTCGTTTGCAGGGATAGTAAAATTAAACCGCAACAGGTACGAAAGAATTACTGAAACAGTACATATTATCAGGTCTATCAGAAAAATGATCCAGCGGGGAGTATTTTGTCGTATATCTATCAGCATGAATACAGGTTTTGATTTTCAAAGATAAAGATTTTTTTTAATTAAAACGCTGTAATTATAAATGCGTAAGTTCAAGTAATAAATGCAACTTTTTACCAACAACGTGAAAGGGAAGAAATAAACTTTATAAATTTCTCAAAACAGAGAAGGGAAAATCCCCTCCCTG
>Ga0247841_10004428_pt1 | contig 24138 bp, 23 predicted proteins | sample LaCruzMarch2015__2_FD_192410 | JGI IMG/M metagenome (GOLD analysis project Ga0247841, IMG submission 192410) | Freshwater microbial communities from meromictic Lake La Cruz, Castile-La Mancha, Spain - LaCruzMarch2015_18m | ecosystem: Environmental > Aquatic > Freshwater > Lake | place: Spain... | reverse complement strand
TCGCATGCCGGCTGCATGGCATGTCGCATGCCGGCTGCATGGCATGTCGCATGTCGGCTGCATGGCATGTCGCATGACGTGTCGCATGACGTGTCGCATGGCATGCCGCATGGCATGTCGCATGGCATGTCGCATGGCGTACCGCATGGCGTGTCGCATGGCGTGCCGCGGGGCGCGAGCAGGCTGAGCGCACACTAGCATATATTGATTGATGAAGCTCACGCTCATAATAAAAAAATGTTAGCGTTGGTTCTTTTGTGGGCACTTGTGGGGGCAGTAGATTCGCAAAAATGTTTGCTCGCGTCGGGCTGTTCTTCGATTGGGTCAAATGCCCAGCATTACTGCCCCGCGGGTATATTACCGCCGCCATTACCACAGCGGTGAGCCTTACCATTTAAACTTGAAAAAAACCAAAACTAAGCTATGGCTAAGCTATGGCTAAGCTCATACAAGCATATATTGATGGCTAAGTCATAAGCAAATATAATAATCATGATTAAGCTGGTTCTTTTGTTGGCACTTATGAGAAACGTAAATTCTGACATTTGCTGGGATTGGGATCTGCAAGGAAACCGTATACATTGTGCTCTATATTGTCCAGCTGGTTATTATGGGGTAGATTCCACATACTCATGTACTCAGTGTCAAAAAGGGACATTTCAAAAGTTCAGAAAAGCTAATGATTGGGATTGCGATAATTGTCCTGCAGACACATATGCATCAGCAGATGGATCTACTGTGTGTACAGCATGTGCGCAAAGTGCCTGTGATCCAAAAACAGGTGCTCCATTAGCATGCCTACTCGCGTCGGGCTCAACTTACCCTCGTGTCAGTGACTTCTGCGCTGCTGATAACTCAGGCATACCTAATTTCGCTGGGCATAGATGTGGCGTTGCCTTTGCGGGTTCTAACAACTATTGCACAGCGGGACGTTATTTTAAAATATTCCCAGACCATGTGGGATGCAATTACCTTAATGAAAATCTTGCATTTTATAAATGTGGCCAAGGATGTATGGTTTGTCCTGCTGGTGAATTTCAACCATATTCAAGTCTTGATGATCGTTCTTGTGATAAGTGTCCAGTAGGCACCTATTCCCCCTATCTCGGATCCAAAGGATGCCAAACATGCAATGCGGGATATATTTGCCCGCTTGAGGGCATGACTTATCCATGCGATTGCCTAAAAGGGACATACTCCGCCTCAGGAGCTACGGCATGCTTGACATGTACCTCTGACCCAGATAATGGTTATATTACTGGAAATGGAGTCTCTGCCACATCTTGTGCGTTCAAATGCAATGCTGGGTTTTATAAAACCAACACTCCATCGTGCGCGGTTTGTGGTTTTGGACGCTTTAGCACGATCGCTCTTCCAGATGGATCCATATGCAACACATGTCTATATGCTTCCATCACTGGCGCAGCGTGCGCCACCGGCAGCTACCCCAGCTTTTCAAGCACCACCTGCGCAGTGACCAAGTGCACAGCATGCTCCAATTTACCAGCCAGTGGCAACTACTACTCTACCACTTCAGATCAAAACTACTACTCTACCGCCGCCATTACCACAGCGGTGAGCCTTACCATTTAAACTTGAAACAAACAAAAACTAAGCTATGGCTAAGCTATGGCTAAGCTCATACGAGCATATATTGATGGCTAAGTCATAAGCAAATATAAGAATCATGATTAAGCTGTTTTTTTTGTTAACGCTTGCAAGAAGTGTGAACTGTTTGGCATGTTATGATAGTGGAGGGAACTATGTGGCATGCTTTGCGTGTCCAGCTGGAGAGTATTATTATAACAGCATGTGCAATCAATGTGACTGGGGCACATTCAAAGCGGAATCCTCTTATGCTTGGAGCTGTTCTCCATGTCCTCCTGGTACATATACTCTCTCGCGTGGGACCATTCAATGTTCTGCTTGCTCAACATCAATATGCGACCCAACATCAGGCCGTAGAATTACTCCTGAATGTGACCAAGCAGATTATGGAACTTTGTTTTTTCCTCAAGGAAATTTATGTGGTACTACAAAAACAGCTGGCAGATGTTTTGCAGGCCGTTTTTATAAAGATTTTCCAAACAAACAAGGCTGCAATTATTTGAATGAAGATCTCTATTCAATTCAAGACTGTCCTGCTTCGCGTGGATGTCAGGTTTGCCCACAAGGTACAATACAGCCTAGTTCAGCCAAATGTCTTGATTGCCCCATTGGCACACATTCTCCATATCTTGGATCCTGGCGCGAGGAATGCGCACAGTGTCCTGCAACTTATAGCTGCCCCTCAGTGGCAATGGCATATCCAATACCCTGTCCACTTGGGACATATTCATATGTAGGAGCAACTTCTTGCTTGCCATGCATAACAATTCAAGCAAACGGTTATATTTCTGGTAATGGAGCATCAGAAACTGGTTGTGCATTCAAATGCAATGCTGGATTTTATAAAACAAGCACTCCATCATGTGACCAGTGCAGTTTTGGAAGCTCAAGCACAAAGGACCTCGCAGACGGTTCAGTGTGCCCTCCATGTCTGTATGCTTCCATCAGCGGCGCAGCGTGTTCCGTTGGCTTTTACCCCAGCTTTTCAAGCACCACATGTGCTGTGACGAAATGCACAGCGTGCTCTAATCTGCCTGCCAGTGGCAAATACTACTCCACCACTGCAAGCACAAGCTATTATTCTACAGCCTCTATTACCACTGAGGCTAGCACACACACACACACAAGTGAAATTTTAATGTGAATGCTAATCTGTTAATCTTTTTGGCAGAACTCGTGCTACTACCAGAGCTGCGGCACGTGTAGCGCGGGACACAAAATGGCGGGTTGCGGGGGCACAAGCGCCGGCACCTGCACGACAGAGTGTACGACTATAGCCAAGTGGCCGTCGGGGGGCTCAACAACAGACCTGAGATACTACACAGCCGAATGCAGCGTCGCCGCCTGCACCAGCTGCACGATAGGAAACTACAACAACGCATGTCCCGCCCAAAACAACGCCCTCTCTACCTCCGTAGGCTCATGCTCTCCGTGCTCGCCGGCAGCGCCCGTCAACGGAGCGTTTGTGAAAGTGACCACTGGTATCACAAACGCGGCGAGCTGCCCCTGGGCCTGCAACGCAGGCTTTTACGCCACGGCCACAGCGTGTCCAGCTTGCCCCTTTAGCGATACGTGCACAACAAAGGGCTACTATAAGCCCATGTGCTCCACTGCAACCATAAATCCAGCCTGCGTCTCATGTGGTCAGGCCCTCAATCCCTATGGCGCAGGCACCGAGTGGATTACCTCCAACGCTAGCTATGGCGTCGTCGCGTGCAATTATCAGTGCTCCATCAATTACTACTGGGAGACTACAGCATGCGTCGCCTGCAGCGCTGTCAGCACAGCCATGTGCGCCGCTGGAACATATGTGACATACCCGTGCACCAGCAAGGCTGGCATGGACACGCGCCCAAAATGTGTCGATTGCACGCCCCTGGACAATGCTGTGGCCGCGCCGTCTGGGACCGCCAATAAGTGCATGTGGACTTGCGATTCCGGGTATTATTGGTCGGCTGCGGCATGTGTCAAATGGACTGTGGTCGCCTGCGTGGACGGCCAATACGCTGTGACGGGCACGGCGCTTGTCGACAGCAGCTGCGCGGCCTGCTCAGGCAATCCGACAACGCTCAAAGCTTATTCATACTACACGGCGCCGTGCGTGTGGGCTTGCAGGGCGGGTGCCTATCAGAGAGCTGATGGCCAGTGCATGAACTGCGATGGTGGATACTACAAGCCGCTGGCAGGCTCGGCGGCGTGCACACAATGTTCCTCAACGCAGTACCAACAAAGCAAGTCGCTCCCTACAGCTTGCGATAGCCCGCCTGCCAATGCGGTAGTGAATGCAGACAGGATCTATTTTAGCTGCTTGCAAGGCTTCAAGTTTGATGTGGCCACATCAACGTGTGGGGCTTGCCCCGCCACCGTCTTTAGCCTGGTGAACTACACAATCAATACCTGCACGGTCACAGCGTTTTCGTGCGCCAGCGGCAAATATCGCGTCACATTGGGCTGCACAGACTGCGTAGCTCCATCCTCCAATGCCGCGACCCTAACCGCCGCCAGCACCACAGCCGCAGTGATAGCTCTGGGCGCTCTGGCCGCCGCGAGCAGTGACGAGAGCAATTTTGCCTGCCCCGCACCTGCGACATGCAACGCCGGCTACTACTACCAGAGCTTTGCCACCGCAAGCATAAAGAGCTATACTGCGAGGTGCACCCTGTGCACGGCGGTGACTTGTCCGGCGGGCCAGTTTCTTACCCTGTGCACCGGCACGGCATTGGCCAACACATGCGGCACCTGTGATCCGACGAAGCTGCCTGTTGGCTCCGTGTGGACGACAAATTGCGCCACACAGTGTGCCAAGGGCTACTATGGGACGACAACGTGCACCGTCTGCGCGGCAGGCAGGTTCAAGGCCCTGGATGGACCTTCTGCTGCTTGTGACTTGTGTCCGACAACCACTTTTAGCGCGGGGACAGGCTCGTGGGCATGCTCACCGTGCCCCGTGGGAACATTTGGAAGTACTACGGGCCTGACAGTGTGTGGACCCTGCGCTGCGGGGCTGAGCAGTGTTTCGGGCGTAAGCGCGTGCGTTGGTGCTTATGACTTGACGGCTCTAGTGACTGATAATGGTGGTCTATACAAAATCAGAAGTGTTAATGTGAGGACGGCGGCTGTGACCACGCTGCTAACACCCAACGGTCAAGTCACTGGCCTGGCCTCGACACAAGAGTACCTTTTGTATACTACAGCTAGCTCGGCTGTGTACAAGTACACGTTCGGGACAGCTATCAGCGCTCTCATAGCCGGACACGCTTATCTGACGGGCTACGTAGACGGCAGCGTGGGTGTCTCCCGCTTATCGAGCGCCAAAGGTATTGCTATAGCGTCCGACGGCTCATTTGCTCTGATTTGCGATGGAAACATCATCCGCAAGCTGGACCTCAACACCAACTATCTGAGCAAAATTGCCGGGACATATTTGCTGGCTGGCTATAGAGACGGAACAGACTGTACATTTTATGCAGCATCGGGCATAAGCATCGCGTCAGACAAAACCTTTGCTGTGCTGACAGAAATCTCTGGAAATAGGGTCCGCAAGCTGGATTTGACCACCAGCCCGGTTACCTGCAGCTTGCTTGGGGGTAATACCAACGCCGCGGGGCTCACCGGCTCAACAGCAGGCGTGGGAGCAAGCTCCAGATTTACGAGCCCCAAGCACATTGCTTTAAGCTCGGACAATTTTTGGGCCTTTGTGACAGACGCGAACAATGTGGTCAGAATCATCCAGGTGCCAACCATGTATACGGAAACACTGCTAAACTCCGGCATTACCTCCCCCTATGGTATCGCGGTGTCGCCTTCGCGGGACTACCTCATGGTCGCATCGCAAACTGCCCACAAAGTATACAAAATATCGTTTCCCAATGCTGGTATCGGCTATCCCACATCCGCCTTGGCTGTTTATGCTGGCTCCAGTTCCGCCTCTGAAAATGATGGCGTGGGTTCATCGGCCACGTTTAACAGCCCCAGCATTATCGCCATCTTGCCCTGCAGCCTAAGGGGCTATGGCGCTGTCACTGCAGCCAACCAGTGCGCTCAGTGCTTGGCGGGCGCCTACGGCATAGGAAATGGCATATGCTACCTTTGCCCCCCCGGTTCCGCTAACAGTATACTCGGCGCCTCCGCCTGCCTCCCCTGTGCTATCAATTTTTTCAGCGGCTCGGGCGCCTCCGCCTGCACCCCCTGCGCGGTGGGCTCACAGGTGCCGTCGACGGGGGCCACCGCGTGCCTTTCGCTTGTGGGCTACTACGTCTCCACATTGAGCAACCTCGTCAAGGGCAAAACGGCGTTTGCTTCTTCTGTGTACAGCGCTAGCTATCCGGCATCCAACGGCAACGACGGCTCAACCGCCAATATCTTTCATTCTTTGTGCAGCAATGCGGCAGGCAGCTGGTGGGGCGTCGATCTGGGCACTGTGCGAACTGTCAGCGGGGGCATCGTGTGGTCCCGCGCCGACAGCTACCCGGACAGGCTCAACGACTTTCAGATATGGGTGGGAAGCTCGGCGTTGGCTGGTGCGTGGGCCACCACAGGGCTCACGTGGTGCTTCACCGATTTCAAGCACACGCAGGGCCTCGCCAACGGCAATAGTCAAAGCTTTGCCTGCGCTTCGCCCATCGCGGGCAGATACGCCTACCTCTATAGGCCCTCCACAGACTGCATCAACCTCGCCGAAATTCAGCTGCGGGAGTCGATTGTCACCGCCTGCGCTGCCGGCACCTTTCTCGCGACGGCAAACGCGATGACGCCGGTGGAGCTCACCTACTCCAGCACCATATACTCACTAAATGGAAGCTACGGAGGCCTACCCGCCTATGGGGGCGGGGGCTTATTGCTCTACAGCATGGGAGCTGCAGGATGGGCGTATACGTACACGGAGCGCGGTTTGGGCACATTGCTAGGCAGCTGGGCTGTCGTGGCTCCATCGCCAGCTACATTGCAGGGCCTCGTGGACGCCGCTACCAATGTCAAATACTGCAGCACGTGCGCTACAGGCTTCTACGCCGCCGCGAGCGCGCAGTCGGCCTGTGTCGTTTGCCCCTTTGACTTTTACTGCTCCACCACCGCCGCCACTGCGTGTCCGGTCGCTACTCCCTACACCGCCACCGTGGGCACCGTGCTGGCAAGCGGTTGTCGGGCGACGCTGGTGCCCGTTGCAGGCGTGTGCCGAGCCGGCTTTTTTATATCGAGCCTCAACGCTGCGGTATGCAGGCCATGCCTGGGCTCCGCTTACTGCGCCGCCAACATCATCACCGCATGCTCGCCGGTTAACACCGGCTTGTGGTACGCGCCACCGCTCGCTACCAAAGCGGCTGACTGCGTCTACAAGGCGGTCGCTGGCACAGTGACGTGCCCTGCCAATTCCGTCAAGGCTACAGCGAGCGTTGCAGTCACCGACCTGTGGCAATGCAGAGCCGCGGCAGGCTATTATCTCATACCCTCACAAGCCGCCACAATATGCCCGAGTGGCTACTACTGCCCTGCGGGCGCTCTCATGCCCATAGCCTGCCCGGTGGCAACATGCACCACGCCAGGCTTCAGCCAGGTCGCGAACACGTGCCCTCAAGGCTCGGCAGCACAGCTCTCAGCGTGCCAGGCTTGTCCGGCTCTGCCAGCCAACGCGGCCTTTAGCACAGGCTGCAGCTACTGCTGCAATGTCAATTTTTTAATGATTGTCACCGCGTGCGTCGCACTTCAAAGCTCCGCGGCTTGCTCCAGCAGCACGCTGTACATGCCGGATCCGCCCACCAATCGCTGCGCCGCCACAGCTGTGCAGGCGTGCGTCGCGTGCCCCATACTCGCGGCGCCCAACATAGCACTCACCAGCAACCAAACGTACAGGCTGCAGAACGCGGTCAGGCTATGGGGCACAGATGCGTGCGTTTACGTGTGCCCCCCCGGCTACCTGCTATCGCTGAAAACGTGTGTCGCCTGCCCCGTCGCCACTTATCAGCTGGGTCTAAAATGTGAACCATGCCCCAGTGGCACCTTCATGTCCGCGTCGGCGGCTAGCGGAGGGTGTTGGAGCTGCGGCCCCTATGGATACCCAAATGCTGCTCAGACGGGTTGCGTTTGCGTCGGCGGAGCCTATGTGGGCGTCAACAGCCTCAATAGGCCAGAGTGTATAGCTTGCCCTTTTGGGAGCATTACGCAGGGCGCATCGTGCGTTCAGTGCACTGCAGGCACCGTGATTAAGCCCAACGTCAACGCTTCAGGTAGCGCTTGTGGCTCCATCGACTTGTTTAGGGCAAACGCCAACTCCACATGCATGTCATGCCCTCCAACAAGCGCTGTGGTGGCGGGGCAGCGATGCAGCCTTTGCCCGCCTGGTACCTACCGCGTGAGCGCAACCCGATGCGAACCGTGCCCCGCCAACACGTACTCGGCAGGCGCAGGCTCCTCTGTCTGTACGGCGTGCTCCCCGCCGTTTGTCTCTCCCCTAGGGAGCGTCTTATGCATGTGCCCTGCAAACTTCTACATGTATGCGTTTGCCATCTGTGTCGCCTGTCGAAAAACGTGCGCTGAAGGAGCCAGCCTGCTTCAGGGCTGTCCGATGGGCAGCGTCTCAGACGTCTCGGTATGCGCCTGCCCTGAAAGGGGCGAAACCACCTGCACTGCGTGCCCAATCCCCGGCTTGTGCGGCTGCCCCCGAAATTTCTTCAATAACGGCACGGGCTGCAAGCCTTGCAGAGCCGTATGCCCCAAACGTGCGATTTTATCGGGTGTGTGCGAAAAAGGAACAGCGCCTTTGGACACCACCGAGTGCACGTGCCCGGCCCTGACCTTTTGGATGGGAAGCGACTGCCAGCGTTGCCGCGTCTGCGCTCCTAACGCGACATACACATCGACGTGCGCCAGCGGAAGCACACAAGACACAACACAATGCGTTTGCAACGCGGGGTTCAGGGGCAACGGCGTGACATCATGCCAACCATTTTAGCGAAGCAAATTGCATTCTGTTTTTACTTTTTGCAGCAGCATAGTCCAACGCTGCTTTTCCTCAGCGTTTAGCTCGACGGGCATTTCATCTTGATCTTGATCGACTATGGAGGCGCATTTAGAAAATAGGCGCCAAACCACTTTTCGATCCGAGAGCTCATCGTCATCGTCGTGCTTTGACTGCAGCAGTCGGATAAAAGTTTTGAAAAAGAGCAGCAAATCGGTCACATGAGCGGCTTTGGTATCCAAGGTCTGCAAATATTCAACAGCAATGGCAAAGTGCTGATAGGAAATCAGGGTGTCGCGCAGGTCCGCTTCCGGGAGAAGGGCGCACACTGAAAAATCACGCCGGCCTAATATAGCAGTTTCGGCCTGATATTTTTCGAGCTGCGTATCAGGCAGGGTATCAGACACGCCCGCCAAGCCGTACGCTACGCTACGATCAGCCGCGACATGCCTGCGGTTGAGCCAGCAGCGCGCGGGCTCGATACCTGGCTCGATAAAGGCTTGCAAATCAATGAGCACAGACCGCTTCTTGCTCACCATCAGAAGCAAGGGCCTTGACTCATTGTTGGGAAGCGGCAGCTCCTTAAAAAAATGTAGAGGAAAAGCAATCACTAGCGCGTTGTTCAAAAGCTCGCCCGGGATTTCGTACATCGCGTCCATTATACGACGCTCCTCACGCTCTGGTATTTATACACTCGACTATAACAAAATCTAAAAATCGGAATTGCATAGCATGGACAATGAGTCGCTTGCCGATTTGCTCGTGCCCTTTTGCGAAGCCGCTTCCATAAGCATCTCAAAGGACCTCGCCGCCGTCGTAAAAAAACGCATCGTGGTATCGCTGTGCTTTGCCAACACAAGAGCCCTGCACGACTCCTTATTTCCTGAACAGCACATGGACTGGACTGGAGTCAGAGAGTACACGGCCACAATGGGCGGATGCACAAGCAAAGACTGGCTGTCGCTGCTCGCCCTGCTTGATTTTGTCAATGAGCAGCCCAGCAGGCAGTTGGTCACTGAAATCATAGCCAGCACCCTAGCTGGTATCAAGGTAAACGTGCAAGGCAAACAATTGTCGCCCATTGAATCGCTGCAGCTGTGCTTTGCCAAAGCGGGCATCGCACCCGCATGGGACGTTTTGTGCAAAACGCTTATTCTGTGCAATCTGGCGGAAATCGATCACGCCGTTGTGATGCACGAGTTTTTGGTAGGCCAACCGACGGCAATAGTCGATAACATCATCAAGGCCTTGCCGTCATGCAAGCACACACCCGACGAATACACGCAGGCCTTTAACTTTTTGCTAGGCCAATGCTGCCAGGTCAGAACCCACGTGCTGCACCAGGCCTTTCAGAGCCGGATCCAAAGGAGAGAAAGGGTAAAAAAGAACGCACAGTCCGTGTACCACGCGCACAAAAAGCCCAGCCTAACTCAAATCCTCGAGCTTAGCAGTGGCGCGGGCCAGAATGAAGATGATTTTGCTATTTTTTGCAACGCGGCACGATTGCCCTCGAGCGCAAGCATGCAAGTCAAGCGCGCTCTGTACTACACAAGCATGCTGGACTCCTTTCAGGGGAAGCCAGATCTGAAAGCTCTCAAGGCCTTCATCAGCGAGATTCATCACACAGGCCCACCGTGCGCCTCGCTGCGTTTGTTCAAGGATCGGTGCATTCCAGGAAGCTTGTTGATGCATTGGTCCACGGTTTTGAGACTTTATCTAGCGGCGTACTGCACGCCCGCAGCCAAGGAGCTGTGGCGCTTTGCGGTGACCAATGCGGCAGTGGCGGCCGAGGCGGGTCAGCGGAGCGGCGGAGGAAGCCTTTGTGGCTCAACTGAAACAGAGATCACCACTCAGAAATTTGTGATGCAGACGCCCTTTGACGCCGAAGTGATCGCTGATCTCTTGTCCGCGTCTTCTGCCCATTAAAAATGTATAGCAGCTTACGCTTATGGGGGTTCGACGCTGTGACGGCAGCATACCTATATCATAGCCTTAAAAAACAACACATCCTGCAGGCGAAATATTTGAAAGATGCAAAAAGGGTATCTTTTACTAAAAATAATTATCGGTGTGCTCCTGTGCGCTTCGACGCTCAGCACATGGCTAGTCTTCTGGTTGATGCACAGGGCATCTCCAAGCATAGGCCATCAGTGCACGCATTACGATTATGTCATAACAGACAACAGCTTCTTGAGTCAACGGTTGTCAAAATATATTTACGAACAGAACACGTCGATTAGAATACTCTCACACTCCAAACTTAAGGATTACGCCTCATGTTTAAAACACTTGCGCTGCGCTCATACCGTGTTCCATTTCGCGTCCACGGTCGATGTCAATATTATGAAAGCGTGTCAGCGCAATCGCATCGCAAACCTGGTGTACGTGGTACCCCATGACCAAAGGCAGCCAGACGGTCAATGGTCGCAAAACGAGACGCGGGTTCGCATCGTGAAGCTCGCAAACGTGTACGGTCCAGGCATGCAGGCGGAAGACGATATCATACCGTCTCTAATAAGGAGAGCGCTCACATGCAATCAAAGGGGGGAAGCAGCAGTGGCCAAGAGTTTTGTTTACGTCGACGACGCGATTCAGGCGGTTTACGATGAGACCGCGCAGCCAACAGAAATAAATGTGACGATCGCAGAGTGCGCGCGCCTGATTCAGTTGCTGTCGGCGCAGATTGTGGGGCCTTGTGGCCTAGAAATGCAGCCTGCCACCAACACCCACAAGTTGGGCCACAACAGCAGCACCTTTAATGAAAGGCTGGTTCACACCTTTTTGGACATTCTGCACAGCATGCTCTTAAAGGGCACAGTTTCGCTGCCTAAAAATACACAGAACCTATCTGCTCAGCACCTGCTACGTACCATCGAGACTCGGCAGGCAGCGAGCAAGACGCTGGTGGTGCTGATCGGACAGGCGCGCGGCGGAAGGCCGGCTTGGTCGTCTCTGAAAGCCAACGTGCTGGACACGTTGCACGCCGACCTAGCCACTTTTTTTACGCCCGACATACCGGCTCCAGAGCTGCAGGCGATGGCCAAGTACACCTGGAATTTGAAAGAAACAGACGATTGGGGCTCGTATTTCGATGAAATGGTGGCCACAACTTGCCCCTCCGTGAACTGGCGAAAACATTTATGCCCTATCCAGGGCATTATGCTGGGCGGTGTAGCGCAATGCGGAGATAATGCAGGCTCAGGGGGGATTCAACTCGCCTTTCGATGGGCTCTGCACCAAAAACTGTCAAGATTGGGTCTGTGGAACGAGTACCAGCACTTTATTTTGTCAAGATCAGATCACATTTACCTTTGCCCCCACCCACCCATAAGCTTGGCGGCTAACGAGATAGGCGTGCCGGAGGGTGAGGGCTACGGCGGCATAACGGACCGGTTTCTAGTGGCAGGCGCAGACGCGTTTAAGCGTTCACTCAATATCGCCGGCGATTTAGTGTGCAAGGCCGCCTATTACGCGGATACGCTGCTGACGCCCAAGCAGCCAGTGAATTCCGAAATTTTGCTGGCCACCTTCTTGCTGGAGCAGGGCCTTCACGTTCGCTTGTTTCCAAGATTCATGTTCGCCATCAAGATGCCTCAGGACCCAACCCGCTGGTCCACAGGGTCCGATTTGCCCTTTCAAGCCCCCTTCAAACTCAAGTATCCATACGAGCTCACGCTGTCAGAACGTACATGCAAGACGACATTAGCCGGCTCGACTAGCGTGCAGCGCCTTTAGGCTTTCCATTCCATGCCCCATGTGTTTGGGCAAGGCCCACGCGAGCGTGCCTGCTATTGCAACGTTTTTTGCATACGGCGGATGCCGAAGAATGTTTCCAATCACTCGCAACCAAAGATACTGCGTATCGCTGTTGCAGTTGCCGCTTTCTGAATACGCAAAACGGTTGCTCGCCGAATCAAGCAGCAGCGTCGCCTCTCGTACTGTTTCAAGAGCCAGCGCCGGGCACTTGTGTCGAGATAGCACATGCAGGTCTGCATCATCTAAAATAGTGTCAAGTATCTGAGCACGGGTCTGCTTGGGCAGCAAATACCACTGCTGTAGAGCCCACTTGTCACCGTGCACAAACCATCCGGGCGCTTCAATGTGCATGACGAGCACCTTTAGCAGCAGCCTGGCTTGTTGAGCACACTCGGAACGCGATTCACAACGCTTAGAATACAACCAGTCCATAGCAGCCTTAAAGGCGGATAAACAGGAGCATTTATAAGGTGTGCAGGTCAGGCTTCATCATCCCCGCTGCCCACATTGCCGTCGTCTGGGCCGAGAAAATACCGCGGAATCGTGTTCTCATAGACGCAAATGCCCATAATAAAAATTGAAAAAATAACCAGCCAATCAATCACCACAAAAAACCAGGCAAACACAGTAAGCGGCAGTGTTCCAGTGATAGCAGCGTCCATGTGCTTGGTCATAATCACAAGCTCCGCCAAGGCGAAGCCAAACAAAAGAACGAAATATACCATGTAGAACCAAAAATTAAAACTATAGCGCTGCACTCGGTCGTCTGCCGACAGCCACTTTTGAGAGTACGTGACGATAAAACAAATGAAGCCAAAGACCTCTCGTATCACTAAATATGTCCACAGCGTGTCGGTAACGCTGTCTTTGTTGATAACTAGCGAGTAGATCAGCAGGCCATTAAACACAAACGCGAGAAAGGCGAAGCCGTCTATTATAATATCACGAATCATTGTTTTTTAGGTAAGCGAGATAGGTTAATATATAGGACCTTTCGTACAGCGCGACATACCAACCGCATGCAGATTTACTTTATAGCTTTTCGGCGAACAATATAGTTAATAAGCAGGCCAGCAACGGCATGCAGATTTACTTTGTAGCTTTTCGGCGAACAATATAGTTAATAAACAGGCCACCAACGGCTCCTGCGATATAGCGACCGTACGGGTGTTTCCCAAAAACATAGCCATCGGCACGCTGCAAAAAATGCTCAGTATACACAACGGGCAAACTAGAAAGAACCTCGCGTCTCACTTCCTCCTCTTCTTTTACTAATGAAGCAATATCTTTCCTGAAAATAGACATTTTTTGTATATAAAATTCAAACGTGTATAAATACTTTAGATGATGCCGCGGAGAACTTGGCGCGCGCACTCTTTGCAGGTGGCTTCACTCGAAAAGATCAGGTAAATGCCACGTTTTTGAAAATAAACCTTGATATAACCCTCATTGTCAAATGCAAATTTGAGTTCAATCTCGTCGAAACCTCTCTTTGGAGACGACAATTCAACGCACGGATCACCATTGGCAAACAATGCGACACCCACGCGCGTTTCCTTCGATTTAGAAATCATAACAGTTAAAAGTAATTGCTTGAGTGTTTTTTCTCTGGCTGTTAGTTTTTTTAAACGCTTGTTAGGCTCAGCAGCCTGCGAAGTAGCCGCAGGCCGTTTGCTGCTTGCTGGTGGCGCCAGCGGCATATCAACACTTGTGCCCATATATTTGGCTTGATGCTGCTGAAACTGATGAAACTGCCGCTGTATACTGAGGTCAAACCAGCATTCGGGCCTTGGAGTCAGAAATTGCGCAATCACATGCGTGCTATCTTCTAAGAAGCGCTTGAAGGTGAACATTTGAAAAGTACAATGTTGACCTACAAAGGTGGCATACAAATCCGAAAGAAACATGCGATGGGTCACACGAATTGTTGGGTCATATAACGCCATGCCAATAAAGGGATCATTCGAGGCAGCAGGCGCGGGAACCACTGTGCCAGCATACAGTGCCATGTCGACTGGTTGCGAGAAAAAATCAGACTCATATATACTTTTAGGTATATCTCAGCAACTTGCTGGCATTCATCCCAACGCCAGTGGCTGAGGAACGTTCATACCATTGAGCCGCAAAAGAACTGCTATATGTTTATGATCTGCCCACATTAGCGCTTTGATCTGGTCTTCTTGTTTTTTAGCTTCAACGGTACGAGGAAACTCTGCCTTTATAGCCGAAAATAAATTGTTGGCAGCATTCTTAAAAAATACATTATTTGCGTGTCCGTTAAATGTGCCAACTTTGGTGTGTCGAAACAAATCAAGCATGGAGTTCAAATACCACCCAGCTTGAAGCGCAATTTTTTCCGCATTCGCATATTTTAGCAGGTCAGCTGGCCTGCTCTTATTGTTATCTATCAAATTAGCCAGCATTTCGTCCTTTTCTGCAGTTAAGCTTCGTGAGTCAGTTATTGGATGTTGCAAGCGATCTGCTGGCATTTCATGGACTTCAGCGGTAGACATAGCTTCGCCTTGCAAAGGGCTATCGTCATGGATAGGACGATGGCTAGCACCACCACGGCTACCAGCACCACGACCACGGCTAGCAGCAGCAGCAGCCGCCGCATAGCTAGAACCAGCAGCATGAGCACCACTAGCAGCAGCAGGCTCTGAAGCAGCAGCATGAGCACCACTAGCAGCAGCAGGCTCTGAAGCAGCAGCATGAGCACCACTAGCAGCAGCAGGCTCTGAAGCAGCAGGCAATTCGCCGGCGCCTTCAGCTGCTTTGGCTTCAAGTTGTTTTTTCCAATAAGCCCACAGAACTTTTTGTGTTTCGATCTCAAGGCCAGTTGTATGTGTTGCATCATAGTGCTCTTGAAGTTCTTTGGTTTTATCTGCTAATTTTTTTTCTGATGCAGCCAGTTTAGTGTTTTTTCGGGCCAGTTGTTCAGCCTGAGCTGGATCTTTAGCTAAAACCCTAATGTCAGCTTTTAGGATTTTAAGGTTATCAGCACGGTTAGTTTGTTTCTCTTCTAATTCTCTAGTCTCTTCTATATCCTTCTCATATTGTTGATCCCATTCGCGGTATTCCGCAAGCTTCAAGACTAGAGCCATTTAGAAGTATGTGAAACTGCAACTAAATTTATATATATATACCCACTGGTATCTGTTATTTGCAGGTTTTGCTTGACTCATACAGCCTATTTATAGCAAGGTGCGCCTATATATTCCTGGCTCCGTCCGAAGCTCAAGTATGAGACAGCAAACAGGTTTTAGTCAACAGCAGCAACCACTACTGCCTGCAGTTTCATATCGGCCGCAACAATGGCAGCAGCCACCGCCTCCGCCGCAATGGCAGCAAGGCCCGTCGCAATGGCAGCAGCCGCCACAGCAATGGCAGCAAGGGCAGCAAGGGCAGCAAGGGCAGCAAGGGCAGCAAATGCAGCAAGCACCATGGCAACAACAACAACAAGAACCACCGCAGCAGCAGGATGACGAACCAGCAGACGACCCTCCCCCAATAAAAAATAAAATTTCAATGCTCATGTGGTTAGCAATTATCGCAGTGCCACTCTTGCTGGGGGCCATAGGCATTTACTGCATGACGCAGGGTAAACTCAACAGCGATACTTCCACCATATTTTACGCCGGGGCAGCGCTATTGGGTGCCGGTTTGATCGCGGCCCTTGTTGGCTGGATCTACATCGCCAGATCGACAGGAAGTGCAAACTGCTGTGCAGCGCATACCGACGAGCTGTGATCCCAAATCAAAACACCGTGTGGCTCTCGGCGTGTGCTTTGTGTTTTTTGTCACTATAGGCTTGTGCTATGTGATTTTTGTGATTATAAATGCCAGCAAGACTGAGAAGTGACGAGAGGCGCTCTGATGGAATGTGGTGATGTCGCATGATAGTGCTGTAGACTCGTCGCAGCCTCTGCAAGCCGCCGTGACCACCACGCTCGTGAGCTCGAAATTCGCAGATGCACTCGTTTTCTTCAGGCTTCGGTTGCATGTGCGCTTGCTTTTGTGCTCGCATTTGCTTTTGTGCTTGAATAACTTGCATATAACCGTCGTAGCTGCTGGCGTTCATTTGCAACTGCTTCAAGATTGGTTCCCACTTTGCAGCGTCATTTGATAGAATGGGTATATCCATTTCAGTCAGCTTTAAACGAAGGCATACAGGCTAGGCCATTCATTATTTTTTTTAAAAAGTTTTAAGGGGGCGCAGCATTCAAAACTAGTGACGCTATTTAGACACCAAGCCCTCTTGCACGCAGCAAGCATGAACATTAAAAAGGAAATAGTCTTGCTTATTGTGGTCTTGAGCGCGCTTGTTGCCTTCGCTTGCATAGCATTCGCTGAGGGCTTCAGCAAACGATTAGCATCGAAAACCACATTCAGCAAACGATTAGCATCGAAAAACACATTCGGCAAACGATTAGCATCGAAAACCACATCAAAAGAAACAAATGCAGTTTTGGCTCACAAAGCAAAAATTGCAGTGCTGATGCTCACGAGCCATCACACGGCTAAACGCAGGCTGCCCGTCATGCGCCAACTTTACGATTCAGAAAAGGCGGTTGTCAAGTCACAAATCGATACCTTTTATGTGACGGATAGAGATCTTGCTATGCCAGCGCTTGCGCCGTGGCGTCAGATGATAGCAACAGGCTGCAGTGACACGTACACGGGCGGCCTTTGTTGCAAGCTACAGTTTGCCTACACGCTGCTGTTTGCTCAAAGCTACGATTGGGTTCTACGCGTTGTCGATGATGGATACGTGAACTATGCCAATCTCCTCGCCTACACGCAGAGCCTAAACGCGAGCGAAGCCCTCTATCTAGGCGAGCATTACTTGCATTTGACGGCCAACACCAGACCCTACGCCGATGGCGGTGCTGGATGGCTCATGTCACGCCCTGCCCTCGCCCTGGCTGTTCCCATCTTGCCTCAGTTTTGGCAGCACGGTGATGAGAATTGCTACGATGATATGCAGTTTGGCCGCTTCATGATTGACACGGTCAAGCTCCCTGTCAGGCAGGGCAAAGGCATGCACAATGAGAATTTGGCGGTTCGAGATGGCCAAATTTGGCAGAGCCCCAGGCACGGCGCATTGCACTCGACGCTAGGTGATCACCCTCTCGATCCCATCATCTCTTGGCATAGCACCTACAACGATGGAGACTTTAGCCATATCCTGGAGCTGCAGGCACAAATTCGTCGGCTTGCTGGCCAAGTAGATGGTTTGAACGGTTAACGCGAATGAGTTCATAAATGACATAATAAATAAAATGATATTATCTTGAGCTATGCTGTGGTGGCATCGCGCGCAAGGGTTTTCGTTTTTAATATTTCTTATGATAGGAAGCTTGCTGTATAACTCAAGTGTTAAGTTTAGACATCGCAAGGCCCGTCTTGCTGTTGCTAATGTCATAACAGGCACTACTGAAGGCTTCGATAGCCTAAGCCATAATATGAGCCATATTATGAGTCTAAGCCATAGCGAACAGGGCCAAAGCGAAACGCTCATGTGCGTCATAATAACATTTAAAACAAAAGGCATCACGCTAGCCAAAGCAAAAGTTTATGAAAACACAATACAAATGTATCAAAAGGACTTGAGTCCAGAGGTGCGCCTTTTCGTCGATGGAACCAATGGCATGAAGGCGGCCAAGACCAATGAGCATAATACGCCCCTGCTGCACTCCTTGCTCGCGACTTTGGATCAGGCCTGTCCGTCTGACGTCCCGTACGTGGCCTACGCCAACGCAGACATTCTGTTCGAAAAAAGTGGCCTGATCAGCACGCTGCAGGCGCTTCTCGTTCACAAGAAAGATGTCTTGATTGTGGGCCAGCGCCGCAATAGCCACGCGTCAAACATCACGCAAGATAACATACGGAGCGTGCCAACGCAGCTTTTTCAGATTGACGCCCAAGACTACTTTCTTTTTTCTAGGAACAGGGCAGCCTTTGCCAATATGCCCTCTTTTGTGATTGGTCGACGCGCTTACGACAACGCCATAGTGGACTGGGCCTTTCACAACACCGAAACTCTCGTTGACGCCACGCAGACCATATGGGCGGTTCACCAGACCACAGAAGACGGCAATTTCGCAGGCCACTCGCCCCTCAACGCGGACAAGGAGCACAACGTCAAGCTAAAGGGCATCGAACACGACCACGGGACCACGCTGCACGCTCGCTTCGAAACTTCGTTTTGCGCCTCCAAGGTCTGCTTGCACAATAGGCTCCTCCATTTGACACCCGAAATGCAAAATGCGCTTAGGCAAACGCCATGCAACGGCGTCCCCGAGTTTTGCGATTCAATGCTGGGTGCACACCCAGGCGGTTTTGAGGCCGAGGAAACACACAGATCCAGGCTGTTTCTTGATAGAAACGAGACGCTGTGGCTTCATGGAGCCACCATTGCTGCCAATGGCGATGTCATGACAAGTGACAGCACGAAATATCCAAGCCTGGGATGCAGCTTTGACATTGGGAACGCCGCAACCATAGGGGTGGGTGACAGGCTGAACAAAGTCGTCGTCATCACGCAGTATTGGGGCGAAGGCTTTTTTCACACCATGATAGAGGGCATGCCGAGGCTTGCACAAGCCATGCACGATTACCCCCTTTTCTTTGCTGGTAATGATGTCGACGTTCACGTCAGCCTAGGTGCAGCCTTAGGCAAAGCGAACGAGCTCCTACGCATCATCGGATTCGTGCGGCCCCCAGTTTCGGGTAACATATGGGCGTCTGAAGTGTTGCTTGCGCCGCCGACACCGTGCGGCGGTCACGTCACGGGCAGACACAACGTTCGCTTACGTGCTCTTTTTAAGCCCTTTCTGGTGCCGCAAACGGCAAAGGTGCTGATCAGCAAGAGAAGGCACGGCAGCAGCCGTAGCATCACAAATCACGAGGCCTTGCTGTTGGCCATGCGTCAACGCGAAGCGGATGTCCAGGAGCACACGGGCCACGAGCCCCTGCTCACTCAAATGCAAATGTTTGCTGGAGCCCACGTGGTTGTGGGGCCGCACGGCTCCGGTCTCGCTAACATCATCGCCATGCCAGAGGCCAAACACGTTTTCGAATTTTTGTTTGTGCACGGCGCCGAAAAGCCAAATTACTGCTACGCGACGCTCGCTCTGTCCTTGGGCCTGCATTATTGGTCGTATTATGAGCCCAAGGCCGAGTGGGCGAGCCCTTGGGCTGTCGATGTTGACAAGGTCGTGGCCCTAATGCGGACCATACTCGCTTTTTAATGTTTGTGCTGTTTTACTATCTAGATGTGTTTGGTTGTGTTCAAGTTAAACGTTCTTGCGCCACCGCGTGCTGTTTGGTTGTGTTCAAGTTAAACGTTCTTGCGCCACCACACACCCCGAATCGCGGCATCACCCGCCACGTGAGCCACAGGCCGAAGCTTCGCGGTGATGCCTCTCGAGGTGATGAATTCGTTCACAGCACGACGGCAGCCGACCCAGTCTTGGTAGTCATCCACAATCACAAAGCCGCCAGGCGATAACAAGTCGTACAATTCTACAAGGGCCTGCCAGGTGGATTCAAAGGTGTCGCCATCGAGCCGCATCACTGCAATGCGAGTTCCGTCTCCCCGCAGCGCAGGAAGCGTGTTTTTGAACCAGCCTTCAAGCCACACCACGGAGTCGGTGAGCAGCCCAAGCCTTTCAAAGCTTTGAGATACTCGCGCTCGCGAATTTTCACGCAGAATGGGTATTTGATCAGCGCCCACATGCGCGGCGTCACCGGGAAACAGAGTGAGATCCACTGGCGGTATGCCTTGAAAGGAGTCGGCAACGAGCACGCGCCTGCACGCCGCTGATGGGCACGTCTGGCCGTAGGCCTGAAAGATCGCCGCGGCTAGAATGGTGGCCCCGCCCCGCCATACGCCGGTCTCAATGAAATCACCAGGAACATTGAGCCTTATGGCCTCTTCAAGCAAAAACTGCAAATTGTCAAGGCGACGCAGCCCGATCATGGTCGTCGCGCCGGTTTCGCCCGCAGGCCACGAGTTGCCATCCGTGTGGCCATCCCAATCCGCATAGATGATGCCCAAAACCGCTTGCTTGACAAGCTGAATATACTGTGTTTCCAGATGAGGGGACGAGGGATTCGCCCTGTTGAACACACACGAGTCGATGCCAAACACGGGCCGTTGCTGGCTGACCGCGCACTTGATCATCTCAGGATTAGTAAAAATATGCTTGTTGCTGTCGCTGGTGTCATCGCAGTAGGCACCACACACGCAGGTGTCAGGCTTGACCACGGAAACACAGGGTTTCGCCTTGTTGGACTTGGTTGGTAAAACCCTTTCGTCGCCTGAAAATTGGGCTGAAATAGACCAGTACAGAAACGAAACGCCTAAAAGGCACCAGAAAAGTAGCAATGGCAGTCTCATATACGCTCGCAATGACATCATTTCGAGTTATATATACAAACATAGGGTTTGGGGTATGCAATGCATGTCATCTTAAGAATTATAGAAAGAGCATGCCAAAGGTCGGCAAACTATTGCTTCTTTTTAAACAAGCAGACATTCGCAGAAAGGCTGCTGGGCGATGTTCCCTTTGCGATAGGGTCACACGCCAGCTATATCCAAAACAACATGATGCTGCTGCACAATGGCGAAATTATTGATACCGTCGACCCCGAGGCAGGGCCGGTGTCACTCGCCGATATCTTGGTCCGTGTGCAAACCTAAAAAAAAAAAAAAAAAAAATGAAAAAGTAGGCAGCCGTAGCCGCCTATATAAATATATAAGTCTTCATTGAAACTAAAGCATAGGCCTCAGGCTATATGAGTCAAATAAAGAGAGAGCGTGATGATGACATTCCTGCCATCCTGCTGCAAAGGCCACAGGCTGAACTCGATGAATCAGACGACGACAAGCCGCTTCCGCGTAAGGTGCATTCGATAGCACGACTTTCGAAAACTGATGACTCAGACGACGACAAGCCGCTTCCGCGTAAGGTGCAATCGTTCACAGCACAACTTTCGAAAGCTGATGATTCAGACGACGACGCGCCACTTCCGCCGCTGAAAAAACCAGTCTACAAAAATGCTGCCGAGAAATTTATAGTTGAGCGCATGGCAATCTTGCAGCGTGAAGCAGATGCGAGAGAGGCAAAAGCGGTGACCTTGAAGCATGAAGCAGATGCAAAAGCGGTGGCCGAACGAGCTGATTTTTTCATAAGCAATCCGGGCATCAAGGAAGAATATATGTTTATGGTTAACAATTTTTATACGGGAGATCTTAAAAAAAACGATGAGGGCGTTAAGCGCACGATGCAGTATATGGTCAATGTTCGCTCGGACCCCCGAAACTTGCGCAACGAAACAGTGGACAGGCATGCAGCAGTTAGAATAGCGATTCCAAAATATCTTTCAGCTGTCCATTTTGTAGAGGCCTACATGTACTTGAACATGCACAAGTACCCCTCGTTTTATGAGCACATGAATGCAGACCAGCAAAAGATGACTCTGACAAGCACTAGGCTGTGCTCTTTTTTCAGTGGCGACCGCACCAACATTGAGAGAAGTTTCTCTTCGTATCGGCGCTACGCCGGCTTGCTATACTACATGCGTAAACTTGAAGCCGAAATAGAGGCTGGAGCTGCAAGCCTTTACTCAACAGCAAATACTGTTAGCTACATGATCTCGACATCCATTAATCTCGTTGACTCGGCCAATCAGTTCAACATTGTGTTTTACCCAGAAATAACTCTTGAATCCGTCCAACAATATTTGGCCAATGATGTGTTCCCTGCCATCGGGAAAGTGCACGACGAGTCAGATTTGCGAAAAAGGTTCTGCGGAGCCATTGCTGACTATGCCGAGGAAGCTTATTATGATGGCGATACTGCTGTTTTGAAAGCTCTGCAAGCTATGCTTCACAATGTCATGCAAGTGCAGGAGTCGACGATCCAAAGAAGGCTTCACGCCGTATTGACACGGCAAGTGGTGAATGCGGACGATTGAGATGGCGGGATTGACACGGCAAGTGGTGAATGCGGACGATTGAGATGGCGGGATTGACACGGCAAGATTGATTATATATACACTCGTTTTGTTTTGAATAAAGTGAAGATGCAAGTGGCCAAGACAGGCGCGTATCTGGGCAAATGGACGGGAAACGGCTCTCAAAGTAGCTGGGAATTTAATCAGTTAAAGGAAGACAAAGCAGACCAGGAGCCCCTGCCCGATCTCATTGACACGCTTAAAATGGGGAAATCGCTGGGACATGGCTTTTTTGGCGCGGTTTTTCGATGTGAGATGGCCACATACGACGGCAATAAAAAACTAGTGATAAAACTGCCTCAAAACCTAATTGATTTGGACGGCTTCAAGATCACGGATAAACTTGCCATCAATGCCGTAGGCAAGCCGCATTACTTGAGAATGAAACTCTTAAAGAGCTTGCGAAAAGCCCAGAATGCGTTTTATGAAGAGGTGAAAAACTTTGAAAAAATTTATGAGACAGCCTATCAAATCGAGCATTTTGGCGGCGCAAGGCGTGCTATAAACGCGGACCTGCAAACGATGCGCTCGGAACTGCAGGCCCTCGATCTCACGGTGGGCCGAAAATACATTCACCAAATCCTGCATTTCGACCCTGATATTCCAGCCATTATCAGCGAGCGCTGCGATGGCTCGCTCGAGCAGCTCCGCTCGCAACGGCCCCTAATGTTTCTGTGCATTCCCGAGCTCAGCACCATATGGGAAAAAATTGGCTTTGAGCTCGGCAGCGCCATAGACTATATTGGAAGCAGGGACATGGTCCACGTTGACATCAAGCCTGCCAATGTGTTTTACGTGTGGCAGAACAGGCAGCCCGTCGTAAAGCTGGGAGATTTCGGCCTGTGTCATCCCAAAGAGGGGCCCGTGTTTTACGGAGCTGCGAATTGGCGAAACATACCCTGCGGCACCCCCAAATACTCGCCAAGAGACTGGCCCCACGTTGACAAGTTTGAGAAATACGGTAGAACGGTCGACGCTGAAGTCCTGAGCCACGCTCAGTTTGCCATTTGCATGCTTCACATGCTCTACTCGCCAGAGGCCACCGATTGGCTATCGGGATCCATTGAAGACGCTGTTGATAACGCGAGCGAGTCAGAGTGGGGAAAAACCCTCTTTGAAACAAACATGGTCACAATTCTCATTGAGCTGCTCTTTGAGTGGATGGACTTTCAGCAGGGGGAAAGCCTAGTGATCCTGAGGCGCTTTCTGGCCATTGCGGAGACTTTTGTATGAATAAATTTTTGATGCGATGCAGGCCTTGCTTATATCCTAAACAAGCACATATATCTTGTGTCCCTTCTGTTTTTGGGAACGCTATATGAACGAGTATCAGCTGGGCCCTGTCGCCCTGTCTGGCCCGAATGGTCACATTGTCGAGACAGGCGAAAAGATTAGAGTGTGCAAAATTATCGAGACGTCTCCGACTGGTCTTGAAATGGCCATAGACTCTGACATATTGATAGCACCAACGCTGCACCTGTTTGCAATCGACGCTGTACTCTCTCACTCACACACTGTGGCCAAAAAATATTGGTGTTGCGCGCTTTGAGCTCGGAGATGTCCAATAATGGTCAAAACTTTGCCCTTGCTACATTTAACAGCCAAAAAAGGTCGGTGTGTTTTGAGCCCGGAGAAGTTCGGGAATGGTCAAAACTTTGCCCTTGCTACATTTAACAGCCAAAAAAGGTCGGTGTGTTTTGAGCCCGGAGAAGTTCAGGAATGGTCAAAACTTTGCCCTTGCTACATTTAACAGCCAAAAAAGGTCGGTGTGTTTTGAGCCCGGAGATGTTCAGGAATGG
>Ga0247841_10004427_pt1 | contig 24145 bp, 22 predicted proteins | sample LaCruzMarch2015__2_FD_192410 | JGI IMG/M metagenome (GOLD analysis project Ga0247841, IMG submission 192410) | Freshwater microbial communities from meromictic Lake La Cruz, Castile-La Mancha, Spain - LaCruzMarch2015_18m | ecosystem: Environmental > Aquatic > Freshwater > Lake | place: Spain... | reverse complement strand
GATTCTGATCTTACCACCACCGTTCCCACCGGCTACCCCCATATATCCGGCTCCGCCGCCTGAACCCCTGTAAAACCCATCAAGATATTGATCGTCATAGGTAGCACCCGAACAAGATATGAAAGGATCTGGACCCAAACCATCAGAATTAACATAACAGGTCGCGCCAGGACCGCCGCCGGCTCCATAGCTCCCGCCCGCGCCTCCGGCTATATCGATGTATAAAATTGGTCCACGAGACGTATTCATCTGAACATAGCAAAAAGCCGCACCTCCACCGCCGCCATAGTTAGACGATAATAGATACCCCTGTGTACCCGCATATGACTCACCCTGCGTTGAATATTTAGGGGCATTCCCACCCACACTCGTGTAGCCTATGCCGCCCCTGTATCCGATACCTGATACCATTATCATTCCATCTATTCTCACTTCTCCCTGACACTTCAATATAAGTTCGCCGCCTTGTGAACCATCCCACGCAGATATCGTCAAGATCGCACCGGATGCTACATATATGCTCCTGTAATTCTTTATACCATCGATGGTGACAGTCTGACCGGATTCGACTCTCAGATCACCGTCAGAGCCCGTACCGAAATCGAGGAGAGCATCAAGCTCGAGTTTTATCGTTGGTACGCTATTCAAAAGGGTGGCCGAAAGATTATTGCCGCTAAGATCCGTCAGATCCTGCAAAGCATTATATTTTATTACACTCTGCATATCGACTGTGGCGTCAGCGCCGTCATAGGAATAATTGTAGACACTTCCGTTGACGGCTACTAATTGCATAAGCCTGTTCTGGCTATCGTAATATGCAATCGAATCGTCAAGATATACTACATCTATGAGAACGCCATTATTATTGTATCTATATTTTATACCGTCTTTTTCTATAATGACACGCGATAGGTTATTGCCATCGGAAAATTCGTAACTGTAATTCGTCACGGTGCCGTTCGGCGCTATCATCAACTTTGCCCAATCATTTGGGTAGTACTCAATGATAGTACCATCGTCTTTCACTTCTTTCGTCACGACGCCGCCTTCCACGAAATAGGTGCTAGCTCCCTTTTTGATCGTATAGAAAGCTATTGTCGGCGAGGACACTGCATAATCTTCCAAATATCGCAATGCTTCAGATATTTTTTCAGGGTCGAACCGCAGGTCTGTAAATTGGAGCGGAAGCCATGCAGTGGCACTAGAAAGCGTAAGGCGGTCTTTGAATAGTATATCATCCGGGGGCACAGCAGCATTGAATGTACGACTGTAGGTGCAAGAGAGCTTTATGATGTAGCCGCTTCCTGAATATATTGATGGCGTCTTCGAAATATCCGTCGTCTCAAGAATAGCCTGATACTGAATGTATTTATTTACAGATGAGTTTATCGTATAGCCTAAGCCGGTATTTGTCGTTTCGGTCCAGGCGTTCCATGTACCGTCATCCACATTACTCGACGCGCCGGTACGCGTCTTGAATCTTATACTGGTCCCAGCAGGTGTATCCGTGTTAGCAATAATCACCCCAAACTCGGTTGCGGTAATGGAAATCGGATTCGAAGTAAGGACACCTTCGGTAACTATATTGACGTGTTGGGTATAAGCATCCGCGGGAATATTACCAGCCAGAGTACCGTAGTTGATGCGAATACGGCCATAGCCGCCATTACCACCACATATAGAACTACCACTGCTTCCCTGGCCACCACTTACTTGTACTGAGCCAGCAATATTTACATTTTCACCTACTATCCATATCGCGCCGCCTGAGCCACCCCCACCAAGAGTTGTTCCATCGCCTCCATTAGCGGAGACAATTCCAGAAATAGTTATATCACGACCTGTTATTTTTATTTTACCCCCGCCATTTCCGCCTATTCCAACCGGTACCCCTCCAGTAGTTACTAATCCAGCTCCTCCACCGGATCCCATATAGAAATTTGTCAAATATGCATCACCATATACAGAGCCTCCTATAGCCGTAGCAGAACCCACAGATATTGCATTCCCCCCTGGCGAACCATAACCGCCGCCTGCTCCTGGTGTATTTGCAATTCCATAGAATGGCTTACCATCATATGGATTAGGTGGATGGACCCTATAGTAAGCACCCCCACCTCCGCCATAGTTATTACTTATAGAATAACCACCCGACCCCTCATATGATTCTCCTTGTTTAGCATCAAAGCCCATTATATAACCGTTTGAAAAAATAGTTCCCCCGGAGCCTCCCCTGTACCCTTTAGCGTTTGTATTAAGAACACCGTCAATAATTACAGAACCCTGGCACTTAATTTGGATTTCTCCGCCTGTTGACCCATCCCACGGTGAAACGGTAAGCGTCGCGCCGGATGCCACATATATGCTCTTGTAATTCTTTGTGCCATCGATGGTGACAGTCTGACCAGATTCAACTCTCAGATCACCGTCAGAGCCCGTACCAAAATCGAGGAGAGCATCACGCTCGAGCTTTATCGTCGAGACATCGTTCAAAATGGCAATGGAAATATCGCTGCTGCTAAAACCCGCCAGGTCTTGCATGGTACTGTATTTTATTAAACTCTGCATATTGATGGTGATATCAGCACCGTTATAGAAATAATTGTAGACGCTTCCATCGGCGGCCACCAATCTCATGAGCCTATTCTGGTTGTCGTAATATGCAATCGAGTCGTCGAGATATTTGACATATACAAGAACTCCATCCTTGTCATAGCGGTATTTGATTTCACCTTTTTCTGCTGTTATATACGCTATTTCGCCACCGCCGATGCCTGAAAATTCGTAACTGTAATTTGTCATGGTGCCGTTCGGTAAGGTTATAAATTTGACATAGCCATTTTCGTAATATTCCAGAATGGTTCCATCAACCCTTATCTCTTTTATTATTTTATCTCCGCTAACATAATATTTTATCCCGACCTTTTCGATAATATAATCGGTAACCGTCTTATTTATTAAGACAAAGTCTCTTAATACGGTACCATCCAATCTTACAATGGACTCAATTAGGCCGTTGCCATTATAATTCATGATATTGCCGGCAGCATCCCTCACCCTGACAAGTTCGCGGGTAACCATCTCGTTACTCTGATCATCGGTAGTATACGTACAGGCGTAAGTCCTGCCTTCTTCCTCTATATATACAAGTTTGTCGCTCTGATCGTACGAACGCTTCACGCCGTCCATATCCTCGATCACGGTGATGCCATTTTCGTAAGTGTACAGATACCGGCTTATCAGCTTGCCTGAGCGGGTAACGGTAGATTTAGATATCTTATTATCGGAATTATATTCATACGAGGTCGCCACCTTGCGAGAATCGGTAACAGAGACAAGAAGCGAATCCCTATATCGCTTAAAGTCGCCAGTAGCTACATCCTCTACGACGGTCAACTCCCTACCCTCGGAATCGAATTCGTACGTATATCTATATATAAGATCACTTGCCTTATAGATACGGCGGATCCTGTTATACTCGTATTCGGATATAGTTGGCTTAGGATCGGCTGTCGTCCCGAGAACTTCACTTCTCACGATATTGCCTAGCCCGTCATATGTAGTTATGATCTTATCGTCTGAGGCCATGGTCGATGTAATTTTACCGTCACCATCCACCGTGTAAGAATAATTGAGCGTCTGACCATTCTTGCGCCTGAGCTGTAAAAGCCTCTTGTCCGGGCCGTACTTCTGATAAATAATCTCATCCTCATCTTCTATCAGGTCCTGACCTCTTGCGGTAGCTATTATGTATGTCACATCGCCTTCTATTACATCGGAATAATCGTATATCACCCCGGAGCTGCCTTCGTACCTTACTATAGCGCCCTGGGCGTCGTAAAAGAACTTGCTGCCGTCGGGATGGTCTATCTCAACGAGCGCGCCGCCCTCGTAAAGCGCCACCGTATCGTCGGGCCTGGTTATCCTGGCTCTCTCGATCTCGACTCCTTCGCCAAACTCCAAGACCTCTATAACCGTACCGTCCACCTTTTCTATCCTGGAAACGGCACCGTTATCCATGCTTAATACCACATCATTACTTATGATACTAGTCATCGCGCCATATTTATCATAAATCATCCGTATACCATCGCGATCAATAGTAAGCGAGTTAATATCTCCTAAGGCCGTTAGTTCGTAACTATATCCGGTGGATATTGCTCCATCGGATATGTTATCTATAAGCCCACCGCTGTATGAAATCACCGAACCATCGGGCCTGCGGACTTCCTTTATATCTCTATTCGAGTCATATAGAATAGTGTCGAAGTGCGGAATGTCCGTGAAATCGTATGTCGTTATGAAATGTCCATGGCTATCGAACATCGCGCCCGGCATCTCTATTGGCTCACTTATGCCGGTATCCGAGATGATATTAATTATCGGCTTAATATTGAGTCCGGCTGACGTATCTAACGAGTCACTAAGCGCCTGCGGCAGGAGAGCCCCTTTATTGTAAGCCGGCGAGCTCGTCGAAATCGAGTAATTTCCGGCGGCGGGATTCATGAAAAGAGGATTGCTGATAAGATTGCCCAGGGTCTGATTTATAACGGCAGGAGGAAGACATCGGCAGTAATAACCTCCCCGCTCTCTATTGCCGTACAGAATATTGCCTTCGACGATGGCGTAGCCGCTAGCCGGTTGGCCGGAGGAGTATGCACCCCAGGAGAATTCATATATCGATTGGAATGTCGAACCTGTTATGATGTTATTACGGATAACAGTCGCGGGCCCGTTGAGAACATTTATCGATATATTGTTGTTTACGAAAGTATTGTACTGGATGGTGGTACCTGAGTTAGGAAGCTGAACGCCAAGGCCATTATCCTTAAAGAAGTTCTTCTCTATCAGTATATTGTCGCCGCTCCATATAAATAGCGCGTAATCACGATTATCGGTGATCCTGTTATTTCTTATCTTTATATTGCTACCCTCTATCCTTACCGCGCTTGAGGGTGCGCCGGAATATGGGCCGCTTCCCGATATAGTAATATTTTCGATACGGTTATTGCCAAGGGCTCGTATGACATGGGAATTTGTTTGATAATCGCCGTGAATGATAGTAGTAATATCGTCTTCACCCACCAGATTTATGCCGTTTGAAAGAACGAGGTGCTCGTGATATGTACCTACGTGTAGATAGACCGTATCGCCGACCGCGGCAGAGTATATCGCCTGCTGGACCGATTCTCCGGAATAGATATAGTGAGTGGAAACACCTATATTGGAAGTGAACTTACGAATCCGGCCATTCTCTATTAAGACCCTTGAGTTATCGGCATAAGTGACCGTACCATTTATTACATTGCCACTGGCGTCCAGATTAAAATTGGATAATTCAAGACCGGTTAATCCTATGGATGTTATATTATTATTCTCAACTGAATAAGTGACACCCGAGGAACTTATGATAGTCTTCAGACTCACCATATATTCGACGGTATCACCATTCTGGACGTCGGTAGTATCGTAAACATAATCACGACCATCAATATCGTGCACCCTTAAGAGCACACCACTATCATATTCCGCTATCCTGCCATTATCAAATTCGACTCTCGCCAACCTGCCGGATGCGTCGTAGTGCGCCGTCTTGCCTCCACCGGTGACTATGGTTTCGGTAATATTGCCTGGGCTACCTATATAGGTGTAAGTGCAAACGGAATGGTCCGGATATTCCATGGACGACACCATGCCATCGGCACGATAAAAGAAGATAATGCCGTTGGGCTTATGCGCCTCGGTGAGGAGACCGTCAACAACTATGAGGACTGTGCCATCCTGATAAGCTATCTCCGCATCGAGGAGGCTACCATCAACTCCAAAACGTAGATTTCGCAAGGTCGAACCGTCAGGGCGCTCGATATAGTCAATGGCGCTTCCTCTATAATGTATTACATCGCCTTCCTGAGTTGTTATCGATAATACAGCGCCGTCGCTTGAAGTAGCCGGAGTTCCCCCGTCTTCGGAAGGCTGGGTATAGGAAGCCATACTTACAACAGCTTTACCGGATGAACCGCCGATGGGCCCTTTTAAATCCAGTTTCTCCTCTGCCGGCGGCTCGATAACGCCCGACGTAGTGAGGGCGGCCTGGTTGGCGCCGAACTCCTCAATCGCTTGTTTCTGGTCTACAATGGCTTCGTGGATAGTCTCTTGTTTCTGCAGATAATTCGGCGCGAATGTCTGTGCCTGGCTGTCATTCAGATTGTCCAGGGCACTAACGGCGATATCGCCCGCCCATACTATCTGATTCCATAGGAATATGGTGGCGACAACTGCGGATGTGACCTTGAAGAAATCAATCTTCTTAAAAAACTTTATTAAAACGAAAAGACCCGAACATCTTGTTTGGGTCTTGCTCATTCTATATCCATTTAGACTATGAGGATTGATCTCTTCCATAGCCTCCTTACCTTTCTTTTCTACCAAGCTTTTAGAGTTTATCATATTTTTCCATAAAGCGCAATAGTTGTCTGTACTACTTTTTTATACCTTAACCAAAAAATCTTTTATATAAAGTTGAATAGAATTAAAATCCGCACTAACCTATTAGTCCTATCTCTTGAAACGAAGCCCTATCAGAGCTTTACTGTAATCTCTTTATGAGTATTCCATATATTTAACTAAAAATCAAGTTTTTTTTCATAATTAGTCAAAGCCAAACGGAGAAACTTATAAACAATGTTATTTAGCTAAATCCCAATGCGCGCTTTCCTCCGTAAGAATTATGTCTGCTTTTATCTTCTGATCTTCGTTCTCGTAAACTTCCCTATCAAATCTACCTTTAGCAAGGGTGGTCGCCATGGCCTGGGAATTCCTTTTCTTCGCGAGAAGAGCCGACACTTCTTTCACGAGCTTATTCGTATGAAGCTCTACCAAAAAACGCTGAGCCGGACTTCTTTTTATCACGACCAATACTTTCATCTGATATCACCCCTTTCGATCTTACTATAGCCGATGCCGCAACTCAGCTTGAAACGCGGCATCGGCTATGGACATTATCCCGACCTCATGCCAAGCGGAGATAATATCCTATTTTGTTTCCCGGGCTTCCAGTCCTTATACCCATCTCTGATAGTCCTATGTTTACCTCCGCACTCTGAGCAAGCCACCTGCTCCGGCGAGGCTGTATATCCTATACTGCCACATTTAATGCATATGACCTTTTCCATATGACTCACCTGCCCATCCCCTCGATCAATGTTGTCGGTACATTATCCCCGAGTATCTCTGCCTCATCATGCCTATCTTTCTTTATGAAAACTAGCCCTATAAGAAATGCAAAAACCCATGGTAGATGCTGCGACTGCTTTGCTACTTCTATCAGATGATTCATTCTTTCCATAAGCCACCTCTCTTTTGTTTTAACTTCACATAAAGCATATCATAAATCAGCCATTTGTCAATAGCTGTTGAAATCAAATGACTTATTTTTTAATAATTAGTGTCTATAACATATTGATATAGAATAAGTTATAACATATTTGTTAAGACATAAAATAGACATATATTTTCGGCCATTTTGATATTTTTGTCTTGACAAATGGCCTAAATAATGATACACTTACTGCGTTATGAAAATCGGAAATAATATTAAAAAAATACGGAAAGAGCAGAACTTAAAGCGATCTGATTTGGTCAAGAAGCTACGCTTTACCTATGGTGATAACGCTTTGGGCTACCGAACTATTCAAAGGATAGAGCGCGGTGAGAATTTAAAAGAGAGACTCTCTTCCCTATTGCAACTGGCCTATGTACTAGGAGTAGACTTAAACCATTTTTATAAGGGTACTGAATATGAAGATAAGGCTCAACTGGAAGAGGCGGCTAAAGAAGCCTGCATAACAAAGGCTAAAGCCAGGGGTGGGACGTTCAGATATAATGATAAGGCCGTTCTTGAAATAGTTTCACCTAAAAATAGCGGCTACATGTCTATGCTCTTGGAGCTTGAGCCTAATTCCAAGACAAAACAGGACCAGGATCCGGAAGGTACCATAAAATTCATATTTGTTATTGCGGGTGAAATAACGGTTGTAATAGAAGAACTTGAGAGGACTATATATAAGGGAGATTCAATCCAGCTTAATAGCCACAGGCCCCATCATTTCGAGAACAAATCTAAAAGAAAAGCTGTTGCCATCCTATATCAGAATCCGAAACGTTTCTAAACCAACGGAAAAAACTGCTTTCTCTTCTTCAATTCTTTAGTCACCTTATCATAAAGCTCCACCAAAGAACTACCCTTCGTTATGTACTCATTAATGCCCCTATTTTTACATGCCTCAAATACCTGGTCGCTATCCCAACCCGTAAATACTATTTTATAAATAGGCATGTCCTTGGCAACGTCCAATACTTCGATACCGCTTTTTTTAGGCATTCTAATATCGAGGATCATCATATCGCAAGGGTGGGTTTGTATATATGTTATAGCCTCTTCGCCGTTTGAGGCTTCCGCGAAATTGCTTTTTATCCGCAGCTCAAGATAATTCTTAATATTCGACAGCTGATCCGGTTCGTCATCGACTATTAATATTGTAGGAATGCTCACTTCATCTCCTCCTCATATATCTCATTTATAAGCTTGTGCGCTGTCTTAAGAACATCGTCAAAATTGTAGGGTTTAGTGATATAGGCCGAACATCCCAATTCCTTGCATTTGTTCCTCGTAGCATCGTCTTCAAGGGCGGTGAGCATGATAACTCTTATTTTGGGATATGACTTTTTTATCTCCCGAAGCACATCAATCCCAGTTATACCTTCCATCACAATGTCTAAAACTATTATATTAGGCTTTTCCTTTTTTACGAGTCTGAGAGCTTCATTACCGCTAGTCGCAGCAACGGCATTATAGCCCCTCTCTTCCAGAAACTCCTTCAATTGGCCAGATACTCCAATTTCGTCATCAACAACTAGGAATTTTATCATGCAATAGTCTCTATAATTAGTATTACAATTTAGAAGATAAGTTTCTTATTAAGGATACTAAATTTCCTATATCTTCAATAGGTTTATAAATAATATGCTTTATCCCCATTTTCCTTAGCCTGTCTTCTGTTTTTTCATCTGTATATGCTGTCAACATAATGAAAATGGTATCGGGACTGATAGACTGTGCTTTCTCTATCACCTCATCACCATTCATATCTAGTAAGAAAAGATCGCAAAAAAGAATACTTGGCTTTTCTTCCTTTAGGATTCTAAGCCCATCATCGCCGGTTCCTGTAGTATAAACCTCATATTCAGGCGCAACAAGCTTAAGATAAGAACGTATATTGTTAATAAATTTTACATTGTCATCAATGAAAAGTATTTTAATTTTATTCATTTTTTTACTGTGGGAAATTCTAATGTAAAAGTTGTCCCCTCTCCCTCTTGACTTTTAAATGAAATATCGCCCTTGTTTTTACCTACAAGCTGCCGCACGATGGCAAGACCAAGCCCTGTTCCCTTGCCCCTTTCTTTTGTTGTATAAAACGGCTCAAATATTTTTGCTCTCTTTTCTTCGGAGATACCACAACCCGTATCAGAGATATCAATAGTTATCCTTTCTTCTGTTTTCTTCTTAATCACTATTGTTATCTTGGCATTTTCTTTTGGCTTATTAGATTCTTCGATAGCCTGCGCAGCATTTCGCAGCAGATTAAAAAATATCTGGTGCATCTGATCTTTATCAGCCGAAATCTTTGGTATATCCTCTGGAATATTTTTTTCTATCTTTATATGTTTCAAACTGAGTTCATTCTCAAGAATTTCTAAAGCCTCGTTGATGCTATTTTTGATATCAACAACCTCTTTTACGCCTTCATCTCCCGGCCGCGCAAAATCAGTAAATTTTCTTGTTATACGTCCGATTCTGCGAGCCTCATGCAATATCTCGTCCAGCATGCCTTTGAATTTCTCCTGCCGTTCTTTTTGAGACATACCGGCACTATCCCATTCTTCCATTTCTATCATAAACAATTGCGCAGATGTCAATATGCTTGAAAGCGGGTTACCTATCTCATGCTTTATGCCCGCCACCAATGTTCCGAGAGTCGCTAACTTATCCTTCTGTCTGACTTCTTCATAAAGCTGGGCATAGACAAGAGCTATAGCTATATCTCTTGTTAATGGCACTAATATGTCTATATCTTCGTTTGTATAGTCCTTATCCGATTTTCTTCTACCGAAAGCCAAAAACCCAACAAGATTTTTGTGAAAAACAAGCGGTATGCAAAGCTCCGCCTTGATTGCATTCATATCCTGAACTAAGTCACTTGATATTGTATTATCATAATCTCTTTTACTGATAGGGCTGAATGTTTTATTTAGATAGATGACCAAGTGTGACCTGTTCGAAAATAATATGTTTTTATCCTCTATCCCGGAGGCACCTACAATTTCATATTTATCGCCTTCTTTATTCATAAGAAGTATTGCAAAGCTTTCTACCCCCAATGCTTTCATCAAGAGATCGGTGGCTATTTTTATTATGGCAGTCCGATCCAGCACAGAGGCAAGAACCATGTCTGAAAAAGTTTTTAATAACTGCAATGGGTCATATTGTTTTTGAAAGAGATATTTATTTGTGATATTTATAAGAAACGCCTTTAGCTTATCATAAAGAAGGATCATAAAAACTATAGTTATACCTAGAGATGCCCAGGTATTGATGTGAACCACTTTATTGAGTAAATATTGCGAAAGCTGTTGTATTACTAGAATAGAAAGGCTGGAGAAAATAAAAATGAATGAAAAAATACCCGCAAAAACCAATGTCTTTTTAACAAGAACTTCTATATTCATAAAACCATATTTATATATTGCATACCCGGTAAACAACACATAAGAAGCTATAAAGAAGACTCCTACGGGTAATATACTCAAATGGTGAGCTTGAAGAAATAAAGTTGCTCCTCCGGTATATCCAATAATAGTTCCAATTAAAAATATTTTTAATTGTTGTCTTTCATTACCGCCTACCTGAATCATTCTTCTATATAACACCCACAAGCCATTTATAACGGCGTAAAAAAATACAGCAGTAAAGTAAATATATAGGGGACCTCCTAATGGTTGGTATTTAAAGAAAGACATTTGCCACAGATCTTTAATAAAAAGCGGCGTAAAATCTAATATAAGGAGCGAGATTCCAATCGCATACATAAACATCATATATTTCTTTTTCTTATCTAATTGATGGGTTAAAGCGTATGCCAGTTGAAGGAAGAAAATTCCAATAAAGGAGGCGTTGGCGTGACAAAATCTATTCCAAAAAAGCGTAGTAGGCTTGTCAAACCAGCCCAATAGAGTAATACCATATCCTAACGACCATCCGGACACAACGGCCGACCACAGCATATAGCTCCAAACTACTATATCCTTTTTTCTCTTATAAAGAATAAGTATCCAGAGGATTAGATTAAATAATAATATGCTAAAGGAGCCTAAAGCAAAAAAAACCATTTTATTTTGTCTCTGTCTTTAGCTGTTCGGCTTCGTATCTTTTAAGATACTTATTATATTCTTCTTCAGTCGCGTGCTCCAATACGGATTTTAGCATGGGTTCGGGTATTGATATAAATTTTCCCTTAAAATCATCGAAGGCTAGCTTTTGCCAACCTTTGTATATTGGTTCATCGGTGCCGGATTTTGCTATCTCAAACATCATGTTAAAGCTGAATTTTCTAATATCACCCGTTTGAAGCTTTATAGTTAATTCATCACCAAAAAACGCATGTCTGATAAAATGAGAGTGTTCCTCTACTGTTATCATGTTAACATTGCCTTTCGCTACTTCTTGCATTATCATCTTCCACTCCGGCACTGTTCTCATAAAATAATCTTCACGCGCCATACCTTGCCACTTAACATAATTAGAATAATAGGCTACTCCGCCCATAGCGTTAGTTTCATTAAAATACACCATATGCTTGAGAACGAATATCTTACCGGGCATAGATGCCTCCTTATTTTGATTTTGAAGTCAGGTAATTAACAATGTCATTGACCGTTTTAATGTTTTTTATATCTTCATCGAGAATTTTTATGCTGAATTTGTCTTCTAATGCTTGACTTACCTCTACGGTATCTAAAGAATCGGCTCCTAAATCATCCGCTATTTTCGAATCCAGCTTTATTTTGTCTTTCTCAACCCCCAACTGATCAGACAAAATATCGATAACTTGTGATTTTATATCCATGACTGCCCCCCCTAGGTTATTTTATTTTTTAAACTTACTATTCCTTCGCCAAGTCGTGTTCTACGCACACATTATTGACAAAATTTATAAGTTTTTCATTCATTTCTATCAGTTGCTTATGAGCCATTACACCCTGAAGGCACCTTTTCACTTTTTTTATTTTTAGTTGAGTTTCAAATACGGAATTACGTGCGAATAGACCATGAATTATAATATCGTCGGGTTGTATTTTAACTGATCTGATAAGATCGATCAGGTTTAAGATCTCCCCCTCATTCATCGCATAGTCATTTATCAATACGATATTCGGCTGATTCATTAGCTCGCTCAATATAACACCCGAGAGGTTATCTATACCGCTATATATGATCTTTTTTTCATATTCATCTTTACAAAATTCAGGATTATCAAACAACCCCGACGTATAGGAATACATTTGGATGCTTGGCTCAATAAAAAGGAGGCGCGCCTTCACCGTCTTTCCTGACAATGCTATCTCTTTCCCGTCCATAATTCTTCCCATGCCGAAAACGTCTTTAATCGCATCCTCTAACTCATTCATAGTATACGCGTCTTTATCGAAAAAATGATCAATTCCAATCTTTTCTGCCTTTTTCCTATACTCTATGCCATGGCTTGTCAATATGAAGACTTTTATATCTTTATATTCGTTTCGGATGATGGTTAATACCTCTAGCCCATTCATGCCGGGCATTTCCATATCTAGTATGACAAGGTTAGGATGATCTGATTTTATGATATCAAGGGCTCTCTTCCCATCCATAGCATTAAACATTTTAAACCCTATTTTCTCCAGATGACTGCCAATCGCAGTAATCTTTGGGTTATCGTCTACTAATAATATCTTTTTATCAGACATTGCTACTCTCCTTCCGATTTTTTGCTCTTTCTTTTTTACAATTCATTTGTTGATTTAATTCTTAAAATTTATATCCTACCCCTACACTTATAACATCTGCTGCCGCTGTTACCTTTGTGCCTGTTCCGATGACGTCCCCGCTGTCACCCCCATAGTCTGCCATTACATTTCTAAAATGATGCTCCCACGCACAGTCTAAAGACAGATCTTTTGTAAAAAAGTACGAAAAGCCTGTGGTGAGATGATGCTCTACTATCACCGGCATAAGGGCATTGGCAAAGACAACATTATGCTGTATGGGGGATCGCCCGTAGTTGTATCCGAGCCGCAATTTCAGTTTGTCTTTAAAAGTAGTATACTCGGAGCCGACGACAAAGACCCATTGATCCCTCCAGCCGAAACCGCCCTGGCTGGGCGTGAGTCTCGCAAGTTTTACGTCTGTCCAGTTGATATAACGAGTATCGTATGTAAGCTCCAAATTCTTTATAGGCTTAATAGAAATACCAACATTTACTATTGGCGGCTCATCTATATAAGGAAGGCAATCTTCATATTTATGATGGTGCTGCTGCCAGTTATGACTTTCGTAGGAAGCTCCCAGGCTCAACATCTCGTTGTATCTATACAGAAGACCCAAGGTAAAACCTGCACCCGCTGTGATATCCCATTTACCTCCGCCTGATGTTTCCGCAAAAAGTGTGGGGAAAGTAGGGCTTTTGATTTGGTAAGCCAAGTTCGTCCTCAATGCCTGCAGATCTATATTGGCCGTCATACCAAAAGAGAGCTTATCGTTAAACGCGGCCGCTATGCCAGGAGCAAATCTCATGGTTCTTAGATCTACCATCTTGTCATAATTGCCGCCGTTAGCCATTAATACGGGGTTAAGCCTGGAACTTGAGTAGTTATCCGCCATCCCACCTATTGTAAACATTCCCACGCCGACAGATATTGGATACCTGTCGGTCCCTGGTATACGATAGCTTACGCCCGCATTGCCACCGGGTATGTAATCTATGTTGCTTGTCTGGTTTAGGCCTTCATTTGTATAAGGGAACCCTGGAGCTACGGACGTCCCTTTCGTATTCATAGTAACATCGTGAAAAAGAATATTTTCATATGAAGCATCTATTCTATTCCCGATCCTTACAAGCCCTGCGGGGTTTCTTACCAAACACGAGGTATCCTCTGAAGAAGCGGTGGTAGCGCCAGCCATCCCCTGGTCTCTCGGGCTGAACCCAAGCATACGTGAAGCGTTACCGGCATAGGCAGATTCATTTGATACAAGGAATATAATAAACGCTAAAACAAAGATAATGGCTTTATATTTTTTAACCACGCCCATTTAGTAATTCTCCTTTCTTTAATGTCCAAGAACACGTTGAACGACATTCACTAACATTGATATTTCTGCATTCTTTGGCAGAAACTCATCTATTCCTTTTTCTTCAGCTTTCCTTTTGGTCTCATTATCACATCTGCTATAAACCATTACTTTTGTCCTGGGTTTTCTAACCTTTATGTGCTTAAGAATTTCAATCCCGTGCAACATATTTACTTCTAAAATAATCGCATCAAAGCTAACCGCATTTATTGTCGTAATGGCCTCTGTCTTATCAAGAGCGGCTAATACATCGTATCCTATTCCGGTGAGAATGCTTTTTAAATCCCGCGCGACTTCTTTATCATCATCAACTATTAAAATTACTCCTTTTTCATTATTCCCGTTCATATTTAGCCTCGAGAATAGTCTACTATTTCTACCGCTTACTTATCCATTTATCTATTTCGCTTCTCCTGTACCGATAACGGCCACCTAGTTTATGAAATGGCAATTTTTTATGCTTCATCCATTTATACAAAGTGACCTTGGATATTTTGAGGTATTCCATTACTTCGGGTGCTGTCATTAAAACATCTACCATTGTATGTTTCCTATCTATGTTTTTTTGACACAAATATTAGTAAACTGTGGTAAATAAAAGTATACATTATAATCCTCAATTTGGCAAGAAAGCCACGAAAAAAAGTCTGAAATAGGCTCTACAGACATTGGGGAGTATATAATACTAGTTAAGGCCATACCTACCCCTTTAGAACTCTTCATAGATAAGTGCATTATTTTCATGATCGGACCTTCCCAAATCGAGGCTTTGTTGCTGTCTTTCCCTGCTAAACTCTTTCTTTAGGTAATCGATTATAAAACCGTCTATCCTTTTCCAGATATAAGAGCAGAATCGGACAGGTTTCGGGTTGCCATATTTGTCCTTATATCTTAAATCGTAGGTTTTGATCTTATCGTACAGGATAAATATGATCTGAGAAAGGATTTCCTCTCCGAAGCGAGCACTATATACCGGGAATGCTATTTTATTAATCCGAAAGATCACAAACCAGACATGCCGCAGAACAAGCTCTTCCTTCTTAGCCTTGGAGCGTCCTTGCGCCTGCTTGATAAGGCGTCTTTCTTGGTATAATGAGATTTTGGGATATTTATGGATAAGGTGGCGATAGGTTTCGAACATTGGCGGTATATTATATAACCCGGATATCCGAAACCGAATCAAAAATAATTGGGCGCCCCCCGCTTAGGACGCCCGATAAATTTTGGTAATAAAAGAGCTCTCTGTATACAGGTAAGTTTAGTGGCTAAGAAATGGTGACCTCTTCCCCATCAATTAGTAGCTTAACATTTTGGAACAAACCGGGGAATTTATCAGCTTCGAAGGTGTGGATGGGGATAATCGATTTTGGACTAAGCGCTTCGGCAAACTTTTTAAGATCAGCAATGTGGGCATGACCGCTTGTGTGAACATGAATAATCGGCACTTTGTTCTCTTCCCAAAACAAGCGTAATTTTTCGTCGTCCCCCAAATAGCCATCCCACATTGAATAAATCAGTGTTGTTTTTGAAAGATTCTTATCCATGGCAAACTTGTTTCGAAGAGCAAATGCATCCTTGATCAAATATTTTCCTTTATCCTTAAGGATATCTTCGTATTTAACCTCTGATTTCTTGAACTTTTCAAGGATACCGTCTTTTTGCATAATTTTGGTGTGTCGGGTTTCTACAAATAAGATTTTCATGTGCTCACGCCAATCATGCTGTGGGATAGCATATGAAACCGATTTTGCCGCTTCAAGAATAAGTGCTGTATATGGATCTATAACAAAAGTACGACCTGTTTTCTTACACGCCCTGTAGATAGATACTATGCGATCTATATTTTGGGATGATGTGGCAATGAAATATAGCTTTTCTTTGTCATTAAGTAGCTCAGTCAAGCGTAATTCGACTGCATCTTCGGTATTACAATCGCCATCCTGCTTTTCAATGTGCGATCCTTCAAGTAACAGATAGTCTATGTTCTTAGGAGGATCTTTTATTATATTATCAAACACTATATGTTTGCGCCCATGCCCACGAAAATCACCTGAATAAAATATGCGTTTCCCCTCTGCGTCTATCATAAACGCAAGCGCGTCAAATCCGGAATGATCTACCAGATAAGGCATTATCGTATAATCCTGAATTGTAAAGGGCTTCCAAGGAGCTACTACCTCTATATCGGCAAAATCAAATTTTGTTTCGTTAAAGTAATACGATAGTTCTATAAGCTTATGACAGCCTTTACTCATATATAAAGGGATTGAAGGATTTACAAAATTCAAGAAGCCAAAGTGGTCAAGGTGCGGATGAGATATAAGTAATGCATCGAGCAGCTTATTATTTTTATCGAACCTATATAATCCGTCAACATTCGGGAGAATCTTCTTTTCTATAAGCTCTGGACCGCTTAGCTTTCGGTAGGGCCTAAAATCAAACTGCTCTCCGCGTTCATCAACTAGCGGCATGCCTATATCTAACACAATGCGAGTGTTTTTTGTCTTGAGCTCTATACAGGAGCCACCTATTTCATGAGTACCACGGTGAATTATTAGATTCATATTTTTCGCGTATCGAATAAAATTTGATAGTTACTAACCTTGTTATTCCTTACCTCTGTCTGTATAAAAATTATATCCATAAAATCATTGGGTTGTATTAAAGACTTAATACCTTTATCGTCTATTAAGGCCGGATGAAATTTTTCGGCTATACAATATACCGCAATTTTATTCTTAGATGATTTACCTGCCTCGGGAAACCAGCATTTTGCGATATGCTCTTTAAAGAGCTGACAGAATACTCCATAATCTATTGCCTGAGCTAGGAGATCTAAAGAAGCATTGCCTCCGGCTTTTAACTCCAGCACGGATAATTGGCCAGCCGTATTTACAGTCAAAATATCTATCCAGAACTTCCTGGTTATTCGTGCTTTTTCATTAATGTGCCAATTAAAAATATTTGCCGGAAACTGCCTTACGCCATAATTTGATTTAGGGAATTCTTTTCCAAAACACATATCCATGGTGTTCCAAATACTGGTCTCAAGCAATGACTCCGGATAAGGCTTAGTCCCTCGTTCCTTAAAATCGCAGTCGTAAGTTTTATACTGCTTATCAACATTACATATAATATCTTTTGCCTGTAACTTAAAATCGTCTTTGGCGGTAAATGCTGCACCGGCAAATATCTTTGGCATAAAATGTAGACGTAACGCCATTGTCGGATCGGTCTTTCCCAAAGTTACAATATTTTTCCCTTTGAAGTTGTAGAGCCCTTTATCCAGAAGATATTTTAGAGCCCATATATCGGGACTGCGCTTTTTGATTATTGCAGCTGGATATTCGACCTTAATGCCCGATGGTGTCTGGGTAAACTCTAACTCACCCGGGTATACCTTCTTATAGGATTTCACAATAGGCCTCTCTTACGTGCCAGCTTTCCGGGAAGATTCGGTTTCTTTATTGTTCTCATGACATGCTTCCAGTCACACCCATTAATTGCACGATCATCTATGTAGATGTGCGCGACAAATTTATCCATGATTAGATGATGAAATGGGAAGCCATGCCTTAAAAGCCATTTGCGAGTCGCCTCTTTGCTGCCATGATCGCGTGAACTGTGAAAAGCTATGATATGGCCTTTCTTATACAGGCTTTTAACTGCTTTGAGGGCACCTTTTTTGGGCTTAGCCTTGAATAGCTCGGCGGGATCTTTATTAACTCTGCGGAAATCTACCATAGAACTATCTGCCACGGTGCCGTCTATATCGATAGCTATGGTTAGTTTCTTGCCTAACGGCACCGCATTAAGGTTCTTTATTCTTCGCATATGCTTATTATAGCATTACAAGGTGCTTATTATTAAGTATGTTTTGAGGCTTTAAAAAACGCGGCAAAAGAGAGAGGGACGCTATCGTTTGTATGATAGAGCTCTATCTCTTGATAGCGATCTTGAAGATTGCAGGCGCTGGCAAACTCTTTGTGGGCTTCGGGGAATCCATCAGGACCGTTTATTAAAATGAGCCTGGTTCTTCGGCGCACATCTATCGTATGTTTGGGGAAAAGCATTGCAATCCCTCTCTTGTGGTCCTCAACCCAGTTACAATAATCGAGCCCTTGAAAAACCATGCTTTGCAAGCGAGCATTCTGCAGCTTCTCATATTTAAGCTCTATTACAGTAAGCCATTTACGCTTGCGTTCAATGGCTAGGATGTCAATCATCTCAGACTTTTTCGTTCCCTCCCCTGCAGGTACTTCACAATCCAAGACGTCGTAGGTACGCCCTCCGAGCTCTCCGCCGCTTTTTAGATACTCCACAACCGCTGACTGAAAATCCATCACCTCATTTTTTATCTTTTCACCTTTGATTAGGCTTTTATCGTAATGGTCCCTTATTTTCTGCAAGCGAGCTTCGAGGGATCTGAAGCGATCGACATTGATAAATTGGATTAAGCGAACGTCGGGAATGGCTATCTTAAGGAGTCGTATTTTCCTAAGGAACACTTCATCGAATGAATGTCCAAGGATAAGAAGAGGAACGCCAGCATTGCCTCCAGATACACTATTCCAGTAGTCAAATACGCACGGTAATAGCTCTGTCTGCAGTGGCGTGGGCAAATCCCTTAAGTCAGTGCCAGACCCGCCATAACCAACAATAGCGGCTGGAATTTGTCTACTTCTATCGCGAATAGTGGCTTTATAAAGGGCTAGGTGGTTAGAGGTAAGGCGGGTATCTACAACTGCGCCGATTTGGGTCTTTAAATACTCGATTATATAGTTAACAAACTCATATCTTTCGAGAATTTTAGCACTAAAACGCTGTCTCTTTTTTTGCGCAGTTAACTCTTCATTTAAGCCCATAATGTCCGTATTCCATTTTGGCATATTCCGTTTCGTAATATACCATAACGTTGGAGACATAGCAACGATATGGGAAAGACTATCTATCCAAAAGGACATATGGCGCTTATAGCGAGGGTAATCAAAGCTCGCAAGGAGCAGGGCTGGGCATTAGGCAGGAGGATGCTGCCGAACTGTTCGGCAGAAAACAGTCCTACATTTCAAAAATAAAAGCCGGGCAACGCAGGGTCGATATAATCCAGCTAAAAGAATTTGCGAGCCAATAATAAGCGCCACGGAGATGGGCCGTGGCGCTTATTTTATATTGCAATCGCCTATTAAGACCGCCTGTGCCACCCGTACCAGCCGTATGGTACGCGGCCATCAGCCGTAGGATATATCGGCTCATCCGGTGGTGGATTTTTAGAACCGCCGGCGACCCAGAACATGAACCCGTTATCATTTGATAGCCTTGTCGCCATTTCCATAGAATCTAAACCGTCCTCATGCCTGCCCTTCGGAAAATACCTGGCCTCATCCAATAGCTGCCTGTGCCTTTTACTAAACTGCAGGTTACCGCTCTTGATACGCGGGCGCAATGATTGAATTCTCGCGATCTTGTCGTCTTTATTGATCATCGTCTCAAGCGGGATGTAGAGCCCCATCTCCTCGCCCTTCTTTTTAACTAGGTCGACAAGTACCCTTTGAAACTGATTACCCTCGATCCCGAACTTGATAAATTTATATCTCAGGTAATAAGCAAGAATATCATCGACTATCTTCTCTATGGGTCTACGTTCTATGTCGGCTACTATCACGTATAGCACCTTAGAGGTCTCGTCTTTCGCTAATACAACAATAGCCGAATAGTCGCCCTTAACGGTACTCATTCCAAGACTGGGATCACAGGCGCCATAAAACTTGACGTTGCCGCCCAATGTCTTTAACAGGTCGTCAACGGATCGGTTAGACGCATCCCAATACACGATGGTATCTATGTCGAGGAGCCATTCCTTAGGATTAACCGGCGAGTTCTGATATTCGCTAAGAAACACGAGCTCGTTGTCAGCCCTAATTTCCATAAGGGTGCGCAGGGTGTATCTCGCATCCCAGAGAAGCTTAGCTCCTTCATCCATAGCCACCTTATTATCCTCATAATACTGGCATGCTGCCAGTGGACCTCCCGCGCCCTTATAATCTTCCTTATAGTAGTATATGTTGCTCCATTTTTCGTCCCAGAGATTCATGTGTGTGGGCCATGCCACAATGGCAGAGTACACCTTCTTAATCCACGCCGGGTTCGTATCGGGAGCCAGATACTCGCTAAGCAAGCTATAAGGATGATAGAGATTACCTATAAAAATATAATTGGTCTTCTCCGATCCAACCTTAAGAACCGATCTTTCGTACCAGTCTTTCAGTTTATCACGCGCTTCCGAGCCAAAAGTGTTCTCGGCATTTTCAATATCGTCCGCTATAACAAGGCTCGGCCGCGATACACCAAAGCGCCGGCCGCGTATTTGCTGGCCTGTGCCCAAAGACAAAATCAGAATTTTGCTGCGCGTGATAATATCCGACTGCCTCCAGCGTAGCTGCTTAAATTTACTGTTCGATTCAAATACCTCCGGAAAATCCGCCTTCAACAGCTCATTTTCCGTCAATTCCTTCTTAATGTTATCCAGTATCTGATTCGCCTGTGAGGCTGTATTCGAAAGTATAACGATAAACTCTTCTTTCGAGTAACAGATACAATAGATAATGTAAATCAAGGTAATGAGCGTTGATTTACCGAAGTCGCGAGGGGCCGCGATGGCAATCTTTCTGCCCCTTTTAACCGTAGCGGTATCGAGTAAACGATATATCTCGAGATGCGCCGCGGATGGAGTAAAGTGCAGATGGTGCTTCATATACAACATCGCGAACGCAAACACCGATTTAATTCCTTCTATCCGCCTTAAACGTGATAAATCTCTCTCAACATTATTTTTCATTTTTATTATCCCCCTCTTTTGGTTTGTCTTTTTTATCGGCCAGCTTATCCACATCATTACTTATCTCGGCCTTCTCTATCTTTAACCTGATGGCCTTAATCTTATCTTCGGTTTCCGGATCGAGCGTACCAGCTTCCCGCGCCGTTCGTTCAATCTCGGCCAACATGCCCTTGGCTTCCGCGATACTTCTTTCATTATCACTGTCGGCTACATGATGAAAGATGTCCCCGACTATCTCGTGGGGCTTTAGAGGGACGTAACCCAATGATTGCATCTTTTCAACCACCTCCCTTAGGACGCGCCATGCCAAAAATTCCGACTGCGATTTGGTTCCTTCGCTCGCGAGGGGACTACGCGCAAGGCGCATGAGATACCTATGATGTACCATGGCCTTTTTATACATATCCCCGACGATCTGCTTAGCTAAGTTCACATCCGGAGTTAAAGCATTCCGCTCCTGTATTTTTTCTAGGTCTCGCCGAATAGTCCTCTCGTCCCGCATAAGGATATGCCCGATCTGCTCTTCTGTATACCCCTCGCGCATAAGAAAGTCTACGCAGCGCTGTCTTAATTCTTGCGATAACGTCTTTGGGTTTAAAACCCCATCTTTTATGTCCTGAATTACTGAAATAATAGGATCATCTTCTCGGCCTTCCTGGCCAGGTATATATTCGTTATTATCCATGTGCCGCCTCCGTAATATATTTGTCGCATAACTCTTTCGGAACTTTATTGGCTCCTTTATAGGCTATGTATCTGCGAACGATGGCATCGCAGTACTTCGGGTCGAGCTCCATCCCGTAGCAACGCCTACCGAGGCTTTCGGCTGCAATCAACGTAGAACCTGATCCGAGAAATAGATCCAGCACTAGATCGCCTTGCACCGAACTATTCCGTATGGCGCGTTGGGCTAGCGCGATTGGCTTTTGTGTTGGATGTATATAGTCTCGAGTAACGTCGCGCTTTACCTCCCAGAGAGAGCTTTCGTTAACTGGACCGTACCACTTGTGGGCGCCGTTATCTTTCCTCCATGTGTATTGGCAAAATTCAACCTGCTCCTTATATTCGGAATACGATATCGCGAAATTAGGCTTCGCCCACACAATTACCGATGATACATGAAAGTTAAGCTCTTCGAGCATATCGTGCATAGGACCAAAATTTTTATGCCCATTCCAGATATAGGCTGGTGCACCCGGCGCCAGAAAGCCAGCCATATTAGTAAATATCTTTTTGAGCCATGCCTCATACTCATCTTGTGGCATATTGTCATGGTAGATCCGCTCCCATTCACGGGACTTTTTCGGCCGCGCCTTTGGGTTTGGTCTTGCGCCACCCATATAGTTGACATTATATGGCGGATCCGTATGCACTAAATTTGCCTTCTCTTCACCCATAAGACGCCGCAGAGCCTCGGCAATCGATGAATCTCCGCATGAAACCTTGCTTAGTCCGAGATCGATCACGTCGCCTATTTTCGTAATCGGTTCTATAATAGACTCAGCAACCGCATTAGCATTGAAATCATCTTCCTTGCCCTCCGAATACCTATCCAGGATTTCGCTAATTTCCGGCGGTTTAAACCCTGTAAGACTGATATCGAATGTAGGGTTCTTTACAAGCAAGGCGAGTTTATCCATATCCCATGCTCCGCTTACTTTATTCAAGGTCAGGTTAAGAGCCTTCTCCTCTTCTGGGTCGCAGTCCACAACGCTGACCTCGATCTCCTTGAACCCTTTCCGGATCAAAATTTTCAGCCTCTGATGACCTCCGACCAGGTTCTTCGTGCGGCAGTTCCATATCAGGGGCTCCACCAACCCAAAATTGTCGATACTTGCCTCGATCATTTTGTACATAGGATCGTCCGGCTGTAAATCCTTCCGCGGATTGTACGGCGCCGGATTTATTTCCTCTATCTTAATCTTTCTGATATCCATAAACACCTCCCTGGGTAAAAAATCAAATATCTCTACTGATAATGCTTTGCCGGGATCGCCCGGAAAATTGCAGGTCCGGACGAGGGTTGCGTAGTACCAGCTTGTGGTCCGCTAACTTAATTTTTTACGATATTCATACTTCACCTCCTGTTTTTGGATAAAAAAAATGCGGCCACCTTATAACAAGTGTCTGGACACTTGAAATAAAGTAGCCGCCTTAAACTAAAATCGAGCGGTCTTTGCTAGCTACACCACGCGAATTGGATCTTTTCCTACGAATCGCATGGCTTTGTCTCGTGCTCGTCTGTTACTTCAAAAAGAACAAAATTCTACGTCAAAATAAATACATTGCTCTATTTTAAATCAGCTAAAATGCCCTTCCGCTGTAGTAATCGTATCGCCTTCTCCCTAGGCTCGAATAGCTTTTTCTCCCATCGGATAACTTCCATGCGGCTTACACCCAACTCTTTTGCCATCTCCTCCTGTGTTAGGCGATATTTAAGCCTAAATAATTTTAACCTAGCACTTACTAATAACTTGAGCTTCTCGGCCTCAATAGCATTTAGCCGCGCTTCGTACTTTTTTATACCATAAACAATTTTTTTATAAAGCCTCTCTAAATCCTGCATGTAAATAAGTGTAACATATAAAGTAACGCTTGTCAAGAGGAGAGGAAAAAAATATTCGGAGGGGTTAATTATCTGCCAGCCATATTATCGCGACCACTCTTTGATCTGATGCATCATAAAGTGGGATGGCCCCAAGCCTATTTTTAATTCACAACTTTGAATATTTTATCATAAGCTTCATAAAGTTTATCAGTTTCTTCTTTTGAAAGCTTTTGATTTAAAACACACCAATCTATAGCAAGCTTGCGAGCGATGAGATCGAGCGCATTTGTACGACTAAAATATTCGGCATGGGCCG
>Ga0247841_10004426_pt1 | contig 24145 bp, 22 predicted proteins | sample LaCruzMarch2015__2_FD_192410 | JGI IMG/M metagenome (GOLD analysis project Ga0247841, IMG submission 192410) | Freshwater microbial communities from meromictic Lake La Cruz, Castile-La Mancha, Spain - LaCruzMarch2015_18m | ecosystem: Environmental > Aquatic > Freshwater > Lake | place: Spain... | reverse complement strand
CAGTCGCGGGGCCGATCGAGTTTTTCGTCCGACCACTCCGGCCATGGCGGCGGATGTGACGGATCATCTCTGGACGTTTGGGGAACTCTTGGCATACCCCGCGGCCTGTCAATGAAATGGGGACACTGCCGAAAAAGGGCAGTTAAGACTTAATACTCTTGACGAGATCGTTCGTTTCCTAGAATGCCCCATGAGTGAAGACGAGTACCTGGCTGTTCTTAAGGCCTCTAGGTTCCCAGGGTTAGATGATATCGATTGACGAGATGCCGTCGGCCCTGAGCGCATCTTTTCGAAGAAAATCTCCCTCTGTTTTGTACGGAATTCTAGAACTGCGGCCGTCTCGACGGAACGAGACCATTACGCTAAGCTCAGAGCATGTCACCGGCAATGGGACCATGCCTCCCAGTAAAAAAATGGTGGGATTTTATGAAACCACACAAATGGTTAAAACAACTTGAAAACCTGTTTTACCATTTGGCTCAACTTTCAAAGAATGGGTCCTGGATATCCTCATGCTATGAGATCAGAGAGGAAGTCGTTCACGGGCTCAAGAGATTTCAAATTCTTGCATTCAATATCTGTGGTCGCTTGTTCGTCATTTTCGTAAGTGTCGGCAAATCCTTGATTGTTTCTCCTGATTTGCTCTCGGCCAAGCGCAAATCATAGAGCTTTTGCAGGTTCATCCAGAATTCCGGGCTCGTTCCAAAGAAATGCCCAAGACGCAAGGCCGTATCACCGGTTATGGAGCGACGACCTTTCAGGATTTCTGTGACGCGGTTAGTGGGCACCTGGATCTGACGGGCTAGCATCGCAGCGCTAATGCCAAGCTCTTCAAGCTGTTCGGCGAGATGTTCGCCCGGATGTATAAGGCTTCTTCCCATTGTACACCTCAAAGATAATCAACAATCTTAACATTGACCGGCCCCGGAGATCCCTTCGGCCACTCGAAGCAAATCCGCCATTGATCATTAATGCGGATGCTGTATTGGCCCTTACGACCTCCTTTGAGCGCTTCGAGACGGTTGCCCGGCAAATTCAGATCGATCAGCGACGTTGCAGCGTCAAGTTGGTCCATCTTCATTTCCGCCTTGCGCTCAAAACCAGCGAAAGCATTGAATCGGGTTCCCTTGGCAAACTCCCGCGTTCGCTTGTCTCGATAGCTCACAATCATCTTCATACTTTATGACATATTATGCGTTACGTCAAGCATAACGCCGCCAGTTGTTGGCCCGCATGCGCCAAACGATCTTTTGTACGCAAGGTTTTCTGAACTTTTTCTCGGGACACAACGCCTCCAAAAAGCATAAGAGCCAGTCCACTAAGAGACACCTTCAACGATTAACCGTGAAAAAGGGATACTGTCGAAAATGTTTCAGGTGTTGATCAACCTTCATGGACGGGGATTTTTCCTGATTTCTGTCCTGGACAAGCATGTTCCCGCTTTGATTCTTTCTTGTGAGAGTCTTTCACAAAGACTTTTTCCTCGCTTGATGTTATTGTCAATGGTGGTGGATCGTAGAATTCTTGTTCGGGGAGATCACCGAGCCAATAATCTGTCTGTCACAAAAGGGATGATGTGCAAAAGAGGCAAAAAAAATCAGGTCTGAGCGGGGGCAGAGACAACGAAAATAGTAATAGGAGAACCAGACAGCTCCACAAAGACTGGCGGACGTGGGTGGCGTTAATCCTGATGTTGACTGCCATGGGAATTTACGTGTTGACATTGGACGACTCAGTTGAACCGACAGGGGAAGCCGAAGAGCAAGGTCAGGTATCCGCAGTACCGTCGAAACCTTAAAGTGAAAGCACGTTTTGTTAGCACAGGAATAGGGAGGTATGCGAATCAGTTAGAAAATCGTTTTGTGGTTGTTTCAGAAAACCAAGTTCGTTTTGCCGGCTCATGAGGCCAAGAGTTTGCCCAACTATCTCTCGTCATCCGATTCAAATCAACAGTAACCAAACACTCACGCAAACCAATTGTACGAACTTCCGCTTAAAGGTTCTCGGCTATCAATTCGGAGAGATCAATAACCCTCAACTGATCGGACTTGCCCATCACGTTGCATGAATCCTCAAGCATGGTAATGCAATAGGGACAAGAGGTGACCAGAGTTTGGGCGCCGGTTTCCACTGCTTCTGAGATCCGTAATTCAGCGAATCTCTCGCCGGCCTTGGTTTCCATCCAGACTCTGCCGCCACCGCCACCGCAGCACAAACTGTTCTTGCGGTTCCTGGCAAGTTCTTTGACAATTGCGCCTGGGATGGCCTCTATAAGTTTCCGAGGCTGATCATAGATGTCATTGTGACGGCCCAAATAACATGGATCGTGCAGTGCAACCGCACCAGCGCTATTCCCTGACAAACCAAGCTTTCCTTCTCCCGCCGCCTGACTGAGTATTTCAGTGTAATGCACGACCTCCCACTCGCCGCCAAGCTCCGGGTACTCGTTCTTAAAGGTGTAGAGACAGTGTGGTGATGTAACGATAATCTTTTTCACGCCTTTACTCTTGTAAAGGTCAATATTAGACTTGGCCAGATTCTGAAAAAGCTGTTCATCCCCGACCTTGCGGATTGATTCACCGCAACAACTTTCTTCGTTCCCGATGATACCGAAGCTTATTCCTGCTGCCTGCAAGGCTTTAGCTACCGATCCGGCAATTTTTTGGCTGCGCATGTCGTAACACGATGTGCAACAAACAAACAGGAAGTATTCGTTAGCATCAGAGAACGCGGGCACATCCAGGCCCTTCGTCCATTCTGTCCGCTTGGATCGGTCTCCTGACCAGGGGTTTCCCTGAGCGTGAAGGCTGCCCACTATTGGTTTGAGGCTGGGAGGAATGGTGCCGACTTCGGCGAGCATGCTCCTCATACCCCTCACATTTCCAATTATATCTACACCCCGCGGACACCTGTCCACGCAGGCCCTGCACGTTGTGCAAGCAAACAGGCAGTTTTCAGATTCAAATCCCTCTACACCGAGTTGGCCCATGCGCTGGACCATCCGGACATTAAACTGCTCCGACGCTTCGCCGGGGACTAAACGCCAGGGGCATGTCCCGGTACACAGGCCACACTGCATACACCAGTAAAGTGTTTCCGCTCCCGATGCCACTATGGCGTCGCTGACTTCCAGAAAAGGTATTCTCGTTTCCATGACACTTCCTTTGTCAGATAGTATATGAAGGACGAAGGTTCATTGTACCCATTATCAAAAATCTTTGTAAGGATTTGGACCAAGTTCTTCCAGCTTGGCTGTGAACTCTTCCAGGATAGTAGGAATTCGGTAATAGTCATCTATAGAAATCTGCTCGAATCTGATCCTGTCTGATTCCAATACTAACCGATCCAGGGTTTCCTTGATTTTTTCCATGCGGGTATTGGCCAGTTCGCTGCCTTTTATGAAGTGGCACTGGTAATCATCGCCGTATTTGCACGCGAATAAGACGATGCCGTCGACGCCTTTGGAAAGAGCGTCGGCTATCCAGACCAGGTTGATCGAACCGAGGCATCGCAAAGGAATGAATCTCACCCAAGGCGGATACTGGAGTTTGTGAAGGCCTACCATATCCAGGGCCGGGAAGGCATCATTTTCGCACATCAGACCTATAATGCGAGGTTTTTCATCGTACTCCTCGGGAACGTTGATCGCTTTTATCATCGAACCTATCATGTCCACAGAGTAGTTGTTAAAGGAGATAATCCTTTCAGGACACGATCCCATACATATTGCACACCTCCGGCACCTTGTGGGGTGAGGCAACGGAGTGCCTTTTTCATCCTCATTGTACATTCCAAAAGGACATTCTTCCGTGCAACGCTTACACTGGGTGCAACGCTGAATAAACAGGTCCGGGTAGGACATGTCCCCTGAACGCGGATGCACTGCCTTGCCTTGAGAAGTCAGTTCCACGCACTGAATCGCCTTCAAGGCTGCTCCTGTTCCATCAGTGGAGGCTCTACCCGCAGTCATGGGTTGACGGACGCAGCCTGCCGCGTAAATTCCGGTTCTTCGGGTCTCGTAAGGGAAGCACACGAAGTGAGAGTCCGGGAAACCGTACTTTAGTTCCGGTAATGCAGGCCCCTGGCGATATTCCAGGTTCAGAACGGGATCATCCAGAACGGCGGGCTGCATTCCGGTAGCCAAAACAACCAGGTCCACTTCCACCATCACAGGTTCGCCCAGAAGCTCATCCATGACTTCGATTGCCAGTTTGCGCTCAGACCCCTCGCTGATACCGACTTTGGCCGTATCCGTCTTTATAAATACTACGCCGTCCTTCTGGACTTTCTTGTAAAACTCCTCATGTTGCTCGGGGGTCCTCATGTCCTTGTACAAAACGAAGACCTTGTTCTCTTCGTTCTGCTGTTTCACGTACACGGCCTGTTTGAGAGAAACCCTGCAACAGACCGCGCTGCAATAGGGAAGGTGGTCCGGGTCTCGCGAACCCGCACACTGGATGAAGGCTACTACCGACGGCTCCGACCCGTCCGATGGGCAGACTATCTTACCGGCCTTTGCCATCTCCTCCATCTGCACGTTGGTTATTACATCGGCGAACTTGCCGTAACCCAGATGCTCCAACTTCGAAGCGTCATAAGGCTTCCACCCCGCGGCCAAGACTATGGAGCCAACCTGAATCGTTCCTGCTCCATTATTGAGGCTCACGTCAAACATGCCCGGCGCGCCGGAAATCTTCTCAATTACCGTACCAGTATGGACGGTAATGTTGGAATTGGCTCTGACCTGTTCAATGGTGCCATGAATTGCTACATCCTCGATGTCTTGATAAGGAGGGGCCGTGGGGGTGTTCTTGTACCACTTGCTCATGTAGCCGCCCAAATCGGGTTCCTTTTCCACCAGGGCGACCGAGTAGCCGGCCAGGCCGGCGTCTAGGGCCGCCTGCAATCCGGACACACCTCCGCCGACAACCAGTATCGACTTGTTTGTAGCCTCTGTATAAGGTTTGGGAAGAGTAGTCTTTTCCACCCGTGTGATGGCCATTCGCATATAATCTTCTGCCATCATCTGAGTATCTTCGTTGCCTGCCGGCTGGCACCAGGCCACATGTTCCCTCAGATTGAGACGTTCAAGAATGGTAGTCATCGGATCAAACCAAAACACATCCGTTTTCACTCTTTCGGAACATGCTCCGAGGACCATACAATTGATGTCGCCTGATTCCAAGTCCTTGGTAATGAGACTTAACCCGTCTGGGCTACACAGCGCAGAATGACTTTCGCACTTGGCTATGGTGAACTCTTTGGCTACCCCGGCGAGGGCGTCCAAATCAACAGATTCTCCGATGCCGCATCCAGAACATATATAGACTCCGATTTTTTGATCCATAATAACTACCTCTCGACTGTGCCTTGAATCGCTTTGAGCGCTGCAGCAGTTGCGTCTTGCAGGCAAGCCGCTACCTCCATAGGCGCTTTGACGCATCCCGCAGGAATGATGCCGGACATGCCCGTTGAAGTGGCAAAGCCAAAGTCATCATATTCCATTCCAAGGTCGGGTCTTACTTTGGCGGTGCTGGGAACCATCCCGACGGCCAGAACAACCAGGTCAACAAGCTGTCTTACCTTCTCGCCTCTGCCGATGTCCTCACCCTCTACGATGAGACCGCCTGATGAGAGATCTTCAGAGATCCTGGCGATCTTGCTTTTCGTGAGAATCACGTTCTCGTCCTGGTCAACTTTCATATAAAAATCTTCGTACTTGCCCATGGCCCGGACGTCGATATAGTAAATGTACGCCTTGCTTTCCGGAACTTGTCCCCTGATATAGGTCGCGTGTTTGAGTGACGCGAGGCAGCATATTCCGGAGCAGTACGCCAGGTGATTTTCATCACGCGACCCGGCGCACTGAACAAATGCCACGCTCTTTACTTCTTTACCGTCTGAAGGTCTGACAATCTTGCCGCCTGTGGGGCCGTTGTGGGCAGCAAGACGTTCGAACATGAGGCTGGTCACAACATTTGGAATTTTGCCCAAGCCCAGGTAATCGACTTTCTCGACTTCGTAAGGATCCCACCCTGTGGCCCAGACTATTGCTCCCACATTGTAGGTAATCTTGGCAGGTTTCATCTCCAAATCTATGGCATTATAGTCACAGGCTTGGGCGCATTTCCGTGCCTCGTCGGTTCCTATTATTTCAGGGGCCAACACGTACTTGAAAGGAAATGCCATCGCATGAGGCAGATACGCCGCCTTTACGGAGTCCATGCCGTAGTTGACTGCATTGGGAATTTCAGTATCGCACACCTCTGCACACTTCCCGCAGGCCGTGCAATTGTCGTTGACATACCTCGGACTGATCGACACGGTGACCGCAAAGTTGCCTGGACCACCGTTGACGGACTCCACTTCCGAGAGAGTGTGAAAAGTTATCTTCGGGTTTTGTTTGATCCGCCTGAAGTTGATTTCGAGGCCGCAATAAGGGGGACATAATTTGGGAAAGTACTGGTTTAAGGACGTGACTCGTCCGCCCAGATAAGGGTTCTTTTCCACCAAGATGACTTCCGATCCTGCCTCTGCGGCTTCGACAGCAGCGGTCATACCGCTTATCCCGCCTCCCACCACCAGGATCTTGTGCCTTTCATCACCCATGGACTACCTCCATCTCGCTTGTGTCAGAATTTACTCGATTCTAATCGCGTTGTTAAGCTCTACGTGTCTGAATTACAATTCCCACAAATAAGCCATTTTTTGGGAAAATATCAACGTTCTTGTGCCAATCAATAAAATGCCGTGCCACGGTCCGGCAACCTTTGCCGTCCTAGTCAGCCACTTCCCTCAATTTCCGAAGGCCGTTCTGTCGGGCCGCTTGAAGGTTAACAGCTTGGGGCTTTCCGGCAGGGCGTTTCTGACGGTATGATTGTGGTCGAGTGCTATTTTCAGGAAGTTGCGGATCAGTGTACCTCCGGCAGACCGGCTGCTCATTGAAGACTCGGGATGTCCCTGGATACCGTAAACCGGTTTAAAAGGATGGCGAATGATCTGGTTTGGGCTGATCCTTTCGGAAGCCAGCAAAACAAACCCAGGCGGAAGGATTTTAACCTCATCGTAATGGCTTTGAACGATCCGCAAATTTCCTTCTATTCCACCGAAAATTGGATCCTGTGAAGTGACGGTTAACGGTATGAATCCGGTTTGACGGTCTCGAGAGTAAGCCATACAATCATCCTCACCGGCTCGGATTGGACCCACCTTTCCTCCGAACGCGAGAGCCAACGCTTGATGCCCCCCACAAATACCCAGTATGGGGATGTTCATTTCTTCAGCTATTAGTGGTAATACCCACAGAAAATTCTGTAAAGCGATACCCCGCTCTCCGGTGTACCGACACCAGGGAGTGCCCTGCGGACTTAGGACAATGAATTCAGGTTGAGTTTCAGATACGAGTTCTGGAGTGACCTGGCTAAAGTGGAGAATCAACCCGTTGGGATTTCCCGATAGTTCTCTGATCACAGAGTGTAGTCGTCTACAACCGCCGGCACATCCTTCCGGAGTAAGGCCCACCATGATCCAGGGCCTTCGTACGGTTGGCTTGGATTGGGAAACATACTTATCGACAGACTCGGCGCAAAGACCCGAGACGAACACACAGGTGCATATCACGCAAAGCAGCGCGCCCCTCAACACGCGCCCATTCACAAATACGTTCATAAAGGAATCTCAGATAGACAGATTTACAATTGTCCATCTTATACACCCTTGGACGACTAGTATGCAACTCCAAATCCAGCGATGAAGAATGAAAAGTAAGGCATGGGTAATGGTGTCCTCTATTGAGAGATTGCATGAGTAGGATGGGGGCCCGTTGATGGCCAAGGGCCTTTAGCCCCGGAATGGGTCGGTATCGAGCGGTTTAAGTTTGTGTGCACAGAAAAACGAACAGAAGGATACGGACAGGGGCTCAGGAGTTGTTCACGAGGCATTCCGGGCAAAATCTCATTTGAAAGCGCCATGCGGTTATGGCATGGAGCAGCGCTTTGCCAGCGGGGACGTTTCTCAGGGCTTCCAAGAGTCTGAATGCCAGGTTTTTACCAGAGCCCACCCCCTTGGGGAAAAAACTCTTGAGCAGACTGCATTTGCTGATCATCTGCTCGATGGCGTGTGCAATCTACAAGAGATAGTAGAATATCTTGGCGGCATTGGGGTTCTTTGTATAGCCGTGCTCCAGTCCGTATCCTGTGTTTTTCCGTGCGTTGAAGCCTTCATTTTCAATTTTCCATCTGATTCTGACTCCTTCATTGGTTTTTTTGTACTTGATATTAGCGTCGGCTACGCTATGTTGTGGTCCCTTAAAAATACCCCGGAAGATGTAGTGGGGTTGCTGAGCGAATGAGACTACAGGACCAAGGGAAGTGACGCCGGTGCTAAATGCAAAATTGCAGCAAGTTGGAAATACGACTGAAACCCCGCTTCATCACGAGGTAGAAAAACGCTATCTGGCCTATGCGCTTTCTACCATAGTGTCACGAGCGCTGCCCGACGTTCGGGACGGGTTGAAGCCTGTACATAGGCGCATCCTGTACGCCATGCACGCTATGCGTCTCAGTGACGCATCGAGGATGAGAAAATCCGCTGCAGTCGTGGGTGAAGTTATCGGAAAATATCATCCTCACGGGGATCAGGCGGCATACGATGCCTTGGTTAGAATGGCTCAGGATTTTAGCCTCAGGTATCCCCTGGTGGATGGTTCAGGCAACTTCGGATCCATTGACGGTGATGCGCCTGCGGCCATGCGTTACACCGAGATTCGGCTCAGTGCATTTGCAGGTTGCCTGCTAAGAGAAATAGATCAGGGAACAACCACATTTCGGTCCACCTATGACGCCATGGGGGAAGAGCCGGACGTTCTGCCGGCAGCCGTTCCCAACCTTCTTCTCAACGGGTCTTCGGGTATTGCTGTGGGAATGAGTTGTTCATTTCCTCCGCATAATCTTGGAGAAGTCCTTTCTGCCTGTCGGGCAGCGATACGCAAGCCCGACCTGAACAACGACGAACTTCTCCAATCCGTTAAAGGCCCTGATTTTCCTACCGGTGGGGAAATTCTCAACGAACCGGAGGGACTAGCCGAGATCTACCGCACCGGACACGGCGCCATAAGGCTCAGAGGGACATACGAGGTGGAAACATCGGGCCGGGGTAGGGTCAATCTCGTTGTAACCTCGATTCCCTATTCAGTGAACAAATCTCGTCTGATTGAACGTATTGCTGGTCTGGTCACGGACAAGAGACTCAAACATATACAGGACATCCGGGACGAAAGCACTCAGGACGTGAGAATAGTCATTGAACTTCGGGCAGGGGAGGTTGCTCCAGAGACCGTGATGGCTTTTCTGTACAAGCACACGGAGTTGCAGATTAACTTCCCGGTAAATCTCATAGCTATCACGCCGCAAGGTGTGCCCGACAGACTGTCTCTCAAGGAAATAATAAGGCATTTCCTTGATTTCCGGTATGAGAAGACAATCCTTCGGCTTCAGCACAGGCTGGCCGGCCTGCAGAAACGTATTCACATTCTCGAAGGTTTTGATCTCCTTTTCCAGGATCTGGACAAGGCCTTGAGGATCATTCGGTCGGCACGGAGCAGGCAAGAAGCCGAGCTACGGCTCAAAGAGAGTTTCAAGTTGGATGATGAACAGGTTGAAGCCATTCTGGAGATGCGTTTGTACAAGCTTGTAGGCATGGAAATCGGGAAAGTCCTGGAAGAACTTGGTATCAAGAAGAAAGAATCTCTTGAAATCATGCGCGATTTGGCCAGTCCTGAGCGGCTTTGGAAGATCATAGACACGCAACTCATCGAGATATCGGGCAAATTCCGAGATAAAAGGGTTACCCGAATAGTTGGAGACAAGGAAGCCACAGCCCTTGATTACGATCCTGATCAATTCGTGGAACACGACGACACAACCGTGATCCTGTCCAAACAGGGGTGGATCCGCCGTATAAAGAGTGAAGTTGAGGATCCTGCGTCATTGAAGTTTCGTGAGGGGGACGAGTTATTTGGTTGGGTAAGAGTTCATACCGGCCGCACTGTGGCTATTTTTTCCAACGCGGGAAAGGTCTACGTAATGCGAGCCATAGATGTGCCTGCCACAACAGGGTTTGGGGAACCAATTGGAAACTTTCTCAAACTGGCCGACGGCGAAACCGTGGTTGGTTTTGTGGCTCCGGATCCTCTCAATAATCAAGAACCTGTGTCAGAATTCGAGAGCACTCTTGATGAGCGTCCAGGCGATCAGGCGAGGGACCAGCTAGACATGTTCAGTGTTTCTGAAGATGCGACAAGCCTGGGCGATCAACCAACGGGGGCCGGACCACACAGCGCCATCCTCGTGACCCGAACGGGAAAAGGCTTCGGATTTGACTATGAGCTTCTCAGGGAGACTTCAAAACGCGGTGGGAGAAAACTGGCGACTCTGAAGGCAGGGGACGAGACACTGACGGTAATACCGGTGGAGGGCAAGCTTGTCGTTGTGGCCGCGGATTCTGGAAACGTGGTGGTTTTCCCGGTTGACCAGGTGCCGCTACTTAGCGGTCCAGGCCAAGGGGTGCGGCTGATGAAACTAAGAGAGGGGTCTGAAGTAGTATCGCTGCACACTGCTGATCCTGGTGACGAGCTGCTTATTCGGCAGAAAAACGGAAAAGAAAAGACTGTAGCTCTACACAAAATACCGCTCGCAAACCGTGGAGGCCTAGGAAAAAAATTGTGTGCCGGGATAACTGTTGTGGAACGGGTCAGACCCTCTGAAAGGCTGGTCTCATGAGGAATTCTTATACCGTTGCAGACATTCAGGTGCTCAAGGGCCTGGAGGCCGTACGGAAGAGGCCGGGCATGTACATTGGAGGAACGGGTTCGGACGGGCTGCACCAGTTGGTATGGGAAATCTTGGACAATAGTGTTGATGAGGCTTTGAATGGACACAGCAACTTTATAAAAGTGGTCTTGCGTTCCGATGGGCAGATATCGATAGAAGATAACGGAAGGGGTATTCCAGTTGAGAAACACCCTGCTACAGGCAAGAACACGGTGGAGACTATTTTCTGCAACTTGCACGCCGGTGGAAAATTTGATGATGACGCGTACAAAGTAGCTGGCGGGCTCCACGGAGTCGGTGCCTCAGTCGTCAACGCCCTGAGTGAGACCATGACAGTTGAGGTCAAGCGCGACGGCGTCCGGCACATTCAGGATTTTAGTAGAGGAAAAGCCCTGTCGGAACTCCGGAAGTTCGAAGGAGCAAAGGGGACGGGAACCAAGGTGATCTTTGGACCGGACCCGGAGATCTTTTCTGAAAAGAGATTTTCCCGTGAAATAATCAGGGAGCGTCTGCGGATAAAAGCATTTCTAACAGCCGGACTGAGAATCACTCTTAGGGACGAGGCCGCCGGAACAGAAGAAGCCTTCATTTATTCCGGTGGAATTTCCGATTTCCTCGAAGATCTTTTGCAGGGGCGTCCTGTGATTGACGCTCAGCCGTTTCATTATCGGCACGAAAACGACCTGAGGCTGGAAATGGTTATGGTGTGGACTTCCGACACATCCAGCCGAATACTTTCGTTTGTCAACAGCATCCCGACACCTGCCGGAGGCACCCACGAAACAGGTTTTCGCAACGGAATAACTCGTGCCCTTCGGAATTACATAGAAAAGAGAAACGGTCTCCCCAAGGGGGTAAAAGGCGTACAGGCCGAAGACGTGAGAGAGGGTCTGGTTGCAATCATTTCCGTTTACTTGCATGGTAACATGGAATTCCAAGGACAAACCAAAGAGCGCCTTAACAGTAGTACAGCCCTACAGGTGGAACCCCTCGTTCGATCTGGTTTTGAAACGTGGCTGCACCAGAACCCGAGCCAGGCGGCAGCGATTACCAACAGGGTGTTCCTCGCGGCTCAGGCGAGAACCGCATCTCGTGCCGCAAGAGACGAGGTCAACCGCAAGGCGGCGACTCGGCGACTCGTGCTCCCCGGCAAATTGGCAGATTGTTCCTCGACTTCTCTGGATGCCACAGAGATATTCATAGTGGAAGGAGACAGCGCCGGCGGTTCTTCCAAACAGGCAAGGGACAGGCGGTTTCAAGCTATCCTTCCCATACGGGGCAAAATTCTTAACGTTGAACAGGCATCCATTGACAAACTGAAATCCAACAAGGAAATCCAGAGCCTAGTGCAAAGCATCGGAACAGGAATAGGGCAGGCCTTTGATTATAAAAAGCTTCGCTATGGCAAGATCATTATCAACACCGACGCGGACGTGGATGGGCACCACATAGCGACTTTGTTGCTCACATTTTTCTACCGCCACCTCCCGGAACTAGTTCGGCGAGGGCACGTCTATCTCGCTATGCCCCCCCTGTATAGAATCACCATCGGTTCGGGAAAGAAGACCACAATCCACTACGTGTTCACGGACGACGCAAAAGAGAAGCTGCTCAAGCGAAGGAACGGGAAAGAATTTGAAATTCAAAGATTCAAAGGTCTGGGAGAAATGGACGCAGCAACTCTGAAGAGTACCACTATGGATCCCTCCAGCAGAAACATACTTAAGATCACTATAGTTGATGAAGCACAAACGGATGAGACTTTTGATACGCTCATGGGCAAGGACGTGAGAAAGCGTTTTTCATTTATCAAGAGTCATGCCCGAGAGATTGAGAATCTGGATATATGACGTGACGACAGACTGATCTCGCGTCTGGATCAAAGAATCTCGAACTTTCAACAGGGGCCTTCTTATCTTAACCCTTCACTTTTTGCCGGACTCCGCGGATGGTACCTTTTCAGAATCCTGAGGGCCACCCGGTTTAGATTCCTTTCCCTTGACCACGCCTTGCAGCGTGGATTCGATCAAGTTTTTTGACGGTCCGTGTTTTTCGACTTCCAGGGCCGCCTTTAACAGGTCAGTCGTCCGTTCGGGATAATCCTGTCCCAAGTTCCGCAAGGCATTAACGGCCGCAGTACGGACACGAGAATCTCTGTCCTTGAGACTCTTTTCGCAAGCGTCAAAGACTTCCGGAGGCAGCGGTCTATAAAACACAATGGCATTGAGGGCGGCACTTCGGACACGCAGGTCCGGATCTTGGGAGGCTGCAATGAGGTCAGGCAATGCAGGCAGGCCCTCCCTGCCCAGACCTCTGATGATTCCAACAGCCAACAATCTGTTTTCCGCATCATTGTCTTTTAAAACGCCGGTCACAGGTCCAAGAATAACATCCACCCGCGACCTGAAACGCATCAAACTGATCAGGGCGTCTCTGCGGTCCGTCGCATCCGGGTCTTTAACGGCCTTCACAAGAATTGGCAGAGCGTGGTCGCCTGTGGTATCTATCGCCGAGACGGTTTCGAGAATATCTATTCGACCCGCTGAGTCTGCGCTGTCGTACATCTTTACTATCTGAGGAAGTGCTGAAGCAGCCTGCGCTTTCATTTGTTTTAATGCTCGCAAGGCGTCACCTGCTGCAGGCCATTGCCCTTTCTCCAGGATCCCCTGAATCCCTGGGAGAATCTGTTCCGGTTCCTTCATCCCGATATTCCCGAGTGCTCGACCTGCGGCCTTGGCAGTGGCCCTTTCCTCGGCAAAAAGAGCTTGCAGGAGAATGGGGATGACATCATGATCAGCTTTTCCCAGGCCGGCCAGAGCGACGACGGCATTGAGGCGGGTTTCGGGATCCGAGTCTTCGCTGAACTTCGTGAGCGCTTCCGTGACTTCAGAGTTGCCTTGTCCTAGCCTTGCCAGAGTCAGCATAGCAGAGATACGCACTGGTTTCTCAGGATCCTTCAACTTGTCCATAACGGCGGCAACAGACCTTTCGGATTCCTTTGGGAAGAACCCCAAGGATTCTGAGGCCTTCTTTCTAACCTTCCACTCAGGATCTTTGAGAGCTTCAATGAGAGGCGGGACCGCCCTCGACGGTTTGTTTCACCCACAGCCGAGTTCGAAGGCTGCATTAGCTCTGATTTCCGGATCCTTGCTCTTCAAATCCTTGATGTATTTGTCTACGGACGATTCCTCGGATGCCGAGACGGCGACCACCGCACCTATCAGAAATAGAATTGCGGCCATCACAACTCGTTTCATGATTACAACCCCTTTTTGCCGAGGACTTCCACTTTCTTACGCTCAAGATAATCGCGGTCGATCTTCAGGAAACCCTTCTTGCCGAACAAGGCGAAACGCAGCCACTGGGCGGCAAAGTACAGCAATGAAACGTCATCGGATCTGATTTTTTCAATAATATCGTCATCAACCCTGAATTTCTGTAGAAAACTGCTGTCGAACACAAACTCTCTGAACCTGTCAGGATCATATAAGGCCATAAGGATCATGTCCTGCATTCTCGCATCCTCGATCTTACTCTCCCATAATTGATCGGCCGACATGACGTCTTTGAGATTATGGTCCAAATCATCGTAATCATTGAGACCTTGCTCATGCCTCCACCTCTCGACGGTCCACTCTTCCGATACCCTCAACCCGTGGCACATATCCTGGCCTGCAATGAATCGGAATTCCACGCCCTGTTCCGTGTCGAGTGGATAGAGACGGCACGAATAGGGCCTATTTTCGTAGACCCGGCACCCATTATCCCCCACAAAAGGACATTTTTTGGCATCGTCCTGAGTCATCTTCAGTACTACGGCGGGCACCCCTCCGACACGTGAAACCACGCGATGGGTGTACTGTTCGAGGAATTCCGTGGAAGAGATGCCCAGAGCCTTCCTTAACCTCAACACGTCCAGAGGATTGAGAAATATTGTTACATCCCTGCAGCAGGAGTTGAAACAGTCAATGTCGCGATGGCATTTGAAAGAAAAAGTGTCGTCCCATGTCATGAGTCGGTCGTGTTCAAAGGTCTGGTCCTTAAGTTTCATCCGAAGTCCTTTCGATCTATCTTTCGCGCAGGCTTTGTATGCGTGGAGTCACGAACCCTCTCAATGTTCTCTCTTGCCTGATTGTTCCCAGGGTCGAGTTGTAGAGTCCTTTTCCAGCATTCGATGGCCTTCTGCGGATTGCCGAGGAGTCCGTATGCAGTGCCCCGCTGATGATGGGCGCCTATATAGTTTGGGCGGACCGCAGTGGCCAGGTCAAAAAAATGAAGGGCCTGTGAAAAATCCCTCTTCCTGAGAAGATGAATCTGTCCCATGTTGTAATAGGCAGGAGCGTATTCCGGATCAAAGTCGATGCATCTTTGGAAATTCTCCAGGGCCTTGTCTTCGTTCTTCAAAAATGTATAGACAACTCCAAGGTTGTAAAAGATCGCGGAATTTTCCGGGTCGATTTCGGCGATTTTTTTGAGGCGGGCTAATGCGTATTCATGGCGGTCGGCTTCCATGTCTGTGAAAGCCCTTTGAAGCTGTACCTGAACGCGAAAAAAGCTTGGATTTTTCTTGCCTTCTTTAACCAGCGCAAGGTTTTTCAGTACTTGAAGAATTGATGCTTTTTGTTCAGAAGCCTCTAGAATGTCAAGATATTGCAGGAAAGCATCCTCCGCCTTTTGCCACCGGCCCGCGCAGGCCCTGGAGACCCCGAGACGATAGTAAAGGCCTAGTCGCCTGGCGCTGGGACAGCAGGCAAGCGCTTTCTCGTAATATTCAGAGGCCGGCAGATAATCTTCGATACCGTCATAACACGCGGCAATCGCTTCAAGGACGGAGTGACGGTCGCGGGAAATATCCAAGGCTTCCTTAAACAAAGAAATCGCCTCAGCCCATTTTTCGTCGCCCATGTTCTTATATGCCTGAGCAAGAATGCCCTGAGTCCCCTCAGGGTCGTTTCTTGAGTCGTTCCCTTTCGGGAGGCAGCATTTCTTGTATTTGAGTCCACTACCGCAAGGGCAACGGTCATTCCTGTCGGGAAGATTCATGGAACAGGCTCCTGAATTTTTCGTCGATGCAAACTTCGCAATTTACCATAGCAACAATCCGGCGGCAAGGCAACCATGCTCATGAAACACTTTGTACCGCATGATTTTTCCTAAAAAATCTCCCCAAAAATGTCTTGACAACGTGATGCCGCTCTGATTAAATGCAACATTCCATTATTGCTTCGGCCGTTCCAAGGGCCTAAAGCATCCTGCTCAATATTGAATTGGTCATAATGACATCCATCATCGTTGGGGACGGCAACAGTTTTTCTTAAAAGGTGATAACGATTGCGGCCCTTGTCAGAGTCCTTATACATCAATTGCCGTGTTCCGAAATGGCGGGGGGGTAGAGTTCGGTCCAGAGTGAATTCCGAGTGCCGGTGTTTTTTTCGGCTCAGCGGACTGCCTCGAGGGTTGCACTGATCATATCCACACAAGGAAAGGAGGAGGCTCACAAATCTGGGCGTCGAACGACGCTACTTAGCAACTGGTTGATATCGTTTATAAAAGCTAAATCTAACTAGGAGGTTGGTTCATGCCAAGTTTCGTAATCATGGAAAAGTGTGATGGATGCAAGGGCCAAGACAAGACCGCTTGCATGTACATCTGCCCCAACGACTTGATGGTGCTTAACAAGGAAACGATGAAAGCCTGGAACAGGGCTCCTGAAATGTGCTGGGAGTGCTACAACTGCGTTAAGATCTGCCCGCAGCAGGCTGTTGACGTCCGAGGTTATGCAGACTTCGTTCCCATGGGAGCATCAGTGGTGCCTCTGAGGGCTTCCGAAGATATTATGTGGACCGTAAAGTTCCGCAACGGCATGGTAAAAAGGTTCAAGTTCCCCATCCGGACCACTCTAGAAGGTCAGGCCAAGCCGGACGGTGGATATGGAGAGGTCACGACGGATCTCGCCAGCCAGTGCCTTTACAATGAGCCCGAAGCTTTAAGGCTCAAAGAACTGCCTACAATCAAGAAGTAATCCTTTAGGAGGAAGTAGATATGGCGAATTTCGAGACTGTCGAAGTAACCACTGACATTCTGCTCTGTGGTGGCGGCATGGCCGCATGCGGCGCTGCAGTGGAAGCCGCTTACTGGGCCAACAAGAACGGCCTCAAGGTCACCCTGGTAGACAAGGCAGCTCTGGACCGCTCCGGCGCTGTGGCCATGGGACTGTCGGCCATCAACCAGTACGTTGACATCAACAGCGGGGACAACACCTGCGAAGACTATGTCCGTTACGTACGTAACGATCTTATGGGAATCACCCGTGAAGATCTGGTCTATGACATAGCTCGTCACGTGGACTCCACCGTCCACCTGTTCGAAAAGTGGGGCCTCCCGATCTGGAAAGACGAGCAAGGCAAATATGTCCACGAAGGTCGCTGGCAGCTCATGCTCAACGGCGAATCCTACAAAGTCATCGTAGCCGAGGCGGCCAAGAACGCTCTGACTCAGCAGGGCGGCGAGTATTTCGAGCGTGTCTTCATTACTAATCCTATTATGGCGGGCGATCGCATTGCCGGCGCCGTTGGATTCAGCACTCGTGAAGACAAGTTTTACGTGTTCAAGGCCAAGGCTGTCCTGGCTGCCATGGGCGGCGCAGTTCACGTGTTCAAGCCTAGGAGCGCCGGTGAAGGCCTCGGCCGCGCATGGTACCCCCCCTGGAACTCAGGCTCCAGCCTTTACTTCACTCTCATGGCCGGCGCTGAGCAAACCTGTCAGGAAGTCCGTTTCATTCCTGTCCGTTTCAAGGACGCTTACGGTCCGGTCGGCGCATGGTTCCTCCTGTTCAAATCCCGTGCAACGAACGCCTTCGGTGGGGAATACATGGTGGAACGCAAAAGCGAGCTGGATAACTGGGGCTCATACGGCAAAGTGAAGCCCATTCCGGCCAATCTGCGTAACTACCTCGGTATGCTCGATGAATTCGAAGGCAAGGGCCCCATCTACATGAGGACCGAGGAAGCCCTTCAGAAAATCGCCGAAACTTACAAGGATGACCAGAAAGCCTACAAGAGGAAGATGAAGGAACTTGAGTCCGAGGCTTGGGAAGACTTCCTTGATATGACGATCTCCCAGGCGATCCTGTGGGCCGGCACGAATGTTCAGCCTGAAGAGAGGGCCTCTGAGATCGCAGCAGCTGAGCCCTATTTCATTGGCTCCCATTCCGGCGCCTCCGGGGCGTGGGTAAGCGGTCCCAAGGATTTGGCTCCGCCTGAGTACTTCTGGGGCTATGAATATATGTCCACAGTAAAGGGTCTTTTCTGTGCAGGCGACGCGTCTGGAGCATCCAGCCACAAATTCTCCTCGGGTTCTCACGCCGAGGGTCGTGCCGCAGGGAAATCCATGGTGCGTTTCGTGCTCGATAACAATTCTCTTCCAGCCGTGGACGCGGCCCAGGTCGCAGCCCTTAAAGATAAAGTCCTGAAGCCACTGGACCTCTTTGTCGAGTTTGGGGCGTACTCGAGCGACCCGGATATCAACCCCAATTTTATGAAACCCAAGATGTTCATGTTCCGCCTGCAGAAAATTATGGACGAGTATGCCGGTGGTGTTACCGCGGGCTTCAAGACCAACAAACCCAAGCTGGACAGGGCGATGGAACTGTTGGGGTATTTGAAGGAAGACTCGGAGAAACTAGCGGCCCAGGACCTGCATGAGCTTATGCGTTGCCATGAGAACATCCAGAGAATGTATCAGGCCGAAGCGCACGTCAGGACCGTTCTCTTCCGCGAAGAGACCCGTTGGCCGGGATACTACTTCCGAAATGATTTCCCGAAACTGGACGAAGCTAATTGGAAGGTGTTCGCAAACTGCACCTACAAGAACGGCCAGTGGGAAATGAAGAAAGTTCCTATCATTTCAATAGTTGACTAAGGTCTATACTTGGTCCGTAACAACTCCGGGCGGCCTTTGGGTCCCCGGAGTTTTCTTCAAGAGCCAATCATAAGGTTCCGGGGGGAGCGAGGTGTTCCCTCCGGGGCCGTCTATTAGGGAGGAAGCATGGCTGGAGAAAAGACCGTACTGGTTGTCGGTGGCGGTATAAGCGGAATAACATCCGCAGTGGAAGCTGCGGAATCCGGTTGTAAGGTTATCCTGGTCGAAAGGCTGCCGTACCTGGGCGGCCGCGTAGCCAAGCTGAACAAATACTTTCCCAAGCTGTGTCCTCCAACGTGTGGACTTGAGATCAACTTCCAGCGAATCAGGAAGAACCCCGATATTACCGTATATACGTTAGCCGTTGTCGAATCCATTGTGGGTGCCCCAGGATCATATACAGCCAGGATCGAGATTTCACCCAGGTATGTGCTGGACCACACAGCCACGACCATTTGTGTGGATGATTGTCCAGTGGAAATTTCCAACGAGTTCAACTACGGGATGGATAAGGTCAAGGCTGTGCACTTGCCGTACGATATGGCCTATCCCATGAACTTGGTAGCCGATGCGGACGCCCTGAAAAAAGTTGAGGGAAGTCCTGATTACAAGGCTTTCGTGGAGTCCTGCGAAGCAAAAGGGATAAAGATCGATCTTGATGCCAAGCCCGAAACGCTGGAGTTTAAAGTGAACTCAGTGATCTGGGCCACCGGCTGGAAACCCTATGATGCTTCAAAACTGGAAACCCTGGGGTTCGGGACCTACGCTAATGTCATCACCAACGTGATGATGGAAAGACTTGCTTGTGTTGGCGGGCCCACGAAGGGACACATCGTTCGCCCGTCAGATGGGAAAAAAGTTAACAATCTTGCTTTCGTGCAGTGCGCTGGTTCGAGAGACCGGAATCACCTGTTATACTGTTCGTCAATTTGCTGTTTGGCTTCTCTCAAGCAAGCCACCTATCTCAGAGACTATAATCCCGATGCGCAAGCTCATATTTTCTACATCGATTTACGAGCTTATGGGCGTTTCGAGTTCTTTTTCGATAAAGTGAGAAAAGATGACAAAATCCTTCTCACCAAAGGCAAGATAGTAAATATTACTGAAGATCCTGTTACTAAGGACGTGATATTAGAGGGAGAAGATATTCTGACTGGAACCAAGATACGTCGAGCGTTCGACATGGCAGTCCTGGCGGTCGGCATGCAGCCTAACACACTCGAAGAAAGAGTGCCGGCGACGGGAGTGACGTACGACGAATTCGGGTTCATGATGTCTGAAAACGGAATACATTCTGCGGGCGTTTCGAAGAGACCGATGGACGTTGGCACCTGTTTGCAAGATGCGACGGGGGCAGCTTTGAAGGCCCTTCAGGATACGGTGGGGAGGTAAGTCCATGGACCACAAGATAGGAGTTTACATCGACACAGGCTATGGGATCGGCGAAGCCCTGGATATCGACGCCCTTGTTGCCGTGGCCAAGGACGAGTTCAAAGTGGCGATTTGCAAGGCCGAATCATACTGGAGCGACTCTGATAAGCTTGCCGCAATTCGGGATGACATAGCCGTCGAAGGGCTCACTGCGGTAATAATTGCCGGGCCGTCCAATCGTGTTTTTCAAAGGGAATTCACATTCGATGGAGTCATTACCGAACGGATCAATCTCCGGGAGCACGTGGTCTGGTCGCACCCGGCCAACGACGAAGACACCCAGATGCTGGCACAGGATTACATGCGTATGGGTATAACCAAGGCTTCCAAATACGATGATCGGCCTCCCTTCATAGAACCCGTCGAAAAAGCAATTCTGGTAATTGGTGGCGGAATGACAGGTATGACCGCGGCCTTGGAAGCTTCTGCAGCGGGATATCAGGTCTATGTGGTGGAAAAAGAAACTCAACTCGGAGGATGGGCCAACAGGTTCCACAAAGTTTTCACAGGTAAGCCCCCGTACGACGAAATAGTTGATTCACAGATCCATGAAAAAATAAAGGCAGTCAATGCGAACGACAATATCAAAGTGTTCACCGGGCGACGAATATACAGCATATCGGGCGCTCCCGGGATGTTCGACGCGGTCATAAGGCCTGATGGACCGTGGATTGAGAAGCTTGTAAACCAACAGGACGAATGGCTTGCTGCCAAGAGGGCGAGAGAAGCTAAGGGCAAGGATGAGCCTGAGCCGGCCAAATCTTCTCAGGAAGAGGCCGCTGCGGTTGAGGACGAGGCGCCGGAATCACCAGACTTCCCACATGAGGAGGTTAGGGTAGGGGCCGTAATCCTGGCTGCCGGATGGAGGCCGCAAGACCTGTCTTCGTTCGAAAATCTCGGTTACGGCAAGTGCCCCGACGTGATAACCAGCGTCCAGATGGAAGAACTGGCGGCCAAGGGCAAAATCAAGAGGCCTTCCGACGGAAAAGAAGTGACGTCTGTAGCGTTTGTAGAGTGCATTGACGATCAAACTGAGCATCCGTGGCTGTATTCCTCTGCGGTAGGCTGCCTGGTGGCTCTAAAGCAGGCTCGCTATCTCCGTAGTGCAAACACGGAGGGCAAAGCCTACATTTTCTATGAGAACATGAGGACGCCCGGCCAGTACGAAAAGTTTTATCAAACCATGCAGGATGATCCAGGGGTATTCTTGTCCAAAGGCACGCCTGTGAGCGTGTCGAACGGTTCAACAGGGCTAAGCGTGGTCATGAAGGACACGCTCCTGGGAGAGAGACTGAAAGTCAGCGTTGACATGGTAGTCCTTTCCAGTGGAATGGTGCCGGCGACTGAGGACTCAGCGATAGTGAATCTGAAGTATCGCCAGGGGCCTTTCCTGCCGCAAAACCCTTACGGCTTCAATGATTCTCATTTCATCTGCTTTCCCTATGAAACACAGAGAACAGGTGTCTATACTGCCGGCTGTGTCCGCCAGCCGATGGATTTCCTAAGCTGCGAAACTGATGCTACAGGAGCAGCGCTGAAGGCTATCCAGTGCATCGAACTCGTGGCACAGGGCAAGGCGGTGCATCCAAGGGCCGGGGATGAATCTTTCCCGGACATTTTTATAACTAGATGCACACAGTGCAAACGATGCACAGAGGAATGTCCTTTCGGAGCCTACGATGAGAAGCCGGACGGAACTCCCCTTCCAAATCCCACCCGTTGTCGACGATGCGCCATCTGCATGGGATCCTGCCCTGAAAGAATCATTTCGTTCAGGGATTACTCGGTGGATATGATCGGATCCATGGTGAAATCAATCGACGTTCCGGACGAATATGCAGAAAAACCCAGAGTGGTTGTGTTTATTTGTGAGAACGACGCCTATCCTGCGATCGACATGGCAGGTATGAACAGGCTTCATTACAGCCCATTCGTCAGGTTCGTTCCACTGAGGTGTCTGGGAAACATCAATATGGTGTGGATCGCCGATGCGTTGGCCAAAGGCATGGACGGTATAATGCTTATCGGATGCAAATTTGGAGACGATTATCAATGCCACTTTGTAAAGGGCAGCGAACTGGCGGACTACCGCATGGGTAAGATCTCCGAGACGTTGCAAAGACTGGTCCTGGAATCGGAACGCATCCGTGTTCACCAGTTGGCCATTGACGAGTACATGACCATCCCTAAATTGGTCGACGATTTCATGGAAAAGCTTGCTGAGTTCGATCCTAACCCATACAAAGGTTTTTAAGGAGGCTCCACCATGGCGAAGGAATTGGTTGCCGAACCTGATCTCAAATTTATTCAGGACCTCATAGCCGCCGGAGCCGGCGACCTGAAGAAATGCTATCAATGTGCAACGTGCTCTGTTGCGTGCCGTATCGCTCCGGACAATAATCCGTACCCTCGCAAAGAGATGATCTGGGCACAGTGGGGCTTGAAAGACCGACTGCTTAACGATCCTGACGTCTGGATGTGCCATCAGTGCAATGATTGTTCCACCCAGTGCCCGCGAGGAGCAAATCCCGGGGACGTTCTGAAGGCGGTCCGAAAAATGGCCATACAGGAGAATTCCTGGCCTTCCTTTCTTGGAAAGCTGGTAGGAACGCCTGCACTGTTCGCACCCGCGATAGGCATACCGGTTCTGGTGGTGCTCCTGCTCGTGTTTATCAATCAGGGTTTCAGCTTTCCACAGCCGCTGAATTACGGTAAGTTCATCAATTACGTTTATATACAGTTGATTTTCACAGCAGCCTTAATCTTTGCTGTGGTGTCCATGGTTTTGAGTCTCAAGAAATACTGGGTTAGCCTGGAAAACAATAACGTCGTCGGCGCTACTGGAGAGCGAAGGTCCTTTGTTCCGAGCTTGATCGAGGCGCTGAAGGAAATTCTCCCTCATACGACTTTCAAGGAGTGCCAGGCCAACAACATGAGATATACGTCCCACCTGCTGGTCTTCTGGGGCATGATAGGTCTATTCGTCACAACAGCCATTGTGGCCTTCAACATCGATATTTTGCATATTGCTCCCCCGTCTCAGAATGGTCCCGGAACCCTGCCGATAAAGATACTGGGGAATGCCAGTGCCGTGTCGTTTGTTTTGGGACTAGGGATAATGTTGGTGCGTCGACTCACCGCGGCTGATCAAACCGGCGGCAGTTCATACTTTGACTGGTTTTTCATCTTCGTGATCTTCGGCACAGGCCTTACCGGGTTGCTCACCGAATTGATACGATGGGCAGGGTCTCCCGCCGGCGCTTACGTGCTGTATACCATTCACCTGATGTTCGTGCTGGCTCTACTATTATACCTTCCCTTTTGCAAGTTCGCCCATCTGGGGTATCGTACTCTCGCCATCACGTGGGCAAAATCGTCAGGGAGAAATTTGAAGTTTCCCGTGCAGCCGAATTTTGTGCCGTCGGGTGTTCAGGATCAGAACTAACTGGATAAACACCGTGTGTATGAGTGCATGCGAAGACATCGCGTTTATGTGTCAATGGGTCTGATAGTTTTTCTGACGGCTCTGCTGTCGGAGCACGCGCACGCGTGGGAGTTTTCGTTGAAAGGCGCCTTTAACTGGAATCATGAATGGTACGGTCAATTGGGCGGCAACGGTTTTTTTGGGGAGTACAACCATGATAATGGTTCCAGTACGAAGGCGGCTAATCTGAATTTCTGGAATGGCAGCTAATTTGATAAAGAATTTGTGACAGGATCAAACGCTGGTTGGTCATATTTCAACGTGGGATTCGAGCCGCAGATTAAAATCAACGAGGCCGTCAGAATGAGGGCCCTTTACCGGCTTGCCACGTGGGGTGATTACGGCTCCCGGGTGTTTGTATGTGAATACCCCTCTGGACAAGCAAGGGGGTGGTACTTTTCTCTTGAAATCACCGGGGCGAAGCCTCGGATAATCCTTAATGTCTTTTGCAGCGGTAGTGGTTGGTCAGCGTAGAAAGAAG
>Ga0247841_10004425_pt1 | contig 24148 bp, 22 predicted proteins | sample LaCruzMarch2015__2_FD_192410 | JGI IMG/M metagenome (GOLD analysis project Ga0247841, IMG submission 192410) | Freshwater microbial communities from meromictic Lake La Cruz, Castile-La Mancha, Spain - LaCruzMarch2015_18m | ecosystem: Environmental > Aquatic > Freshwater > Lake | place: Spain... | reverse complement strand
TTAGCTGAGTTTATTAAAGATAGGGAAGTCGAAGAAATTATACAAAGTGACCCTAATTTAAGTAAAGCGGAAACTTTGCGTTTATATGATTTTACAAACGAAAATCACATTACTTATAAATATGTCGCTGATTTGCTTGAAGTTAAAGTCTTGCGTACAGAGGTGGCGGAAATAATCGGCATCCCCGTAGTTGAAGTGAAGCGCACAACCCTTGAGGGCTGGGGAAGAATTTTTAAACGGATTTTTGATCTAGTTGGCTCAACTCTATTAATTGCAATTTTATCACCGATTATATTGCTCACTATTTTAGCAATTAGACTTGACTCACGCGGGCCGATTTTCTTTTCGCGTCGGGATGACGGTAATCCTGTTTTTCGTGTCGGTGAAGGTGGTGCTCCATTTCGTTATTTTAAATTTCGTTCCATGATTCCCAACAGCGATAGCATGCGCTATAACGAACTGGCCGATCGTAACTTGCGAACGGAGGGACCCTTAGTTAAAATTAAAGATGACCCTCGTGTCACTCGTGTCGGGCGTTTAATACGACGCTGGTCAATCGATGAACTGCCGGAATTATTTTTAGTTTTTATGGGTCGAATGAGTTTAGTCGGACCGCGCCCTCATTTGCCAGAAGAAGTCGCCAAATATGAAAATTATCACCGTAAAACTTTAACTGTTAAACCGGGTATTACTGGCCTCGCCCAAGTTTCTGGTCGCAGCGATTTACTATTTGATGAAGAAGCAAAACTTGATATATATTACATTGAAAATTGGTCTCTTTTATTAGATATTTCAATTTTATTTAAAACTCCTTTGGCGGTTTTTAAACATCGTCAAGCAGAATAAAATCACATGAAAGTCGCATTAATTCATGATCACTTAGCTCAAGATGGCGGTGCGGAAAAAGTCCTCAAGGTATTTTCCGATATGTTTCCTGAGGCGCCAATATATACCCTGCTCTATGAACAGAAACACGTCACAAAATATTTTTGTGACCGTCAGATTGAAACCTCGATTATTCAAAAGATGCCAGGTGGAGTGAAACATTATCAATGGTATCTATTTTTTATGCCGATTGCCGTCGAGTTTTTTGACCTATCGAGTTATGACTTAGTAATCTCCGATACGAGCTCATTTGCCAAAGGGGTGATTACGAAGCCGGATTGCTTGCATATTTGCTATTGTCATACGCCCACTCGTTATTTGTGGAGTGACACTCACTCGTATATAAACGAGTTAAAATATAATAAATGGTTGAAGAAAATTATTTCCTTAATTTTAAATCGGATTCGTATTTGGGATAGACTCGCGGCTGATCGGGTTGATGTCTTTATTGCTAATTCAAAAACTGTTCGTGCCCGAATTGCCAAATATTATCGCCGTGATTCAGTGGTTATTTATCCTCCAGTGGAAACAGAAAAATTTTCGATTTCCGATCTAAGTCAGCAGGAGCCCAGCAAGAAATATTTTTTGGCTGGCTGTCGCTTAGCGCCATACAAAAGAATCGATTTAGTGATTGAAGCTTTCAAGAAATTAGGGGCCGATTATAATTTAAAAATATTTGGTGATGGAGTTGATTTTGAAAGATTAAAAATTTTAAGTAATCAAGCAACGAATATTGAATTTTTAGGCAGAGTGAGTGAAGAGGAAAAAGTGACACTTTTCGAAAATGCCCAAGCGTTTATTAATCCGCAAGAAGAAGATTTTGGAATTACTGTCGTCGAGTCAATGGCGAGCGGTCGCCCAGTTATCGCTTATCGTCGTGGTGGCGCTACGGAAACAGTTATTGAAGGGAAGACGGGTTTATTTTTTAATGAGCAGACAGTCGATGCCTTAGTCGAAATTTTGTCAAAATTCTCCAGTTATAATTTTGACCCTCAAGAAATTAAAGCCTATGCTGAACAATTTTCCGTAGCAAATTTTAAAAAGCAAATTACGGAATTTATTGATGAGCATAAAAAGTTATGAAAATCGGAGTCGACATACGTGTTCTCATGGACGAATATTATAGCGGTGTGTCCGAATACGCCGCTAATTTATTATCCGCTATTTTAGCGTTTGATAATAAGAACGAGTATAAATTATTTTATAATTCTTGGCATAATTTGGATAATCGTTTAAGTATTTGGAATCGAGCAAATGCACGTATTGACGGTAGCCATGTCCCGAATAAAATTTTTAACTATTTTTATCAAAAGATATTCGCATATCCAAAAATTGACAATTTTTTAGGCGGAGTTGATTTGTTCTGGTCGCCCCATTTTAATTTTACAAGTTTGGAAGCTAAAACAAAAAAAATTACTACAGTTCATGATTTATCCTTTTTGCGGTATCCGGAATATTTTAGTTTCCGGAAAAATATTTGGCACCGCGCGCTTAATGTTAAGAAAAATATTCGGTCGGCCGATAAAATTATTGCTGTTTCAGAAAATACGAAAAATGATATTATCGAATTGGTGGGCGTTAGCCCGGAAAAGGTCCAGGTTATTTATTCGGGAAATAAGGCCGTAAAAGGAATATTTACGGAAAGTGAAGGAACTGATTTTTTTAATAATCATAAATTAAATGGGCGCCTCATACTCTATCTCGGCACAGTTGAACCAAGAAAAAATATTGGTGGACTAATTACGGCGTATAATTTTTTGCGCTCTGGGTCCGTAGAATTCGCTGATGTGAAGCTCGTCATTGCGGGAGCAAACGGTTGGAAAAATAAGAAAATTTACCGCCAATGGAGCTTATCGCCGTATAAAAATGATGTTATTTTTTTAGGTTATATTAGCCAAAAAGAAAAGGATATTCTGTATTCTAAGTCGTCTATTTTTGCCTACCCTTCATTTTATGAGGGTTTTGGTTTTCCGCCACTTGAGGCTATGACTTATGGTTTGCCCGTTGTCTGTTCTAATGTTTCGAGTTTGCCCGAAGTGGTCGGTAATGCCGGTATAATGATTAATCCCTTTAAGCCTGAAGAATTGGCCACAGCCATAAAGATGATTTTAAGCGATGATAGTTTGCGTCAAAATTTAATTGTCAAAGGATTTGCGCAGATTAAAAAGTTTTCTTGGGAAAAAACCGCTGAAGAGTATCTAAAAGTTTTTAAAGAATTAGCATGATAAATAAAATAAGTCCAAAAAATAAAAAAAAGAAAGTTTTAGTCGCTATGTCTGGAGGAGTAGACTCGAGCGTAGCGGCGCAACTATTAAAAAATCAGGGCTATGAAGTCGCTGGAGTTTTTTTGCATTTTTGGAAAGATGAGTCGGTTGGTGAAAAAGCAGAAAATAGATGTTGTTCCTTGGAATCATTAATGGATGCTAAGGCGGTGGCCGCTAAAATTGGCATTCCGCTTTATACTTTTAACTTTTCGGAAAAGTTTAAAAAAGCCGTGGTTGATAATTTTTTAGGCGAGTACGGCGCCGGACGAACGCCTAATCCTTGTGTGGTTTGTAATCGCGAGATTAAAATTGGTTTGCTTTTAAAGCATGCACGGGCTTTAGGTTATGATTATGTGGCGACTGGGCACTATTTAAATATATATAAAGTTGGTCGCTCTTTCCAACTATTTAAGGCAAAAGACAAAAATAAAGATCAGACTTACTTTTTATATACTTTTAAGCCAGACGAACTAAGTCATTTACTGTTTCCTTTGGGTGGATTTAATAAACCGCAGGTGAGAAAATTAGCTGCGAAATTTGCGTTGAAAGTTGCCAGCAAGGCAGAGAGTCAAGATATTTGTTTTTTATCGGGTGACCATAATAATTTCTTAAAAAAATATTTAAAGTTAAAACCGGGCGATATCCGAATTTTAGAAACGGGAGAAAAAATTGGCGAGCATCTTGGTTTACCGCTTTATACGATTGGTCAACGTCGTGGCCTTGTCGGCGGAACTGGCCCCTATTATGTTGCTAAATTTGATTACGCGAAAAATACCCTTTATGTTGTTAAAAATTGGAATGAGGATATTTTGTATAAATCTGAATTAATTGCAAAAAAGGTAAATTGGTTGAGTGGTGTCGCTCCTAGAAAAATATTAAAATGTGAGGCGGTGATTCGCTATGGTCATAAAGCAGTAAAATGCACGGTCAGCGCTAAAAGTAAAACGGATTTTTTGGTAAAATTTAATCATCCGCAAAGAGCGATAACACCCGGGCAAAGCGTAGTATTCTACAATAAAAAACAAGTATTAGGCGGGGGCGTGATAGCTGTGCTATAATAGTTTTCGTATTAAATATAAATTAACGAATAATTATTATGCCCCAACAACTACCCGATGTATTTAAAAGAATTCAAGACAAAAAAAGACAGCAGCGTGATTTAAAAACGATTTATCGCGAAGCCTTAACGGTTAATGGTGATTACCAGCAAGTAATTGAAGAGCTTGAAGCTTTAAAAATAAAAAAGAAAAAAATTCTTTTGGCTGTACAAGCGGATTTTAAAGAGGAGTTTGATAAACTTGAAGGCTTAAAGTTGAATATTGCCGGGGATAATCAATTGCTGAGCGATTTGGCCCTAACTCAACTTACCAGCGGTGAACCAATTAAAATTATCGATGAAAATAAAGTTGAATATGAACCAGTGTTTACGGTCAGATTTAAAAAAGCGAAATAAGGATTAAATTGAGATAGATATTAAAAAAAACAGATCCTAGGAGTAGGTCTGTTTTTAATTTTTTATAAGATTTAAAGTTTTTATTAATAAATCACTATTTTTAGAAATTCTGACAGTATAGCGGAGATTTTTAACTGATGTAATTTTGCAGACATTAGGAGCGAAACCTAATTTTTGTAATATTTTAACGACGTCTTCTGCTAGTTTTGGAATAATAGTAACAAAATTTACCATTTTATATCCTCTATCAAAATAAATTGAACCGTCTGTTTCCAGTAAGCCCCTTAGACAAGATATTGAATAATTTTTATTCCTTTTAATCCAGTTTGGTACGGAAATGTTCTGTTTAAACTTTGAGCCATTTTTTGCTTTCCAACCTAGTAATTTCTCCCATTCATTTGAATAGCAACTAATATCGCAGTATGTTTTAGCACGTTTTACTATAGATACTTTATTATTTGGTAATAATTTTTGAATAGAGAGTGAGATACGCTTTATTAGTTGTTTATATTTTAAGTCGCAAGTTATTCTTAATCTGACCGCTCGTCCGTTCGGGTTGGAAAGATTGCCATCGCCCATGGCTACGCCGATTATGTAGGCAAGGTTGTTTTTTGATTCATCCATTTTGTAGCTGTGCCCGGGGCGGGATTCGAACCCGCATGACCTTGCGGTCGCGCGATTTTGAGTCGCGTTCGTCTACCAGTTCCAACACCCGGGCAGATTTTATATTGCTAATTACAAAATTTAGTATAATAAATAATGCCTCAATTGTCAAAGATTTTTCTTTAAGATATAATAAACATATCAATAAACTGTATGGGAAAAATTATTGCTATTGTTAATCAAAAAGGCGGCGTAGGCAAGACGACAACCGCCGTAAATTTAGGGGCATATTTAGCTTATCTTGGTAAGCAGGTGCTCCTAGTTGATATTGATCCTCAGGCTAACGCTACGTCCGGGCTTGGCCTAGATCATCGTAATCTTGAGGTCGGCGTCTACGAGTCTTTAGTCGGCAACAAACCAATATTTGAAGTAATAAAAAGAACCATGCAACCAGGCCTAAAAGTAGCCCCAGCGACTATGTCACTGGCTGGTGCCGGAGTCGAACTAGTTAATTTAGATAATCGTGAATTTCGTCTCTCCAATATTTTAGAAGAAGTAAGGCAGGAGTATGATTTTATTATTATTGATGGTCCGCCTTCGCTCGGCCTTTTAACTATCAATAGTTTAGTCGCGGCAGACGAAGTCTTAATTCCGATTCAAAGTGAATATTTTGCGCTTGAAGGTTTAAGTCAATTACTGGAAACAATTAGTTTGGTCCAAAATAACCTTAAGCCAAGTCTTGGAATCATGGGTGCGGTTATTACGATGTTTGATCGTCGCAATAAATTATCGGAGGCGGTTATGGGTGAACTATATCAATTTTTCCCGAATCGAATTTTTCGTTCGGTCATTCCGCGAAGTGTCCGTCTCGCCGAAGCGCCAAGTTATGGACGTTCAATTTTGCATTATGATCCAAAATCAAAAGGAGGAAAAGCTTATGAGGGATTAGCTAAGGAAGTATTAAGTTTAGAAAAATAATCATATGGCCCAAGTTTTAGGACGCGGTTTAGGATCGCTTATACCAAAAAAAACAATGACTTATGGTCAAAATCCTTTTAAATCGGATATGGCCGAAGAAGAAACAGTTGTTCTTCATGATAATGACCGGATTTTAAAAATTAGTCCGAGTCGAATTTCAATAAATCCGCAACAACCGCGAACTCATTTTGCGGAAGCTGCTTTGAATGATTTAGCTGAATCAATTAAACAACATGGTATTATTCAGCCTCTTATAGTTACGCGCAAGGGCGAGGGTTTTGAATTAATCGCTGGGGAAAGACGCTTGCGCAGTGCAAAAATAATTGGCTTAAAGGAAGTGCCGGTTATCGTCCGCGAAGAACAAGAGCAAAAAAAACTAGAAATTGCTTTAATTGAAAATTTACAGCGAGAAAATTTAAACCCCTTAGAAACGGCTCGGGCCTATCAAAGATTAATTGATGAATTTAATATTACTCAAGAAGAAGCGTCTCATAAAGTTGGTAAGGCACGTTCGAGTGTCGCTAATGCTTTGCGTCTTTTAGCTTTGCCCCAGGAGATTCAGGATGCTTTGGCGAATGGAAAAATTAGCGAAGCACATGCTAAATATTTGCTGGGACTTGAGGGTGAGGCCAAACAGATAAACATGCTTAAAAAAATAATGCGTCAGAATTTAACGGTCGCCGAAACCGACAAAGAAATAAAGCGCCTCGGTGGCACGAAAGCGGCTAAACCAAAAGACTATTTTGATCGTGCCCGCGAGGAGGAACTGGGCACATATTTTTCCACAAAAGTTGAAATCAAAAAGCAGGGAAGAGGGGGTAAAATAATCATTGACTTTTACTCCGAAGAAGAGTTAAATGGAATAATTAAGAGAATTAAATAATAAAGGCAAACAAAAAAAAGAAAGGAGTTATTAATGAAGAGAATGCAGTGTTATTATTTGGATAATTGGGTGGCAATGGCTTTTACACTTATTTTAGTTCACATTTTTTTCGGTCCCTGGGGAAAGAAAAAAAGAAGCTCTTTGGACTAACAAATTTGTATTAAAAAAAGAAACCAGAAAAACGTCAAAACGAGGCTTAAATCCTCGTTTTTAAATATAGTTGCCATCCTTAATTTCTTATATTAAAATACTAACGTAATCTTGAATATTTATTAAATCTTTTCTAATCACATAATTAATGTCTTTTGTCCATCTTCATAATCATAGTCATTATTCTTTACTCGACGGTTTAACGAAACTCGACGAGATGATTAATTATGCCAAAGAACAAGGTTCTCCCGCCGTCGCATTAACTGATCATGGTTCAATGTATGGCGCCATAGAATTTTATCAGAAGGCTAAAAAAGCGGGGATTAAACCGATAATTGGCGTCGAAACATATTTAGCACAGAATTCACGTCACGATAAGAATACTCGGGAAGACGGCCGGAGTTTTCATTTACTCCTATTGGCGAAAAATTTAGTTGGTTATAAAAACCTCATTAAAATAGTTTCTACGGCTCATATCGAGGGTTTTTATTATAAACCGCGAATTGATTGGGAAATTTTGGAAAAGTATCATGAAGGTTTAATTGCTTCAACAGCTTGTCTTGCTGGTGAAATTCCGCGACTAATTAGCGCTGATCGATTAGATGAAGCTAAAAAGAGAATTCAGGAATATAATAATCTTTTTGGGCAAGGTAATTTTTATTTAGAATTAATGGATCATCCCGAGCTTGAGGATTTAGATAAAGTTAATGCTCAACTTATCAAATTTTCCAAGGAATTAAAGATTCCCGTTATTGCGACTAATGATATTCATTATTTAAAAAAAGATGACGCCGAAGCCCAGGATATTTTATTGTGTCTGCAGAACAAAAAGAAAATAACGGATACCGATCGAATGAAGATGATTGGCTCGGGTGACTATTCAATGCGTTCGAACGCCGAAATGACGGCTGCCTTCAAGCACATTCCCGAAGCTATTGAAAATACGTTGAAAATTGCCGAGATGTGCAATCTTGATTTGGAATTGGGAAATATTCAGTTGCCTCATTTTGAAGTGCCCGAAGGATATGATGGCAATTCATATTTAAAAGAGTGGTGTGAAAAGGGAATTAAAAAACGTTTTCCTGGCGCCGCGGCCGATGAATTGCAAAAGGTTAACGAAAGATTAGATTACGAATTATCAGTTATTGCCAAAATGGGTTGGCCGTCATATTTTTTAATTGTGGCTGATTTTATTAACTGGGCGAAGGATAATAAAATCGTGGTCGGTCCAGGAAGAGGCAGTGCAGCCGGGTCCATGGTTTGTTTTTTAACCGGCATTACGAATCTTGATCCACTTAAGTATGATTTACTTTTTGAAAGATTTTTGAACCCCGAACGTATTTCCATGCCTGATATTGATATGGATTTCGCTGATATCCGTCGCGGTGAAGTTTTGAATTATGTCGGCGAGAAATATGGACATGACCATGTTGCTCAAATTATCACCTTTGGAACGATGGCGGCGCGAGCGGCCGTGCGCGATGTTGGTCGCGTGCTTGATGAACCCTATGAATTTTGCGATAAAATTTCCAAAAGCATTCCGATGTTTATGAAGCTCGATGAAGCGATTAGAACTGTGCCGGAAGTGAAGGATTTGTATATGAATGATGCCGCCGCCAAAAGGATATTAGACTATGCACGACGCTTAGAAGGCGTAGCTCGTCATGCCTCGACTCATGCTTGCGGAGTATTAATTACCGATAATCCTTTGACTGAATATGTGCCTATTCAATATGCTTCATCTTCGGATCGCAGTATTATTTCTCAGTATTCACTTCATCCGATAGAAGATTTAGGTCTTTTGAAAATGGATTTCCTCGGTCTAAAGAATTTAACGATTATTGAGTCGGCCCTTAAAATCATTAAAAATACACGCGGGCTTGAAATACATATCGATGAAATTCCCCTAGACGATAGCCAGGCTTATAAATTATTCCAGGAAGGAGAAACAACCGGTGTGTTTCAATTTGAATCATCGGGCATGAAACGCTATTTACGTGAATTAAAACCGACAGTTTTTGAAGATATTATCGCGATGGTCGCTTTATATCGTCCGGGACCGATGGAATGGATTCCTGATTATATTGACGGCAAGCATCAAAAGAAGAAAGTTGTCTATTTGCATCCAAAATTGGCGCCTATTTTAGAGAAGACTTATGGCGTCGCAATTTATCAGGAGCAAGTCATGCAAATCGCTCGCGATTTAGCCGGTTTCACCATGGGCCAGGCAGATGTTTTACGAAAAGCGATGGGTAAGAAAATTGCCTCTCTTTTGGCCGAGCAAAAAGAAAAATTTATTGAAGGTTGCGTTAAAAATGGCGTTTATAAAGAATTGGGTGAAAAAGTTTTTTCTTTTATTGAACCATTCGCTGGCTATGGCTTTAATCGGTCTCACGCCGCCTGCTATGCGATGATTGGTTATCAAACCGCATATCTTAAGGCTCACTGGCCGGTTGAGTTTATGGCCGCTCTTTTAACGTCAGACCAGGGCGATACGGATAGAGTCGCCATTGAAATCGAAGAGTGTCGAAATATGGGCATCAAAATTATGGCGCCTGATATTAATGAGTCATTTGGTACTTTTACCGTCGTAACCGCCGGGACAAAAGAAAATAGAGCTGTCCAAGCCAATGAAAAAGTTGAGACTGTTCGTTTCGGACTCAAGGCAATAAAAAATGTGGGCGAGCATATCGTTGATGTGATAATTAAGGAACGCAAAGAAAAAGGTCAATTCCAGGATATTTTTGATTTACTCGAAAGAGTGACTGACAAAGATTTAAACAAGAAATCATTAGAGAGCTTGGTCAAAAGTGGCGCCATGGATAGTTTTGGTGAACGCGGCGAACTGCTCGCGAACATGGAAAAATTATTAAATTATAATAAGGAATTAGCAAAAATCAGAGAAAGCAGGCAAAGTAGTTTGTTCTCTGATTTGCCATCAGCGGTTAATCTTAACCGGGTTACTTTAAATCCATCGGCGCCGGCCGAACAAAATGAAAAATTAATTTGGGAAAAAGAATTACTCGGATTATATGTGAGCGAGCATCCCTATAATGCCTACCGTCCGTATTTAGCAAATTATGCAATTCCTCTGATTAAATTGAGCCAACATAAAGGATCGGAGCGAGTAATTACGGCGGGCATAGTTTCAACCGTCAAAAAAATATTAACTAGGAAAGGCGAATCAATGCTTTTTGTAAAAGTAGAAGACGCAACTAATACGGTCGAATTATTAATATTCCCGAGATTATATAAAGAAACACTAAATATTTGGGTGGAAGGGCAGGCGCTAATTATTGACGGTAAGGTTTCGGAAAAGGATAGAGAAATAAAAGTTCTGGTTAATCGTGTGGTCGTACTTAGTCCAACTGAACCCCAAAAATCAATTGATGATTTTAAGCGTGCTCTAATGGAAGCTGGACCGCCCAAGCCAAGTTATCAAAATAAATGGAAAAATAACGAAAGTTCAAGCAAGGCTGCTAAAACTGAATCAAGTTCGGTGACGCCCCCGAGCAATCCGCTTAGAATTATTTTTTTAGCTGATTTAACGGCACAAAATTTAGTTGATTTAAAAGAAGTGTTTTCCTTATACCCAGGTGAAAATGAAGTATATTTTAAAATAATTGAAAATGAAAAGGCCAAGATTATTAAAACTGCCTTTCGCGTTGCTAATTGCGAAAATTTACAAATTAAATTATTAGATAAATTTGCTGATATAATTAAAATCGCAAAATAAAGTAAATTAACCCTAAAATTTCGTTTATGGATTCAAAAACACTTGTTTCAGAGGATTGTGCGCCCGAGTTACGTCGCACTAAGCTTGTTCCCTTAATTTCATCGGCTATATGCGTGGCCATAAGTTGGCTCGCGGTCGTTCTTTCATTTAATTCAGATATTTGCCAGTCTATTTACAACTGGGTGGGGCGAGATCTCGAGGCTGCCAGGTTTGTTTTTATGTTTACTGGTGTAATTTTCACTTGCGGATTTATTATTTCCTGGCTCGCCTGGAAAAAGAAGTAACATAAATTGCCGTAATTAAAAAATTTTGGTATAATAAAGTTAACTTTTTAGTTAACTTTTTTTAAATAAAATTTTTTAATTCTCTTTTAGATATTATGCCTAGAGTAAAAAAAAATCCGGATACATTGAGCGAAAAAAAACCGGAGAAAAAAATTGGTACCACGAAGAAAATAATCAGAAAAAAAATTGAACCGCAAAAAGCAAAAACGGTAGTTGTTGATGTGATTGAAGATGACGATGATTCTAACTTTTTTCCAGAATTACCTAAATTTAAGTCTGAGGAGCTCGAAACTAACGAAAAGAATAAAGCTATAGAAAAAACTGAAGATGAATCTAATGAGGATGAATCTGATGAAGAAGAATTTAATGAAAAAGATTCAATCGCCGAAGATAAAGTTGATGCTGAGTTAAGCGAAATTGATCAGCAAAAGAAATTTTATTCGGAATTAGTTACCGAAATTAAAGAAAATGATCCGAAATTAAACTCTGAATCATATTGTAAATTATCGGAAAACAAGGAAGCTAAACCGCCAGTCAGAAAAAGTGTAAATCTTTATCGCAAGCTAGTTTGGAGATTTATAGCCTTTACAGTAATCTTGCTCGTTATTGTTTTTTATTTTTCTTTTTCTAAAGCAACTGTTATCATAATTCCGAAAGGTGAGACTATAAATGATAGTTTGCTGTTAAAAGTACAGCCTGATGGAACAAAGCCTGAAAATCCAGAGACAGATTTTCGCGAGAAAGTTGAGGGCACGGTGACTGAATTAACAGTTAATGAAGAAAAAACATTTGAAGCAACGGGCGAGGAATTTATTGGTGATGAAGTTTATGGTCAAGTCACTATAATAAATAATTCAGCCAAAAGTCAGGCGCTAGTCGCTACCACAAGAATATTAAGTCCCGATAATAAATTGTTTCGAGTAAAAGAGGGAATTACTGTACCAGCGGGAGGGGAAGTGAAGGTTGATATTTATGTGGAGAAGCCAAGCGAAGACATGGCTATTAAAGCGACTAAGTTTACTATTCCCGGGCTCTGGCTAGGTTTACAGGATAAAATTTACGCAGAAAGTAGTGATGATTTTGTTTATCGTCAAAAAATTAAAAAATATATCAAAGCTAGTGATATCGAAAAGGCAACTAAAGAAATGAACGATTTATTGGTCGCCAAGGCAAAGCTTAGCCAGCAAGCAAATTCTGTGAACGAAGGTGTATTATATGATACCTCTACTCAAGCTAGCTTTGAGGTGGATGCTAAGGCAGGTGAAGCAAAAGAGCAGTTTTCCGTCCGAGCGCAGGTTGATTTAGTCATCGTAACATTTTCCAAAGATCAAGCTGCAAAATTAGCGGCCGCAAAATTAGCCTTACTCGTGCCCGATGACAAGGAATTATCAAACTTTAACGCTGATAAATTAACTTACACTTTCGATAATTATGATTCTAAAACGGGAATAGCAGCGATTAAAGCAAATTTTAGTGGTCTAATGGTTTTAAAAAATAATACGGAGATTATTGATAAGAAGCAGTTGGTAAATTTGAATCGCGAGCAATTAGAGAACTATTTAAAAACTTTTTCCGAAATTGAAAGTTATGAAATAAATTTTTTCCCTTCTTTCGTAAGTCGTGCCCCTCGCTTACCAGAACGAATTCAGGTGGAAGTTCGGAATATGAATTAATTTTTAATTAAATTGAATAATTTAAAAAAACCTCTTAAGAGGTTTTTTTGTTTCTATGGATGTTATAGTATGCTAAAATATACCTTAGAAAAGTCCTAAAAATGATGATTTCTTATTGTTCTGACCATGAATAATCTTACTAAGTTCATTAGCTAGCTTGACGGCATCAGGGAGTGAACGCTGATGAAGATTTCGTCCGATAGCCAAACCATTTGTTCCGGCGATACTTATTTGCTCAGAGGTAGTTTTTAACATTTCTTGATTATTTCGCTTGCTTCCCCCGACGCATATTACTTTAGTTAGTCCAGCGGCCGCTGTCACTTCGCGATATTTTTCCGCGACCAATTTATTATTTTTCCCTCCATAGGGATACTTTACTTTAACGAAGTCAGCGTCTAGACAGCAAGCTACTCCTGCCCCACCGGCGATAGTATGAATTGATTCTTCATTAATGCTCTTGCCACGCGGATATACCCAAAGAATAGCGATCAGTCCGTTTTGGTGTGCCTCCCAAATAGCTTGCGCGACTTTAGCAAGCATTTTTGCTTCATATTTACCACCTAAATATAGAGTATAGCCAAGGCCAACGATATTTAATTTAGTCTGTTTTTTAAAAGTAACCACGTCCTCAACTTTCCACCAGCACTTACTTGAATCCTTTTCATCGTTCACGCCAATATTTGTTCGACCATTAATTTTTACCAGATAGGGAATGCGAGGATATTTAGCCCCATATTGAGAAATTAATCCGAGGTGAGTTGCGAGTAGACCGCCCTTCGATTCGGAAGCCACTTTAAATAAGTGCTCAGGGCTCGAATCTTCTTTGGAAATACCGGGGCCAAAAAAATCATCATTAAGATGCTCCACTTTTTGATCACCGGCAATTAAGAGTAGGCGACCAGTCCCAGCCGTCGCCAGTTTATAATTGCTTTTAAACTCGGCTTTTTTTGAAAGAGGGACACTTAGAGGAATTTGTATTTCTAACATAAAAATATTTAAATTTTTATAAAATTATGCTATGCTATGATAGCTAGCCTAATTATAACATAGTTATGCCAAAAGACGAAAATAAGAAGGATATAAATCTCAATAAATATAAAGACCGAGACGGTTTAAGTTTAAATAAAATGAACTTTGGCCTCTGGCTTTCAGAAAGTCGAGCAAAAATAATGAAAACATTTGTTATTTTCTTAATCGCTCTTTCCGTTTTTTTCTTTGGCTATTCATCTTATAATTATGTCATATATTTTTTAAATGGCACTGAAATTGACCCAGTTAACGTTACCATCCTTTCTCCGCGCCAGGTAGATGATATGATTATTGGCCCACCACAAATTTTTAGAAGTGGAGAAAGTTACGATATGGCTGTCTATTTAAATAACCCTAACGATAAGTATATCGGAACATATTCATTTTGTTTTTATGCAAATGAAACGAAAATAAAATGTGGTAACAATTTTATTCTTCCCGGCGAAACAACTTATGCTATCGCCTTAGGTCAGAAAATAGACAATCCGTTAGAAGTTAGTTTTAGAATGACTAGTATTAATTGGCAGAGATTTGACAATCGAAAAATTCCAGATTGGGCTACTTTCTCTAACGAGCGATTAAATTTTCGTGTGGAAAATTTAAATTTAGTTCTAGCGGAGAAGAGCGGCTTGTCTGAAAAAATTGGTTTAGATCTTTTGGAATTTTCCATCGTAAATAATACTAATTTTGGTTACTACGACGTTCCTTTAATGATCACTTTTTACAGCGACCAAGATTTAGTCGGTATTAATAGTTATTTATTGAATAATTTTATTTCTGGCGAAACAAAAACAGTACGTTTAAGTTGGCCCGGTGGCCTTGGGAATGTAACTCGAACCGAAATTAGACCGATTTTAAATATACTTGATGACAGCATTTTTTTAAATTATCAAGGTGCCCAATAAATTATCTATAATTCCCACATTATATGCTTAGTCGATTAAGGCTGTATTTGAAAAATTTTGATTGGTTAATCTTTGCGGCTGTTATTCTATTAATTGCCTTTAGTTTAGTAGAAATTTATAGCGTCGCCCTCGGCCAGGAGAAATTTAGTTTAATTAATTTTCAAAAACAAATATTATTTGCGGGTGTAGGGGTAATACTCCTTTTTTTGTTTACTTTTATAGATTCATATTTTTTGAAAAGTTTTAGTCGCTACCTCTATGTCATTGGGGGATTAATATTAATTTTGGTTTTAATATTCGGGTCAACTATACGTGGGACTAAGGGTTGGTTTAATATTTTTGGCTTTGGTTTACAGCCAGTTGAATTTATTAAAATTGTATTAATTTTATTTCTCGCTAATTACTTTTCTGGTCTAGCCACAAAAATTAAAACGGCCAGGCACTTTTTTATTTCTGCAGGCAGCGCCTTTCTTCTTATATTTTTGGTCTTAATGCAACCAGATTTTGGCTCATCTTTAATTCTTGGAGCCATTTGGCTAGTTATGATTATTGCCGCTGGATTTCCAAAAAAATATTTTCTTATTGTCGGGCTAGGTGTCGTGGTGATATTTACCGTTTCGTGGTTTTTGCTATTTAAGGAATATCAAAAGGAAAGAATTTTGACCTTTCTGAATCCGTCAGCTAATTCCTTAGAATCAGGATACAATATTTCACAAGCAATGATTGCCGTCGGTTCCGGCGGTTTGACCGGTAAAGGGGTTGGCTTTGGCTCCCAATCGCAGCTAAAATTTTTACCGGAAGCTCAGAATGATTTTATTTTTGCTGTTATTGCCGAGGAATTGGGCTTACTGGGCGTTTTACTTATATTAGGCTTTTACTCACTTTTCTTCTTTCGTTGTTTTAAAACTTTGCAGAAAATAAATAATGATTTTGGTATATATTTTATAATCGGCGCCGCTGGCTTGATTTTTATTCAAATGTTTATTAATATTGGTATGAATCTAGGAATTATGCCAGTCGTGGGCCTACCGCTGCCATTTGTCAGCTATGGGGGCAGTTCCTTATTATCTTTGCTAATATTAGTGGGGATAATCGAAAATATAATTATTAAATCAAAAATTAGCTATTAAATCTATGGATCTAAACTTAAAAGCAGAAAAAAAAGAAAAAAATGAGAAACTAAACCCGGACTTCATCGCCGCTGTTTTATATGGAAAAGGAGTAACTAACCAGAGTTTAAAACTTAAAAAAGTTGATTTTGAAAAGATATTTTTAGTTTCCGGAGAATCTAATTTAATTAATCTTGATTTTGGTCAGGGAGAAGTTAAAGTTTTAGTAAAAGATACACAACGTGATGTTTTAAAAAATACCTTTTCTCATGTTGATTTTTATCAGGTTAACATGAAAGAGAAAATTAATACTGAGATTCCACTTCACTTTATTGGCGAGTCTAAAGCGGTTAAAGAATTAGGCGGAATGCTTATGAGAGAAATCCACGAATTAGAAGTTGAATGCTTACCAAGTGATTTAGTCGATCATATTGATATAAATATCTCTGGCCTTAATACATTTGATGATGTAATTACTATCGCTGATATTGTATTGCCAAGTGGTTTCAGATTGATTCATAACCATCCCGAAGACGTAATCGTCATGGTAGTTGAACCTAAAGTTGAAGTAGAGGAAGCTAAACCGGTGGAAGCTGCACCAGTAGCCGCCACCCCAGCAGCCGATGTCAAAAAGGATGCGGGTAAAAAATAATTGAAGTTATTTACATAAGTTACTAAAAAATCCGATTACAATCGGATTTTTTATTTGCTAGAGAAAACAAAATGCTTAAGTAATATAAAACGATTCTGCCCGGAATAATCTTTTAATATTTGGATATTTGCTAGCGGGAAATATACTTCAATTAATGCTTTTAACAAGGTTGTTTGTGCGGGATCAATTTCTATGATTAAAGATAGGGAATTATAGTTAACTCGTTTTATTTGTTTAAAAAGAAGTTTATAGTATTTTAGTCCATCTTTGCCACCGTCTAAAGCCAGTTTGGGTTCACATTGAATGCTTGGTGAATTTTTTATTTGTGCACTGGTTAAATATGGTAAATTAGCGGCTATTATTAAGTCTTGCCCGTCAAGATATTTAATTATCGGAGTAAGCAGATTGCCTTGATAAAATTTAATTATATTGTCTAATTTATGAATTCTCGCGTTCTGTTTGGCGATTTTTAAGGCTTGTCGAGAAATATCAACAGCCATAAATTTAGCCGCACTTAATTTTATATTTTTTGCCAGAGCGGTAATAATTGCCCCCGATCCAGTACCCAGATCGATAATCAAGGAGTTGTTATTATGCGATTTTATGATATTTAAAACTTCATCTACTAATATTTCAGTTTCGGGACGGGGAACGAGAACGTTTTTATCAACCTTGAAAGTTAAACCGTAAAATTCTTTTTCACCAATTAAGACGGCAATCGACCAATTAGCTAAACGTTTTTTTTCTAAATTTAGAAATTTTTTATAGACGATTGCAGATAAAAATATTTCCGGATGAGTCGAGAGAAAAGAGCGCTCTTTATTTATCAGAAAAGACACCAGAATTTCGATTTCCTTGCGCGGCAGAGTCGATTGCTTTAGAATTTGTAAAAAAGTCATTAATTTGCTACATTTATATTGGCAAAAAAATAAAGATAGAAAGGAGAATCGCCATGTTAACAATTGAATTATTTGGTTTTAAGGCGAGCAAATATGCCGTCGAAACCGAAATCACCAAGTTCTTTTTAAAATTTGACCCAAAAATCGATGGGCAAATTATTTTTTACGAAATTGACCCTAAAAACTTCAAAGGTGAAAATACTAAGGTCGTAAAATTAATTGCCTCCGATAGACAATTAATGAGAAGACTCCGTCGTAGTGATTTTTTAAAGTTAGAAGCTTTAAAAGAAGTAAATGTCGGTCTTTTTCATTATATTGTTGTCAAAAAAGCAGACACAATTGTCTAATCGATTAAACGATCCTGCGGGGTCGTTTTTTCATAGGTGCTAGATTAGGATTTGGACGTCTGTTTTTCTTTGTCGGCTTTTCTAAGCGCAGTCACGATCTCGGAAATTTCCCCATCCATAATTCTAGTAATACTGTGCCATGATTGATTAATGCGGTGATCAGTGACTCTATCTTGAGGTACATTGTAGGTACGAATTTTGTCCGAACGATCGCCATCACCAACTTGAATTTTTCGCGTACTGGATTGCTCGGCCAGTCGTTCTTCTTCTTGTTTTGCTAATAAGCGAGTGCGTAGAACTTGAAGAGCTTTTTCCTTATTTTGATGTTGTGATTTTTGATCTTGGCAACTTACTATTAAGCCTGTTGGCAAATGAAGAATTCTAATAGCAGAATATGTCGTGTTGACGCTTTGTCCGCCCGGTCCAGATGAGCAAAAAGTATCAATGCGAATTTCGTTGGCTTTAATTTCAACATCAACCTCTTCTGCCTCTGGTAAGGCAACGACGGTCGCGGTTGAAGTATGAACACGACCTTGTTTTTCTGTTTCCGGCACGCGCTGAACGCGGTGCGTACCGGCCTCAAATTTAAGGTAACCGAAAGCGCCGTCACCCTTAACTTCAAAAATTACTTCTTTAAAGCCACCGATACCAATTACGGCCGAATCGATTAAGCTTAATTTCCAACCCTGACGTTCGCAGTACCTGGAATACATCCGAAAGAGGTCGCCGGCGAAAAGGGCAGCTTCATCGCCGCCCGCCCCAGCTCTTATTTCAATAATTGCATTTTTTTTATCATTAGGACTCGAGGGGTGGATTTCTTCCTCAATCTCATCTTTCAATTTAACGGCACGTTCATTGAGAGAAAGTAAGTCGTCGCTCGCCATAGTTTTCATTTCACCCTCGGGCTCACTTTTAATAATTTCGAGATTTTGATTGATATTATCTTCAATTTTTTCTAACTCTAAAACGAGAGTCATAACCTTTCTCAGGACAGCATGCTCTTGAGAAACTTTAATCATGGCTTTTGAGTCCTTTAGAAGTTCCGGATCCATTAATTTCTGCTCCAAGTCATTAAATTTTAGTTTTATATCCTCGTACATATTTTCTTTGTCTATTAATATAAATAGCTTAACAAAAAAGCAATCAGTCATAATTGTAGCACGAATACCACAAATTTAAACCAATTGCTTTTTATGAGGCTATTTTTTATTGAGTTTTACTTGAGCAATTTTTTTGATGTCCTTGGTTTTAACAACGACCTCTTTTTTGGCTCTAACAACTGCACGAGCGGCGCGTTTGATTTTTTTGCCTTTTTTATCTTTAAGGGTATCCTTAGTTTTGACCTTGGCCTCAAATTTTTCGACGCGACGAGCCGTATCGACTAATTTTTGTTTGCCGGTGTAGAAAGGATGACAAGCCGAACAAAGTTCAACTTTAATTTCCGGTTCGGTTGAGCCGGTTGTAAATGTATTTCCACAAACGCAGGAAACCTTGCAGTTCGGGTAATATTTTGGGTGGATGTCTTTCTTCATATAAATAAAAAAATTTTATTGATATTTAATAAAATTTGAACTATTGAATATCTTTAAATTATGGTAGTATTATGATATCATAACTCTTAAAATTAATCAAGTGTCTGCTTCACTAAAATGAGGTAAATTGGTATAATAATAGCTAGATGACGTATGACCAAAATAAGTAATATTGCTAAAAATACCTCATATTTAACACTCGCGTTGATTTTGCAAAAAATCATCTCTTTTACTTACTTTACACTTTTAGCCCGTTATGTTGGCCCAGCTAATTTAGGTAAATATTATTTTGCCTTATCTTTTACCACAATTTTTGCTATTTTTATTGACCTGGGGTTCGCTAATGTTTTAACCAGGGAAGTAGCGAAGGACGCGGATCGCTCTGGGCACTGGTTCTCGAATATTATATCTTTAAAAGTACCGCTCGCCTTTTTATCTTTGGCGGCGGTTTTTATTTTGATTAATTTACTTGGATATGATCCTTTGACACGGAATTTAGTATACATATGTTCAATCTGCATGGTTTTGGATTCATTTACATCAACATTTTTTGCAGTTATTCGCGGTTATCACAATTTAAAATATGAGAGTATTTCTTCGGTAGTTTTCCAATTAATAGTTCTTGTTTTCGGCTACGGGGCTCTTTTGTTGGGTGGCGGTTTAATTCCTGCAATGTTTGCGCTTGCTTTAGCCAGTATTTTTAATTTTAGCTTTTCTCTTGCAATTTTGAAGAAAAAATTAAAAATTGCGATTAAATTTGCTTTTGATAAGCTGCTTATTAAAGAAATATTGATTATTAGTTGGCCTTTCGCCGTTTATGCGATTTTTCAACGTCTATATACATATCTTGACTCTGTGTTTCTCTCTGTTTTGGCTGGCGATGAGCAGGTTGGTTTATATCAAATTGCATTTAAAATTATTTTTGCTCTACAATTTTTACCCATGGCTTTTACCGCCTCCTTGTATCCTGCCATGAGTTCGTATTGGCAGACTAATCGCGACCAATTAGTTATTTCCTTCGAGCGAGCCATGAATTATTTAATAATTATTTCCTTGCCAATTATTGTTGGCGCGATTGTTTTAGCGGATAAAATAATTTTACTATTTAAAGCGGGTTATGGTGGAGCACTTTTGCCGCTGCAGATTTCGATAATTTCATTATTTTTTATTTTTATTAATTTTCCCATTGGTTCTCTCCTTAATGCCTGCGATCAGCAGAAAAAAAACACCTTTAACATGGGGATTGTGATGGTCGCAAGTATCATATTGAATTTGCTATTAATCACTCGCTATCAGGCGGTAGGCGCGAGTATTACCATGTTGTTTACTAATGTTTTAATGTTTGTTTTGGGGATTTATCAGGTAAAAAAAGTTATTGTTTATCGATCGACTAAGAATCTAAAAATATTTCTAAAAGTTTTGCTGGCTTCAGTCGCTATGGGGGTAATTATATATTTAGGTAAAACATATTTAAATGTTTTTGTGGCTACGTTGATGGGCGCCTTCATTTATTTTGGTCTTTTATTCGCCTTAGGTGGTTTTCAAAAAGCCGACTTAAATAGTATTAGACAATCTTTCAAACGTTAATATATGAAAACATTATTATTTACCCTTGAGTATCCTCCCTTCAATGGTGGCGTCGCCAACTACTATGGTAATCTGGCCAAGTATTGGCCAATCGATGAGAAGCTAGTTGTTCTTGATAATAATAAAAATGAATTAATGCCGCGTCAGGGAATTTTTGCATGGCTGCCTGCAATTTTTTGCTTGAAAAGGAAGTTGACGCAGGATAAAATCGATTATGTAATTGTGGGTCAGATATTACCCTTAGGCACTGCCGCCCTGATTGTTTCTTTTTTCAGGCCGATTAAATATGCGGTCGTTTTGCATGGCATGGATTTAGCTTTCGCTTTACGAAGTCCACGTAAGCAATTAGTCAGTAAATTAATTTTGAAAAAAGCGAGCAATATTATTTGCGCTAATAGTTTTGTGCAAGAAAAACTATTTGAATTTTTGCCGAGTTCAAAAAATAAAACAACTATCGTCAACCCCGGTATCGAAAGTGGCGTACCCGATTCAGACCCCGATGATATCGAAAATATTAAGAATAATTACAATTTAGAGGATAAGATAATTTTACTTAGCCTGGGCCGACTCGTAAAAAGAAAAGGGGTTGATCGGACCATTGAAGCTTTGGCCCAATTACCTGATCAGCTTAGCCATAAATTAATATATTTTATTGCTGGAGCGGGACCGCGAGAGGAATATCTAAAACAATTAGTTCCACCACAGTTTGTGAAAAAAATAATTTTTTTAGGTGAATTGAAGGATCATGAAAAATGGGCTTGGCTTAAATTATGCGATATTTTTGTAATGCCGTCGCGTGATATTTCGGGTGACTTTGAAGGATTCGGTATAGTCTATTTGGAGGCAAATTTATGCAATAAACCAGTAATTGCCGGAACTTCGGGAGGAGTTCGTGATGCAGTTGTTGATGAGGAGACTGGCCTATTAGTAGATCCCGATAGAGTAGATGAAATTGGGCGCTCAGTTGTTCGCTTGATGAGCGACCCGGCCCTACGCGAACGTTTAGGTAAGCAAGGGCATGATAGGGCAGTCCGGGAATTTAATTGGGAAAAACAAGCCTCAATTTTTTGCAAATTTATTAAATAAATAAATATGATTTCGATAATTATTCCTGTTTACAACCAGGCGAATAAGTTAATTAAAACTTTAGCGAGTATAAATGCACAAAGCTATCATAATTTTGAAGTTATAATCGTTAATGATGGTTCGTCTGACGGCGTGGAAGCTTTATGTGGGCGCTACATGCAAAGCTTGAATTCAGCTAATTATTATATGTTTATAAGTCAGCCTAATCAGGGGGCACCCGCGGCTAGAAATCGTGGCTTTCAAGAAGCCAAGGGTGAATATATATTTTTTTGCGATGCCGATGCCATATTGCATCCCCAGGCACTGGAAATACTCCTAGCTTATTTAGAGGCAAATCCGAGTGTTAGCTATGCCTACTCATCGTTTATGTGGGGTAAAAAATTATTTAAGTTAAGCGACTTTGATCCGAATAAACTCCGACGAATGCCCTATATTCATACTATGTCGCTAATTCGGCGAGTCGATTACCCGCTTGGCGGTTGGGATGAAAGCATTAAGAAGCTCCAGGATTGGGATTTATGGTTGACAATGCTTGAAGAGGGAAAAGTAGGCGTTTATGTGCCCCAAATATTATTTACCGTTACGCCTGGAGGAACTATTAGTTCTTGGTTGCCAGCCCTAGCCTATAAATATTTTCCTTTTCTTGGAGCGGTAAAGAAATACAACAAAGCGGTTAAAATTATAAAAGAAAAACATGGTTTGGCTTAAAAATAAAATTATTTTATCGGGAATAATTTTTTTAGCGATATTTTTAATTGTTATTAGCATTATTTGTGTAATTAACAAAAATGAAAAGGCTAATTCTTTCAAACAAATAAAAATTAATGATAAGATAATTACAGTTGAAGTCGCTTCAAGTTTATATAGCCAATATTTGGGTTTGAGTAATCGCACCTCTCTATGTAGTGATTGCGGGATGTTATTTATTTTTCCGGAAAAGCAGAAGGGTGATTTTGTAATGCGTGATATGAATTTTTCTCTCGATTTAATTTTTATAAATGACAATAAGATTGTTGCAATTTATGATAAATTAGTTCCTGAAGGGAGCAAACCAATTAATAGTTATCGAAGTATTGAGCCAATTGATATGGCCCTGGAGCTAGCGGGTGGATATTCTCAGCAAAATAATATTCAAGTTGGCGACCAGATCGAATTTTCTGATAGTAATTAGAAATATGATTAAAATGAGTGCAACTCGTAAAATATTAATTTATCTCGGTCTATTCATGGCGGTCGAGATTTTTTCATATTTAGCTTTACTTTTCTCGGGAATAAATATATTTGTGTTTTTGATATTAGTTTTGGCCTGCCTGCTGCTCAGTTTTTACAAATTAGAATTTGGTTTTCTGATGGTTTTAGGTGAATTGTTTACCGGGTCGATGGGTCATCTTTTTGTTTTACCCATTGGTGGATTTCAGTTACCAATAAGAATGGCCTTATGGTTTACCGTCCTCTTTGTTTTTTTGCTTCAGTTTGTCTGGCAACTTATTAAACATAAAACCCAAAGTGAATATTATATCCGCTTGAAAAATTTTGCGTACGGCAAATATTTTATTGTTTTTGGAGTATTTGTTGTCATCGGTTTATTTAACGCTTTGCTTCGCGGTAATTCAGGTTCATTAATTATTAATGATTTTAATGCCTGGTTGTATTGGTTTTTATTACTTCCGGCCATAATTGTTTATGGAGCCGATAAGGACGATGCCTTTATAAATTTAAAAGCGCTTTTTCTCGCGTCCGCCCTTTGGCTTAGTCTAAAAACCTTATTTCTTCTTTTTGTTTTCACTCATAATCTTAGTTTTGCCTCGGAAGTGTATCGCTGGTTACGGCAAACTTTGAGTGGCGAAATGACGGCCACTTTATCCGGCTGGCCGAGAATATTTATTCAAGGACAGATTTTTTCCGGAGTGGCCCTATCTCTTGTCTTATTTAATAGTCTCAAAAACTATAAAAATATTACTAATTTTATATTAGCAATATTTTTTTCTAGCGCGCTTTTAATTAGTTTTTCAAGAAGTTTTTGGGTGGCCTTGGTGGCGTCCGTAATTTTTTCGCTGATTGTTATTATTTATGTTTACTCCTGGCGTAAAATG
>Ga0247841_10004424_pt1 | contig 24148 bp, 17 predicted proteins | sample LaCruzMarch2015__2_FD_192410 | JGI IMG/M metagenome (GOLD analysis project Ga0247841, IMG submission 192410) | Freshwater microbial communities from meromictic Lake La Cruz, Castile-La Mancha, Spain - LaCruzMarch2015_18m | ecosystem: Environmental > Aquatic > Freshwater > Lake | place: Spain... | reverse complement strand
TCTTTTTCCAATACATCGAACTTTCGAAGGCCGATCCTTCGGAAATTCAATAAAAATGGGTTATCTTCGGTTTTTCATGTTTGTAAGTAACTATATTCATTAACATAAACAAGTATTGAACAGGCTTTATTTACAAATCGTGTTGAAATAAATCATTCTGATTTACCGCTCATCGCCATAACTGGATCTGGTGGTGTAGTAAACCGGGAGGATCTTAATCGTAGGGATACATCTAAGGCAGACAAAAGCAAATATCTTCGAATTTGCCCAAGGGACATTGGGTACAACACAATGAGGATGTGGCAAGGTGTTTGCGGATTTTCCAGAATTGAAGGAATTGTAAGCCCTGCTTATACCATTGTCACACCAACAAACGAAGTTAATGGTGAGTTCATGGCTCTCCTATTCAAGTCTCTACCGGTAATTCATCTGTTCCATCGCCATTCCCAGGGGCTTGTTGACGATACGCTAAATCTCAAATGGCGGCACTTCTCTGAGATCAAAGTTACTATTCCCGAGAAAAAGGAGCAGAAAGCCATAGCCACTGTGTTCAGAACCGCTGACCGAGAGCTAGATCTTCTCGGTACTCAGCTTGATGCTTTGCGTGAACAGAAAAAAGGGCTGATGCAGCAGCTTTTGACCGGCAAGGTGCGGGTGAAGGAGTGTAGAGCATGAACCTTTCCTACCTCGAAGATTTCGATTCCGTCATCCCGGCCATACAGGTTCTTTCCGCCCTGGGGTGGCAATACCTGAGCCGTGAAGAAGCATTGCGGCTGCGCAATGGCAAGCAGCATCAGGTGGTGCTGACCGAGGTCCTGCGCCCCTGGCTGGTGGCAAACAACCAAATCGAGGTGAAGGGGGAAACCCATCTTTTCAGCGATGCCAACATCGGCGAGGCGCTCCGGCGGCTGACCGATGAACCTTTCGATGGACTAGTGCGCACCAACGAGAAGATCTACCACTTGCTGACCCTGGGAACCAGCCTGGACCAGACCATCGGCGGCGACCGCAAAGGGCGATCCCTGCATTACATCGACTGGCGGAATCCCGAGAATAACGTCTATCACGTCACCAACGAGTTTGCCGTAGAGCGTAGCCGCTCCCATGAAACGGCCCGGCCCGATCTGGTCCTTTTTGTGAACGGCATCCCCTTTGTGGTGATGGAATGCAAACGGCGGGACAAGGATCGTCAGGCAGGGCAGAAGCAAATCGAGACAGCCATCGAACAGATGATCCGCAATCAGAAGGACGACTACATCCCTCACCTTTTCCAGTTTGCCCAGCTGCTGATCGGCACCAGCGTCAATGGAGCCCGTTATGGTACGGTCGGTACGTCCCGTAAATATTGGAGCGTCTGGAAAGAGGAGGGTTCGTTTGATCAGGCCGTGCATGCCACAGCCAATACCCGTCTTCCCGCGGAAGTCGAGGCGAAGATATTTGCGCCCCTGGAAGAGAAGGACGCCGAAGCCTACCGTAATGCCCGCTGTTACTTCAATGAGCTTTGGGCGGGTGGGGATCGCCTGCCGACTGTGCAGGACAAAACCCTGTGGGCTCACCTGCGCCCGGAGCGGCTACTGGAGTTGACCTATGGCTATATCGTCTTTGACGCCGGTGTGCGGAAGATCGCCCGGTACCAGCAATACTATGCGGTCAAGCGCACCATCGAGAGAGTCCTGCCGCTGCGTGAAGGCGTGCGGCAGGGCGGCGTTATCTGGCATACCACCGGCAGCGGCAAGTCGTTGACCATGGTGATGCTGGCCAAGGCGCTGGCGCTTCATCCGGCAATTTCCAATCCCCGCGTCGTCATCGTGACCGACCGCGTCGACCTGGACGACCAGATTTGGCGCACTTTCGGGGCCTGCGGAAAAACAGCGGAGAAGGCCAACACCGGAGAACATCTGGTGCGGCTGATCACCGAAGGCAAAGCCGGCGTCATTACCACGATCATCAACAAGTTTGCCACGGTCAAAGGGAAGCACGGAGTCACCGACACCAATCCCAATATTTTCGTTTTGGTGGACGAAAGCCATCGAACCAACTACGGAACCACGGCGGCACAGATGCGCCGGGTGTTCAGCAATGCCTGTTATCTGGGTTTCACAGGTACGCCACTCTTGGCAGACGAGAAAAGCACTGCCCGAAAGTTTGGCGGCTTCATCCACTCCTACACCATGCGACAAGCGGTGGAAGACGAAGCGGTGGCGCCGCTGCTCTACGAAGGGCGCATGGCCCTGCTCACGCAGAACAAGGATGCCATGCAACGCTGGTTTGACCGGGTAACCGCCAATCTCAGCGATGCGCAGAAGGTCGACCTGAAGCGTAAGATGGCCACCAAGGAAGCAGTCAATAAGGCCGAGCAGCGACTGCGGATGATTGCTTATGACATCAGCCGGCACTACCAGGACAACTTCAAGGGAACCGGCTTCAAAGCACAGCTTGCGGCGGATTCCCGAACCAGCGCTATCCTCTACCGTAAATTTTTCAAGGAATATGGGATGGTGGATGCGGAAGTCGTCATGTCGCCTCCCGATACCAGGCAGGAACATGATTCGACCGAGGAAGAGGACGAATCGGTCGTGAATGCCTTCTGGAAAGAGATGATGCAGCGTTTCGGCAAAGAGGAGGAGTATCTCAAACAACTGATTGCATCCTTCGGTCGCCCTGATGGGGTAGAAATCATCATTGTTGTGAATAAGCTTCTAACGGGATTCGATGAACCCCTCAATACCATCCTTTATATCGACAAAGCCCTCAAAGATCATAGCATCCTTCAGGCCATATCCCGTGTCAACCGGATCTGCACCGGCAAGGAATTCGGATATATCGTGGATTATCGCGGCGTTCTCGGCGAACTGAACGAAGCCATGAATACTTATGATGCCTTGGGAGGCTTTGACCCAGCCGATGTGGATGTCACCGGCGCGATTATCGATACCCATGCCGAGGTAAAGACGCTGCCGCAGAAGCACACCAATCTCTGGGACGTTTTCAAGGAGGTCGCCAACAAGCGGGACAATGAGGCGATGGAGCAGCATCTGGCTCCGGAAGATAAGCGGCAAGCGTTCTATGAGGCGTTAACTGCTTTTCAGCAGACCCTGGCCGTGGCTTTGGCGACGGAGCATTTCTACGAAGACACCCCGCAGGAACGGATTAAGACATACAAGGATGATCTCAAACGATTCCGCAGCTTGCGGGCCTCGGTGCAACAGCGATTTGCCGAGGCTATCGATTACAGCCAGTACGAAAAACAGATCCGCAAAGTAATGGACAGTCATATCCAGGCTCCGGATGTGGAAGTGGTCACCAACCTTGTCAATATCTTCGACGTCGATGCCTTCGAACATGAAGTCGAACAGCGCATAGGTGCGGCAGCAAAGGCAGATACTATTGCCAATCGGTTGGCTAAAACCATTACCGAACGGATGGATGAAGATCCCGTATTCTTCAAAAAATTTGCCGATCTGGTTCAGAAGGCGATTGATGATTACCGGAATGAACAGATCAGCGATGCCGAATATCTCAGCAAGGTAAAGGAGTACATGGCCACCGTCCGGCAGGGTCACGATACGGAAATGCCAAAGGAGTTGGCAAAATACCGTGAAGCTCCTGCAAATTATGGCGTGGTGAACGAGGTGCTGGATAGCTACGGCCTAGATCAGTCCGAGAGAAAAAAGATAGCAAGCAACATGGCGATCGCCATCGAGAAGATCATCGATCCTTTGAAGGGGCGAGATTGGACCGTACGTGAGGATATTCAGAAGGACATGGCAAATGCCATAGATGATTTTCTCTTTGAGGCGCGTGAGAAGTATGGCGTCAGCCTTGACACTCTGGACATGGACGAAATCATCGAACGCTGCCTTTCCATTGCCAAGAAACTGGCAGGTGGTTGATGGGTCAGAACGACAGCATCACCTGGGGAACAATTGATATCCCCTATCGATATTATTACTATTGCCGCAAAACCCTTGGCATCAGTGTGCATCCGGACTTGTCAGTGACAGTCAAGGCGCCGAATGGCACCAGCATTGAGAAAATTAAGGAGTTTGTTCATCGTCGAGCGGGGTGGATCAGGAAAGCCTGGAGAGAATTTGAGCAGTATTTGCCAAAACAACCAGAACGCCGTTACATAGGCGGCGAAACGCACCGGTATTTAGGGCGGCAATACCGGCTGAAGATTGCACAGGGTGACACGGATAACGTTAAATGTTTGGGTGGTTTTTTCCTGGTGACAATCAAAGGGGAAATTTCACCGGAGCGAACAAAGACGTTACTAGAGGATTGGTATCGCCACCACGCCAAAGAGGTCTTTCAAGAACGTTTGCAAGCCTGCCATCAAAGAGTGCGCCGTGAAGGAATTGCGCTTCCAAATCTGCTGGTACGAAAAATGACCAGTCGCTGGGGAAGCTATTCTGCTAAGAGGCAGGTCACTTTGAATCTGGCACTCATCAAAGCGCCAAAAGATTGCATTGACTACGTCATCATCCACGAGCTCTGCCATTGCAAGGTTAAACACCACGGTCCTCAATTTTGGAAGCTGTTGCACAAGCTTATGCCTGATTTCGAGGAACGGAAGAAGAAGCTGAATCTATACCTAAACTGAACATTATGGATCGAAGGACTCGGCGTCGCCAGATGTCTGGTCTCAGCTTCACAGGGATCAGAAATGTCCGTGCCGCATGGCGAACACATCCATTTTTCGTCTAGGGCTGGAAGCTACAGCTCCACACCTGTTCATTGAGCCTTTCGGCTATGGGTTGATCGAACATTTTAGCAACAGATAGAAACCAGAAGGCGTCCGGTTGTATTGTGCGATACCAAAATGTCAGAGAGGACTAGTGTTATTCCGTGAATAAATACTTGACATCCATTTTCCCCTTGTGTTACGGATTTATCAAAACAGGGAGTGTTGGGACGTGAACAGGGGTGTAAGAATCGTTTCGTTGTTCTGGTGGTGGCGGACCTCAAAAGTCTGCCCGCTGTAGCTCTCTGTAAATTGAGCCGTGGGCAGGGCGACCCCTTCCCATGTCCCGGAATGAAAGTGCATGAAGCCATGGGAAGTTCCCATGGCTTTTTTAGTTTTTGACTACATATAAAAGGAGGCACATTATGGAACAGACAAAGGTTGTTCTGGCGGATCACGAGATTCCGAGGCGATGGTACAACATCCAGGCGGATTTGCCCAAACCCATGAGCCCCCCCCTCCATCCGGGGACGGGGAAGCCGGTCTCGGCGGAGGATCTGGCGCCGATCTTCCCGATGAACCTCATCGAGCAGGAGGTGAGCCGGGAGCGGTGGATCGACATCCCCGGCGAAGTCCTCGATAAATACCTGATCTGGCGGCCGAGCCCCCTCTGCCGGGCGCGGAATTTCGAGAAACTCCTCGATGCCCCCGTGAAGATCTACTACAAGAACGAGGGGTTGAGCCCCGCCGGTTCCCACAAGCCGAACACCGCCATCGCGCAAGCCTACTACAACAAGGCCTTCGGCGTGAAGCGGCTCTCGACGGAGACCGGCGCCGGCCAGTGGGGGAGCGCTCTGGCGATGGCCTGCCGGATGTTCGGCCTGGAGTGCCGGGTCTTCATGGTCCGGGTAAGTTATGAGCAGAAACCCTACCGGCGGATGATGATGAACACCTGGGGCGCCGAGTGCATCCCAAGCCCCAGCGATCGGACCGAGGCGGGGCGGCAGGTTCTGGCCATGCACCCCGACTCTCCGGGGAGCCTCGGGATCGCGATCAGCGAGGCGGTGGAGGACGCGTTCTCCCGGGAGAATTCCCGTTATTCCCTGGGAAGCGTCCTGAACCATGTTCTGCTGCACCAGACGATCATCGGCCTGGAGGCCGAGAAACAGTTTGAGAAGATTGGGGTCTATCCCGACGTCGTGATCGGCTGCGCCGGCGGCGGAAGCAACTTCGCCGGCATCTCGCTTCCCTTCGTCCGGGACAAGATCCACGGGAAACAGGTGCGGGTCGTCGGGGCCGAACCGGCCTCCTGCCCGACGATGACGCGGGGGCCTTTTGCCTACGATTTCGGCGATCTGGCGATGAAGACGCCGCTTTTACCGATGTACACACTCGGCCATGACTATGTGCCCGCGCCGATCCACGCCGGGGGGCTCCGCTATCATGGGATGGCGCCGATCGTGAGCCACCTCCTCCGGGAGGGGCTGGTCGAGGCCGCGGCCTACGACCAGATCGAGACCTTCGAGGCCGGCGTCCAGTGGGCGCGGACCGAGGGAATCATTCCTGCCCCGGAGACCAACCACGCCATCGCGGCGGTCGTCGCGGAGGCGCGGCGCGCGAAGGCGGAGGGGAAGGAGAGGACAATCCTCTTCAATTTCAGCGGCCACGGGATGGTCGATATGGCGGCTTACGACGCCTACCTCACCGGAAAGCTGATCCCCTATCAGCTTCCCGACGAGGAGATCCAGCGGGCGCTGAAGGCCATCGAAGGTTTCCCGAAGCCGTAAACGTTACCCGGTCCCCGTTGCCGTAATCCCTCCCGAGAGGTGACGGGACGTATGATATCATCTTTGACTTTCTTTGGGACTGCCCCGGCCGGGGCGGTCCCAAAGAATTCCCCTTGCAACCACCCGTCCCGTTCGATAGAATTTTCATGAAAGAGGGTGGATAGCGCCCCTGTTTCCCCGGGATGTTCGAATGCCGGGAATCGCTTTTTATCCACCTTGCCGACGTGATAACTCAGGCGTGAAATCGTTCTCTGCCGCTGTTCGGTGCGCCGGTTGAAAACCCGAAAAGGCGTCTGGTCATGAAATGAGAAAAATCATCCCGGCGATCATTCTGTTTCTGCTTTTTTTTATGTTTGCGGCGACCGCCGGCGCGATGGATCTGCGGATGGAAAACGACCATTTCATCATCCGTTACGCGCCGGGCGACGAGCGGATTGCCGCGGAGCTGAACCGGGAATCGCCCGGCATCCGGGAGCGGATCATCGCTGACATTGGGGTGGATTTTCCGGAAAAGACGGAGATTCGCCTTGCCCCAACCCTTGAGGTGTTCCGTGAGTCCCAGCCCGGCGGGACTTGGATCCCCCTCTGGGCCGCGGGGGTGGCCTATCCCGGAGGGAACGTGATTGTCCTGCGGTCGCCGCGGGCGGTCAAAGGGGGCCGGATCGATGTGCTCGACGTTTTTACCCATGAATTCAGCCATATCGCATTGGGCCGCGCCCTTGCCGGAATGAGGGTTCCGGTCTGGCTCAACGAGGGGCTTGCGATCTACGAGGCGCGGGAGTGGACCTTTTCCCGGATCTCCGTCCTGACGACGGCCGTCCTGATGGATAGGCTGATCCCGCTGCCCGTTCTCGCCTCCTCCTTTCCGGCGGAGGCGGGGCCGGCTGAATTGGCCTATGCGGAGGGCTTCATGTTTGTCTCCTTTCTCATCAACAAGGTGGGACGGGAGGCATTCCACCGGCTGATCCGGGACTACACCCGCTACGGGGATCTGGAGGGGGCGCTCCGGCGGGGGACAGGGATGAGCCTGGCCGACCTGGAGGAAGGGTGGCTGTTCTATCTGAAGCTCCGCGTCTCCTGGATCCCGATCATCACCAGCGTCTCGACGCTCTGGTTCGTTATGGCGCTGATCTTCATTTACGGGTACATGCGGAAGAAACGGCAGGCGGAACGGCGTCTGATAGAGATGGGGAAGGAAGAGGCATCCGAAGAGTGGCATCCAAACGACTGACCATCGCGGGTATGCGCTCCTCGCCTGTTTCAAATTGACTTTCCCTTTCCGGATCGCTAAGGTGCCGTAAACGGCTATTTTGCGGTTGATGAGGGTGCCGCCGGAAGAGATATGGAATGATCAAGACATTGTGGATGGCGATGAGACCGCAGTCGTTTCTCATCTCCGTGGTTTCGGCGAGCGTCGGGACGTCGCTTGCGGCCATGCAGGGCGGGATCGACTGGCTGACCTTTTTACTGACCGTTCTGGGGGTTATTCTCCTCCACGGCGGGGCGAACGTCGTCAACGACTATTTCGACCATCGCTATCAAGTGGACACCGCAGAGGTTTCCGGGAGCTTCGGTAACGAATCGCGCGTCCTGGTCCGCGGTCTCCTGACGCCCCGCCAGGTCCTGACGATCGGGATCGTGATCTACGCCCTGGCCATTCCCATCGGCCTGTATCTCATCAACCTTCGCGGGATGACGATCCTGCTGCTGGGGGTCATCGGCTTCATCACGGGCGTCTGCTACACGGCCCGTCCCGTGGCCCTGAAGTACAGGGCCCTCGGGGAGATCGCCGTTTTTGTGATGTTCGGTCCGCTGATGGTCAGCGGCGCCTATTTTGTCCAGACGGGCGCCTTCAGTTCCCGGGTCGTGTGGATTTCGGTCCCCTTCGGCATCTTCGTGGCTCTGGTTCTGTTCGCGAATAATATACGAGATATCGGTTTCGACGGGCAGGCCGGCATCCACACCGCCGCGACGATCTTGGGGGGGACCCGGTCGGCCCGGGTCTATCAGTTTTTTGTCCTGCTCCCGTATGTCCTGATCGGAGGCATGGTCGTAAGCGGCATGTTTTCGGCCTTTACCCTCCTGACCCTGCTTTCGCTGCCGCTTGCCTTCAAGCTCATGGGGATGTTCCGCCGGGGGGTTCCGGCCGACGCCGATGCGAGGACGGCCAGGCTCGACGCGGTTTTCGGAGGTCTCCTGATTTTAGGAATCCAGTTGGAGCGGCTCTTCCGATGAATCCTTCCCTGCGAACCGTTTATGCGACCATTCCAGCGGCCTTTGTCCTCTGGTTTTTCATCTTCGCGTTGCCCGTCGGGAATTTCTGGCTGAAACTCACCTGTTCGGCCTCGCTTCTGGCCGCGATCGGTCTCGTCTCCAGCCGAAACGAGATCAAAGCGCTTTTTGTATTCAAGATCCGCCATCTGTGGGTCGGCGCCCTCTCCGCGCTCATCCTCTACGGGATCTTCTGGGTCGGGAAGCTGGCGGCGAATCTCCTCTTCTCCTTCGCTCCGGGGCAGATCGAATCGGTTTATGCAAGCAAAACGCAGTTGGATGCCGTCTGGATCGGCCTTCTCCTGCTGCTCGTCATGGGGCCGGCGGAGGAGATCTACTGGCACGGCTTTGTCCAGCGCCGTCTCACGGGGCGATACGGCGCGACGGTGGGCGTTCTGGCGACGGCCGTTGTCTATACCCTGGTCCACGTCGTGTCGCTGAACTTCATGCTGATTGCGGCGGCCGGGGTCTGCGGCCTCTACTGGGGGCTCCTCTTCCAGCGGGAGAAGAATCTGATCCCGCTGATCATCTCCCACGCCCTCTGGGATTTCCTGATTTTCGTCCTCTTCCCGATGACATGAAAAGGGGGGGACAGCTTCTGAAGGAGACAGGGATGGACCTTTTTGATCAACAGGATGGGAAGAACGACAATCGGCCGCTGGCCGACCGGATGCGGCCGCGGCGCCTCGACGAGTACGTCGGCCAGGATCACCTCCTCGGATCGGACAGCCTTCTGCGGCGGGCCGTTCAGGAGGACCGCCTCTTCTCCGTCATCTTCTGGGGTCCGCCGGGTTCGGGAAAGACGACGCTCGCCCGGATCCTGGCTGGGGAGACGAAGTCCCACTTCATCAGCTTCTCCGCGGTGCTCTCCGGCGTGAAGGATATCCGTGCCGTTGTCGACGAGGCCGCCGAACTGTGGCGGCTCCACCGGCGCCGGATGATCCTCTTCGTGGACGAGATCCACCGCTTCAACAAGGCGCAGCAGGACGCCTTCCTCCCCCATGTCGAAAGCGGCCTGATTACCCTGATCGGCGCCACGACGGAGAATCCCTCCTTCGAGGTCATCTCGCCGCTCCTCTCCCGGATGCACGTCCTCACCCTCAAGCCGTTCACCGAAGAGGACCTCGCCCGAATCGTCCAGTCTGCCCTCGCGGACCGCGAACGCGGGCTCGGCGGCCTCGGCCTCGAGATCGAACCGGAGGCCCTGACCCACATTGTCTGGTCGGCGGATGGGGACGCCCGCGCCGCCCTGAACAACCTCGAAGCGGCGGCATCGCTCGCGGACAAGACCGCCGGAGAAGAAAGGCGGATCACCCGCGCCTTTGTTGAGGAGGCGATCCAGAAGAAGGCGCTCCAGTACGACAAGAGCGGGGAGGAGCACTACAATCTTATCTCCGCCCTCCACAAGAGCCTCCGGGGGAGCGATCCCGACGCGGCCCTATACTGGCTCGGCCGAATGCTGATGGCGGGCGAAGACCCCCTGTACCTTGCCCGGCGCATGGTCCGCTTCGCCTCCGAGGATGTCGGGAACGCTGACCCGCGCGCGCTGACCGTGACCATAGACGCCATGCAAGCCTACCACTTCCTCGGCTCCCCCGAAGGGGAGCTGGCCCTTGTCCAGGCGGTAGTTTACCTTGCCACCGCCCCGAAGAGCAACGCCCTATACGTCGGTTATGGCCAGGTCCGCGCGACGATCGAAAAGACGGGGACCCTCCCCGTACCGCTCCATATCCGGAACGCCCCGACGAAGCTGATGAAGGAGTTGGACTACGGCAAGGGTTACCGATACGCCCACGATTTTGCAGACGCCTATGTTCCCCAGGAATACCTCCCGGATGAACTCCGGGGGAAGGGGGGGCGGTTCTACCGGCCGACGGACCGGGGGTACGAGAAGATCATCGGGGAGAGGCTGGATTACTGGCGGAAGATACGCGAGGTGAACGCCGCCAAGAAGGAGAAACCGTGACGGCTTCGTAAAAAGTCCGGATGCTGCGTTGCGCTTCACCCTTCGTCGTTGCAGCGTACGCCAAACTACGCCTCACTCCTCAGGGTTTGCGCGCCTTGCCTGCGGAGCTTTTTACGAAGCCGTCCCAGATTCAAGGCTATTGCGACTTTTTATGAGTTCGTTAAACCGTGAGGTTCGGCATACTTAATGCAGTAAAAACGGGGAGGTTCTTAAGAACCTCCCCGCGTTCAGGAGTGGAAAACCTGCCAGTCTTCCTTTGGTCGTTTTGCTGTCGGCTGATCGTGCCCGCGTTCAGACAACAGGTGTTTTCGGTTAGAGGATGATGCATCTCCTGTGCCAGCGGCGCGAAAAATTTGTAACACATTGAAAAGGGGACAGATTTCAAATCTGTCCCCTTTCGAAGGCGGCTCGGCGGCCCCTCCGAAGGCGGAAAACGCGCGGCAAGAATTGTCGCCATCCCCCAAAGCTATCGACAAAATCAATTTAAAAACATGTCCTTGCATGCATAAGTCGGTTGTGGCCGGCAATCGACAAAAATGTCGAAATATCCGCCGGGGCGGTTCCGGTCCTGCGACTCTTCAGGGTGATGCAAGAAATCGTTGACTTTTCGGGCGAATGACCTATGATGACGCCCACATTCTCCCGCGGCTTTCCGGTTTCGGTAAGGGGTGCTCCTGTCTTTGCCTGCCGGTTTGGCGATGGTTTTGACCGGGAGCTTTAACACGCAAGCCCCGCCTTGTAGGCGAAGATAAGGGGCGCAATAAAAAAACAGACAGCTTCCTTGCCGGGAAGCCCCGCCCTGCGGGCGGGGAGCTTCAAAAGGAAAAATCGAAGCCGTCTCGTTGTTATCAAGGATATGCATGATGAGCCCTGAAAAGAAGATCATCTGGCAACAACAATCCCCCCATTTCAACCGCCCCTTTCTCCAACCTCTGGCCGTCGGCCTCGTCTGCGCCGTCTTGATAGCCCTCATCCTGATGATGGGGATCATGGACCTCCGGCGAAGCGAACGGACCCTCATCGGTTTCATGGAAGACCAGGGAAATCGGATCATCGGGGTCGTCGAGCGGTTGACTGAAGACAACCTGAAAACCATGATCATCGCTTCGCAGAGGACGGCGGGAGAAGCCTCCGTTCCCCTGAGCGAGCAGGTTCTCACCCCCGAGAAGCTTCTCACGGAGGCGATCGTCGCAATGGGGCGCGAGATCGACAACCGCTGGAAAACGGAGCATCTGAGCGAGGCCTATGTTCGCAAATACGCGCAGGAAAAAAACCTCTATCTGGTGGCCGTCCTCAATGGCTGGGGGGATGTGATCTTCCAGAGCCGGACGCTTCCGGACAACCTTTTCGACGGAAAGGCGCCCACGATAACCGCGGATCGTTCGAAGAGGACCGCCGATCTGATCAGCCGCCTCAACCAGCTCAACCGTTTGAAGAAGATCGGTTTTATTGCCCTCAGCCGAAAAGACGAAAGCGGGACGATCATCCTTGCCCTGGACCGCGACAGCCTCCGGTACTGGGGGACGCGGGTTTCCGTCGAAAAGGCGATGGAAAAGTTAGGTGAAGGACAGGGCATGGTCTATCTCACCGTCCGGGATAAGAAGGCGATGCCCTTGGGTAATACCGGAGAACTTCCCCCTGAATGGGAGAAGGAAGATCCGCTGTTCCCAAAGATCATCGCCGGGGCCGTGACGTTCGAGAGCCGGAAGGTGAGCTTTGGCGGGAAGAGCCTGTTGGAGATTGTCGCCCCCTTCCGTCTGGGCGGCGAGATCGCCGGGATCGTCCGCGTCGGGCTGGAACGGGGAAACACGGATCAGATCCTTGACGAGAACCGGCGGAACATGTTCGTCTTTCTATCCTTCGTCGTCCTGATTGCGCTCTTGTCGATGTGGCTTCTTTACCACAACCAGAACCGTCACCTGGCGGGGGTTGTGGAGATGACGAGACAACTCGAAAAGGCGGAGCGGCTCTCCTCCCTGGGGCAGCTCGCCGCCGGGGTGGCGCACGAGATCCGCAATCCCCTGAATGCAATCAGCATGGCGAGCCAGCGGCTGAAGCGGGAGTATATGCCCGAAGATGAGGAAAAGAACAAGGAATTCGGGACCATGACCGGAGTTATCCGCGACGAGATCCGGCGGCTCAACGGGATCATCGAGGAGTTTCTGACCTTCTCGAAGAGTCGGCGCCTGGAGCTCAACGATTGTCCGGTCCAGGAGGTCCTCGAGAAGATCACGACCCTGATCTCCGAGGAGGCCGCCGCCAGGGGCATCAGCCTCCGGACCGACTGGGGAAACAAACCGATCGTCATCCCGATGGACATGGACAAGCTCCAGCAGGCCCTGTTCAATTTCGTCAAGAACGCGATGGAGTCGATCAGCGGGGATGGGATCGTCACCCTTTCCATACGGAATGCGGAGAACGGCCGCGTGAGCATCCGGGTCACCGATACGGGGTGCGGGATGACCACCGAGGAGGTGGATCGGATCTTCAACCCCGAATACACGACCAAGGAGAAGGGGCTGGGGCTCGGCCTTCCCCTTGCGCACGAGATCATCCGCGGCCACGGGGGCGAGATCCGCGTCCGGAGCCGGAAAGGGGAGGGGACGACCTTCGAGATCCTGCTTCCCGCGGAGAGACACAACGACAAGGGGGCGAAAAGCTCATGAAGAAGCTCAACATCCTGGTGGTGGAAGACGGCCGGACGCAACGGGAGATGCTCCGGGATTTCCTCCGGAAGGAGGGCCACACCGTCGGCGAGGCCGAAAACGGCGAACGGGCGGTGCAGCGGGTCCGGGAAGGCCATTACGACCTGATCCTCCTCGACTACAAGATGCCCGGGATGGATGGGATGCAGGTCCTCCAGGCGGTGAAAGGGATCAACCCCGAGATCGACGTCGTTATCATCACGGCCTACGGGACGATCGATATGGCCGTTGACGCGATGAAGGCGGGCGCCCTGGATTACATCACCAAACCCGTGGAGTTCGAAGAGCTTCTCCTTCTCGTTGACCGCGTTTCGGAACGGCGGACGCTCATCAAGGAGAACGAGATCCTCCGGGAACAGTTGGGGGAAAAGGGGGTGACGACGGACCGGATCATCTACCGGAGCGAGAAGATGAGCGTCCTGATCAACATGGCCGGGCGGGTGGCGGCGAGCCGCGCTACCGTCCTCCTCCAGGGGGAGAGCGGGACGGGAAAGGAGCTCCTCGCGCGACTGATCCACCAACTGAGCCCGCGGGCATCGAAGCGGATCATCGCCGTGAACTGCGGCGCCCTGCATGAGAATTTGTTGGAGAGCGAGCTTTTCGGCCACGAGAAGGGGGCCTTCACGGGGGCCACGGCCCGGCGGATCGGCCGGTTCGAAGAGGCGGACGGGGGGACCCTCTTCCTCGACGAAATCGGCGAGCTCTCGCCGCAGGTCCAGGTTAAACTCCTCCGTTTCCTCCAGGAACACGAGTTCCAGCGTCTCGGTGGGAACCAGACGTTCCGCACCGACGTCCGGGTGATCAGCGCGACCAACAGCGATCTGGAACAAAGGGTAAAAGAGGGGGCCTTCCGGGAAGACCTCTTCTACCGCCTGAACGTGGTTTTGATGTCCCTCCCGCCGCTCCGGGAGCGCCGGGAGGACATCCCGCCCCTGATCGACCATTTCCTGAAGAAGTACGCTGAGGAAAACGGACGGGAGATCGAAGGTCTGACCAGCGAGGCGCAGGACGTCCTCCTCAAGTACGACTATCCCGGGAATGTCCGGGAGTTGGAGAACATCATCGAGCGGGCCGTTGTCATCGCCCGGGAGGATGTGATCTCCATGGAGGACCTCCCCTTCAGTGAAAGCATGGGGGAGACCACGGAGAGGCGGAAGGCGGAGGAAGGGCTGCTACGCGGATCGATCGAGGAACTTGAGCAGAAGCTGATCGTCGAGGCGATGGAAAAGGCGGGCGACCACCAGAGCCGCGCCGCCGACCTCCTCGGGATCAGCGAGCGGATGCTCCGCTACAAGCTTAAAAAGTACGGACTCAAGGCGTCGTAGCGGCCACGAGCGCCGGTCTGGCGCCGTTTGGATTCTTAACGATGGAAAAGGAGAAACCATGACAGCAACTGTAAAAATCATGCCCTGCCTGGACATGAAAAATTGCCGGGTGGTCAAGGGGATTCACTTTGTCGAGCTGAAGGATGCCGGCGATCCGGTGGAAAATGCCGCCTTCTACCAGAAGGAGGGCGCCGATGAGCTGGCAATGCTGGACATCGCCGCGACGCTTGAAAACCGCAAGACGCGCCTCGAATGGGTGCGAAACGTTTCGGCGGTTATCCGGATCCCCCTGACCGTCGGCGGCGGCGTTTCCGCCCTGGAGGACATCGATCTGCTGCTCGCAGCCGGGGCGGCCAAGGTGTCGATGAACAGTGCGGCGGTGAAGCGGCCGGCGCTGATCGGAGAAGCCGCCGCAAGGTACGGCTCGGAGCGGATCACCGTGGCCATCGATGGCTGCCGGAACGCGGCCATGCCGTCGGGTTTCGAAGTGGTCGTCTCGGGAGGCACGCAGCCGATCGGCAGGGATGCCGTTGAATGGGCGAAACAGTGCGAGTCGCTTGGCGCCGGGGTGATTCTGCCGACCAGCATGGATGGCGACGGGTCGCAGGCGGGCTATGATCTGCCCTTTACGCGGGCCATTGCGGATGCCGTCAAAGTGCCGGTGGTCGCTTCCGGCGGCGCCGGGAAGCTTTCCGATTTCTACGACGCGGTCGCACAGGGCGGGGCAAGCGTCCTGCTGGCGGCCTCGGTTTTTCACTATCGCCTCCTGAGCATCCGCCAGGTAAAACAGTATCTGAGTGAGCGGGGTGTCGTGGTTTCTCTGTAAGGGGGATGGGATTGCACAGAGGCCGTTCGCCGAAGCCGGGTCGCACCTGCCCGGGTGATCTTGATGTTCACGAAAGGCATTCTTTCCGGTTCATCCGGTTCTTGCGTACTTCTCTCTCATTCACCTACAAAGTATTACCATTTATTTAGGAGGAAGAGTGAAGATTACCGATTGAAAGATATACAGTGCCACTGCCAAAGAGCACATTTGAATTTCTCTATCTTTTAATCCTGAAAGCTGTTGTGGCCTCCGTTTAACGAAGTATATCCTCTATGAAACAGCGGAGCGGCTTTACACACGCGGAGTCGTCGGCTTTGTAGAAAAAGTGGGCCAAAGACATTTTCCTTATATCTCACGAATCCCGTAAAACCTGTGCGGCTAATATTCGACGGCCGCCCTCGCGTCTCGACCGGCTTTCACCATGAGGCTGAATTGAGCAGTCAACAGATTGGCATTGTCCCATATATTGAAGTAGACAATGGTCGTGACATCTGCCGCAGGATCGTACATCATCAACGAGAGATAACCCTGATTGGCGCCGGTATGACCATACCCAAGCCCGCTCATTGAAGAGATCCCCAATCCGTAGTTATGGCCCTGTGATAGGGCTCCAGCGGTCGGTGTCTTCATAAGTTCGACCCATGTTGAATTTATCCCCGCTTCCCCCCTGATGAGGCGCCTTATCCACCGCGCGATATTGGCTGGCGTCGAAATGATGTTACCCTCCCCAATGTGTAATGACATGTTATCGGCAGTGTTGTCCGTCATCACACCGTTTTCATAAACATATCCGGGGTTGAATGGGGGTGGGATCGTCTGGTCCCATCCGAGCATGGTCACCGAGGTGTAGGTAAGTCCATTCGGATTGACGAGATTCTGCATAAGGAATTGATCGTAAGACTTCCCCGAGACCCGTTCGATAATTTCAGCCAGCATCGAGTAGCCAGTGTCAGAGTAATGGTAATTCACGTCCCCGGGGTTAAAGAAATGCAGCTGAGTGGCAGCGTCTACACTCACCAGTTCGCCTGGTGTGAACTGGTGCTCGGGGTCTGTGGCAAGGACGCAAAGCGGATAACTTTTGCCCGTATATTGTTGTGATGCACAGGGGCTTGACAAAGTGTCGTTATTGTCGACGTCATAGACACCCGCAGTGTGAGCAAGAAGCTGCCTGATGGTAATGTCCGATTTCTTCCATATGGCCCATTCGGCTGTATCCGGTACATAAGGGATTTTTTTATCGGGGATAAGCGATGTGATCTTATGATCAATATCCAGGTTTCGCTGCTGATGCAGGAGCATGATTGCCGCAGCAGTGAACGTCTTCGTATTGCTGGCAATCCTGAATCGCGTGTTCTGGTTGACAGCGGAGTCCATACCGGACGAAGCGTAATAGTTGCCTGTAGGGGTTTCGAGATATACTGCCATTCCCGCACCCCGAATATCGTTGTCTGGAATATGATGTTCCTGTTTGTACTGTGTCCAGTTCGCATCAATCAAAGCCTGCAATTTTTCAGCTGGAGCCAAGACATCGCTGCTACTTCCCGAACAGCCGGCAAGAAGGATGGCGATCATCAGAACCTGAAATATGCGTAAAAATCTGACAAGCATAAAGACCTCCCGAGAAATAGGATTATCGACAGGCTGCGTGGTACAGAGCAGGGAACGCCTTCTTTACAGGCCAATTAATAATCAATGATTAACGTTAATACTGTTGGAGATAGCGCTATTGATACCTCCTCTTTTACTGAACCAGATTCAAATGGATCGTTGCCCCCTGCGCACCGAACAGCATCAGGTATGCGGCCTCTCCCGAACCGGGCAGCACGACGCTGCCGCTTCCCTTGCCGGAAGACTTCTGTTTGAAGTTGCTGTCGTAAAGCCTCCAGGCGGTGGCGTTGCTGATGGAGATCGAGCCGGAGGCCGGAAGCTTTCGCCACTCGGAAAAACCTTCGCTGCCGATGGTTACCAAAGCTGGTCCGGCCGAAACCGATGAAATCCCGGATAAGGGACGGAAAAGGGTGCTGCCGGAACGGAGCCAGTCGCTTTCTTCCCGCCGTTCAATGGCCGCATCGGTCAAATCCCTTCCGGAGACCTGGGGGATCTGCAGGTACATCCCTCCCAGCCGATCAGCCGCCGGCGGATCCATATCACGCACGATATTCGCATCCGTAAACAGGTATCCCGTCAGGCCGTCGACGGACGTCAACAGCATGCTGTTATCGATGTTCAGGTCCAGGAAGGATGATAAATTTAATTCTTTATTCACCGGCAGCCATCGGGTGGCCATGCGGTTCTGCCAGGCCGCTGAAATGGTGCCCCTGGCATCGAGCTGCTGCGCGAGCAGATAGGTTGTAGTGTAATGATCGGCGCCGTATAATTTGCGAAAATCAATATATTTCCGGCCGGAAGCGGTCAGAAGGCGAAGCGCCGTTATGGAATCGCCGTCCGCGGCGTACCAGCCGTCGCTCCTTTTTTTGAATGCTGCATATTTTGGTGTCCAGGCATTTTCCCCCAGGTAGCTCTCAACGGTCAGCGAACTGTCTGCCGCGAACTTCAAACGATACAGGGTGCTGGAGTCGGCATAAAAGCAAAAGCTGCTGCTGCAAGTGCTTTTCTCTTCATCTGTCGGGGTGATGACCGGGAGGGGATTCTGGGGCAACTTGGCGGGCATTTCCGCAATCGTGCCGTTATCAACCAGGGCGGCAAGCAGGACCCGTTCGCCGACCTTGGCCACCATATCCGAAGATGATTGATTGGACGCCATCATCGCCACCACCCCGAGCTTGGCGTCCGGCGCCACGATCATCGTTGAACGGTACATGGTCCCGTAGGCTCCGTTAATGGTGCCTCCCTTCTGCCATCCCCTGATTCCGACGGCCTTCAATCCCGGCTGCGTGACCGTATCCCATCCGAGTCCGTAGCGCACCATGTCGGTTGGCGCCGGATTGAATGTTCCCAGGGTCTGATCCTGGCCCATGGCTGCGATGGAGCCGGGGGAAAGGATTTGGGTCGTTCCGGATACGCCGCCGTTGATCAGCATCATGATCAGCTTTCCCATATCGGCGGCGCTGGAATATAAACCTCCGGTGGCATAGAGGTTCAGGGAGGTGTAAGGCTGGGGCGTCTTGCCGGTGTAAGGCCTGGCATAGGATCCCTCCGGGAGGTAATCGTCGGGATAGCGGCTGTTGGTCATCTGCAGCGGCGTCAGAATTTCCTGACGCACATATTCCGGATAACTCAGACCGGTGACCGCCTTTACAAGATTCTCCACCATCGTAAAGCCGTCGTTGCAGTATACGTTCAAATATCCGGGCGCATGCTTGAGGCGCTGGTATTTCAGGCTTTCCATCATCTGTGCGGCAAAACCGGTAAAGGGAGCTTCGGTGAGGCCATTGCGCAAATCACCGCCGGGGAAACCCGCTGAATGATTCAGCAGCATGCGCACGGTGATGTTCCGGTATTCCGGGGAGATCATGCTGAATTCCTTCAGGTAGGTTGTAAGCGGCTTATTGAGTTCAATGCCGCCCTTTTCCATCAGCTGCATCACTGCGATAGTGGCAAACATCTTGCTGACGGAACCGATGCCGAACATGGTTTCCGGAGGCACGGCTTTTCCCGTATATTCCCGGGACTCTGTCCAGATGATCCGCTTATCATCCACTACCGCCACTGTGATCGCGCTGGGGTTGCACTCGGCTATGGCCTCGCTGACTGCGGCCTTGGCTTCTGCGATGGTTGCGGTGTAATCGGGGGGTGCAGAATCGGAGCTGCTGCATCCTATAAGTTGACAGAACAACAGAACATGTAAGATGAAAAAAGGGTAACGCCTCAGGATCGATGAAACAAAATCCATCATAATATCCTCTCACTTTAATTGATAAACATCGTGAACAGTACCCTCTGCGACCGCACGAAACGCTCTTTTCTTGACCTCTAAAAGGTTTGATAAAAACTTGCCTTGCATGGTTTGAGGATATGGGATGTAGTATTGCATGTCAAGTCCGATTTCCGGTAACCTATTACGGTTGGAAGGGATTTGATGCCAGTCACGGAAAGCAGATTGTGCACTCCAGCCAATGCATATTACTGTTTGAAAGGATGCACTCCAATCAAAATTCTCGGATACTCTCTTTCAAGGAAGAAAGACGTTTTAGACGAGTACGCTTAACCCGGATGAACTTTCTTTCCTTCCTATGCTCAATTCAGGGTTTCTTTCATGCGGGCTTGTCCGCCGCGATCCAGGAGCGGAAACGGCCGCTTCGGCGGATTGCGGGGGAAAGGCCGTGCGTCTTCATCACGGCGCCAATGGCCTCCGGCGTCAGGAAATGGCTCTCCATGAGCAGGAGCTTCTCGGCGACGGCGACGATCTTCACGGCGGGCCGGGTCAGGTCCGGCTCCTCGATCAGGATTCTTTCGCCTGGTTCCAGAACGCGGACCAGCTCCGCGATGGACGCCTCCATGCGGGAGAAGTGATGAAGGGCGTCGATGACGATCACCCGCGCGAACGCCCCTCGGAGAACCTCGCCTTGCCAAACCGGTTATGATCGGATAACTTGAATAGAACTTATAAAACAATTTCTTGAAAATGGAAACAGGATGAATCCGACAATCCGGGAAGAGAACGCCATCCTTCTTGTTCACCCACCCGCGGCGAAGGCCTGCGAGGCGCCGGGGGGGCCGGCGCGGCTGGCGGGGTCGCTCCGGCGCCACGGCGTCGCCTGCCGGGTCTGGGACGCCAACCTGGAGGGGCAATTGCGGCTGATGGAGGAGGGGCGATCCGGGGCGGAGGCTGCCACGGACGTCTGGACGCGGCGGGCGGCGAAGCATCTTGCGAAGAACCTTGCCGCCCTTCGCTCCCGCGAGCTCTACCGGAATCCCGACCGCTATCGGCGTGCGGTAATGGATATGAACCGCCTCCTCGCGACGGCGGCCCGGCCTTACGGTGTCCGCCTGAGCCTCGCCGATTACGAGGACGAAAGACTTTCGCCCGTCCAGAGCGCCGATCTCCTTCAGGCCGCCGCAGCGCCGGAGGCTAACCCGTTTTATCCCTGGTTCCACGGACGCCTTCCGGAGATCCTTACCGAAACCTCCGTCTCGCATATCGGATTTTCCCTGAATTACCTGAGCCAGGCCCTGACGACCTTCGCCATGATCGGTTTCCTCCGGCGGGTGTTTCCGGAGGTCCGGATCGTCCTCGGCGGGGGGCTCGTCACCTCCTGGATCCGGCGGCCGGACTGGAAGACTCCCTTCGCGTGCCTCGTGGACGAGCTGATCGCCGGACCGGGAGAGGCCCCGCTCCTTGCCCTCCTCGGGAAGGAACACGACGACGGCCCGGACCGGCCGGACCTCGAAGGCTTTCCCCTGACCGATTACCTCTCGCCGGGGACGGTCCTCCCCTACAGCGCTTCCAGCGGCTGCTGGTGGCGGCGCTGCTCCTTCTGCCCGGAGCGGGCCGAGGGGAACCCTTACCGGCCGCTTTTGCCCGCGCAGGTAACGGCGGACATCCGCGCCCTGGTTGCGGAGACGAAACCGGCGCTGATCCACCTCCTGGATAATGCGCTCAGCCCCGCGCTCATAGATGCCCTGACCGCGGAGCCGCCCGGGTCGCCCTGGTACGGCTTCGCCCGTGTCACGCCCCGCCTCGCTGATCCCGATTTTTGTTTGCAAATGCGGGATTCCGGTTGCGTCATGCTGAAACTGGGGCTGGAGTCGGGCGATCCGGCGGTTCTCGACGCCCTTAACAAGGGGATCGACCTGCCGACAGTCTCTGCGGCCCTGAAGAATCTGAAGGCGGCGGGGATTGCGGCCTACGTCTATCTCCTCTTCGGAACTCCAGCGGAGACGCCCGCGGCGGCCCGGCGGACGCTCGCCTTCACTGCGGAGCACGCGGAAGAGATCGGCTTTTTGAACCTGGCCATCTTCAACCTTCCGGCGTACGGCCCCGAGACGGAGGAGTTCGATACGGGGGAATTCTACGCGGGCGATCTCTCCCTCTACCGGCCATTTTCCCACCCGCAGGGCTGGAACCGGGGCGAGGTCCGGCGTTTCCTGGAGCGGGAGTTCAAGAGGCACCCCGCCATAGCTTCGATCCTCCGGCGCGATCCGCCCTTCTTCACTTCGAACCACGCACCGTTCTTCACATCAAGGCCTTGCCTTTTGACTGCCGATCTCAGAATATCCTCCTCACCGTCCTGCCGCATTTTGCCTTGACAAACGATTCCCAGTATGATTTATAGAAAAACTTATTAATTTCAACCGGGGTTCAGACTATGAAAAAGACATTGACAGTGTTCAGCAACACCAAGCGAAAGCGCACCCATGGTTTCCTCGTCCGGATGGCCACCCGAGGCGGCCGGGCTGTACTCAGCCGAAGACGGGCGAAGGGCAGGAAGAAGCTGGCGGTGTAACCCCAGCGGGCGGACAAAGGGCAGGTCGGTGAGGCCCCGGGAAAGGGGCGGTACGACATGGAATCCCAAACCTTTGGCAGGGATGAACGAATTCGGAAACGACAGGATTATTTGCGGATCTATCAGCAGGGGGTACGGAGAACCTCGGCGCGTTTCACCATCATCACATGCCGGAACCGGACGGGAGTCAGAAGACTGGGCATGACGGTCAGCAAGAAAGCGGGGAACGCCGTACAGCGAAACAGGATCAAGCGCCTTTTGCGCGAGTTTTTCAGATTGAACAAATCCAGGCTTCCAGCCTCTCAGGACATCGTGATCATCGCTAAAAGAGGAATATTGCCGCTGACGTACAGAGACGTGTGCACAGAGCTGGGGAGCTGCCTGATCCAAAGAGCCGATGTCTGAAAACCTTTTCATGCGGATATTGGGAAATCTTTTCGTGGCGCTTGTCCGCGCTTACCAGATCTGCATCTCGCCCTTTCTGGGCCCCTGCTGCCGTTTTTACCCGAGCTGCTCCGAATATGCGATCATTGCCGTCCGGCATTACGGCCCCTTCCGGGGGGGCTTTCTGGGCCTGATGCGGATACTTCGCTGTCACCCCCTGCACACTGGCGGGTACGATCCGGTGAAATAAAAAAATTAAGAGAACTTCTGGAGGTATGAATGGACAAGAGAACCCTTCTCGCCGTTGTCCTGTCGATCATCGTATTGCTGGTTTATCAGAATTTTTTTGCCAAACCGCCCGTTAAGACGGCAACGGCGCCGACCCAGCAGGAAGCCACCGTCGCCTCGCAGGCGGCCAAACCGGCCCCCGCGGCAACAGCAGCAGCGCCGACCGCAGCGACAATTCAGACGGCAACGATGGGCCGGATAGCGGCCGTACAAGCCGTGACCGGCGCCGAGCGGGACGTGATCGTGGAAACCCCCTTCTACCGGGCCGTTTTCACCACGCGGGGCGCCGCCCTGAAATCCTTTCAATTGAAGCAATACAAGACCGAGGTGGCCAACAGCGAGGATCTCGTTGATATCTTCATGCGCCTGATCGGCAAGGGGAAACCGAAACCGGAAGGCGGACCGAAGCTCATCGAACTTGTCCATGTCTCGGAAGGCATGCCCCGGCCGCTTTCCGTTTCCTTCCCCGATTCGACTGTCAATATCCCCGGGGACGGGTTCTACGAGGCGGACGGCAGCCTGCTCGATATGACGCGGGGCGCGGAATCCCGCCGTCTGACCTTCGCCCAGTCTTATCCGGGCGAACTCAAGGTTGAAAAAACCTTCACCTTCCACCCGGACAAATACAGCTTCGAGTTGGAGGTCCGGGTCCATAATTTCGGGGGCGCCCCCCTGAACCAGAACGGCGGCCTGACCTGGTACCAGTACGTCGATCCCGCCGCGCCGACGGACAGTTACGGCCACGACGGCCCCGTCTCCTACATCGCCAAGAGCATCGACCGCCCCGAAGTCAGTAAGATGGAAGCGGACAAGACCCTCGGTCCCGACGTCTCCTGGGGCGGCTTCGAGAGCAAATACTTCATCGCCTCGCTGATTCCCCAGAACCCGTCGCTGACGAGCTTCCGGATGACGAAGGACAGCAGCAATCTGATCGCCGTCGGCCTCAAGGGTCCGAAGAACTTGATCCCGCCCGGCCAGCCCGGTCTCTTCAACTACTCCCTCTATCTGGGACCGAAGGATTACAGTCTTCTCAAGGCCCAGAACCTCGGGCTGGAAAACGCCATCGATTTCGGCGACTGGCTCAAGTGGCTGGCTATCCCGCTCCTTGTCGTACTCAAGTTCCTTTACGGCTACGTCAACAATTACGGGATCGCGATCATCATCCTGACCATCCTGATCAAGCTGATCTTCTGGCCCCTGGGAAACAAGAGCTACAAGTCGATGAAGGAGATGCAGAAGCTCCAGCCGCTGATGACCGCCCTGCGAGAGAAATACAAGGGCGACAAGACGCGGCTCAGCCAGGAGTCGATGGCCCTCTACAAGGCCCACAAGGTCAATCCCATGGGGGGATGCCTGCCGATGGTCGTGCAGATCCCCGTCTTCTTCGGCCTCTACAAGGCGCTGCTCTACGCGATCGAACTGCGTCACTCCCCCCTCTTCTGGTGGATTCAGGACCTCTCCGCGAAGGATCCCTACTACATCACGCCGATCATCATGGGCGCCAC
>Ga0247841_10004423_pt1 | contig 24154 bp, 54 predicted proteins | sample LaCruzMarch2015__2_FD_192410 | JGI IMG/M metagenome (GOLD analysis project Ga0247841, IMG submission 192410) | Freshwater microbial communities from meromictic Lake La Cruz, Castile-La Mancha, Spain - LaCruzMarch2015_18m | ecosystem: Environmental > Aquatic > Freshwater > Lake | place: Spain... | reverse complement strand
GGACTGATTTCTTAATTCAATTGTTGCCATTGTTTTGTATATTGATTCAATACTTTTCTTGCTATGTCTTCCATTGACAATTCGGTTATGGTATATGTAACCTTATACCCCAGTTTCCCCAATATACCATCACCGACAGTTGACCATCCTTGTTTTCCTTTGAATGGAAAAGGTTTAATTGGTTTAATGTCTTTATATATGTGACACCATAAGCCAGGTTGATACTTAACGAAACAAGCATCTTCATCTTCAGGGGTCATCGGTCTACAATCGACCAAATTACCTATCGCTATTGCCTTTCCGCAGACATCTTCCCAGTCGCTAGGATCCTTTGCCCCTAATGTATCTACAATTCTGTGAAATTGATAATCTCCACTAATCTTTTCTATTGTATATAATGAATACGGTTTCTGTGAACAACATATCAAGACGGGACCACGAATATCGGTCTTCCATTTCCTTGTTTCAATTTTACCATACAACATCAAAGATCCATATGGTTGTTTCCAACTTAATGCTCTCATATTATCCGTATATTGCGCCGTGACCACCCCAGCTATCAATGTAATTTCCATCTTTATCGTAAAAATAAAACGAATAAGATAGGTCTTGTGTGGTACAATTTATATTTATTTCTATATATGATGTGTATTCGAATTTAACCCCGTTCACGAAGAATTCAAATATTTTAGGCCCTGATAATTTTTTATATTTTTCTTCGGATAAGGCCCGAAACTCGTCCATACATTTATAATATTCCTTCATATTACAATCACTTCTGTGCTCGAATCCATATTTGTATGGTTTGGATCTTACGTTTTTTCCATTACTATCTGTGGTCATCCATTTTTCCGCTTTAAACCTTGTGGTTTCAGTAAGATTAGGGTGTTTCTTTACAACCTCCCTCATTTCCTTTACGGAAAGAAGGTATTGACTTGTGCTAGTTCCACCATTCCATTGCGGTATTTTATTTTCACTATAACCTGAGGTCCCCCATGTACTGCCACCGCAGGTAGGTGCCCAATGTGAGTATTGAACAATTAATAATGTTGCAATATCTTTCATTTCGTGGTCTTTAACTCCGTATCCGCCACCGATTGCAGGTACTAAAAATGTTTTCACATTCTTAATATCAACATAGTTTCTTTTTTCTTTTTTAAGTGTTTGTAGAAAATCATTTAGCGGAGTTTTAATTCCAACACTTTTATTGAATTCTTCGAAATCGCTCATATTTTAAATATATTAATCATTAGATATAATCCCGAACTTACTATAATCGGGGCGGTTGTTATAAAATGCCAGGCGATAAATCCCATTGTGAATATCGCGCTGTCATTTTCATATGGTTTAAACAACATTTTGAATAAACCATAAATTGGAATGAAATAAACCTTTTGATCCCAAATTTCTTTAAAGTCTTCGTCCATTATCTATTGTACCAAATTATTGTATCAAAATCTGAACGGATTGCACCATATTCAACATCGCTCGGATGAATCGATATATCACTTTCCATTCCGTCCTTAACATAATGTCCATAACCATCGTAATCAATGAATAACCCGTGTTTAACATTTTCAATGAAGTGCTCTAATGACATTACATCCCCATAGTCGGGTAGTTCACTCAGTTCAAATGGCATTATCATCCGTTTTGTTCTATCCAAATGTGCAATCTGTCCCTGCTCGGGGGCGATATAGTCCCAGTATTCATCAAATGGCTTGTTATGGTCCCATTGTTTGTCTTTGTCGGAAATTTTCTGTTCGAGCCTGTCGACTTCAAAATCTATTTGCTCAACTGTTAATTTTTGTTTTTCCATTTTATTCTTGTTTTAGTAAGTGTCCCCACATTTCTCTACTCCCTGTGAATGTCCCCATATATGATGTATGAGCTATCTGAGAATATAAGTTTCGGCAACATCCAAATAACTCGGTAACTTCCTCTTGGGGCCTTTCTGGAAAATACTCTTTAAACAACTCACGAGCAATTTTGTCGTGTTTGTTAAGCTCCTCAATATTTCCAGCACACATTGCATTCTTAGCTGTAATAAGATGTGATAATACATCAAGGAGTAATGGTTTTTGTGCATCTGTCATTAGAATAATTTTCTTTCTGGTGTATCAAAAGCCTCCATTGCGGCTACGGATAGCCCAGCTATTTTACGAACATAACCCATCGCCTCTTTATCGTTAAGTAAATAAATCGATTTCTTTGCCTTTTTTAAGGAATATTCGATGTATAAAAGAAACTCGGCGACTGTTTTATCTTTATCTTCCCTCGTTTCGTGTTCGTGATCGCGGCGGATAGTGTCTTGATACTTTCGCTCAACGTCAATCATTTTGTAAACTTCAGATCTTTCCATATGTTTGTTTGTTTTATTGTTCGTCTTTATCAAATATGTAACCAGTTGTTTCATTACCCCAGAAGCCGTGCCCCGTTCTTTCCTCATATTCACTAATGGATTCACCATTTGATATGGGAATGTCATTTTCGTCTTCTGTTGCTTTAAGTATTCGCTTCAATGTACTGGCATTACGGCTAGTGTTACTCCAGTCAAGACCGCTAGGAATTTTTTTAGCGTCTGATTTAATTGATGGTTTATTTGCTTTTCTTCTGTGAGTTGCCATATTATTTATCTATATTGGAATTTCCAATTATTTAAATTTAGTATTCATTATTTCTGGCGATATTTTATTCATATTTTCAATTATAGTTTCGGCAGTTTGTTTATACTCGTGATTCTTTTCCTTTATTTCAATAACAAACCCACCAACATCCATAAGATGAAAAAAATCTTTCATAATATCATCTGGTAATTGTACAGGATTAATATATCGAATCCTGTTGATAGTAAGTCCCAACATTTCCTTGGCGTACTTATCTTTTTTTATGTCTTTGAATGTCATCTTTTTTTTCTTTTTGATTTCGATATCGTGATTTTATTTTTTATTGTTCCTGTAGATTTTGTTACCCCAAGTATGATATCGGCAGATTTAACTTTCTTTATGGAATCGATAGGGTCATTAGACATTGGCGTGTACATATCGTAATTTGTGTCAATCGATTTTATTTGTCCATATTCGATACCTAGATAATCGCTATCAAATTTATATCGTTTACATGAATGACAATACCCACAATTTTCAAATAATAGTTCTGTGTTATTTTCGTCTATTGGTTTTATAATATTTGGGTCTTCACAAAATACAACCAAATCCTTGTATTTTTTTGGTAAATCTTTTGATAAATTCCATTTACTTTCTTTCATTATAGGAAAGGTTAATGGTGGGTGTTTTTCTTTACTCAAGAAGGTAAAGGATGACCATATTTTTTTAATGTCATCTATAAATGAAACCATATCATCATTCATAACGGCACCAATTTGAATTTCATCATAACCAGTTCTAGAACTATTATATAATAACGACACCAACCATAAGGTGATTTGCACGAATTTTAAATCAGGATGAGACGGAACGTCATATTTCATCCCCATTTCTAATGAAAACATACCTGGAAATTCTTGGTCGAATAAATTTCTTAATTTTTCAATTTGATACGTTTCAACCTGAACTTTATTTTTATTATTTTCTATTGTGGTATATAATCCAGTTACATAAAAAACCCTTTTTCAAATTACTGTACACTAAATAGGTTGAATCTAATCCACCAGAAAATGAAACTAATATGTTTTTTTGTTTATTCATTAACTTCGATTATTTCTATTGGTAAATTAATAGGATATGACCCGAATGATCCTTGGATGTTGTCAACTGGGTTAACATCATTAAAGAATTTTTTTCCACTTTCCAATAATACGATAAGATATTTTTCGTCCACAATTTTGAACCCCCAATATGTTTTACTTCTCGCCTCGGCATCTTTTAAACTTTTGTCATAGTATCCAGCAGGAACTGGTTGTGAACAACACGGGCAAAGGTCAGTCAATTGTTTTTGTTTGTAGTATTCTGTCCATTTTTCTTTGTCGAAGGTTTGCTTTACCACAATTAAAAATTCCTTGTCTGGGTTTTTTAAAAATCTTTCTCTCAAAGTGTTGATATAATTATCTGGCATATTCTCAGCCAGGTGGAACGACCTTAATTCTACAACTATTTGATAGTACCCATATTCCTTTGGAAGATGAACAGCCTCAACCAGGTTTTCGGATTCGTATTTAAAAATTTTTGTTATCATGTTTTTGTTTTAATACTACCTTTTTTACCAATTCGTTAATGGATTTTTCTGGGGTGTATTTAGGAAAATATTTTTTTAAATCTCTGAATGATTCAAGAAGTATAAATTCATATTTTCTTAACTCGCATATTCTTTGATATAATGGCCATTTATCCTTGAATATTATTACAAGTATTCTCCAGAATTTCATAAATCTTCCTCTTCCTTTAATTGTTGTTCTTCTAATCTTATTGCTTCTTCGTATTCTTCCTGGCTACGCTGTTCTTGTATTATTCGTTCTTCTTCGAGCATCATTTGTTCTTCTGCCCAGTCACGATAATAACCATCGCTACCATACGAAATATCACCATAACACATCGAACAAGAAGACCCTTGACCATCAGGGATCCATTCCCCACAACTACTACAATACGGCATATTCTTTTGTTTTTACTGATTCCAACCCCAGTCACCCTGATAAGAATATTCACTTGAAAACATTCGGGTGATTTCATTCAAATCCCCGTTGTTTCTTAACCAATATTCCCTATTGTCTATGGTTAAAAGAAGTCTAGTTACCCTCATACTTTCTGGCTCCGATACCTTGTAAACAAGTTCATATTTTTCAATAACCACACCCGTAGGGTCAAGTGATTCAATCTTCAGTTTCTTCAGTATCATTTTTTTTCCAGTCTTCGATATAACCACCATCGGTGGCACATTTTTCACAAAGGACTCTTATCCATCCTTCTGTTTGCCCAACATTTTCGGTTGTTCCACAATTTTCGCATATATAATATGACATATGCTCTGCCAACCATACCATTCCGTGAATTGTGTCATCCCCACCGTGATAGTAATAACGCAGGCCGCCAAACTTTTCTTTAACTTGGTCAACCACAACTTGTGGAATGTTCATATGTTGGTTATTGTCAATGTAAGATTGAATACACTGTGAAAGGTTTTTTATTAGCCAGAACCAGCCTTCATTACAATCGAAACCCCAACACATTGCGGTAGTTTTCATATCCGCATAACGGTTGACGTACAACTTTGGGTATGTTTCGACTAAATATTTATCCATTTCGGCTTTCATAAATTATCCTCTTCTTCCTCATTAACCAACCCATTAATTACTTCATTGTAATCGGTGAGTTCCGACGCTATACTACGATAGGATATGATTGTGGTCGTCGCATAAGGTTCGGCCTTCTCGATTTCATCGGCCATAAAGCTCAACATATCGCTCATTGCGTTAAAGAAATCTTCTGCATCAGTTTTAAGAAAACCATTTCTGGATAAAATTTCTTCGATTTCGTTTTTTACTTCGTCTGCGTTCATATAAAAGTTTTGTTAAAATATACAAATAATTTTTGAATAAAAAAATTACGAGTTTAAAGATTCTGATTTAATTACGCTTTTTTGTATCAAATCAGAACAAGCCTTTTTTATAAATTTATTAAATTTATCATCCTTAATGGCTGAAGCCATTGACATCCCATTTTTATATCTTTTTAAATATTTTTGTTCGAAACCCCTAATAAGATATGCGACACATTGTATCTGGGCTTTCTTATCACAAGAATTAATGATGTTTTCTATCCAATTATAAACATCCCCATAATGATTACTTTTTGCTGGCATAAATTTGATTTTTAAAATATTATCGTTGTCCTTGCACGATTTTACTGATAAATGATAATAGGCAGAAGTTATGATAATATACCTGATTCGGCTTTAGTAAACGAGTTAACTATATTGTGCGAATTTTACTTTATCGTTCTGTGAATCAATCATCATAATCTTCTTGTAACATTAGGATAAAATAAATCCACATCCATTTTAAATATGAAATATTATACTGATTTTCCATATATACATTGGTTGCGTCAATCCACCACATAGAATTTTCTTTGTCGTCGCCTACCCTTAATAACCAATTCTCAATGAAGAACAAATAAATAAATTCCCCAACGATAGTCCATATAAACCCCATTACAATCCCAACATCGTTGGATTGTGATATTGTTATCATCAGTAAGATTACTGCGAGCCTGTTAATCCATTTTACTATTTTCATTATTCGTATCCTTCCTTAATATCCTCAATGCTTATTATTTTGTAATATTTTTCAATTGGGCCAAATCCATGATCGGTTTTAATTTCATATGGTTTAAAATCACTATAATATAAGTCCTCTATTGTATGTGGGTCATCTGGAAAATAATCCCATTCAAAGAATTTAAAATATTCGTGAGTAAAAATACCATTTTCGGTTGTACCAAAGGATATTGGAAAAACTTTATCCCCTTCAACCAAACCTTCATTCGAAAGTGTATAAATTTTTCCGTTATATGTGTGGGTTGTTTGCATTAGTCTACGAATTTATGGGGATTCGGTCTACTTCTTTTTTGATTCCGGGCACGGATTTTTTCTTCTTCAACTGCATTAACAATTTCATCAAATTCTGGATTTTCAAAATCAATTTCTCTTAATTTTAAATTACTTCCATTCTTGAATACTTTGTCTAATTTTTGTTTGCTCATTTTTGTTTTAAATTTGTATTTTTATTCTTTATCTCCCTTGCCTAATTTATTAACAAAGGACATATAATTGTCATTGAATTGGTTTTCTATTCTTCTGCGTTCACGTTTTGCCTCTCGATCAACTACTGCTCTTATTCTTTGATACGCTACATCTGGAATAATGGCAAATGCAAATCCCTCGTGATTGTAAAGTTCTATTTTACCCGATTTCATTATAACCAATCCATCAGGAATAACAATAAGAGTTTTAGAAATAAAACCTTTATCGTCTATATCATATCTAATTCCTTCTCTATAATCCACAGCAAGGCTTTCGACCCTATTTACAACAGCAAGCTCCTTTTTGGATAAATTTTTGTATGCTTGGTTAAAAATAAATTTATCTTTTTTCTGTCTTGTTTTAACATTCCCACGGCCTATTCGATGATTGATACGGGACAGAAATTTTATTAAAGATACTATTATTGCTATTTTCATTTGTTTTGGTTTATTTCACACAAAAGTATGAATAATTTTTGAAACGGCCAAATTTTTTCCATTATAAATGAATATCGGAAATAAAAGGGTAAAATTTTCCATTAATATGATAAAAGTGAATAAAATTTTCCATTAGTCTTTGAATGAAACATCCACCCATTTAAAAATAATTTGACCAGCGCATATGCGTGGCATATATCTCTGAAGTATAGTGGTATACCTCATCCATTTTCTTTTACCCCCTAATTTTTTAGGAACGATTAAAAATTTCGCAATGGTTCTTGTGCTTCCAGCGATCGCTTCAGACACATTATTTCTCATTTTCTTAAAATATATTTTGGTAATTAATGATTTAACACTACAAATATAAATATAAAAAATGAAAAAACAACTCCTTACTGAAAAATTTTATAATTTTTTTAAGTCGGACCTAACTTCCATTATGGCAAGACCTAACAAATTCTGTCCAGGCCATTCTGATGGGTCTATTTTAGAAGCTTCATATTCGGATAATCCAATACCCCAAATAGCGTCTTCTGGGCTCGCCTCAACGATTAAATTATCCCCAGTATCAAAAAGATATTCTTTCAAATTTGGATTTTGGGAGAATTTCAAATAATTCCCAGTATAAACTATGTGCCGTTTATATGTGTCCCATAATTTTTGGTCAAAATTCGTAATTTCCCTACCTAATCGTTTTTGTTGTCTGGGATGTGGGGCGTCCAAAATTTTCTGGGCGGTTTCGTCATCACCCATAAGAATTGCTTTATGGTACATCATAAATTGCTCAGCACAATTGAAATTAATACCCCTATATACAATTTGGCTTGCATACCATTGGGAACACTCACCTCCCCAGAAAAATACTACATTCTCGTTCATATTGTTATTTTTTAAAATTGTTTTTATATCGAAAAGACTTAATCTTTGTTTCAATATCAAAGATTAAATCTTCCCTGCGCCTAACCTGTTCTGTCAGGTTCATTAATTCGTCCTGAGCCAAGCCAGTGAGACGCAATATAGTGTAGTTGTCAAATAAAATTGGTTTCTTATCTACTCCCAATTGAACCTTACTTATGGTGACTCCTTTATCTCCAAACTCTCTGGCGTGCTCTTCATCGGCAACAAGAACCCACACATCGTTTTCTGCCGCTATTTTCTTCAGTAATGATGTTGTTCCACTATGACGCATTGAATGTAAAAAAGATTCAACACGAGAAAAAATTGCTAGTATGTTCATTTTGTTGGTATTGAATTTATATAATTTGTTTTTCCTGTCCAATATGGTACGTCTCCCTGTGTTGGTGGGTATTTCCATACAGCAAACCACACATCATAATAGTCGCACGCCATTGTTCCGTGTAGTGTATATTTCCCGTGTGGTTCAAGTATTGTTCGTACCATTGGCGGCCACACATCATCGACCCACGCAGAGGGGTTGAAGAAATAGTAATTATTGTTCGTGTTTTTAGGTGGATTCACGTATAACACAAGGGTTTCGTTGGTTGGGTTTTCAAAGACATAATATTGGTCGTATGGTATCTTACTACAAGACATCATCGTTAACCCAGCCAGCATTATAAACAACCATTTCATTCTATACCGAATTTTCCTGGTTGAATTCTTCCTGATATAATATCCTGTCGTATAACTGCAGATATTGACATAACTTCGGATTGAATTGATAAAATAGATTTTCCAGGATACACTGTTACCTCCATTATTTCTTTGTCATTGACAAATAATTTGTTGTTAAGTCCCCTTTCAACTTGATATTTGGGCGATGGGTAGATAACGTGTAATTGATTCATTATATCCCAGAAATCCTGTGATTCCTTATGTATCTCGGCATATCTTTCATCACCAAAATATACATATTTTCCGTCCTTATCAATTACAAACCATCCGTATATCATATCGTGCCCATAATCACCATATTGTAACTGATGGCCTGGGCCAGTTCCAGATGAAAATCCAGATTCATATACCTTAACATCATTACCCCAATGGTCGGTGTACCGTTCTTTTATCTTCGGTTCTTTCGCCGGCTTTGCGTTTTTAATCTGGCTAGCAAGGGTTCTTGGCTGGACGTTTTTAATAATAGGAAATGTAAAAGAATCGAATGATGTCCGTTCTTCCCATTCCTTTAACATCCGTTGATAGGATTTACCTTCTGTCAATGGAACACTCTCCACAACCTTTATTGGTTTGTTCAGGGCGAACGCTACACCCATATCGAAATGGGATCCCTGCGATTCTGGATTATAGAAAATATGTACCTCGTCAGCCCATATAATGGATTCCATATTCTCGGTACAAATATCGATACCTCTTGCATCCTGATTTGTGTCCCTGTGTGGAAGATGAACTTCATTACCATCAATCTCCAACACCTTTACATAGTCTTCAAGCTTCTGTTTATACTCGGGGTTCGCTCCCCTAACAGTACAAATTACGAAAATTTTCTTCATTTTGTTACCTCCTGTTTCTTAGACCAATACCACACATCATCAATAAGAACTGGGAAGGCACCTGGCTCTGGCGGTTTAGCTCCAGGCCAGCTCATATCTTTTGGGTCATCTGCAGGACTTGTAACCCAATGTCCCCATTTATTTTGATATGCAGTATTCCATTTTATTCCATTGTGGGAAGTACATTCAACCCAAAAATTTTCCAGTGGGTTGTCTGAAAGTTTTACTTTATTTTTCATATACCAAAAAATTTCCTAGTTTATCAATGTATCGTATAATATCACCAAACTCTATTTTCCAGCTCCCATCGTGTTCTATTAGAACAATTCCTATGATTGTAATCATTTTGGTGAACTTAGCAAATTCTACTTTTACAATGTCCCCAGGTTTAGGTGTCTTCTCTATCCACATATACTGCTTTTATAAAAAGTGTTGACCGACCACATTTTCTACATTTGCTGATATTTGGGCGATTGGTGTCCTTATAGTCGTGGCCAAACCAGCATCGTATGTTAGTATCAATAAGGGATAATGTCTTATATTTCAGGACTACCCAAATACAATACAATAATGTGTTTTCCTTTTTCATATTTGATTAATATAAATCTTCACTAAAAAGGTCTTTGGTTGAATATGTTTTATCATCCTCAATTTGCCCAGCTGCCAAGGCTATCTGGCGGGCTTCGGCTCTATCAACGAACCTGTTTAAATTGGTGTAGAACCCTTGTTTTGTTTTTCCTACGCCATCGGGTGCAATCTCCACGGTTCTTTTACCTGATAAGACCCTTACGATGTCGATACAATGAGGATGTCTATATCCAAGTACCACTAACCCCTTATCGATATTCTTCGGTAAGAAGGTCTGTGTTGGTAGTTCTTTGTACCATATAGCGGCACAGATTATTTGTTCCATTAATATAAATCTTTATAATCTTCGACCCACGCACGTTTTCCACATTCACAACACTCAATAGTCCGGATTTGTTTATCCATATACCATTTTTCGTGTTTGCAGTTTTCTTGTTTATTTAGTTTTCTTCTTTCTTCACGACCTCCTTTGGTGAAATATAACCACCAAATAAAATCTATAAATGTTAGAAATTTCATATTCTTTATGATTTGAATTACAAAGATAAGTAAAATTATAATATGAAACGCATTTTACCAAAAATTTTTTAATCTTTTATGATTAAAATTTCGTGTGACTCTTTTGAATTTATAATTCCTGTTCGTTCCCTGTTGGCACCGATTCTTGTTTCACCATTACCCATTGAGTAGCTCCATTTAGGATATACTAATTTGAAATCCTTATAGTATTCCCTAATGGTTTCGCAATTGTTATATGATAGGATGAATCTACCCTTATGTTTGTATAAAAGATCACGCAATTTCTCGTGGTCAAATCCTTCGTGATGAACTGGTATGTTCTTCATTGGATAGATTGGTGCGTGCATTTTATTGTCGTTTCCACCCATATAGTAAGGAGGATCCAAGTATAGAAATTCATTGTAGTTATCCCATAAGATATTCTTATAGTCAAGCTCACCTACCGCTAACAAATGGGTCTTAAACTTCTCTATGTTCTTTATCATATTACCCCACGCAATATCGTTTAGATATATAGATGACGGCCATCCAAGATAACCTGGGCCATATGACGTATTATGATTGAAATAATAATATGCCGCAACTTCAAGGTCTGTTAATTTGATTGGGTCTTCTCTTCTATAGAAATCGGTTTTCCAGTTCTTTAACATTACTTGGGTATAATCCCATTGTATCAATTTTTCTTTTATAACCTTATAATTTTCCTCCGTTGGGTTTATTGTTTTTAAAAAATCAACTAGATTTTTATTATTCCAAAGAAGTTGATTCCAGAAAATCATAAGTGGTTTAAAAATATCGAACCCTATTACGAATATCCCCATATTAGTCAATGCGACTTCAATAGACCCACCACCCATAAATGGGGCCACAACAGTTTTTAAATTTTTAGGAAAATAAGGAAGTATGTGCTTTATCGCTCTTGTTTTTCCACCAGCATATCTGATGGGTGTTTTGTTAATTATATTTGTACAATTCATAAGTTAATTTATAAAAAAATCCCTATATAAAATATAGGGAAATTTTTAATAATAAACAAACTGAATAATGAAGTTTATTTATTTTCATTCGATCTCATAACTTGTGCTTGGACTATGGTGACTTTTGTTTTCTCAGCAATTGCCTCGATAGCGTCATCGAAATTTCTTTCCATATGCTCGTTGAACGCCTTCTCGTTTGGGAAATCCATATTATTAATAAGATTTACCTCGAATCCCTTTTCTTTAAGTGTTTTATTAATCAGGTACGCTAAACGTGACTTACCTGTGGCAATTTCTCCAGAAATTGCAATTGTGATGTTCTTTGTTGTCATTTTATTTTAGTTTTAGTAAATTTTTGCTCCCATTTCTTCAATGTCACCTATTGTTAAAACATCACCTGTCTTTTTAACTTCAATAAGCTTCATTCCATTTTGTAGCCCTATTTCTAATGCCTCTTCATATGTAGCACATTTAGGTGATTTAATAACGTGTCCTGTGCGTGAAATTTCAATCACGTCACACACAAAACTACATTTCGGCGTGGCTAAACTGTCATAAAATGGTTTAATCATCATTTGAATTTCAAATTCTTCTCGAAGCCATTTCTGTAAAATCGACTGCGTTGGGGCGTTTATGAATTCTGAATGTCCACATAACCAATGTGCCATATATCGATGTAAATACCCATCTTCTGTGTATAACTCATTTTTTCGGTTTTCAAGGATTAAACCTTTTTCCTTAGCTATCTTGGCTGTTTCGAAGGATATTATTTGATCTTCCATATTATTACCTTTCCTATTTTAATCATTGGTGTTATTGTTGATCTTTGTCCACCTGGGCCATCGACCAGAAATGTCCTAATTCCTTTTATTTTAATAATGGTATAAACTCGTTTTCCTTCATCGAAAAAATGTTTATACCATATATGTTCGTTAATCCAATGTAACATTTGTGCAAACATATTATTCCTCCAAAGACCTAGTGTCAGGTCTCAACGAATCCAGGATTTTGTGATTCGATTCGATTAATTTTCTTTTTTTAACCGAGTTCTTGTGGTTCTTCGGTTTGTCCTTCTGGGACGGAGTTCTTGACTTTCCCATTTTCTTCTTTGTTTTTAGTTTGTGATTTCTTTTGTTATAGACTCTTTGGTTAATTCCCTTACTTTCTTTTGCTCTAATGTTTCAATGAGTACGTTTAATGTTAGATCACAATATTCGTCAACCCAATCACCTATATAGTAAAGTTTATCACTACCACGAATAACACCAAAAAGTATCGGGTCTTTTGCTTTTTCAATTTCTTTTTGGGTCATTTGGGTTGAATCATTGTTCTTGTCGAAATGCAAAACAACATAATTATCGAAAGCGTAAAAATCGTCATATTCTTTTTTAGTTGCAATTACATTAGTAGGAATAACTCTTGAATAATTTTTCATCCAAGTAAGTTTTAAATATCTGGCACTGCTTTTGGTTTTTTCGTAGAAATTTACGATATCTGATTCTGTAACATATTTTACGCCACCGATTAATTTAGTGTTAGTAACAAGACTAAGTTCTTTTAATAACGCATCTTTCTTGCTTGTCAGGATTTCAACCAATGCTTGCTGGCCATTTTCATTAGCGGTCGATATTGTTTCGATATAAAACTCTATAGATTTTTCATCAAGATTTAATTCTTTAACTGAGTTATGTACATCATTAAAGAAATCCTCGATTGGTTGAAATTTTATAAAGTTCTTTTTAATTTTCGTTTTTAAAAAATATCCTGCAAACTTCAATTTACACCAATTAATAATGGTTCTGTTTTGCTGATAAACATATTTCAAATATTCTGTTATTCGAAGATTTTCACTATAAGTGATTCCATCATAGGAAAGGCCACTACTACCTAAACTTATTTGATTAATTGGGATCCAATTGTCGGATGTGTCACCTTTTTCTCCTTCATTATTTTGTACTTTCTTCTTTAAATTTGAATCAACTACGAAGTTTTCAAAAATCTGTAATTTTTTTTCTCTTGTTATCATAACTTTAGTTTTTACAAATATATCACTTATTTTTGACTATTCCAATTAATTTTTGCAAACAATTATATTCGGCGCTTTCGTAGGTATATTCCAAGAAAAATTCTTTCCTGTCGGTAAGGTCTTCCCAATTATTATCAACATATCGAAATATATTATAACAAAACTTCGGCTCCATCGTCCTATCAACCAGAATCTCAGCATAAAATCCGTGTGTTTCCCTGAACCAAGTAAATACCTGTTGTATTAATGGGGCCGTGATAACATCTGGATAAGTAGAATTTCTCCTTTGGATTCCACCCAATAGTTTTAACATACCCTTGTCATAAATGGCAAAGCAAGATTCATCAAACCCAAGAGCTTTTAATTCGCGGGATTCTTCAACCCCCATAAATAAATTATTCATATGAAACTAGCTTTATACATCGTTTCGCCAGGTGTAGATTAACCAGCGCGTCATATAAATTCTTGTCTTTGTGCTCTTCGTACAAACTATTAACAGATTGTATTAAGATATCACATTTCTCGATAAGTTCGAGCGCATCGGGAGTGATCTTTGAAACTATTTTTTGTGCCATATTTTTATTATTTTTCAAGTTGGTCTATTTCTTTTTGTATTTCCTCTATTTTTTTACGGAGATTTCCAGCCTTTATTGATTGATTTTTTTTCCGCTCATTTTCATACTCCACTATTTCATCTTCACTTGCTGGATGAATATCGAGCCCGATAAATGTGTAATCGGGATGATCACAGTTATAGTCAATGGAAAGATAATTACTACCACCTTTTTCTGCCTCAGATATAAACTGTTTTAAGGAATCAATTTTAATTGGATATGAATCGTGGCATATTCCACTCTTACCGTAAATGGTCTTAATTCCATCTTCCTCGTACGCCTTTTCCACATTAACGTGCCCGAGAATATCATCATACATTTCAAAATCAACTTCAAGTGATGATACGTTGGTCTTTGTTACAATAACAATTGTGTTCTGGGGGATTAATTTATTTTTTTTCATAATAAGTTTCACATTTAGGGTTAATACGTCCTATTATCTTACCATTTTAGATAACGCCGCATCTAATTTTTCATATTTTCTTTTTAATAACCCATCGATTTCTACTAATGTTTTTTCTGGCGAAAGATTTTGTAAAATTTTGGAATCTTGTGAGTATTGTTCGTTTCTGAATTTCACAATATCGACTTTCCATTCTTCACCAGGATTAACAATATTCCATGGCGCTGGCCAGCACATTGGGCCTTTATGACCAATCGGGCCTTCATTATTTGATTTTTTCATTATTTTTTATAATTTACAATGGTGACATCGCAATCTTTTAACTCTTCTTTAATGATTTTTTCTATCCTATCCCAATCTCCTCCAGCAAGCCCTGCCCCAATCTTAGGGATTCCAACATGTTTACCATTAAATGTAAAATTAATTTTCCTCATACATAGGGTAAGCGCATCATAATCTAATGGTATTGTTTGGCCAGGTAAAGGTGAGCCAGGTGAATACTGCGTATACGAGTTTACAACAGTTACCAGGATGATATCGTCTGGCTTTGGTAGACTATATCCACCTATACGGTGGCCTAGCCTTAAACTCACTGGAACGACCTGATAATCGATTTGCCCGAGTTTGTTTATATTCCCATAATTTCCCGTATCGTAGGTATACTCATCATCATCGTCATCTATTCGCCTGACGGCTATTCTTCGCTCTAATGGAAAATTATCACACCCAAACGCCTTCGCCATTGGTACTGCAATCCCAGCGCCCATCGTGCAAAAAGTATTGCAACCATGTGATATAACATCGAAGGTGCCGACCAGCGCCAGTTTTATTAAATCTCCTTCTACAATATTGTATTTCATGTTAACAGATAAATAAATAAGATTAATAATATTCCCATAAACACACCAAGTGCAGATAATGCAACTGGGAATGGATTTGGGTCTTTTTGGTCATAATTTGAATACTTTAAACACTTGTGACATTTTACTATGTTTTCACCTAGATGATGGCAAGTTTCACATAGGTTTTCTGGGTCGGTTAACATATACATATCCCATTAAATAAGGATATGTATAAGTATTATTTAAATATTAAAACGATAAATCCGATGATAGATAAAATAAAAAGAAAAAACTTCATAAGAAGATTAGAACACCCTTCTCTCCTCCAAATCATTGATAGGATAAAAAAGATAATTGTCGATAATATAATATAAAAATTTTCCATATTACGGGCAGTATAAAATAGTGGTCGCATCACGGTGAGCGTCGAACTTAGGATACTCTTTCTTAAATAATAACATATTAAAAGGTCTGGTTATTATGTGCATACCATTTTTGGTTGGAAGAAATTCCATCATAGGTTCGTTCTTGGTTTGTGATTGTAACATTTGAATAAACGAGCAAAGTTTTGCAATTTCACTTTCCCCATAATCAAACCTCGCTATTCCATCAGAATTGAATTTATATGGCGTTTTCCCTGTTATGTTTTCGTTATCAACATCAACCACCCATTTCCTTACAGGGTCAGAAGGACATTCACCAGCAACTGAATCGAATACATTGCATAATGGTTTATTGTTGTTACTTGTTACATATACCAACGCACGATTGATAACCCGTAATCCAAGATGTTTGTAATTTCGTTTATTCAGACGTATATAAGCCCGAGCATTCTCGAAATCACATTGTCTCTGGATGATGGGTATAAGTTTATCGTACTCTTCAAAGGAATTGATGTAGTAGTTTTTTAATATAACACTACCCAACTCCATATCTGGATTATCCTTACGTCTTTTTATAATTTGTATAAAGTAAAAATCGTCTTTTTCGAAAGAAAGGAACGATTTTACTTTTAATGTGTTATCTATGCTCATTTTTTAAAATTCTTTTAATTTGTAATGTTCTCGGAATCGAATCATATCATCTTCCGTCAAATCGTCACCATCCCAATCCAAAATTTCCAGGTTTTTGTCTATTTCCCATTGTCTTTCCTCTGACAATTTAAAATAGTTTGACGGTCTTTGAAAAGACTTCTCGAACATTTCTCTTTCGGACATATTATTTTTCCTTTTTGTTTAAAGATTTCAGTTTAAGACCTGGGGTTGATAACCATTGAATGATTTGCTCCGCCGTGTACCAGCCATAATTGTCATCATCATCCGAATAGTTAATCCAGAATGTGATGTCATATTTTGTGCCCAATTCCTTTTTCCTTTTTTCACGATTTTCAGGATCCTCGTAATCAATCCATCTGGGGCTACAAGCCATAAAGTATTTTTCACCTTTATATCCAGCACCTTTTGATTTTTCTTTCAGAGCGGTTACGCCGATTTCCTTTTCGTATTCGTACAGGTCAACAGATTTCTTATCCGCTGTGTACATTGCGTCCGTGATTTCTTTCGGTAAAATATCACAAATCAGGACAGAAAGTGATGCGTTCTCGAACACCGGTATCTTTGAGCTGAGGAAACAGATAAGAATATTCTTATCCTGAAAGTGATGGTACAGGGTGTGAAGGTACTTAAAAAACTCCTTGTTTTGAGTGGCGATACAGAAATCACCCTCGTCCCAAGCGGTTTCAATGTCCTTACTGAAATGCCTGATGTCACTTGCCAGCAATTCCTTTGTGGTGAAGTTGTCTTTCTTGTCCATCCACGGCTTACGGGATGTAAGAACACACATCGTATCATCCTCAGCGAAGAAAACCTCACCTTTGGTAATTTTACGACCTTCAGCGCCCATCTTTTTGTTGTCGATACCAAAGTGGTTCCTCAATTTTTCAATTCCCCACTCGTGCTCAGCACAGAAATCATAACCCAAAGACACTCCGTAGAAAATGTCACCCTCACCGATGACTTGGACATTGTTAAATGCTTTTCTCATTTTGTTTCGTTTTAATAGATTTTTACAATATTACGATATGTTGAAAGGAATGGTATTCGCCATCCTAGAACTTTAACCTTATAGGTTGTGTTTGGTAATAGTTTTCCCTGGAAATCAGATGAATTGAATTTTCCATAAACCCAAGAATCGGTATTTTGAAATGTTTCATCTGTAGTGTAAATAAGGTACTTGGATGTCACCGTAAGGTCTTTACCCGACCCTGACGACTCAACGATTCGGTCTGTTTTGGTCACTTTGATGGTGATATCTGTGGATGATGTAAAATAAGCAATATTATATACCACCATAAAAATTAATGCGATAACGATGATGGGATAAATAATATTACGACCGGGGTTCATCATTGTAAATCCTCTTCTCATTGTTGTAGGTTTTAACGGTTAAACTGTTTTGATAATCTTTCAATTACTTCTGGTAAATTTTTTCCATCATACCTTACCACATTTGGATGTTTGAACTCCTTATTGTGAGGATGAGCTGGCATAATCACAAGTCCTCTTGGTCTGTGTTTTAACCACGATTCAACATAAGGCGGAAAATCATCCACCAGAACCGCCCCATATACCAACCCTTTGTTATTGGTGATTGTAACACCCTTGATGTATTTGGATAGGTTCTTGTCGCACCATTCCACTTTTTCCGACCAGGCCGAAAATTTAGTGGACGGCCCCTTCGTTAAAACAACGATTTCAAATCCGATTTTTTTACATTCTTTCAGGACATCGAAACCGAGTTTAAACTTCGGTAATTTTAACCACCAACCGACCTGTGATGTTATCATATGTCGTCTGGCGTCGATATACCCGTCATCGTGATATATGTCCACATTATTGACCGAAGGCTCATTGGGTGATGCGATTTTGGTAAGGTCTTTCCTTATCTGACCATCGTAATCAGCCAATGTGCCGTCTAAATCAAATAACGCTATAATTGGTTCTTTCATTATCCGATCCAGTGTAAATAATATTGGTTGATGTTGTCCTGTGCGAGTACATAGTCGCAGGTGTCAATCATAATTTCGATTGCCTGTAGATACCAAGTGTTATCACTTTCGGTTACGAAATATGTACAATCACGCTGGCCCAGGAATTTTTCTTTTCCGGAAATAAATGCCTTTACCTTAGCGGGTTCACCGAGGTAAAATATTCCGTCCCTGTTCTCATATGATAGAAAATCAGGATCCTTTTCTTTTACTTCGTTGTGTTTTGCAAGTTCCGCCAGAAATATATCCAACGCCTCTTTTTCAGATTTCGGGCCACGGTCGGGGTCAAAGAAATTACCCGATACTTTTGCTACGCGATATGCCCCCATTGTTTTAAACCTATTGTAAACTTCCTGAAGATTTTTCTTGGCCTCTGCCCAGTCGGGTTGAACTTCGTATTCATCGCTCGCAACTTCGAACATTTCATTTAATCGTGGTAATCCGAGATTTTCGAGAATGTGATTGATTCCGCCACCATTATAGGAACTACGGAAATAACCGATTTTGAAGTAATGGTCGGGGTACTTTTCGGAATTGATTTCAATCTTTTCCTTCCCAGTTTCATCTGCCCCGTACTTATCAAGTCCGAGGGACTCATTAAATGCGTGGTCTTTGGCGTAGAGTTCATCCCTTTCTGGTTCGGTCATTTTGTCCCATTCTTTACCTTCCCACTTCTTTTCTGAAAAATCGTTTGCTTCTTTTTCTTTCCTTTGAGTTTCCTCAAAGTTGTCATAACGATACAAATAAATGTCGAGTCCCATTTTTGATATGTTTTAAGGTTTATGATTACAAAGATATGGCAAGTTTATTAAATGGCCAAATATTTTTCGAAATATTTTTATTCCAAATTGATATTTACATAAAAAGAAAACTATGTTATATTCAAAAATTTCCCCACCAGCTGTTATTTCACAACAATTAACCCCATTTAGCACCACATCCAAAGAACTAGAATATATGGGAGTATTCGCTAGACCTTATGGATTAGGGGCAACAAGTGTAACATTTGAAATTGTATTTGGTATTATGAATAAAGATGAAAATAACACACCAGTTTCATTTGAGGGTGAGTATACTACATCGATTACTCTAACTACTGAAGATTTATCAACTTGGGGATCCGATGATTCCGTTTTCTTACATAAAATTGCAAGTAAAATAGGAACAACGATAACCGAATTTATTTTACTGGTTGATTAAATATCCTCTCTAAATCTCAGGGCCACAGGGAATCTTGGTTTACCATATTTGGTATATCCCTGATATTGAACCGTAACAATTTTACCAATAACCAATGATGGGTCGTCTGCGTACTTTTTAAGTTCGTTCATATCCCCCTTCATCTTGGCGTCGAATGTTTCTTTGTTTGGTAGTAAACAAGTGAAGACGGCTTTACCCGCCATTGAACCTTTAGTTCCTACCTTAACCCCGATGATGGTGAATTCATCGTCATCAAACTCCTTCACTTTTTGTAGGTTGTAGGATCGTTTGTTAACATACTTACCAGACATATTGCGTATCATACATCCTTCATATCCTAATTCAATAAAATGGTCGAACGCATCCATAAGTTCATCCTCGCTGTTTACCACGATGGTTTCAACAATGTGAAGAGGAGTACCATCAAATGCTGGTTTAAATTTCTGTAGGATTTCGTTCCTTTCCTTATTGGTCAATGTGGGATGTGGAAAATCATAGATGTGATATTGAATGTTTTCGTGACCTTCCATTGGTTCGTCCTGCCTGATGAGGGAAGAAAGGTCTTCGAAATTCTTATGATAGGCGTGGTTATATAATTCACCATCAAACTTGGTTATACATACATCACCATAGATATGAATATTTGCACCAATGGCCTTGGCGATGTGTGGGGCGCTTTTGATGGGTTTACGACCTCTACTCCACAAGGTCACACTTCCATCATCTTGTGATGTACAACGATGACCATCAAGTTTGGGTTGTACCAGTGCGGGATATACTATTTTATGACCTTGTTCCGAAAACTTGTGGGCTGTCATTGGAACAATACCACCTTCGATAATGTCATCAACAATACCCGCCTGTGCGTCTTCGATATTCTGAACATACCCTTTCTTTAATTGTTTCTTCCATCGGGATTCGGCCTGTAAATGAGCCTGTTCCCACGGTGTTGTTTCATTGGCTTTCCCTTCATTCTTACCTTCAAGAACTTCCTCACGGCTCTCTTGTATCTTTCCGTTGACCTGTCCGTATTCGTTTATAATCGTGGGTGTTCCGAAACAATCACTAACTCTTACATACCATTTTTGAATTGCACCTGTGCTTGTCTTTTTGTAAAGCGTCGGGTAATGTTTTTCTGTTTGCTCCATTTTATATGTTATTTGCGTTCGTACTGTAAAAATTCTCTGTAGGTCTTGTTAAACATAGACATTGAAGGTGGCTTCGGTTTCTTCAGATTCTTATACCCTGCCGCTTTCTTCCGATTGTATATATCCAACTTTTCAAGATATTTGTCATATAGGTGACGCATTAATGCCAGCAATTGGACATTATGTAGGGATACCGAGTAATGGGTTCGTTTACCTTTATATCTGTATGTGATTTGGTCTGGTGGTTCAATGGTAATAATGATAGTACGCCCACGATCTGATTGAATCAGTTCCCGGGTAATAGGTTTCAATAACTTGGTAGCCATGTTATCCTTCTAAAATTATTTTTCTTTCGTATTTACCGGTTGAACGATTTATATGGTATTCAGCCAATCCTTTTGGCCGTTTAAAGTAATGCCTTTCTTCCACGACGCTAACCAATTCCCAACCCTCTTCTGACATTTTATCCAATTCCTTAGCCAAATCGGTGGGATTGATAAAGGCAATTACCTTGTGTTCGTAAATTATATTTTCCATTGGTATATTTTTAGCATCCACAATTACCACTCCTGTCGCAGTTACAGGAAAAGAGTGGTTTAATTTGATTTTCGAAATCCTTGTCCAGTTGAATAACATTCTTGAACTTGTACAGGTACTTCGATTTCCTCACAAATTGAAGATATTCGACTTGCTCGGCCCCGGAAAACCCGCCAAGGTCAACGCCATTTTCGGTAATTATGGAAACGCCGTCAGTTTCATATTCTCCTCCGAGGTTATAATTCTGATAAACATACCCGAGCACATTTTCTGGCTCCCCCAGAAATGATGATTTGATTCTTACAATATCACCAACAGTAAACCATTTTGTTATCATCTTACTTCAATATCAGGGTTAATTACAAAAAATTCGTCTTCAGTTAATTGTTTACATTCGTCTGTTTCACGAAACTTATCCGTAGCAATTTCCGGATTTGACGCTTCAGTAACAAAAATAGGAAATCTAGTCAATTCATCTGTTTTGAAGTCCCTTTTGTAAAATCTGAACTCCTTTAGTGTACCATCGTCCTCTTTAAATTCGTAGCACTGGCAATATTTGCACCCACAAGGATACATATCCTCGTAGGTGTCAAAATGCCTGTAATATGGATGACCACATTCACAAATGCGGTCATCACCATACTTTGGATTATAGTGTAGTTCGGTTACAACTTTTGTTGTGACCAAATATGGTTGCTCATCATTAGATGTCATCTTCCATTGTTTTATTTGAAAATGGTTTGTAATAATCTGGGTATAACTTATCCCATATCATTTCATCAAGACGGTCAGAATATGAGTTCAATCTTCTAAATAAAAAATGTTCGTTTGGACGACCCTTTACCTTTGCGGCAAACTCCTTCTTGTTAATCAAAATCCAGAATTCTTCTTCAACTTCAGCCTTCTTCGCGTTGAACTTTGATATCAATCCATTGTATGTACCGATTGCCCATTTGTAAAATTCGTCAGGAACATCAACCAATATTTCTTCGATTGACTTCTGGTCTTTAGCCATCTGCCATATATCCCTTGTTGATATATTGGTTAATATGTAGTGTAGACGGATGTATTCATCGCCCTTTATTTTCATACGGAAACCATTGTCGAACATCACAACACGACCTTCTTCATCATCGGTAATGGTTTTCTTGATGTCTTCATAGGTAGATACACCATTGATAAACTTTACATAGTGACGCTTAACAACGGGCATATCTAATACTTCACCGACCCTCATTAATGCGTCATATGGTATTTCAGAACCATCGTTCTTATTAATCATTGCTAACAAAACAACATCTTCCATGTCACCATAGTTAACAACGATTCTGTTAGATGGGTATATGATTTCACACATCAAGGTATAGTCGTTGATGTTCTTATGTCCCATTGCTTCGTATATGTCATTATCACCAAGCAAAGTCATTCTGTACTTATCCAGAATTTCACGACCTTTAACGGACTGTTCTGAAGTAAATGAACCGCGAGAAGCAAAGACTACTTCACCTTCATAATAAAATAAGATACCAAGCGAACCATCCATCTTTTCGAAAATCTGGAATGGTAGGTTAGGAATAGTAGTTGGGTCTAGTTCTCCATAGTTGAAGAACTTCTTGAAAGGACGGGCAATAATGTTACCTTCAGTATCAGTAACAAGACCACGGCACATACCTAATAACTCATTTGTATGCCACAGTCGTTCTATTTGAACTTTAGGGCTGTAGTTCCATATAGTTAATGGTAAATTTGGATGTACTTGTTTTTCAAGTAATCCTTCATTATATAATATATTTAATTCGTCAGTTAACATCGGAGTCGTATCTTTTTAACATTTCTTTTGACCATTTAATAATATCTTCAACTTTTTGACCAGATGGATGGCTAGTTGTCCATAATTCTAAATTGGTTGGGGTGTTATCGTCTTTTATTCCATTTTTGTGATGTACAGTTTCATCGTCATATAAATCCCTACCTAATATTTCAGACATCACTTGTCTATGCTGTGATATTACCTTACCCTTTGTTTTATCATAAACTTTGATATATCCTTTAGTTGTTTTATGACCTTCTCCTTTTGGTTTATTTTTTCTAATTAATGGGTCATTATATTTCTTCCACATAACATAATGTCGTTGACAATACCCATTAAGTGATATTGAGTTTTTTTCACATCCATCGACAATACATTTTTCTTTTTTCTTTCTTACTCTTTTTAATGGTACATTTACATCTTGCCCATTTAATAACCTATTATAATGACCGTTACATAGTTTGTGTTTAAATGTAACTACTGATTTATCGCAACCATCGATTCTACATTTAATTTCATCATTTCGTACTTTTGTCATAAGTATTTTATTCTATAAATATTGTAATTATACGCAAAAGACAAATGTGGGTAACTATAAGTTAATGGGTCATTGTTGTTTTGTAATGTCGGTGTACTTTTTCAATTTGTTAACCGCCTTGAGCGCCAGATATCCAATTCCCCACATTGCCAAGGTGAATAACACAAATGTCCAAATTGGAAATGTGATTAACCACCAAGACCAAGCGAGGTATCCTGTTAATTTCAGCACTACAAAGG
>Ga0247841_10004422_pt1 | contig 24156 bp, 17 predicted proteins | sample LaCruzMarch2015__2_FD_192410 | JGI IMG/M metagenome (GOLD analysis project Ga0247841, IMG submission 192410) | Freshwater microbial communities from meromictic Lake La Cruz, Castile-La Mancha, Spain - LaCruzMarch2015_18m | ecosystem: Environmental > Aquatic > Freshwater > Lake | place: Spain... | reverse complement strand
TGATTAGTAATGTTGACGATTTTATCAATGAAGAATCACTCCAAAAAGCAAGAGATTTTCTTATGTGCTATTTGGCTCCTTGGAGACATTTTCCTGTTGGCGAAGATTATTATTTTGCGGCTTCAGCAACGGAAACAAAGTCAATATTGAATAAAAATGGAGAAAAATTTCGCGATGGCACTAATCCTGATTTTGCAAAAATAAAACCAGAAGCAAGAAGTGACACTAATGGAGTTCCTTTCTGTGGAACAGAAAGAGTAAATTATATAATAGGTAATCTTGACAAGCCATTTACGACAACTAACTATCCTACAAGCACCTATCACTTTAAAGAAGAACTTTATACGGAATTTGCAAGTAAAAAAAATATTTGTGAAGTTGCTCAAGAGGTTGGATCAGAACCTAATTTAGCAAGATTATGCAGAGAAGAGATTAGAAAAGAAATGGATCCAATTTGTAACACGGAAGATATCTGTGAGGCAGCGAGGAAATCAGCAGATAATAACTATAAATACAGTTATGTCGATCCAAATACGGGGGTCATATCGAGTCCAACAACAAAAGGGAGACCTGATATATTTGAACATAAAATTGATGACGATGAAACTTCACCGACATATGGAAAAAATACAACATTTGATGATTATGTGAGACTTTTGTGTCCAAGTGATCAGATGAAAGAGAGGTTAAAAAGAGACATTTTGTTGGAAATGGCTCGAAAATATCAATTTATTTATAATGCCCCTCCAGAGCATTGGTATTATAGTCCTTATGATACTACTAATGGCGGGGATAAAACTCGATGTGCCTTAATTTTAGGAAATTTGGGTTATGATGTCGAGGGAATTATAGGAGATGTTTCAAGCGACAAATTATCTTCTCAAACGCTGCTTACTTATCAAAAATATCAAGAAAGAGTTTGGAAATCAGACTTAAAAATCGCCTTAGCCTATAGACCGGACAACAACGATACAGACTATGCCACATATAGTGGCAATCCTTACAAAAACAGTTTTGATGGCATCACTTCATTCTTGTCATCCGCAATGGATAAAATTAAAAATGATTATAAATCATCTAGAACTGCAGAATATTTAGCAGGAGAAGGGTTGAGATCAGATAAATATTTAATTGGATTTCCGGACGATCCAGCAAGAAGTGGCAAAGGAAAATATTATTTTATAAACACAGAAAACATTATTTCTCCGGCGCTCTTCTTAAAAGACAAAGTCATGGCTGCCACTCAGGCGCAATTTGACTTAGCGCAAATGGCGTTTAAACAACAACCTGAAGGATCTGGTGAAACAACGACATGGACTTGTCCAATGCCTTATGTAACGGGCGATGACCTTAAAAAGGATGATTTTCCAACAGCTGGTCCGTACAATAGTCTAAAAGGAATCTGTGCTGACCAAAACAAGGGATTGAAGAGTGGCTGGTATTTGATTGATTTAACTCCGGACGAAACAGATAGAAGTAAAAAACAATATGATTGTCGCTGGCCGCAGTTTAATAATATAACCTGTGAAGTTTTTGGTTATACCACTACCCAAGCCATAAAAGAATACAAGATGCCCAATGAATTGCCAGCGCCATGGGAAGATATTAATAGTTATATGAAAATTCCAGAAGAGTACAAAGGCTGGCTTGATGGTGATGTGGAGGTCACGATCGGCAAAGATGCGAGTGGTACCCCTATAACCATGACAAAGACTGGCGAAGAATTAGGATTAAGAAAATCGCCACCAGCATTTGACATATCTGAATACGGAGAGGATCCATATGACAATTGGAGCGAACAATATCCAGAAATCTATGGCAAGGCCTACGGAGACGATTATATGGCTCCTGCCACGAGTTCTGATTATTATACTAACAAATGGTACAAGGGCATCACTCAGCTTTATGAAAAACCAATATCAGAGATCTTAAGGACTTGGTTTGGGCAAGAGTAAAAATTAAAAGTTAAGTTTAAATATCCTCCTAATGTTTAGTTTTTTTAAAAAACTAAAATCAAAAAGATGGTTTTTGCCCACGCTTTTATTAGTCGTGGCAGTTGTTTTATTTATTCCTAAAGGATCAGCTTTTGCATCGGGGGATTTACAAATAGGAATGTTAGGAGGGATAGTTTGCGCAATTATTGCCACAGTTCTTTATATTCCAGCAATGATAGCTACTTATCTAATGCAACTTGGCGGAAAGATTTTGTCTGCTGTCATGGCGAAAAGTTTTAACGAAAATCTTTACATTGATTCTCCCTTTGTTCAAATAGCTTGGGGTTTTTGCCGTGATTTTGCCAATATTTTCTTTATTGTCTGGCTGGTCATTATCGCGGTTTGTCTGATGCTTGATATTAAAAGTTTTAACGCAAAAAAACGATTAATTCAACTTGTCTCAATTGCGCTTTTAGTCAATTTCAGTTTGGTTTTTTGCGGTTTCATGATTGATATTGCTCAGGGATTGATGTACTTTTTCACCCAAACAATGGTTCGCATTAATGATGGGCAACAACCCTATTCTTTGCCCGACGGACTAGCTATGGCATTTAGGCAGAATGAGTTATTTGGCGCTGCCACGCCTCCAATTTGGGAGTTTATTGGCTTTGACTCGTCTGGAAGTCTTAATCTTGCCTTAAAAAATCTTATGGTTTTGGTTTTTTCAGGAGTGGCGGCTTACGGTTTTATTACACTAGCAGTGATGCTGATTGTTAGAATAGTGGCGCTTTGGATTCTTTTAATTTTTGCGCCACTAGCTTGGGTTTTTGGCATTATGCCGTTTGGAAAATCGGCATCAACGCAGTGGTGGAAAGAATTTTGGGCGTGGTGTTTTTATGGCGTAACGATGGCGTTCTTTTTATATTTGGCTTGTATGGCAGCTTGGGCGCTTGATAAAGCGGAAAATTGGAAAAATTTTCAAAACATTAATGCCGGAAAAATGGAAGGATTTGATGTGCCGTTATTGAATAACTTTACTATGCTCTTACAGTATATGGTTGTTATGGTTTTAATAATCGTGGCAATTAAGTTTGGTAAAAAAGGAACCAGTATGGCTACTAATATTGCTTCGGGCTACATTGGAAAACAAATGTCAAAAACTTTTGGCAAACAAGGAGCGGGTGGATGGGCGTGGAGAAAGACAGGTGGCGCGGTTTGGGAAGGGACAAAAAATCAGGCTGGTAAGTATAAAGATAATTTAAAAAATAGATTTGGCGGAAATGTTTTGGGACGATTAGGCAATCGTGTTCCTGGTGGAATGGGAAGAGTTATGGCCAGAAAAGGAGCGAAAATGCAAGAAAATGCTAGAAAGAGTCAGGAAAAAAGAACTGGACAAGCCTTTGATTATTCACATTTAACTGAAGACGAAAAAATTGCGCTTGTGTCTAAGCTAAGGGGACGAGAGTTGGAAAAAATGACACAGGATATGGTTAAAAATAATACAATCCAGAAACTAGATAAAACAAATCCACAACAACAAGAAGCACTCAATAGAATGTATCAAATGGCACAAAAACCAGGAAATGAAAGAATGTTAAATGATTTTGAGTCTAGAAGACTAGATATGTCATTACAAACGACACAGGCAGATATAGACCGTGATTTTAGAAATAACGGAAATCTCCAAGCGAAAACTGATGCTGAAAAGCGTAGAAAAGATTTATTAGACAGAGCTACTAGCAGTGGTCAACTTAAAAATGAAGATGTAATGAAAAGTCTTTCAGTAAAACAACTAGCAGACATTGTTACTGATCCAGACGCCGGAAAGGTTTTAGCGAGAGGATTTGAAGATTTTTCAAAAGAAACAAGAGACGATGCTGTTAAAAAAATTAAAGAAGGAATAGGGCCAGGAACCCTACAAGCTCCGGGTATGAAAATCGCAGGAAATTTTGACGTTAATAACACAGATCAAACAATAAGCAAGCAGGCAAAGGATAATGTTAAGCTCAGAGAGTTTATGGCCAAAAATGGCGGAGATTATAATGCTGCCTTCGAAATTGATGCCGACACTCTTAGGACTATACAGCCAGGAAATAATCCTGGACAAATGGATGTCGTTGTAGCTCAAAGGAATGAGGCAGCTAAAGTGGCGATAAGTAAAATTAATGGAGAAAAAGAATGGGAAAAGATAAAAATAGATGATTCTTCGCCAGAAGGCAAAAGGAACATTGAGATGATAGCAAAGAATATTCAAGCCAGTCAAATTGGAAACGCTGGGAGATTTTTGGATGATACCAAGAAGAATAAAATACGCGATGAATTAAAAACTTTGTCATTAGGGGATAAAGGGCGTAGAGATGTTTTGCGCAAGATGTCAACTAACGATCTTTGGCCTGGAAGCATTGATGAAGAAACTACAAAGAGAGACCAAAAAGCAAAGAAGTTGAAAGCCGAAAGACGCAAAGAGAGAGAAAAGAAACAACGAGAACAAACAGACAGAACTGAAAGAGAAAGAAGGGCAAATGAGCATGATGAGCGTGAAAATGAACTGTTGAGAATGGAAAGAGAACGATTGGATGCTGAAAATGCGGAAAGGGCGCGACGAACAAGGGGTCAGGAAGGCGGAGAAGGCGAAGTGCCGCCAAATCCTGATGATGGACCAAATGTTCCTCCAAATAGAACTCCAGAACAGCCAATAAATACTGGCAATGATGGAGATGGTAGAACTATTGATATGGAACAAGGAGAAGATGGTGGATGGGCGCCAGAAAATAACAGAGGAACAGGCGGTGGCGGTACAGTAATGCATGGCGGAACAATCAATGCCGAGTCGGCAACAATCAATGCTCAAAATGTAAACATTCAGACACCAGAAGGCATAAACACTGGGAGAGGAACGGATCCATTAATTACAACGGAACGACCAATATCACCAGAAAGACCTACAATTCTCACTCCTGAACCACGAATAGGTGATGTTAGGTTCTCTCAGGGCGCTGGTTATACTCCACAACAAAGAAAAGAATTTGAAGAATTGAGAAGCAGAAAATACCAAGAATCAATCAGTAAATCATCGGCGGACAACGAAGAAAACATGAGTCGTGACATGAGAGATGAAGCAACATCAAGAGCTAAGGCCGGCAACATTGACGAGGCAATAAAAATCGCAGAACTCATAGAAGAAGGAAAGCGACAAGGATATACGCTATGGGAAATAGCTTCAATTCAAGCAGAAAAAGGAGATTTTGGTGGTGCGATTGCAACAGCCAGAAAGATTAAAGACGAAGGCATTAAAAGTTCAGCGCTTCATGAAATTGAAAGGATGCAAGAGAGTAAAAGAGAAGAATAATATATTAGTGCGGATTAAAAAAATGGATCAAAATTTCGACGCAAAATTTAAAAAATTACCGCCTCACATCCAAAACTGGATGGCGGAAGAGTCAACTGATTTAAACGGAAAGATTGCTGAGACTCGTGGCTTAACTCCAGAACAAACCGAATCAATGGTTTGGCTGATTTCCCGAACAATTATTGGCGACATTGAATTGGAGGGACTTGCTGATTCTCTCAAGGATATTTTTCCAGAATTTGACGATCAAAAAATAAAAAATATTTCTCTAGATATTATAATTTCAAGATTTTGGCCCATCAGAGATTTTATGAATGGAGTGGAGGTAGTAATTAGAAATCTTGGAGGCAGTACTCCTCAAGACCAAGCGCTTTATAAAGAAAAATACGATTCGCTTTATCCAGAAACAATAGTCGAAAAAGAAGTGGGCATTGAAAACAAAGTTATTTACATTGGTATTGATGAGGCGGTAAAGAAACACCCGGAAATAGAAAATCAGTTCATTACTTCAAAACCGATCAATCTTAAAGACAAAGACCAGTCGGTTAACGGTACTTTCTATAATTGGCTTGAAGATTATCGCCAAAATAAGGGCGCGCCTCCTCATTCAAGCATTGAAAGAACTGACTATCTTTTTAATGGTAGCAACGGAATGAATCTAGATAATTCTGAAAGAACAATTTTAGGAAGTTTACTTAAAATTTATGACGAAGGGAGTAAATTACCCATTGACCCAGACGCAGGAAAAGTTGTTTTAAGTGAACTATTTCACAATGGTGACTTAGTTTCGAACACTCCAAAAGTAATTGTTAATCGTCCAGTGGTTGTTATTAATGAAGAAAAAAATCTGGAAGCTCAGGCATCATCTACAATGCCGAATAATATCGTTGATTTGAGGAGGAAGACAGATTAACACAGATGGATAAGCAGATTTGCACAGATAAATATTTTCCGGAAAAGGAATTGGGAAGTAAGTTAATGCAATGCTTCTATGATGTAAGAAACAAATACGGAAGATGGTATAGTGAAAAAGTTTATGATAAAGCGCTAAAGGAACAATTGGAATTTAAGAATATCGGTTTCGTGTATCAGCCAAGGATAGATATTTATTCAATAGATACAGGTAAAAAAATTAGCACATATATTCCAGATTTTCTGATAGAAGAAAAAATATTAATTGAAAATAAGGTAAATCCCTATTCACTTCAAGACAATATTGATAAAGTCCTACAGTATTTAAAAAATTGTCGTTACGAAATTCTTTATTTAATAAATTTTAGAGAAAAGGATTTTAAGCCGAGAAGATTTATTTCTACTAATAATCGCAAATCCTTTTCTCGATCTGCGTAAATCTAATTACTCTGAGTAGAATCGAAGAGTCCGTATATATATCTGCGTAGATCTGTTTATATATCTGTGTAAATCTGTTTTCCCATGCGCTATCAGGTACCACAATTTATTGAAATGGAAGATAAAATAGTCGGTCCTTTTACTTTTAAGCAGTTTATTTATTTAGCTTCTGTTCCTGTCGTTTGTTATATTTTACACTATTTTGTCGAAGTCGCTTATGTTATCCTAGTAGGAGTTATTTTCTTTCCTTTTGCGGTTATGCTTGCTTTTTCTAAGGTCAACGGCAAGCCATTTATGGAATTCGTTAAAAGCTTGTTTAAGTTTATAAGAAGACCGCAAGCGTATGTCTGGAGGAGGTTACTTCATAAAACGACAGAGGCTGATCAGCAAAAAGAAACAATTAGTAAAGACACAACAAAGAAAATAGAAAAAAAGGAAACTAATTTTAAAAAAATAGCAGAAATGCTAGATAGCAAGGAATAAATCAGAAATCACAACAAAATTTCTAATTTCTAATTACTAATTTCTCGTCCAGAGGGACGACCATCTCTGGGATGGTAATCAATTTCTAATGACTAATGTCTAAATTTAATTAGAAATTGGGGTTTAGGATTTATTTAGATATTAGATATTAAGATTTAGGAATTATTTAAAAAGTTATGTCCAAAACATTTAGCAGTCCATCACAACTTTTAGTGCCAATTAGCGAAATTCGCGAAGGCGTTGTTATTCTAAAAGACGGAGGATTAAGATCGGTACTTTTAGTTTCAAGCGTGAATTTTGCTCTCAAATCCAATGAAGAGCAAGAAGCAATTATCAGCCGTTTTCAGGATTTTATTAATTCTTTGGATTTTTCTCTCCAGATCATCGTTCAGTCAAGAAAACTTCACATAGAACCGTATCTAAAAGAAATAAAGGAAATGGAAAAATCTCAAGAAAACGAGCTTTTGAGAGTGCAAACAGCCGAATATCATGATTTTGTGCAAGATCTGGTCAAATCAGCAAACATTATGAATAAATCTTTTTATGTTATTGTTCCATATTCTTTGGGCGAAGGGGCAAAGAAAAAGGGAATGATGAACTTGCTTAAGGAAACAGCCAAGGGCTACAGTGGCCGAGTTGAAGAGCAGCGTTTTTCGCAGACAAAATCTCAATTATGGCAAAGAGTAGATCATGTGGCAGCGAGTTTGTCTGGTATGAGTATGAGGGCAATTCCTTTGAATACCGAAGAATTAATTCAATTATTTTACGAAGCCTATAATCCCGAAAGCGAGGGAGATAGAAATCTCGCTTCTCCAGAAGAAATGGGATTTAAAGAATACTAATATGACAAAGGAGGAAAAAACAAACAATCCAGAAGAAAAAACAAAAGACCAAAAGTTTATGGTCATTGAGACTATGCCTGATCAGGCAAGAAACGAGATGGAAGCAATTGTCCATGGCGAAAATATTTCAGTAAAAAAAGTACCAGTTATAGATATTGAAGAAACAACTTCGCAAGTAACTCAGAAAGATCAATTATTAGAAAAAAAAGCGCCAGAAAAAAAACAAGGATTTTTGAGCCAACTTTTAAAAGGAAAAGAAAAAGAAACCACGAATTACGACAAAGGCGTCAGTACCCTCAAAGACCTTCTAGCCCCATCGGCACTAAAAATAGAATCGCAATATCTTCAAATCGGCGATAGGTATTTAAGAGTTCTTTTTATTCTTAATTATCCACGCTATTTGCACAGTGCTTGGTTGGCGCCGATTATTAATCTTGATAAAGTTTTTGATGTTTCGATTTTTGTTCATCCGATGGAAAGCGATGTTATTCTAAAAAATCTTCAAAAAAAGATTGCGCGTGTTGGGTCAGAAATGACCGATAGAGATGATCGGGGATTAGTCAGGGATCCTAAACTCGAAACAGCCTATAACGACATTGAAGATCTAAGAGACAGAATTCAAACTGGACAAGAAAGATTTTTTCAGACCGGTGTTTACTTTGCCATTTATTCAAATGATCTCAAGGAATTAGACGAAGCGGTTGCTGAAATAAGGGGAATTCTTGAATCCCAGTTAATTTATGTAAAACCAGCGCTTTTCAGCCAAGAAGATGGATTTAATTCAGTTCTTCCTTTGGCAAATGACAAGCTTCAGACGCTGACAAGTATGAACACTGAGCCGCTTTCAACGATTTTTCCTTTTGTGTCTTCCGACCTAAGCTCAAATCAAGGAATTCTTTTTGGAATAAATCGCCACAATAATAGTTTAATTCTCTTTGACCGTTTCAATCTAGAAAATGCCAATATGGTAATTTTCGGTGTTTCTGGCGCAGGAAAAAGCTACGCTGTTAAACTTGAAATTATTAGACAACTGATGACCGGAACAGATGTGCTTATCATTGATCCAGAAAACGAATATCAATACTTAGCAGAAACAGTTGGGGGAACATTTGTTAAAATATCTCTAAGTTCGCCTTATCATATCAATCCTTTTGATGTTCCAACGCCAGCTCAAGACGAAGATCCGGGGAATACTTTACGATCTCATTTTAGTACGATTACAGGTATGCTTAAAATGCTTTTGGGCGGTCTTAGCGCCGAAGAAGAGGCGATTTTGGATAAAGCGGTCATTGAAACTTATTCTTCAAGAGATATCACGCCAGAAAGTGATTTTATTAATAAAAATATTACACCACCAAAACTAGAAGATCTTCAAGAAGTCCTTGAGGGCATGGATGGAGCAAAAAGCTTAGCGATTAGGCTTGAAAAATACACCAAGGGGACTTTTTGTGAATTTCTCAATAATCACACTAATATCGATGTTAAAAAAGGCTTAATGGTTTTCAATATTCGTGATTTAGAGGAAGAGTTAAGACCAGTAGCGATGTACGTGATTTTGAATTATATTTGGCGCATGGTTAGAACGCGTCTTAAAAAGAGACTGTTGATTGTTGATGAAGCGTGGTGGATGATGAAATATAAAGAAGGAGCCGAATTTCTTTTTGGGATGGCAAAAAGAGCGAGGAAGTATTATCTGGGACTGACGACAATTACTCAAGATGTTGCTGATTTTGCAAGTTCAGAATATGGCCGACCGATTATTACCAACTCATCGTTGCAATTGCTTTTAAAACAATCTCCGGCAACGATTGACGATGTGACACGACTTTTTAATCTCACTCAAGAAGAAAGATATCTTTTACTTGAAGCGGAAGTAGGTGAAGGGCTTTTCTTTGCTGGACTCAAGCATGTAGCAATAAAAGTTATTGCTTCTTATAGTGAAGATCAAGTGATTACCTCTGACCCAAAACAACTCTTGGAAATTGAAGAAGCAAAAAAACGATTAGGTTAAAAATATGGCTGATTTAAATAACAATCCAGAAAATGCTCAGGCAAGTACTCGTCAGCAGGAAATAGAAGAAAATAGAATGATTGAACTAGAAAAACAACGCAGGGAAGAAGCGAAAAAAGCTACAAAAAAGGTAGCTAAGGCAGGAATTAGGGCTGCTACTGGGGATGTAACAGCTTTGAAAGATATAAAAAAGAAAGATTTACAAGCAATTAGAAGAGGTGTCTATCAAAGCAGAAGGCAAACCGAGAAGGCTTTGCGTGATCAGAAAAAATCTAAGGCGCGTAGAAAGGCCGAAAAAGTGGCAAAGGCTGCGCTAAAAAAAACACTTAAACTTTTACTAAGAATTATCATTATTCTTTCGCCGTTAATCTTGTTTTTAATTTTTGTTCTCATAATTTTTATAGTTTTTAGGAAATGGGTTTGCGAAGGTAGCGGCTTCAGTCTTGGCGGACTCGCGCATGCTGTGCTGGGCAGAACTTTAGGGTGTGGATCTTAGCTTTTAAATAAAAATTCTTAATTGTATGACCAAAGAAAAGACAAAAATAATTATAGCGGTATTAGTCAGTTTTATTGTATTTAACTTTCTTTTCGCAATTCAGTCTAAGGCCGATGTCGAAACAGAAAAGGAAAAATTTAATTATCACTTAATGGTTCCGCTACCAACTGCATCAGGGACAGTCACAGAAGTAGAGGGAATTACGGATTATATTAAAACTATCTATCTATTCGCAATGGGGATCGCTGGAGTTCTTGCGATGGCATTGATTGTTGTAGGGGGTTTTCAATGGCTTACAGCTACTGGTAATACGGGCACTATTAGTCAAGCAAAAGCAAGAATCAATAATGCGCTTTTAGGACTAGCTGTTCTTCTCTTGGCATATCTTCTTTTAAATACTATCAATCCCGCCTTAGTAAATCTCAAAGAACCGGTTCTTCTCTTTCTTGATTGGACAGAAGAATTTGGGAATGCGGCGGGCGGAGGACCGGGTGGAGGGGGAGGAAAAGAAGCTTGGTGTTTTGAATCTGATGGAAAAACTCCTAAAATAACGGGTTGTTCCCAATATCATGGTCTTACGGGACATGGAAAGGATTGCCTAAGAGATCCATGTGGAATCGGTCCATGTTATGGAGATATTACTAGTTGTGGTTCATGTAAAAATCCTGACGGTACGCCGATTGTAACTGCTTGTCAAACTAACTATACTCCAATGAGTGGCATGCCTGTTATTTACGGTTATGACGATAAAACTTCTTGTGAAAGTGATACTTGTGGAGTTGGGCCCTGTGAATGGATAAGAACTTTTTGTAGCATTCCACATTAACTAAAAATATTTTTATAAGATGAATCTTAATTTTCGTAAAATATTGGTTTTTGGGATTGTGATTGCCGGAATATTAGTAATTATTCTTGGCTTATTTGCTTTGCTTGGCGGGAAGTCAGGAAATGATAAAAACATTAATACAACAAATACTACAAATCTTCCGACAAGCGGCGATAATCCTGTGACCACTACTACTCCTTCTTCTGAAACTAATTCTATTAATCAATCTCTTGAAGAAAATATTGGCCAAATCCAGCAATCAGAGAGAATAAAAGTTCTTTCTGATCGTCCAGTGATGGGAATAAGCTTAAACAAAGAAGGTGATAGGGTTGTTTATTATGACAAAGAAACTGGTCAAGTTTTTCGCATTAGTTTTGATGGGAAAATCTGGGAAAGAATCTCTGATGTCAATCTAAAAGGGATAACAAATATTACTTGGGCGCCAACAAGAGATAAGGTCTTGGTGGAATATAATGACGGCAAAACAAGACAAAAATATATCTATGACTATGTTTCTGGAAAAAAACACAGTTTAAGTTCTCGAATGGGACAGGTTGTTTTTTCTCCTGACGGTCAAAAAATCCTTTATCATTACTGGTATCCTCAACAAGGAAGCAATGTTGCGGTCGCTAAATATGATGGCTCGAATTGGTTTAGTCTTTTTCCGAGCGAAATGACGGGATTACAATTGGCGTGGCCTAAAATAGACACAGTTACCTTTATTGCTCCAGAGGGCGATTTTTACGGCGCAACGGTTTACTTTATTAAGCTTGAATCGCCATACAATCTCAAGGAAATTATGGACGAAAAATACAGTATTGAAACTAATTGGTCGCCATCGGGCAATAAGTTATTGTACTCATACAAAGATTCAAAAGATGAGACCAACAAAGGGCTTTATATAAGGGATTTTTCAACTGACACGGAAATTAATCTAAATTTCACCTTGCCTCCAGGGAATTGCGCTTGGGCAAGAAACGAAACAGCGCTTTATTGCGCTCAGGAAACAAAAAACCTGCTCAATATCATTCCTCAAGACTATCAAAAAAAACTATCCTTGTTAGGTGATAGTTTTTGGAAGATTGATTTAGGAGCAAAAGAGATCCAAGAGGTCTATATTCCTGAGGCAGGTGAGCAAGTCTATGGTGTTGGCGAAATCATTATTTCTGATAAGGAAGACTTTTTCTTTTTTGAAAATAAGCTTGACGGGAAACTCTATAGCTTGGAGCTATAGAGCGCTGATTAACGCCTTAAAATTAACGCTGATCTACGCTAAGACGCTGATTATGCGCTAAGGAGCTAAATACGCTGAAAAATGAATGAGAGAAAAGTAACAGATTTTTTGTACGAACAAGAGTCTTATCAAATTAGAAAGGCTCTTTTTAAAATCTGGAAAAGTTTTGGCGGTGCTTTTAAAGAAAAAGTTATTGACCGAGCGTTATCTATCGAATTAGAAAAACAAGGATTAACGGTTGAAGATCAAAAACAGATATCAATTTTTTATGAAGGGCAGAAAATAGGCATCTATATTCCTGACAAAATCATTAATAGTAAGATAATTTTAGAATTAAAAACAAAACCCAGATTAACACTGGGTGATCAAAAACAATTTTGGCATTATCTGAAAGGATCAGATTATAAATTGGGATTTTTAGTAAACTTTGGCGCAGAAGAATTAGAAATAAAAAGAAGAGTATACGATAAGGCAAGAATTAAAAATCAGCGTCAATCGGCGTAACTATCAGCGTTTCTCAGCGATTGTTCTTGGGAGATATTGAGGTACGTTGACCAGTACAAACGACCATTAAAGAGATCACGACCCAAAAGGTCACACTCAAGTCGTTCTTCCAGTATGTCGTATCAATGAGCCCGTGAGCGAGAGTATAAGTCATAATAGATATTAAAATCAGCCTGACATAAATTTGTGGGGCATTTTTTTTATCTTCTATTGCTCCTCGTAATTCCCGTATTCCCTGTAGTCCCTTTTTATAAAACCATACAAGAATCATGGTAAATCCTACAATTCCCAATACTCCTGATTGTAACCAAAAAGCTAGAAAAACATTGTGTGGTTGAGGGACAGCCCATTCCAAATACGGAGGGAAATATTTTTGGTAGGCGAGATAATATTCTTGAAAATTGCCTGGCCCAATCCCTAACACCCAATGATCCTTAAGGATATGCAAAGATGATTGCCAAATCATTAAACGAGAATTAAGACTCGAGCGATTGGAAGTAAAAGTGTCCTGGAATTTAGGGGAGAGAACGACAAGGGAGAAAAGAGATAAAAGGATTACAAGAGATAAAAGGGGAGTAACTTTTTTAGTTGTAAAGTTGTGTCGTTGTGAAGTTATGCTTGTATCCCTTGTGTCCCGTCTATACCTCAACCCATATCCCAATATCAGGCTTATAACTACTCCTACCCATGCTCCAAAAGAATATGTAAAAAACAAAGCAACAGATATTATTAAAAGACCAATAATCCAAAATTTTTTTTCCTTGCCTTTTTTAATAAAGAAAATTAACCACAAAATTATGAGCCAAGCTGGCGCCAAGTACATTGCCAAATGATTGGGATTAAGAAAAAAAGCACTTAAGCGATTGTCATAGGTCTTTATCCCTAAAAATAGATAAAAAATACTTGTTATTGATACAGTAATCCCTGAAAAAGCGATGGATTTGAGAATCGAGTGGACCCTTGGAAACTTTTTGTCATTCTGACCCTGTACCGTACGGTACGGGGGAAGAATCTTAGAATCTTGATTAATAATAATTAAAGCGAAAACGATAGGAACAATAAACCAGCTCTTTAGAATTCCTAAGCTAGCTATCGGGTTATTTGAAACCAATGTAGCGATCGATGTGCCTGCTAGCAATAATCCTGTTCCTATTAATAATAATTTATTTGATTTTACATATTGATCTAATTTGCGAAAATTTATTTTTGGTAATTCCGTTATTAAAAGGATTAGAATAAGTAATTCAAGAAAATTTGTTGAAAAAAAACCAACTTTTATTTTTAAAAGATACGTTGGCAATAAAAAAACGATCAAATTGGTAAATAGTAAAGAAAAGGATTTATTAAGACTGGTAAATATTTTTTGCGCCATAATTTTTCTCATTGCCAGTAAGCAAAAATTTTCAATACTCAATTTTCAATTTTCAATCAATGATATTAATGATTCAATGTTGCAATTAATTGAAAATTAGAAATTCCTGCCTGCGGCAGGCAGGCAAAACTAACTATTCTAGATGAATTTTTTCTTCGAGCAGTCTTATTTTCTTTTGCAAAAGAGGATATTTCTCTAGGTCAGGATCTTTTTCCAAAATTTTCTCGGCTTCTTCTTTAGCTATCTTTATTAATTCAATATCAGAAAGAGAAGCCATTACAAGATCTGGCAATCCCGACTGACGATAACCGATAAAGTCTCCCGGTCCTCTCATCTGAAGATCTTTTTCAGCGAGCTTAAAACCATTTTCGATATGAGTGATTAAATTGAGACGAGAGAGATTGTTTTTATTTGGCACATCAGTGAGTAAAAAACAGTAAGACTGATGAGGTCCTCTTCCGACGCGACCACGCAACTGATGAAGTTGAGCTAGTCCAAATCGCTCAGCGCCCTCAATCATCATAATCGAAGCATTTGGAATATCAATGCCGACTTCAATGACTGGCGTTGATACCAGAATATCGGTTTTTTTTGATTGAAAATCTTCCATAACTTGTTTTTTTTCAGAAGACTTCATCCGACCATGCAGAAGAGATAATTTAAGATCAGAAAAAGTTTCCCGAGAAAGGCGCTCAAACTCTTTTTCAACAGCTCGCACCTGCAACTTTTCTGATTCTTCAATCAAAGGACAAATTATAAAAACTTGTCTTCCCTTGGCAACTTCTTTTCTTATAAACTCATAAATCAATGACCTTTCTTTCGGTAAGACAACCTGAGTCATAATCTTTTTTCTTCCAATTGGCATTTTCTGAATCTGGGAAATTTTTAGATCACCATAAAAAACAAGTGAGAGAGTACGAGGAATAGGCGTAGCGGACATGGTCAATAAGTGCGGATGGATCATCGAAGTTTGAAGTTTGAAGTCTGAAGTCTGAAGTTCAGGGTTCAAAGAATTTGAATTCTTCTTTTCGTCATTCGTACTTCTTACTTCGTACTTCGTAGTTCGTACTTCGTACTTCGTACTTCGTGTTTCGTAGTTATTGAGCAGCATGGCTCTTTGTTCAACGCCAAAACGATGTTGTTCGTCAATAACAACAAAAGCTAAATTTTTAAAGGAAACATTTTTTTGAATCAAGGCATGAGTCCCAATTACTAAACCGATTTTGCCTTCTTTCATTTTTTCTAAAAGTAAACTTTTTTTAATCTTTTTAGAAGAACCTGTTTTCTTCTGAAAAATCATGGCATCTGAGCCCACAAGCAATGCCAACGTAACATCGATATTTCTCAAATCTTTGCTTAATTGATTGAAGTGCTGACGGGCGAGGACTTCGGTCGGTGCCATGATGGCTACTTGAAAACCTGCATGAATAACGCTCAAACTGGCAATAGCAGCGACAATTGTTTTTCCAGAACCGACATCTCCTTCAAGTAATCTTTCCATTGGGTAAGGTTTTTCCATGTCCTTGATAATTTGCCAGGCAGTCTTTTTTTGATCTTCCGTTAGTTCGAAGGGTAAATTTTTGACGAATGACTTTACGAGGCTTTCATTAAAAGATATTTTGTATGATTTATCTTTTTTTTCTCTTAATAGGCGTCTTCTTTCAAGATACATTCTGATGATAAATAATTCATCAAAAGCAAGTCTCTTTTTTGATTTTTCAAGATTTCGGAAATTTTTAGGAAAGTGAATTTCAAAAAGTGCCTGTTTTAAGGAAATAAATCTGTGTTTTTTTCTGATTTCTTCCGGTAGAAAATCTTTAATTTCTTTAATATTTTTTAAATTTGACCAAATGAGAAAACGTAAATTTCTAGAGGTCATGCCATAGCTTTCTCGATAAATAGGCACAATTCTTTCACTATGAATTTTGTCTTTCTTAGATATGTTTTTTTCATCATCATTTCGCGAAACAATTTCAAATGTCGGGCTTGATAAGACTAATCCCTTGGGGCCACGTTTTACAGTGCCAATAAAATTAGCAATAAAGCCTTCTTTTAGCTGGTTTGCAATGAATAATTGATTAAACCAAACAACCGACAGAGCTCCGGTGCTGTCATCAATAATTGCCTCGGTAATAAACATTTTTCTTTTCGGAGTGCGCCTGACTTTAATAGAGAGAATACGAGCTTTAAAAACATTTTTTTCATTTTCTCGGGCTTTCAAAATCGGAGTAGGGCTTGAGAAATCTTCATATGCTCTTGGAAAATAAAAAAGAAGGTCCCGCAAATTTTGAATGCCTATGTTTTTGAGGCGTTTTTCGTTTTTGGGACCAACGAAAGAAAGTTCAGATATTGGAGTGTTCGGCTTCATAATGCCTTTTTTATATGCGTCCCCAGGAAGGCTTGAACTTCCAACCTTCAGCTCCGCAAGCTGACGCTCTATCCAATTGAGCTATGGGGACATTAGAAATGCTTAGTGAATTTATGAAATTAGCGTTTCTTATGCCCCGCATCGAATTTATTCTGGTGCGGGGCTTCGATAATTTTCAATTCTCAATTTTAACAATTAATCTAGGTAAATCTGCCTAGAATTTCAGTTTTCTTGCGATACCATCGGCTACCGACAACTTTTCTTTTTTTTCTGGGAGATATTCAAGCAAGATTTTTCTTATATCGTTCGGATCAGTTTTTCCAAGAGGTATAGATAGGTGAGGAAAAAAACCTCTGGTCAGTTTAATATTTAATTCTTTTATTTCAGGAGGTTCATAAAAAATCCAGAAAGAACTCATATCTGAATATTTATACATTACATTGTCTATGTCCACCCCTAATGGTGTTATGGAAAAAATAACAGTACGTGGTTCTTTTAGGGCATAAATAATAATCAAAAAAACTGCCAAAATAAGAAAAACCATCATTGTAAAAGCTTTCCACCAAAAAGCAAGAAAAATTAAACCTACAACAACGACAGCGAAAACAACAAACCACATTGGCCCTTTTTTTTGCTGTTCAAATTCTTGAGTTTTCCAAGAAAGAAGAGATCGAGGCATAAAGATAAAATATGTTAAATTTTTATGAGAATATTTACTTTTGCAATGTTTGTTTGAGCATAAACTTGATAGCTTTTCTTCCCTTAGTCGTCTTTAGATATTTTTCTCGTCTTTTTGCGTCTTGTTTATTAATGTAGATTTCGCAGAATATTGGCCTCCATGGACGATAAGGTTTGGTCGATGGGCTTAATCCTTGATTATGTTCTGTAATGCGTTTTTTCAGATTGACAGTATATCCAATATAAATTTGATCTGTCTTCTTATTACTTTTTAGGATATATACGCAAAACATGAAATCATTGTTTTTAGGCGCCCCGAACCAGAATAAATTCGGTTCGGGACAGCCCCGAATCCAACTTTGTTGTGGTTTTAGGCGCCCCGAACCAGAATAAATTCGGTTCGGGACAGCCCCGAATCCAACTTTGTTGTGGTTTTAGGCGCCCCGAACCAGAATAAATTCGGTTCGGGACAGCCCCGAATCCAACTTTGTTGTGGTTCGGGGCGGAAGGGGAGGGATTCGAACCCTCGAACCGCTTATAAAGCAGTTAACGGTTTAGCAAACCGTTGCTTTCAGCCTCTCAGCCACCCTTCCAAATTTTATCGCTATTTAGCGATAACGCATCCCCAAACCTCTTTAATATGAAGTTTTAGAACTTTCGCACATTCTGACAAGGTTGCTCCTGTTGTTGAAACATCATCAACGAGCATTATTCTTTTATTTCTTATTTCTGATAAATCAAGATGCTTTACTATCCTAAAGCTATTTTTGATATTTTCAAGTCTTTCTTGGTTATTTTCGATCTGCATCTGGGGAGTACGAAAGCGAACTCTCTCTATTATAGCAGAAGATATGGAAATGTTAAGCCATTTAGCCAAATTTTGCGCTAAAAGTTCTGCTTGATTAAATCCGCGAAATTTGAGGCGTTTTTTTGCCAGAGGAACTGGTACGAGAATCCATTCTTTTTTATTTTTCCATTCAAATTCTTCTAATTTTTTTAAAAGAACCGAAGAAAGGGGAAGTGAAAGACCCTGTACATTATTATATTTAAAATAATGAATAGTCTCTTTTAAAATCGGATTTTTATAATCAGATGCAACCAACAAACCATTAAGAGGCGTATTTTTTGAACAACTGGAGCAGGTTTTGCCAAATCGAGTTAAATTATGACAGGAAATACACATATCATCTTCGTTTTTCTTTATTTTTCGCAGACAATCAGAACAAAGATACTTATAAAAAATTGACTTATTGTCGGTGATTTTTTGACAAGAAATACAGTGAGGAGGGAATAAAATATCGAAGAGATTCATAGTGGATATTATAAATTTTCAATTATCAATTCTCAATTTTCAATGAATTTTCAATTAAATAATTTCCAATTTCTTAAATAAAAATTAAATCATTAAGAATTTATTGTAAATTGAAAATTGTAAATTGGAAATTAAAGTAAGTGTGGATAACTTACTTATTAATCGGAAGTGATTTGTGTTATTATTGCAATAGTAATTTAATTATTTCTTTTTTGTATTTTTATGAAAAAACCAAACTTTTCTGCCAAGTCAGTAGCGTTAATGCTGGCTTTTTTTGTTTTAGTAATTGTCGGAGCGATTGGGCTTCAAATAGCGATTGCGGCTTGGACAGGGCCGACAGCAACGCCTCCTGGAGATAATGTCGCTGCGCCGATTAATACCGGCGCAACCATTCAAGCCAAAAGCGGACAATTAGAATTAAATGGAGGACTAGTAGTTCATGGTCGGGAACGGCAAGTTCATCATTAATAACAAGTGTTGCTGGTGGCTTAAGTATTGACGCCAATAGTAGTGGCGTTGGGGATTTGTTTATTTATGAAAGTGGCATTTATATTAACGGTAGTATTTACGATGCGGCAGATGGTATCGTAAATATTGGAGAGAGTTTGGCAGTAGCAGGAACCTCCCTTACGGTTAATGGCTCAGAGGTTTGTCGTCAAAACGGAACCAATTGTCCTTCTTTTGGCGGCGGAGACATTACGGGTGTTACGGCAGGCACTGGTCTTTTGGGCGGTGGGACGAGTGGAGATGTAACCGTTAGTGCCGATACAACTTACTTACAGAGACGAGTTTCTGGAACTTGTGCTGCCGGTTCTTCAATTCGCGTTGTTAATGCGGATGGTACAGTGACTTGCGAGGTGGATGATTTGGGTTCTCCCGTTGATGCAAGCTATGTTGTTTTGGGGCTTAATAGCACTCTTACCAGCGAGAGGGTACTTACGGCCGGAACGGGTATCTCAATTACCGATGGCGGAGCCAATGGCAATATTACGATAACTAATGCTGGTGACACATCAATTACTAACGAAATTCAGAATATTATCACAAACAAAGGACTTCAAAGAGATGGCAGTAATAATTTTGGAATTCAAAATTGTACTACCGATCAAATAATGAAATACAATTCATCGGGTCAATGGGTTTGTGCGGCGGATGCAGGCGGTAGTCAAAGCTTATCGCAAGTCTTGGCTGTTGGTAATTCAGCAGGAGCCTACTCTATCGATATGAATAATCAAAACATTACTAACACTAACAAAATAACCGTTAACACAATTGATCCTGTTTATAATATAGGCGGAGAAAAATTTGCAACTTATGTTTCGGGAATGACTGGTCTAAAAGAAGAAACAACAGGAAAGATTAAGCTTAGTTGCTGGTTGGGCGGATGTTCCTCGGTTATTGATTTCAAAAAGCAGGAAAAAGGTTTGGATCTGTGGCTTTTCTATCAAATAACGGACTTTGGCAAGGATTGGGATAACTTAGTAGTTCTTCTTACGCCGGAAGGAAATAACAATGTTTGGTATAAATTTAGACCAGAAAAAGGACAGTTATTCATTTATGGCGACAGGGAAACGAAAGTTTCTTACCGTTTGACCGCTCCTCGTTTTGACGCTGAAGAATGGTCAAATATCAATACAGATGAAGGCGTAAATGGTATTAAGGTTGATCCAAAGAAGTAATATTTTAGATAAATGAAATCTACTCCAAATCTTAAGATGAAAAAGAAATTACTCACAAAAACTAATCAAGTTAATGTTTTAGCTGTTGTTCTGCTTTTTTTGGTAGTGATTTTCTTAAGTGTTATTTCTTATTTAGTTATTAGTGGAAAATGGATTTTTGGAACAAGCGAACCTTCAGAAAAATCAACGAATCAAGCTATTGATAGATCGGAAACTTTTGGGATTTCTGGCGATGAAGCAGGCAATTTTTCTGCAGTCACTTTTGATCCATTTCAATTAAGAGAAGGAGAAAGACAAATCATAACCCTAGTGCTTAAAAATCCAGAAGAAATTAAAATGGTTAAAGCGATTCTGAAAGATGGCAGTGGCGCCCAAGAAAAAGATTTTACGTTCTTGCGTGCTGATAAAAAAAATAATACAATTTTTTATCGATTGACTTGGCAGCCAAAGTATCTTGTTTCAGAAGCGTCATATCCAGTTGAATTTAAATATCAACTCAAGTCAGGCGAGGAGCACAAAATGACTCTTTTTTGGGATGCTGTCCTTTAATTTTCGTAAACATTTCTTGAAGTATGTTTAAAAAAATAAACATTAGAATTATTCTGCCTGCGATTTTGTCAGTAGTCGCTATTTTTGTTTTATTTTTTGTTTTTCCGTTTAATCCCAATAAACACAGAGAAATTCAGCCAGAGAACAAACCAATTACACAAGATGAAACATCTAAGTTTTATGAGGAACTATCAAAGACAGCCTCTGGAACAAAAAAGTATATTAATTCATCCACTCTCATTGAAAATTTAGGAGATGGAAAATTCCGAGCAGAAATTTCTAGCACACCTCAAGTAACTTCGAGCGGAAAAGAAATTAACATTGCATGGACACAGAAAGAGGAAGGTGTATTTAATGGCGAGAATAGTTTTTTTACCGTTTCTGTTAATGGCGCAGTTACTACAGCGACTGCACTTTCCGACATATCTGAGAGTATTAAAAAAGGAGATTCAGCCACATGGAATCCCCAAGTTTTTCTTAACGAAAAAGAGGTTAATTTAATTTCAGAGAAACCAGTTTTATTAAAAGATGATCCCTACAATAAAAACTATCACAATAATGTTCTTGAGTGGGATTATGGTATTTTAAAAAGAAGACTGGAATTAGTTGAGGGTAGTGTTTTTGAATTATATTCTATAGCAGAAAACCCAAAAGGAGATTTGGTTATAAAATCAAACCTAGAAGGCAGTCTTAGGGGTGGCGCTTATTATGCCTTGGACGGAAATGGAAAAAATATTCGTGGTTTTAAGTTCACCGATAGCGAGAAAATTTTGGACTCAGAAGTTTTAGATAAAGCAATTTATCCTATAATCGTTGACGATTCTTTTACTTCAGGAAATGCAGATGGCTTTATAATGGCTGAAAGAATAACTCCTTACTCAAATGCTCGGGGCGCAACAAGCGGAGACTATAAGGCTGTTTCGGATACTGAAATGAAAGTAGGGCAAGAGACATGGTGGTGGAGTGGAGGGAAATACTATGATATCCATAGAAGTTATGTGTATTTTGATACGGGATCTATTTCAACAGGCACAACTATAAATTCAGCTTATCTGGCACTCGTTTTTCAAGCAAAAAGTTTTTATAATACGACAGTAAATAATTTTGATGTTGTGGTTCAGAATGGACAGCCAACTTATCCTAGAATGCCCTTAGATATCTCAGATTTTAATATGAGTTACTACTCTAGTAATGGAGGCGTTATTAATACCAATAATATAACTACGGGTATTGCCAATAACTTAAATTTAAACACTACTGGTTTGGGGTGGATAACTAAAGGGGGATACACAAAATTTATTTTAAGGAGCTCCAGAGATATAAATAATAATGCTCCTACTATGGCGCCTGCATTAGACACTATCTCTCAAGAATTAGTTAGGATTTCGACCAGCGAGGCGAATGCCAATTGGGCGCCCAAACTAGTTGTTTCTCTAACCATACCAGCCGTTCCTCAAATAACAGTAACCCCATCTCCTTCGCTTTATTTCGGTACCGTCAATGTTGGTTCAAGCGGGGATTACGGCTTTACGGTAAAAAATACTGGTACTGGAACATTGACCGGATCTGTAAGCGGGCTAAGCGCACCCTTTTCTTGTATCAGCGGGTGTTCTTATAGCCTTACTGCTGGAGTGAGTCAGTCAACTACTCTTAGGTTTACTCCGGTTAGTGTTGGTTCTTTTAGTGGTACAGCTATATTTAACAGTAATGCAAGTAATGTAAGTATTGCTCTCACGGGAGATGGAGCTGTGGCAAACTGTATTCCTGATTTCACGACAGGGAATTACACAGTTAATAGTACTGCCCTGGGGGGTACAAACACCTGTGTTATAGAATCTGGAGTTACAACAGGAACAGAAGGTGGTAATCTGACTGTTAGTTCTGGGATTACGATTCAAATGAATCCTAATTCTTTATGGCTTTTTAATGCTGGCAAAAATATTACTGTAGATGGTTTAATTGCTAAGCCATATCGCACAGCTATTATTAGGAAAGGAAATTTAAGCGCTCCTACTCTTTCGGTTGCGCTTTCTGCTATCCCATTTTCTGGCACAGCTCCGTTAAGCGGCGTGGATTTAACAGCGACTACTACTGGTACGGCTACTGGTAATATTGGGTATCAATTTGATTGTACTAACAACGGATCATGGGAAGCGGATACTACAATTTCTAATACTTCTTACACTGCTACGGATTTGTGTAATTATTCATCGGCGGGCACATATACCGCCAAGGCACGAGTTACAAGATCGGGTATTACAGCAGAAAACACAACAACAATTACTGTGAGTAGTAGTTGTACCGACGATTGTTCTTCATCACAAACACAAACCCAGTGTTCAGGAAATTATATTCAAACGAGAACTTGTGGATATTATGACGCCGATTCTTGCTTAGATTGGTCTTCTTGGTCTAACACAACTAATTGCGATAATTCAGACGGGTGTTCTGGAACGACTTACCGTGATTACTATTGTTCAGGAGGAAGTTGTACTTATAGTAGCACCAGTTGTTCGACAAACTGTTATTCTTGTAGAAATGGAACATGTAATTCATCTTGCGGAGAAACATGTTCAAATTGTTCAAATGATTGCGGAAGTTGCGGACCAACATATACATCGATTTGGAATATAGCCACTGGTAATAATTGCACCCTCGAGTGTCAATATAATGGGTATAGTTATTGTGGTGGAATAGATTTACAAGATGTTACCAATCTTAATGGTCCTTATAATGGTTATTGGGTCGACTATTGTGGCGTTCTGAGATCAGGCGGAAATTGTAGTACTGTTATGCATATAAATGCTAATTACTGCGACACGGATCCTACTGGACTTTGCGATCCGATACAGAATGATTTCACGCGTTGCTTGTGCTATAACTAATAAAACAAATCTTACATAAAAAAACTCTCTAATTGTAAAAATAGAGGGTTTTTATAATTAAATTACCCTTTGTCAGTCTAATAGACAAATTTTTGTTATTTTTCTGTGGATAAACTCTTTGAGCAGGGGATTTGGTTTTGTGGTATAATTTTTATAAAGATGTTAAGATTTGATTTGAAAAAAATCCTACTAAAAATATCCGTGGGCGCTGTTTTCCTTTTAGGAGGTTTTTTGATTTTTACGGGATTATGTCATGCATCTGCAAGCGACAATGTTCGTGGTTG
>Ga0247841_10004420_pt1 | contig 24164 bp, 14 predicted proteins | sample LaCruzMarch2015__2_FD_192410 | JGI IMG/M metagenome (GOLD analysis project Ga0247841, IMG submission 192410) | Freshwater microbial communities from meromictic Lake La Cruz, Castile-La Mancha, Spain - LaCruzMarch2015_18m | ecosystem: Environmental > Aquatic > Freshwater > Lake | place: Spain... | reverse complement strand
CTGGGTATTCCGGTGCTGATCCCGCCGGTCACTTCTGCCACCAAGCCCGTCCGCGTGCGCTGCTTTATCAACGGCCTGCTGCTGCGCGAGCATACCTTTACCGCCCCGGGCGAATGGGCGCTGCTGACCGTGCCGGTGCCGTACGCGGATGCCTTTGCGCATGCCTTCGCGCCCCACACGGCCGTGCGCATCGAAGTCGATCGCACCTGGGTGCCGCATGCCGTGACCGGTGCAAACGACGTGCGCCAATTGGGCGTCATGGTCGGCCAACTGCGCTGGCTTGAACCAACGGACATGGACGACGGATGGTATCAGCGCGAACGCTGGGAGGGCGTTACGCCATTCCGCTGGTCCAGCGGCTATGCCTGGCAAAAATGCGCGCTGCCGACCAACACCCATATGCAAATCCCGATGTATGCCTCGAATATCCAATTGCGGCGCTGGCCGCTGCAAGTGGCCATCTACCTCAACCGCCAATATCTTGATACCATCACCTTGCGTGACAAACGCTGGAAATCGTACACCTATCCGCTGCCGGCCGGCATACGGCCCGGCACGACCGCGCTGGTCGAGGTGATCAGCGCGCGCACGTGGGTGCCGAAACATTATGGCTTTACGGACTCGCGCGCACTGGGCGTGGGCGTGGGCGACATCACCTTTGAATAGCATGCCCGCACCCAGCACACGCACGATCCCGACTGCGCCCGGCAGCACCGCCCGGCTGGTTCGCGCACTGGCGCGCGCCTTGCCGGCGCGCCACGCGCAGGTGGCCGTGGCGGAATCCTGCACCGCCGGCTTGCTGGGCGCGGCCCTGACCGCCCGCAGCGGCAGCTCGGCCTATTTCAACGGCGGCGTGATCGTCTATGCCAACGCGGCCAAAACCAGTTTGCTGGCGATTGCGCCGGCACTGCTGGCGCGGCATGGCGCGGTCAGTGCGCCGGTCGCGCGGCACATGGCGTGCGCGGTCCGCCGCCGGCTGGCGGCCACGTTTGGCATCGCCATCACTGGCGTTGCCGGCCCGACCGGCGGCACGCCGCGCACCCCCGTCGGCACCGTCTGGCTGGGCTTGGCCGGCCCGCGGGTGTGCTGCGTGCGCCGCCTGCAATTGGCCGGCACCCGCGCGCAGATTCGTGCCCAGGCCGTGCGCGCCGCCCTGGCCTTGCTTGCAGAACATTTGGTATAATAGCTTAACTAATCAAAGGAGTACGCACCATGAGTGCCGACAACAACGAACGCAAAAAAGCATTAGAGAGCGCCCTCGGCCAAATCGAGAAACAATTCGGCGAGGGTTCGATCATGAAACTCGGCAGTCACAGTGTCGTCAAAATCCCGGTGATTTCGACCGGCGCGCTGACTTTGGACGTCGCGCTCGGCGTGGGCGGCCTGCCGTGCGGGCGTGTCACCGAGATTTACGGGCCCGAATCGTCCGGCAAGACGACCCTGGCACTCAGCGTCGTGGCGCACGCCCAAAAAGCCGGCGGCGTCGCCGCCTATATTGACGCCGAGCATGCCATCGACCCGGGCTATGCGCGCCGCTTGGGCGTCAACATCGAGGAGATGCTGATCTCCCAGCCGGATTGCGGCGAGGACGCGCTTAGCATCGCTGAAATGCTGGTGCGCTCGAACGCCGTCGATGTGGTCGTGGTTGACTCGGTCGCCGCCCTGGTGCCGAAGGCCGAGCTCGAAGGCGAAATGGGCGACTCGTTTGTCGGGCTGCAGGCGCGCCTGATGTCGCAGGCCTTGCGCAAGCTGACCGGCGCCATCGGCCGCTCGCCCTGCGCCTGCGTCTTCATCAATCAAATCCGTGAAAAGATCGGCGTGATGTTCGGCAATCCCGAGACGACCACCGGCGGGCGCGCCCTGAAGTTCTACTCGTCGGTGCGCCTCGACATTCGCCGCATTGCCACGCTCAAAGACAGTCAGGGCGTCAGCTTCGGCATCCGCGCCAAGGTCAATGTGGTCAAGAACAAAGTCGCGCCGCCGTTCAAAGTCGGCGAGTTCGACATTCTCTATGACGAGGGCATTTCCTACGAGGGCAGCCTGGTGGACCTCGGCGTGGATTGCGGCGTGATTCAAAAGAAGGGCTCGTGGCTGAGCTGGGGCGAGACGCGCCTCGGCCAGGGCCGCGACTCGGTCAAGGAAATATTGAAGAACGACCCGGAATTGTCGAAGAAATTGGAGGCGGCCGTCAAGCTGGCAACGGGCCTGACCCCGGCGGATGAATCAGCCGAAAAACCGGCCGCGAAACCCGCCGAAAAACCGGCCGAGGAATCCACCAAAAAGCGCGCCAAAGAAGAGAGCAAATCCGTCGAATGACGAAAAAAAGTTTAAAGCCTGAAGCGTTTATATTTCAAATTCAATATTTAATATTGAATGTTGAATGTTGAACCCTGAACCCCTGATGAATATCGAATATTGAATCCCGTCAAAGGCGGGATTCGATATTCGATATTCGCATGCCCTGAACCCTGAACCTGCTGCGCCTCAGATACTATGGCCACGAAGACACGAAGACACGAATACACGAAGAAATCGCAGCAGCGGGCATTGATTTTTGTGCAGTCGCAGTGTGCTGCGCTTTGACAATCAACCATGTCATTGCTGTTGCTGTTTCTTCTTCGTGTCTTCGTGCCTTCGTGGCAAATTCTTCTGCTTCTGCCCTGAATCCCGTCACTGGCGGGATCCACGCAGCCCTGAACCCTGAACCCTGAACCCTGAACCCTGCAATGCCCCGCGCCCGCCCACCCGCATTTGATGCCGCCGTGAAACTGCTCGCCGGCCGCGACTATGCATGGCCGGAAATGCAAGCCAAACTTGCGCAACGCCAGTACGCCGAGGACGAAATTGCCGCCGCGCTCGAAACCCTCGCGCGCTATGGCTATATCCAGCAGACCGGCACCGATCGCGCCCAACTCGAACGCATGGCGGACGCATACCTGGCCAAGCGCGCCACGCGCACGCGCGCCGCGGCGGGCGCCGCAGTTACCGCCAGCGCCCTGCACGCACTTGAGGCATTCCTGTTGCGCAAAGGCTTCGACCCCGAGCTGGTCGCCGCCCATCTCACTGATCGCGCAGAAACCACCGGCAGGGCTGCAAAAATGATGAATGATGAGTGTCCGGCACGCAGCATGTAACAATTGATCTGCTTCGTGTTCTGCATTCATCACTCATCATTCATCATTCATCACTTGTTTTCTGCCAGCTCCCCACGATCCCGCCGTTTCTGAAATGAGTGGGAGGGGCTTCCATGCCCCGATGCAGCAGAATCGCCGCACGGAGGCGGCTCCCACCTTCTTTGCATGCAGAGACACCCATGACCGATCCAATAGGGTGATGTAGGGAATGCGAATATCCAATAATTTGTTCACGGCGAACAAATTAATAAAATATCATTCGCGGCCATCCGCGGTTCCGCATTTTTCTGTGGTCTCTCCTTCGTTATTGGTAATTCCTTGTTCAATATTGGCTATTCATGATCTCTTCTGCGGGATTTCAGTTCCCCGGCGCCACCGGCCCTTGACGCTGCGCGCGCCAATCCGTATAATACACTCTCATTCTTACTTGGCTTCGGTTTGACCATGAACGACGTTATGCATAGTTATCGCACCCATACCTGTGGCGCCTTGCGCCGCGACCAGGTCGGCCAGCCCGCGCGGCTCTCCGGCTGGGTTCATCATCACCGCGACCACGGCGGCGTCCTGTTCCTCGATCTGCGCGACCAGTATGGCATCACCCAGGTGGTCTTCCATCCGGAGCGTGCCGACGCGATGCATACCGCCGCGCAGCTCAGCCGCGAAAGCGTCATCACGGTCACCGGCACGGTCGTTGCGCGCGCGCCGGAGACCTACAACGCCAAGCTGCCGACCGGCGAAGTCGAATTGTGCGTCGAAACGCTTACGGTTGTCACGCGTGCCAATGTGCTGCCGTTCCCGATTGCCGAGTCCGACATTGCCAACGAGGAGTTGCGGCTGCGCTATCGCTTCCTCGATCTGCGCCGCGAAAAGATGCAGCATAATATCCTGCTGCGCGCCGCGATCATCACCACCCTGCGCGCCCACATGGAATCCGAGGGCTTTCACGAATTCCAGACGCCGCTGCTGGCCAACAGCTCGCCCGAGGGCGCCCGCGATTACCTCGTGCCCAGCCGCGTCCATCCCGGCTGCTTTTACGCCCTGCCGCAGGCGCCGCAACAGTACAAGCAATTGCTGATGATCTCGGGCTTCGACCGCTATTATCAAATCGCGCCGTGCTTCCGCGATGAAGACGCCCGCGCCGATCGCAGCCCGGGCGAGTTCTACCAGCTCGACATTGAAATGGCCTTTGTCACCCAGGAGGATGTCTTCGCCGTCGTCGACCGCCTCATGCTGCGCCTGGTCAAGGAGCACGGCGGCGGCAAGCAATTGCAGCGCGACATCTTCCCGCGCTTCGCCTTCCGCGATGCCATGAACCGCTTCGGCAGTGACAAGCCCGACCTGCGCTTCGCTCTCGAATTGGTGGACCTGACCGCCGCGCTGAAAGATTCCGCCTGCCAAATCTTCACCCAGGCGCGCAAGCCGGGCATGGCCATCAAGGCGCTGCGCTATCCCGGCGGCGCCAATGCCCCGCGCTCATTTTTCGACGGCCTGCAGGAGTGGGCCAAATCGCAAAAAATGAAAGGCGTGGCCTATTTGGTCTTCGAGGCTGACGGCGCCAAAGGCCCGCTGGCCAAATTCCTGAGCGAGGCCGACCTGGCCGGCATACGCGCGCAGACTGGCGCCGTGACGGGCGACGTCGTTTTCTTCGCCGTCGCGCCGTGGCGGATTGCCTGCAGCGCGCTGGGCAACCTGCGCCTGTTGCTGGCCGAGCGGCTGCAGTTGCGCGATCCCAATGTCTTCGCTTTTTGCTGGATCGTTGATTTCCCGATGTACGAACATGAGGAAGATTCGGGCCACATCGTCTTTTCCCACAATCCGTTTTCGATGCCGCAAGGCGGCATGACCGCGCTCGAAACGCAAGACCCGCTCGATATTCTGGCCTATCAATACGACATCGTCTGCAACGGCACCGAGCTGTCCAGCGGCGCGATCCGCAATCACGATCCGGCGATCATGTACAAGGCCTTCGAAATCGGCGGCTACCCGCGCGCGGAGGTTGACCAGCATTTTGGCCACATGATTCGCGCCTTCGAGTTCGGCGCGCCGCCGCACGGCGGCATTGCGCCGGGCGTCGACCGGCTGGTCATGCTGCTGGCCGGCGAGCCGAATATTCGCGAGGTCATCGCCTTTCCGAAAAACCAGAAAGCGCAGGACATGATGGTCGGCGCGCCCTCACCCGTGGATCCCGCGCAGCTCAAAGAGTTGCATATCCGCATCGTTGAAGATTGAGGCATGGCCAAACACATTTTCATTACCGGCGGCGTCGTTAGCTCCCTTGGCAAGGGCATTACCGCGGCCTCGATCGGCCTGCTGCTCAAGAGCCGCGGCTTGAACGTGCGCATGCAGAAGCTGGATCCGTACATCAATGTCGACCCGGGCACGATGTCGCCCTATCAGCACGGCGAAGTCTACGTTACCGATGACGGCGCCGAAACGGACCTCGATCTCGGCCACTATGAGCGCTTCACCGGCATCCCGTGCTCGCGCCAGAGCAATTTCACCACCGGCCAGATTTACAGCACGGTCATCGCCAAGGAACGCCGCGGTGATTATCTGGGCGCAACCATCCAGGTGATTCCGCATATCACCAACGAGATCAAAGCCGCGATTCGCGCGGTCGCGACCGAGGGCGTCGATGTTGTCCTGACCGAAATCGGCGGCACGGCCGGCGACATCGAATCACTGCCGTTTCTCGAAGCCATCCGCCAGCTCAACCTCGAGCTCGGGCGCGGCAACGCCTTGTTCATTCATCTGACGCTGGTGCCGTACCTGCGCGCCGCCGGTGAAATGAAGACCAAGCCGGCGCAGCAGTCCGCCAGCGTCCTGCGCAGCATCGGCATTCAGCCCGACATCCTCATCTGCCGCTGCGAAAAACACATGGCCGAGGAGCATTTCCAAAAGCTGGCCTTGTATTGCAACGTGCCGCGCCAGGCCGTCATCGAGGAAAAAGATGTGGCCACGTCGATCTATGAGGTGCCGCTCGAACTCGAACATCAGAAACTCGACGACTTGATCCTCGAATACCTGCACCTGCAGGCGCCGCCGGCCGCGCTGTCGTCCTGGCGCAAAATGATCAGCGCCATACGCAATCCGACGCACGAGGTCGAGATCGCGCTGGTCGGCAAGTACATCAAGTTGCGCGACGCTTACAAGTCCATCTACGAGGCGCTCGACCACGCCGCGTTTTCCTACGAGACGCGCGTCAAAATCCGCTTGGTGCAGGCCGAAGACCTCGAGAAGAAAGACGTCGCCGAGTTGCTCGCCGGCGCGGACGGGATTCTTGTGCCGGGCGGCTTTGGCCATCGCGGCGTGGAGGGCAAAATCCGCGCCATCGAATTTGCGCGCGCGCAGCGCATTCCGTTTCTGGGTCTGTGCCTTGGCATGCAATGCGCCGTGATCGAATTTGGCCGCAATGTCTGCGGCCTGGCCGAGGCCACCTCGGAAGAACTCAATCCCAAGGCCGAACACCAGGTCATCGCCCTGATGCAAACCCAGAAAGATTTGAAGCAGATGGGCGGGACGATGCGCTTGGGCGCCTATCCCTGCGTCCTGCAGAAAGACACGATCGCGCGCGCACTCTACCGCGCCGAGCGCGTGGATGAACGCCATCGCCATCGCTACGAATTCAACAACACCTATCGCGACCAGTTTGCCGCCAAGGGCATGGTATTTTCGGGCGTTTCACCCGACGGGCTGCTGGTCGAGATCGTCGAGGTATGCGAACATCCGTTCTTCATTGCCACCCAAGCCCATCCCGAGTTCAAGTCGCAACCGACCAAGCCGCATCCGCTCTTCCGCGGCCTGGTCAAAGCGGCCATGACCCGGCGCGAAGAGACGCCCGCCGCGTAGTGGTTTTGGCGGAAAAATTGTGCGGCGGTGAAGTTGCGCAGTTGTGAACCGAAGCATTGGCGCACCGAAGTGCCGAAGCGCCGCCCAGCCGGCCCGCGCCGTTCCCCAGCCCGACAATACATATAACAGCATGCGCCGCTGGCGGGATTCCATGCTGCCGCCGCGCCGCGCGGCCCTTGCTATTTTCATTTGTGGTATAATTTTTGCAACAAGGATATGCCATGAATATACACTCTGCCACCAGATTCGCGCCGTGCGGCCGTTGCGTGACTGCCATGGCGGTCGCCATGGCGCGGCCATGACGCGGACACGCACGCCACAACGCCGCCATTCTCGGCCGGTGGCGGCCGGGTGCGCCTCCGCCTTGACGCCGGAGCGCACGCACGAAGTGATTCTCAATGCGATGTCGGAGATGGTGGTGTGTCATGACACGACCCTGACGATTGCCTGGGCCAATCGCGCCGCCGGCATGTCCGCCGGGGTCGCCGCCGAAGAACTGGTGGGGCGCAAGTGCTACGCCGTGTGGCATCACCGCACGGCGCCCTGCGAGGGCTGCCCGATCCAGCGGGTGCTGCAGACGGGCGCACCGGCGCACGGCGACCTGCGCACGCCTGACGGGCGGAATTGGACCATCCACGGCTCGCCGCTGTGTGATGCGCAGGGGCGCATCATTGGCGCGATTGAGCTGGCCCAGGACAGCACCGCGCGCTCCACCATGGCGGAAGCGCTGCGCGAGAGCGAAGAACGCTTTCATACGTTGGTTGAAAAGACCAACGACATTATTTGGGAGCTCAATGCCGCCGGCGTGTACACCTACATGAACGCGCCCGGCTTGGCGGTTGCCGGCTACAAACGCGAAGAGGTGCTGGGCAGGACGCCGCTCGACTTCATGCCGCCCGCCGACGCCGAACGGATCGGTGCCGTGCTGCGCGGGATTGTGACGCGGCGCGAGCCTTTTGCGCTGCTGCGCAGCACGTTGCGGCACAAGGACGGGCAGGTGCTGGAAATCGAAACGAATGGCGCGCCCATGTTCAACGTGCAGGGCGTGTATCTGGGGTATCGCGGCATCAGTCGTGACATCACGGCGCGCGTCCGGGCGGAAGATGCGCTGCGCGTCAGCGAGGCACGCTATCGTGCCCTGGTCGAGCTCTCGCCGGAGGCGATCCTGCAAGTCGGCGCGGACGGGATTGTCGGCGCGGCCAATCAACAAGCCGCGACCCTGCTGGGCGTGGCCCGGGCCGCCATCCTGGCCGGCAAGAATCTACTCGCTTATGTTGCGCCGGACGACCGGGCGCGGGTGCAGGCAGGTCTGCAACAGGCCCGCACCGCCGCCACGACGAGCAGCATTGAATGCGTCATGTTGCACGCGCGCACCCGGCGCTTTCATGGTGAAATCACGCTGTCGTGCGCCGCCGCTGCCGGGCACACCGCCGGTGACTATGTGCTGATCATCCGCGACGTCTCGCCCCGCAAACGCGAGCAGGAGGTGCTGCAACACCAGCGCGAGCACTTGGATCAGACCTTGGATCGGCGCACCCAGGAGCTCCACAGCGCCCATGCCCTGCTGCAAGCCAGCGAGGAACGCTTCCGCGTGGTGGCCGAGCACGCCCACGACGGCATCAACATCTGCGTCATTGAGCCACCGACATGGCAGCGCCGGCTGGTCTATTGCAATGACCGCTATGCCGCCATTGCCGGCTTCACGCACGCCCAATTGTTGGCGGCTGAGGATCTGAATGTCCTCGTCACGCAGCACAGCTCGGATCTGGAGTTGGAGCGGCACCTTGCGTGCGTTCTAAACGGCACGCCCTTTTCCGGAATGGCCTCATGGCACCGGCCGGATGGCCAGGAAAACATCTATGAATATACCGCCGTCTCGCTCAAGAAAGGCGATGAACTCTTCATCATCGGCGTGGATCGCGATGTGACCGAACGCCATCAGGCGGAGCACCGCCTGCATGACCAAGTGGCCGAAATCCTGGCGATTTTCAACGGGATTGAAGCGGCCATGTATGTCGCCGACCTGCACACCCATGAGATTTTGGCGGTCAATCACTACCTTGAACATCGCCACGGCCAGGGCTTGCTTGGCCAAAAATGCTACGCGGCCTTGCAGGCGAAACAGTCACAGCCGTGCGCCTTCTGCAATAACGACCAACTGGTCGGGCCGGACGGCCAGCCGGGGCCGCCCTTGACCTGGGAGGCGCGCAATACCAAGACGGGCTTGTGGTATCGTTGCATTAGTCGCGCCATCCGCTGGCCCGATGGGCGCTTGGTGCGCATGGAATTGTCCTTCGACATCACCGCCGAAGTTGCGGCGCGCCAGGCACTGCGCGTGAGCGAAGCGAATCTTGCCAAAGCGCAACGCATTGCGCGGATCGGCAGTTGGACATGGGATATGGCCACCGGAGTGGTGACGTGGTCGGACGAATTGAAGCGCATCGCGGGCCTCGCGCTGGACGCGCCGGCGCCGACGTTCCCGGAAGGCCACCAACAAATTATCCATCCCGATGACATGCCGCACCTTGCTGCCGCAGTGCGGCGCGCGGTCGACCACGGCACCCCGTATGAGCTGGAAGTGCGCCTGCTGCGGCCCGCGGGCAGCCTGTGCTGCGCGCTGACGCGCGGCGAGGCCGTGCGTGACGCGAGCGGCACTGTCATCGCGCTGATCGGCACCGTGCAGGACATCAACGAGCGCAAGTGCGCCGAGGTGCAATTGCAAACGTATGCGGATCAGTTGCGCGCGCTGGCCTCGGAAGTGACGCTGGTCGAGGAACGCGAGCGCCGGCGGGTGGCCGCCTTGCTGCACGACCATGTGTGTCAAATACTGGTGCTGCTGAAAATTCGCGTGAGCTTTCTGCGCGCGGCGGCGGATGCCCGGCTGCACCCCGCTTGCGATGAAGTGGCGCGCCTGCTTGACGAAAGCATTCAGACAACCCGCACGCTTACCTGCGAGCTCAGTCCGCCGGTCTTGTACGAGCTGGGACTGGGGCCGGCACTGGAGTGGCTGACCGAGCAACTGCAGCGGGACCACCCGCAGCACTTCATTGTGCGCATCCCGGCCCAGGCCGCGGCGCTGAGCAGCGATATGCGCATGCTGGTCTTCATGGCGGTGCGCGAAGTGGTCCTCAACGCCCTGAAACACGCCGCGGCGCAGACCATCGAGATTTGCATGACCGAGACTGCGCACACGCTCACGGTGGTCGTGCATGACGACGGCGTCGGCTTCATTGTGGACGCCGTGGGCGCGCACAACTTCGGCCTGTTCAAGACGCGTGAACGGATCGGGTATCTGGGCGGCAGTGTGCAGGTGGCGTCAACGCCCGGCGCCGGCACGCGCGTCACCCTGACGGTGCCGGTGCGCGAAGAACACGCGCCGGCAGCCGCCGAATAGCGCGCCCCTTTTTTCTGCGGCGGGCGTTGCCGCCCCTGCAGAAACACATCACACGACTACCTGCGCCGGTGCCACAGCCATGCACCGCCGGCACCGAGCAGCGCCAAACACGCCGGCTCGGGTATGATCCAGACGCCCACCCGGCCGTTGGCGTTGTCATAGATCACCTGCCCGGAGGTATACATCACAAAATTGGTGGCATGCAATTCACCGCTGATGCCACTGGCGCAGCTCAGGAACCAGTTGGTTTCATGATACGTGGTGGGACTGAAAAACGTCACGTCGAGCGTGCCCAGGTCGAGTGGCGCGGCCAGATTCGTCACGAGCACCAGGTCGCCGTTTTCAATGTGCAGCAGCAGGGGCGTGGTGCTAGTGCCGAAGACGAACACGCCCGTGGCTTGATTAAAGGCCAAGGTGCCCGCGCTGAAGCCCGGGCTGATCGTGCCGACGAAGGTGTTGCTCAGGCCGGTGGCTTCAACAAACGTGCCCGTGCCGCTGATCATGCCGGTGAACAGCAGGGCATAGCCACTGCGCTCATCATTCTCGTGCATGCCATTGACCGTGATGTTATTATTGTTGGTGTACACCGCGGCCATCGTGGGCGTCACATTGGCGAACGAGCCGCCGAAGCGGATTTCGTCCAGCCAGCCATTGAGCGCGCCACTGCCGGGATACCACACGAGATTGGAGATGCGCATGAGCTCCGAGGTGACATTCACCGTCGCATCCGCCAGCGCCGGCGCAGCGCCCGTCAGCGGCGGGTTGATGAAAAGATCAACGCGGTCCGTCACACTGCCGAACTGCAGGCGCAAAACCATCAGATAATTCGTGTTGGCGACGACCGGCACCACCGTCGGCGCCACAACAGTGTTATTCATGGCGGTGAGACGCCAGACGCCGCTGTTCCCCTGCACCCGCACGCGCCCATTGTCACTCCACATAATGCCGCTCTCGCTGAGACTGATACTGCCCGGATAGCCGGCATTCGCAACGCGCACAAGATAGCTCATCCACAACTCGGTGCCGTCTTTTCCAATGTACGCATTGGTGGCCCACGGAGCAAACGCGGTGGCGACCGCCAGTCCACGCCCGCAGGTTTCATACGCGTTGCCACCGACCGCACCGCGGCCTTTGGTGACCAGGTTCGGCTGCGTGAGGCCGGTTGCGCTGACGTCATAACCCGGTTGATTGGTCTTGTTGTTCTGCTCGACCCAGCCGCCGTTCCAGCCATAGCCGGTTGTGGCGCCATGCAGCGGGCGCGGCAGGCAGTCAAAGCCATCGTAGCACACGGCCGCGGCGTCGTTGTCCAGCTCATTGGCCACGAACTGGCAACCCGCCACGCCGGCGCCGCTGCAGGCGATCGTCGCGCTGCCGTTCTGCCAGTCGCCGTCTTCCGCCGCGGCCAGCGTCACGGTTTGCCAACTCGCATAGTTGGCCGGCGTGAAAACCAGGGTCGCGCCGTTGCTGACCGTAATGTCCGTGTCGCCGGCAATGCGCGTCACGCTGACGGTCGTGACGGCGGCGGGCGGATCAGTGAGTTTCATCTTGAGCGTGGCCACTCCGCCCTCGGGCACGCCAACGCTGTACGCCATCGGCAAAATCTCGGGCAGGACGCCCGCGTACGGATGCAGGCGCACCACGTCCCACACCGTGGTTTCAATGATGCGCGCCAAGGCCGTGTCATTGATGCCGTAGATGCTCGCGTTCAGCCCGATCGGGCTCTCCTTGTACATGGTCGCGAAATAGGTGCAGGCCACCACATAGGCGCCGGTGTCGTTGAAATGAATGCCGTCGGCATACACTTGCACAATGTTGGTGAACCCGGGCACTTGGCCGGCCTTCATTTTCTGGTTGAGGGCGTAGAGCGCATCGCCACACGGCACGATCCGCACCGGCTTGGTGATGTTGGTCACCCACAGCTCGCGCGTGGCGCGGCAGACATCCTCAAAGAACAGGCGGCATTCATTGAAACCACTCAGGTTGGTCTGCCAGGTTGTGTCATAATCCGGCATGAAACTGCTCTGCCGCGGCCAGCGCGAATAGACATACACCTGCATGTTGCTGTTGCGCGGCAGGCTCAGCGTGATGAAATTGCTGATCGAATTCGTGTCACTCGCCAGCGTTCGGTCGAATGGTTGCAGCGACAGGCAATCCCACGGGTAGTATGGCAGCGCGTTGGTCGGATAGCCGTAGGGCGGCTGTTGAAAACCGCTGTCGGGATAGTTCCACAGATAATCCAGCGGCGCGCCGGGAATCATCTGGCGGCCCCAGATGTTCGCGTCGCCTTTGCCTTCGGCCATCTGGCGCAGCGAGTCGTAGCGAATCGTGTCGGTGACGCTGTTGCCGATGTAATACGAACGGATGGTGGTGGCGAACAGCAGCTGGGCGCCGCATGCGAGCGCAAAGACGATCTGACGTGCGTTCATGAATGGTGGGGTGCCGGTGTTATGCAATGAGTATTTTCGGAATCATAGTTTCATCCGCTACATGTACTATACCATACTTCCCGGCGGGAATAAATAGCGAATTCCGACCTGCCGGCCCGGCGCGGGCACCGTTTTGGGCGGTCTTGCAGGCATTTTCCGACCAAGGTAATGTTGCGCGCGGCGCGTAACATTATTAATAATTTTTTCGCCGCGCAAGAATCCAGAACTTCTGACATAGCTTTCGCTACTTCCCTTATTTAGCGGGCGTCACGGCGTGTTGCATCAGCGGCAGGGTGCGGATCCTAACCTGTCCGCTTTTGCGGAAGTGTGGTGTCATAGGGAAGCATGGTCCATATCTGGCAGTTGGTATTCCCCACCGATCCCGCCGCCGGCGTCGGGGGTCGTTGCAATCTCCTCCCGCCATCGGCGCATGCGCCATCAGTGGTTTTCCCCCACGGACATCCCGGAAGAACCATAATTCTATCGCCGCGAAAGAATTAGGCTTGACAAACGCCGTAACTTATACTATAATAGTATCAGTTGCCCGCATCGGGCGGGCAACCGCACCGTTCACCCATGGCACCCGCTGATGAAGCTGCTGACCAAGAAAACCGACTACGCCATCCGCGCCCTCCTGCGCCTCGCCCAGCATGACGGCCGCCTCTCGGCCCGCCGCATCGCCGCGGCCGAGCATATTCCGCTGCAGTTCCTGCGCGCCATCGTGCAGACCCTCGCCCAAGCCGGCTATGTCACCACGCGCGAAGGCGTCACCGGCGGCGTGGCCCTTGCCCGCGCGCCGCGCACCATGCGCCTGGCGGATATCCTGCAATTGTTTCAGGGTGCGCTGGACATGACCGAATGCCTCTTTCGCAAGAAAGTTTGCCGCAATCGCGCCACCTGCGTCCTGCGCCACCGCCTGCTGGACATCGAGCACACGGTGCTGGCCAAATTCAAGCGCATCACCATCGCCAGCCTGCTCAAGGATCTCAATGCAGCGTAAGGTTATCACGATTGATGCGGACAAATGCACGGGCTGCGGCCTGTGCATTCCGAACTGCCCCGAGGGCGCCATCCAGATGATTGACGGCAAGGCGCGCCTGATCAGCGACCTGTTCTGCGACGGGCTTGGCGCCTGCCTCGGCACCTGCCCGGAAGGTGCGATCACGATCAAGGAACGCGAGGCCGCGCCGTACGATGAGCACGCCGTCATGGCCAACGTCGTCAAGGGCGGGCCGAACGTCATCAAGGCCCATCTTGCGCATTTGCACGGCCACGGGCAGACAGAGTTCCACCAGCAGGCGCTCGCGTACCTGCGCGACCACCTTCTGCCCGTGCCCGCGGACGCTGCGCCGGTGGACGCGCCGCCCGGCGGCTGTCCGGGCATGCGCATGCGTGACCGCACCAAAGCCGCGCCGCCTGCCGCCGCCGATGCCGCCGCACCCGTGCCGGCTTCTGAACTGCGGCAATGGCCGATTCAATTGCACTTGCTCAATCCGGCCGCGCCGTTTTTTACCAAGGCCCATCTGTTGATCGCCGCCGATTGCGTCCCGTTCGCCTTCGCGAATTTCCACCAAGACCTGCTACGCGGCAAGACGCTGGTCATGCTCTGCCCGAAACTCGATCATGACCAGGAACAGTATCTCGCCAAGCTGGCCGCCATTTTCAGCACGCAACATATCCAATCCATCACGGTCGCGCACATGGAAGTCCCGTGCTGCTTCGGCGTGCGTCGCCTGGTTGACGCCGCGCAGAAACAGGCGGGCTCGGCCATTCCCGTCCGTGATATCACCATCACGCTCGAGGGCACCCTCCATGAGTAAAACCTGTTCCCACAACTGCACCGCGGCCGCGCCGGCCGACAAACAAAACGGTCACGTCGATGACGTCGTGCTTGGCACGCCCGCCACGCTGGGCGCCTTGCTCGACTACCAGCCGCACGCGGTCGTCAGCCGCACGCTGGTTGAGACCGCCGGTTGCACGGTCACCCTGTTCGCCTTTGACGCCGACCAGGGTTTAAGCGAGCATTCTGCGCCGTTTCACGCCCTGGTGCAACTGCTGGATGGGCGCGCGACCATCAGCATCGGTGGCACGCCGCACGCACTCGCGGCCGGCGGCGTGATCGTCATGCCGGCCAATGTGCCGCATGCCCTGCGCGCCCAGTCGCAATTCAAAATGCTGCTGACCATGGCCCGCGCATAAACAATGTCCGACCGGTCAGACCCGTCCGACTCGTCCGACCTCTTTTCACACAACCAAGAAGGAGCACCCAATGAGCACCATGTTCTGTTATCAATGTGAACAAACCGCGAAGGGCACCGGCTGCACCGCCCACGGCGTCTGCGGCAAAGACCCGACCACGGCCGCGCTGCAAGATTTGCTGGTGTACGCCACCAAAGGCATCGCCGGCTATGCCCATCTCGCGCGCACACGCGGCGCCAAGGATCACCCGGTTGATCTGTTTGTCGTCGAGGCGCTGTTCACCACCGTCACCAACGTCAACTTTGATGCCGCGCGCATTACGGCCCTGATCCGCCGCGCCGCCATCGTGCGCGACACCGCCAAGGCCAACTACGAAATTGCCTGCAAAAAAATCGGCACGCAGCCCGAAGCGCTGAGTGGCCCGGCCGCGTGGCAGCCCGCCGCCGATGACGCCGGTCTGCTCGCCCAGGCGCACGAAGTCGGCGTCGAACACCGCAAACAAACCCTTGGTGATGACATCACCGGCTTGATCGAGCTGGTCACCTACGGCTTGAAAGGCACGGCCGCGTATGCCGATCACGCCCACGTGCTCGGCGTCGAGGACGACAAGGTCTACGCCTTTTTCCACGAGGCGCTGCACGCCTTGACCAATCCCAAACCCGCCTTGGGCGACCTGCTCGGCCTGGCACTCAAAGTCGGCGAGGTCAACCTCACCGCCATGGGCATGCTCGACAAGGCCAACACCGGCGCCTACGGCCATCCCGAGCCGACTGTCGTGCGCGTCACGCCGGTCAAGGGCAAGTGCATTCTCGTTTCCGGCCACGACCTGAAAGATCTCGATGCGCTGCTGCAACAGACCGCCGGCAAGGCCATCAACGTTTACACCCACGGCGAAATGCTGCCGTGCCTGGCCTATCCGGGCTTGAAAAAGCACAAGCATCTGGTCGGCAACTACGGCGGCGCCTGGCAGGATCAGCAAAAGGAATTCAATGAATTCCCCGGCCCGATCCTGATGACGACCAACTGCATTCAGAAGCCGCACGAAAACTACAAGGCGCGCATCTTCACCAGCGGCTTGGTCGCCTGGCCGGGCGTGACGCACATTGCCGACAGTAATTTCGCGCCGGTCATTGCCGCCGCACTGGCCGCGCCGGGCTTCACCGCTGATGCACCCGAAAAGACCATCACCATTGGCTTTGCGCACAACACGGTCATGAGCGTGGCCGGCCCGGTCATTGAGGCCGTCAAAAGTGGCGCGATTAAACATTTCTTCCTGATCGGCGGCTGCGACGGCGCCAAGTCGGGGCGCAATTACTTCACCGAACTGGCCCAGAAAGTCCCGCAGGATTGCGTGATCCTGACCCTGGCGTGCGGCAAGTATCGCTTCAACAAGCTCGACTTCGGCACGATTGGCGGCATCCCGCGCCTGCTCGATTGCGGCCAGTGCAACGATGCCTACTCGGCGATTCAGATCGCGGTCGCGCTGGCCGGTGCGTTCAATTGCGGCGTCAACGATCTGCCGCTCTCGATGGTGCTCTCGTGGTACGAGCAGAAGGCGGTCTGCATTCTGCTGACGCTGCTGCATCTGGGCATCAAGAACATCCGGCTCGGTCCGTCGCTGCCGGCGTTTGTGACGCCCGCCGCGCTGAACATTCTGGTCGAGAAATTCGCGATCAAGCCGATCACGACCCCCGACGAGGACCTGCGCGCAATCCTGCACAACTAGTCGCACACGGCTTCACGCATCATTCACAACGCGGCGCGGGCAACCCCCGCGCCGCGTTGCGTATTGATGGCCGCGACCGCTGGTCGCGGGCAGCTTCTGCGGACTCACTGGTACAGCGTGATGCCCAGCATGATGACATTGTTCAGCACATGAATGACGCACGCCGGCACGACGCTGCGCGTGCGCTCGCGCGTCACGGCCAGCACCAAGCCAAACACCGCCAATGGCACCAAATATCGCAGTTCCAGGTGCACCGCGGCAAACACCAGCGCGGATACAATGAGTGCCGCCCACACTCCCAGACGCGCACGCAGCCCTGGGTAGAGCATACTGCGGAAAATGAGTTCTTCGCACACCGGCAGCAGCACGCCGCCACACACCAGGATAATACTGACCGCCAGCGGTCCGTGACATAAGGCAATCAACTCGCGCAGTGCTTGCGGTTTGAGCGTGATGCCAAATGCCTTCAACAGGCTGACGTAGCCAACATTGCACAGCAGCACCACGGCATAGCCACCGATCACTGTGGCCAACAGCGACCGCCATGCCACACGCGTCAGGCCAAGTGCATCGATCACGTTCCATCCGCGGCACCACGCAATCCACGCACCAATCAACACCACCGCGCCATTCGCCAGCGTGGTCCAGACAATGGCGCGCAGCAACATCGGCACCGCAGCGCCGAGTGGCACAAAGATCGCCAGTGACGCGCATACCTGCCCCACGCCAAACAACACCATGACCAGCACCGCATCCGTCGTGCGCCAGGTGGTTGCCGTTCGCCGCCGGCTTGCCAGCAGCACAAGCGGCGCGAGCACGCACAGCACACCCGCCAGCGCCACCGCCGCGGCCACCGCGCCAATTTTGCGCACAAGTGCCGGCGCGTGTGCCCACGCGCGCTGCAGCGCATAGCTCGCCTTGCCGGTGTTGCCCTTCGTGAGGTGAATGCCGCCCATGCAAAGCCAGGCGCCGACAAGCGTATTCGTATCGGCGTCCTGCGCACGCGTCACGGCCTGCAGATGCGGCAGTGCCTTATCGTAATTGGGCGTCGCGTCCATGCCGGTAAGATAGATGAGCCCAAGTTTAAGATGGGCCGCGGTAACACCGCGCCGCGCCGCGCGCTTGTACCACCGCCGCGCGCGCCGCCGGTCTTTGCTGACACCGCAGCCATTTTCGTAATCACCCGCAACCACCAAGCATGCCCTTGCATGCCCTTGCTGCGCCGCTTTCAAGAACCATGCGAAAGCCTGGGTGTCATCTTTGGGCACGCCGCGCCCAAGGTAGTAGAGATGCCCCATGTCGAATTCGGCAGCCGCATACCCTTGCGTGGCGGCGGCACGGTACCAGGTGACTGCCGCCGCGTAATCTTGGGTGGTGCCTTCGCCATATTCATGGCAATAGCCCACCGCCCGTTGCGCGCGCGGCAGGCCGCTCGCCGCGGCCGTGCAGTACCAATGGTACGCTGCCTGAACGTCTTGGCTAACGCCGACGCCAAAGTCGTAACGCCAGCCGATCTTCATTTGCGCATCGGCATAACCGCTGGTTGCGGCCGAATAATACCAGGTGAACGCCGCGACTTCATTGGTGGCAACACCATCGCCGCTTTCATACATCCAGCCCAGTTCGCACATTGCATCCACGACCCCGTTACTTGCTGCGGTATGTAAAAAAGCAAATGTGGCAGTGCGATCGCGTGCGTCAATCACGCCCGGTGTTGCGCCGCACAGGGCACCTGCAGCGACACCCATGATGAGCGAAAGACGAACAAGATGTTTCAGTTGTGCGGTCATGCGTCTGCGTGGCATTGTATGAAATAGCAGGGCGGGCGTCAACCGGCGCACCAAGACCCGGATCCTGCGTTTTGTTTGTGCTGTTGCTCCCTGCGACGCGAGGTCGTGGGGGTCTCAGCACACCCACCCGCCCAATCCGTAGAAGCGTTGGCGGCGACACCGCCGCAGCGGCACTGCTAACCAACAAGAGAAGCGCCGAATCTAAAATTCCGCCATTGGAAAAATGCGAACCGGACGTAGCTAAATCTGCTGTGGATCCTGCGGGTGAGGTAGGGCGGTCAGGCCCTGACCGCCGTTGCTGCATGCGCGCGTCCACCAGGGCTGCAAGGGCGCAACGACGACCGCCCTACCTGTCTGCACGCTCTGCGACTGCGGCGGTCAAGGGCCTGACCGCCCTACCTGTCTGCGCGCTCTACGCCGGCGGCTCCCGATCTTATATCGGAATTTCAGAGAACTGCCGTTCGACCTTGACGCACCGGGTACCGTTCAGTACAATTGTATAACAAAAAAGGAGTTTGCCCCATGATTGACTTTACTCTTGATCAGCAAAACGCCGTCCTGCAGGTGCGCCCCACCGGCCCGCTGTGCGCCCAAGACTTCGACCAAATCGCCGCCGTGGTCGATCCGTTCATCGAGAAGAACGGCAACCTGCACGGCCTGATCCTCGAAATTCCGCACTTCCCCGGCTGGGAGAATCTCGGCGCGGCCATGCGCCACTTCCGCTTTGTGCGCGACCATCACAAGAACGTGCGCAAAATCGCGGTGGTCACCGACACGGCGCTGGGCGCCATCGCCGAACACATCACCGCGCATTTCGTGGCCGCCCAAGTCAAGCACTTTCCCGCAGCACAACTGGACGCCGCGCGCGCATGGGTGATTGCAGCTGAGTAGTTAAATTCTCGTGCAACACGATAATTTATGGTTGCAGAGATGCCAGAAGCGGAAATGCATACCGCGGTCGGCACCTCTGCCCGTAGCCGACGCACGGCGTGCGGCGTGCAGCACATGACGCAGAACGGCTACATCACAGATCACATCACAGATCACCTGAAGGCTGACACGGCGAGGTCGCCCAGATTTGTGACGCTGGCGCTGAGATAGCCGAGATCATAGAACACCGCACGAGGATTGCGGCCCAGCACAAGATGCTGATTGCACGGCAGATTGCGCAAGACGAAGCCGCCGTTCTCATCCGTGGTCATTTCCTGTTCGAGATAGAAATATTTTGTGCGGCCATGGGGTACATCCGCGAGCTCAACGCTCAACTCGTCGTATAATTGCGGCTGGCCTTGCTCGTTGACCACACGCCCGATAACATCAATGCCGCGGTCGCTAAAGACCACCTCGCCCAGATCCACGTCTTGACCGGCAATCTGCACCGGCATGACGCGCGGTGCATAGCCGGCAGCGCGCAGCACGAGGGTGTGCGGGCCGGCATCCAATTGTTCAATGCGGAACTCGCCCATGCGCGGCTGCTGAAGGTATTTCACACCGGCGCGTACCAGCAGTGGCCGGCCGGCGGTATTCACGGCGGTGCCCCAGACGCTGTACATCGCCGGTACCACCAGTGTGACCGGCGGCCCATTTGGCGCAATGCCACGCAGGCGGCGCTCCCAAGTTGCGTCGTGAGACACCACATCATACAGCTCATTGGCATCGAGTTCGGTCACTTCAAATGTGCCGGAGATGCTTACGCTCCATGGCGAATAATATTGATAATGTTCTGTGCGGCTGAGCTCCACTTCCAAAGGTGGCTTTGACACGGGCTTGCCGTTGGTATCTACGATTCTGCCGCGAATCACGCCCGTCCGGCGGTTGCGTGGATCGATCGTCCACGTAGTTGTCATGCTGGCTTCAATGACTACGCTGGTGCTTTGGTGTGACCGCAAGGTGTCGCGGTAGATTGCCAGCTCATACGCGCCGGTCACACAGCCGGAGAAACAGAAATCTTGCGAGGCACTGATATCCGGGTAAAAAGATAGGCTGCTGCAGCCGGGATTCAATCCTTCGGCAACAATCGACAGGTGCTGATCCGTGATCCCGGCGTGGAAGAATTGCTCGATGGGCGCCAGGAAACGTACTCGCAGATCGCCCGCGGGCGGCAACACCACATCCAATGCAACTTCTTCGCCGGGTCGCACCGCCACGGATTCTGAGGACCAGTTCTGCTCGGCGCAACTCAGATACAGCGAAATGCAGACCGGGCTGTAGGCACCCGGCACGTTTGAGTAGACACAGACGCCGGCGGCATCCGTGTAGCCTTGGGCATCATCGTAGCGCAGGCGGCCTTGGGGCACCATGCCAAGATGCACGGCGGCATTGGTGACGGGTTGGCCCAACTGATTGCGCACGCTGACACGCACGCGCCCGGTGGCGCTCATTTGCACAATTGGGCGGGTCATCTTGCGCAGTTCATAGGCTTCGCATCTAACCTGCGGATAGTTCTCATGCATAAATATCAAGGAGGTACTGCAGTCACTGCTCAGTTCAAATTCGCCGCTGGTATCGGTGTAGGGCGAATATAAATTTGCGCGGTCGTCCGCGTAACAATTGCTGATGATCACATTCGGAATTGGCTGGCGGGTGGCCAGGTCAATGACCACGCCGCGGACACGCTGCGGCCCGGCAAACACAAAATCCTGAATAACCGTCATGTCGGCGCCAACGACCACATCATACGCGCTCTCCGCCTCCAATTCGGGCGAGCGCGGCTTAACCGTATACCGGCCGGCGGGAATGAATGCAGTGCTGTATTGCCCCTCGGCATCAATCTCAAACAGCGGGTGAAAATTCGTCGCGCCGTTCAAAAACACGTTGCCATTGGTCACCGGTGACCCGTCGCGCAGATAGAAGCGGCCCATCAGAAAGCCGCCGGCCGGGCCGCTGGTGGCCATATTTTCAACCACGGCGGGCGGAATCGCCGGCGCGGTGGCGGCGGCAGGCGCGCTGCGCGCCGCAGACGACGAGCGCGGTGGTGGCGGCGCCAGCCTGTGCGTGAGTGCCGGCGGGTTCGTGCGACTGCACATCACAAACAACAGCACGCCGATCACAAGCGCAATACTGCCCAGTATCACATATTTCTGCATAACTCCCATTGCCCATTAGTATAGCAAGACCGCCGCGCGGCAGCAACCGCGATGGGTGTGCTTCAAGGGTTCAGGGTTCGGGGTTCGGGGTTCAGGGTTCAGGGAAAAATGGTTTTGCCGCAATTCATTTTTGACGAGTGTTGGATATGCATCATCTCTTCTGCAGACCCCCACGATCCCGCCGTTGGCGGGATCGTGGGTGAATGAGATTGAGATAAAGACCACACGCCGGCGCGCCTCCTCTCTCCTCTCAATCTTTGCTCCCACCGATCCCGCCAACGGCGTGGATCGGCGGGGAGCTGCTGAAGAGCCCCGCGATCCTGCTGCAAAATGATTCAGGGAATGCGAATATCCAATATTCAACAAGGAATGTCCAATAATGAAGTTCTGCGCAGATACTTCGAACTTCGACATTCCTTGTTCGATATTCGACATTCATCCTCATTCTGCCAGACCCCCACGACCTCGCGTCGTGGGTGAATGAGATTGAGAAAAAGACGGCGCGCCTCCTCTCTCCTCTCAATCTTTGCTCCCACCGACGCGTGGATCGGTGGGGAGTTGCTGAAGACCCCCACGACCTCGCGTCGTGGGTGAATGAGATTGAGAAAAAGACGGCGCGCCTCCTCTCTCCTCTCAATCTTTGCTCCCACCGACGCGAGGTCGGTGGGGAGCTTCAAACCACGCGGCGGTGATCCTTCTCAATCTTTGCTTCCATCCCGCCGCTGGCGGGATCGGCGGGGAGCCTCAAACCGCCGTCATTGCCCGTGATACTGCCGCAACTCCTGGCTGGCGCGCGTGGCGAACCAACCGCTTTTGTGATCATCCGCCAGGGCGCGCAAGATGGTCGCGGATTTTTGCGGCTGGCCGTTCTGGCGGTACAGCTCGGCCAAGCGGAAGCGCACTTGCGCAAGATTGCTGGACACGCCCGGCCGCTGCGCGGCATGCTCGCAATCGCGCAACTGCTCGCGCAAAATCGCGTCCGCCTTGTCGGCGCGTCCGTCTTGCTGATAGGCATTGGCCAACTTGCTGCGCAACTGATCCCGGACGCTCCAGTCATCGCCGCCCTTTTCAAGCCGGTCACGGCAATTGTCGATCACGCCATCCCACTGGCGCAGGGCCGTGTATTCGTCGAGCATCTGCCATTCATAAAATTCTTTCTGCGAGGGGGACGATTCACGTTCTGCGGCCCGTTGCCACCATGCCAGGGATTTCTCGTGATCCTGCATGCGTTGAAACATGTCGGCGATGCCGGCGCAAAGTTCCGGCTTGTTCGCGCTGTTGTTGAGCGACAGGCGCGCAAGGGCATGCTCAAGCAAGGCCGGGTCGTTGGCGCGCTGGAGCACATGTGCCAGATAATAGGGCAGGTCATAGCTTGCGCCCCGCGAGCCCGCGTCGCGCAGAAGGTCACAATAGGCGTCCACCGCAGTGCGCACGTCGCCCTTGTCGTCATAGATGCGGGCGGCCAAGGCGCGCGTGCTGGTGTCGGCCGGCTGCGTGGCGAGCCACTGCAAGGCCTCGTCGTAGCGCTGGGTGCGCTGCAACAAGTTCACGATGGCGCGCGCCGCATCGCCGCGCGCATTCGGCGTGGCGTTCGCGTGGGCGCTTTTCAGAATGGCGAGCGCGGCGTCGGGCATGCCGCCGCGCACGCACAAATCTGCAATCGCCGAAGCCTGGTTTGGGTCAGCCGCCGCCGCGCCGGCAGCCATGTCTGCGGCGAGCGCGGCCATGGCATGCGTGTCCTTGCCGGCTTCGTAGACATTCATCAACAGCCCGGCAAGTTGCATGCGCGCCACGCTGTCCGCTGTTTGAAACGCAGCTTCGAGGTGCGGGCGCACATCGACGGTATGACCGAGCCGCTGGGCTATCTCGATGAATTGCGCCGGGTCGGCAAGGTGTTGGGCGGTGGCCCATGCCGCGTCGGCCTGGCCGAGTTGCATCTGCGCATCCACCGTGAATTTGAGCAATCGCTGTCCTTCGCGGCTGGTCTTGTCCATCGTTGCCAGCATCTCTTGGGCGCGCGCAACTGCGGCATCATAGCGGCCGCACTCGACCAAGACGGCGCACAGTTTTTCGGCCGCCTTGCGCTTGTCAGCGCCGGACTGCAAGGCAAACAGTTTTTCGAGCGCATCTGCTTGGTCGCGCACGTTGTCGTTCGCGGCCGCAATGGATGCCAAGCTTTCGTACAGGTAACATTGATCGGCTGGCACGGTCGCGTCGGCCAGCGCGCGCTGGACACAGGCACGCGCGGCATTGTATTCGCCATAGCGCACCAGCAAGGTTGCGGCCTGTTCCACACCGTTGAGCGAACTGTCCATGGCGAGCACGCGCTCGGCAATTTGTCGAGCATTGATGCTACTGCCCGGGACATCATTGCACTCGGCCAGATGCCGCGCGAGTGTACCCACATCGCCCGCCGTGGTGGCTTTGTTGAATGCGTCAAGGAGCAGGGCTTGGGCGCGATCCGCTTGGCCGCCGGCGCGCAAGGCTGCGACCAAGTCTGTAATGACTTGGATGCGGTACTGCGGTGGCGCCGCTTGCAGCGCTTGCTCGGCATAGGCGG
>Ga0247841_10004418_pt1 | contig 24170 bp, 17 predicted proteins | sample LaCruzMarch2015__2_FD_192410 | JGI IMG/M metagenome (GOLD analysis project Ga0247841, IMG submission 192410) | Freshwater microbial communities from meromictic Lake La Cruz, Castile-La Mancha, Spain - LaCruzMarch2015_18m | ecosystem: Environmental > Aquatic > Freshwater > Lake | place: Spain... | reverse complement strand
CTTCACCTTCCCCGGAACCAAACTCACCCTGCACTACCGCCTCGTCGGTCCAACCCCGCCAGCCAATCCCTCAGCAAGCACAAATGGTGTCACGGACTCTTCACAGAGGTAAGGAGTTCTGAGCCTGACGCACCCGAGGCGCATAAATACAAGGGGCATCTTGAAAAGTCGCTGTAGTGAAGACAAACCCTCTTCACATCTCCAACAATGTGACTACAATCCGAAACCGTCATGTTTTTGCGAAGCACAAGGCGGTTCAAGGACGGCAAAGAACACAGGTATTGGTCGATTGTGGAAAATCGGCGGTGTGTAGGTGGCAAGATAGCACAGCGCCCGGTTCTTTATTTAGGGGAAATCAACGCCAGCCAGCCTGTCAATTGGAACCGCCAGAAAAGTGGAATACGATCTCAGATCCCGTCTGGAAACCATCCGTGCGAGCTATGAGAATCAGCAGCGTTCATGTTGTCAGCCTCGGAAAACCGTGTTTAAGCCCACCAAGGAATTTCACAGCCCGCCATATGCTGTATTCGGCGGAGGAAAACATGGAGATCGATGAGGTGGTGCCAGTTGCAGCGAGCGTGAAGACGAAGCTCGGACGAGGAGGAGGCGATGAATAGCACAAAGCAAGATCCATTAATCCTTCTGACGGTCAAAACTCAAAAGCGGGGCAGTGCATCGGGCCAAGATTCGGGTTATGGATGGGTGTTTGTCAGACGGCAAGCGATAAATCGGAGGCGAGAGCATGGTTCGGGTTGCGGCGGAGAACATCGGCGAGGAGGGCTCGGGCTTTGAGAGTCAAGCGCCCGCCTTTTCGAGAAAAGGGACATACCCTCAAAAATATTTTTTGGGAAGGCCTCATCCCACCGCGGGGGGAATGTAATTCCCTGGGCCCCCATACCTGCGCCAACTCCGATAAAACAAATACATGAGGAACGTGGAGATGCCCGACAGGAGAAAGCCCCACAGATAGATATAGCGATACATCTCGGGATGGGCACCGTCTTGCGTGACCGCGTCCATAACGATTCCGGTGAGCACGGCACCGGGGATGAGAAAGAGGGAGCAGACGATTTGATTGGCCGACCCAAACTGACCATACCGCTCCTGGGGGGGGATTGATGCGTAAAAGGGTAAATCCATCGAGCCTATCGAGCTCTTGACAAGGAGGTATGCAAATCCGAGGACAAGATAAGACGCGCGGTCGGTGAGGAAGAAAAAACAAATTAATCCCATCGGGAGGCCGATGAGCATCATCGCAAACGAAACGCGAGTCGGCTTGAACCGGTCGGTCAAAATCCCAAAAGGATAAATGAGAACCAAGAGGGCCAATGTCGCATTAGCCGTGACCTTCCCGATGTCCTCCAGACCGATCGCCAGGGATTTCGTCAGGTAAAACACAATAAACATGTCTGACGAAAAACTGAGAACCAAGAACGCATTCCGCGCATTAAAGAGCAGGTAATGTTTGTGCGAGTAGCACTCCTTCACATAGACGCGGATCTTATCCCAGGCCGTGATGGCATTTGCGTGGACCGGTGGCGGGTAGGTCCCTTCCTTCACCATCAGGGTCATGAAGAGAAATCCGCCGCCGTAAAGGACGGCTGCGCCCAGATAGATTTCCCGGGTGTGAGTCATCGCGCTGGGGAAGATCCACATGTTGAAAACATAGGATGCCGCCGTGGCGACAATTCGAAAACACGCCACGAATCGGCCGATGTAGGCGTCCGGCACGACGTCTATGAACAAGTAGTAAAAGATCGGCTGCATCAGCGTATTGAAGATCTGGAAAACGATGACAACGACAGCCAGGGTGAGCACCAGCATTGCCATGGAGGGCTCATGAGGAAGGAGGCCACCCTGAAAAATCTTGCCCAAGCCAAAACCCTGAAGGGCCTTCGAAATCTCTGGAGCGAAAGCGATCAGGGAAAGTGCAAGGCAGACAAAGGGCGTCATGAACAGAAGGATGGGCCGACGCCGACCCCATGCAGTTCGCATACCATCGCTCTTGAAGCTGATGTAGGGATTCAGAATCAAATTAAAGAATGACGCGGTCGTTCCAAGAATCACCGCCTTGAGCGTATTGGACGCACCGGCCGCATCCAACTGGAGCGGCATCACCGAAGGCAACACGGCCTCCATGAATTGAAGACAGAAATCTCCGACCAGGAGGTAGGAGAAGACGACAACCAAGCCCCATTTGGTGTAATAGAGGCCGTTCTTGTTTGGCAGGTCAGAGTCCGATGAGGAATCGGAACGGGAGCGCACTGGGATCATATTTTCTTTAATGGGGTTTGCATTGTATCCAAACCGGAGAACCCCAACGCGAGGTAGCCCGGCAGTCGGCGATTGGCTGTCTTAGAGTTTGAACTTCTCGAACCCTTCGCACTCCATGCCCGGGCCCTCGACGAAATCCGGCATCAAGCGTACATGGCGGCGGGTAATGCGGCGGCCCTGCGAGAGTTTCGTCACGAAATCAAGAACCTTGCGGGAATAGACGGCGGGTTCGTAGCGGTAACGTGCCACACCGGGCTCGAGGAATTTGAGCAGGGGATCGTCCTCCCGCGAGATGAAGCCGTAGTCCCGACGGACATGTTTGCGCTTCAATGCAAGGTGGCTCACCATTGTCACGCAGGAACCTGCATGCGAGACCAGGATGGCCCTGGGCAGGCCCGAAGTGCGCATGGCCCGGTCCAGCACGGCACAGATCCCCTCGTTGGTGCCGTCGTGATGCAACAGGATCGGCTGGATCGTGCGCCCCTTGGCACCGCACTCTTTGCGAAAGGCCTCCTCGCTTTCCTGGTCGCCAGCGCAGAGCGGTTTGTTGATCAAAAACCCGATCCGCTCATGCCCGCGCGCGGCGAACAATCCGACCGAGTGTCGGCAAACCGCCGCCAATTCGTAGTCGAGCGAGCAGAGATCCACCCCGGCAAACTCAGAACCCATGATCAGTGTCGGCAGCCCCCTCGCGTCAAACCACCGCTGCATCGGCGCGTTCGAGCGCTGCAGCAACCAGACCGCCGCCGGCCGTTCCCGGACCAATTCCTCGAGCGCCGCCTCCGGCTGAAGGGAAAAATAGCGGCTGCCGCTCACAACTGTCAGCTCCAATCCCTGCGCCGCCAGTCCCCCGCGCAAATAATCCACGCGGACAATCGCATGTGCCTCCATGCGCTCGACCGGCACGGGCGAAAGCAACACCACCGCATTCTTCGCCGCCACCGCCTTGGGCACACGCAGGATTCTCCTCCGAAACCGCCCCCGGTTCGTCACCCAGCCCACCGCCGCCAATAACTCGACCGCGTTCTTCACTGTCGGACGGCTGACCCGCAGCTCTGCGCTCAACTGGCGCTCGCCCGGCAAATGCCCCTGCCACCGCCCCGACTGAATCCCCTCCCGCAAAATCCGCGCCACCTCGTCCACCAGGGTCAGGCGCTGCGGAATCATCGGACGGGTTACGGAGGACATTGTTTGGAATTGATCTGACGTTTTGAAGCTTTCTATCTATCTATCATTGTCCGAGACAAAGGTAATGCTTACCGCACCGCTTGTAGGATCACCATCCCTTTGGAACGCTCTCGACGCGGTCGTTGGAGAAATTTGTAATCCCTGTGCATATTTCCTGACTGGGCCTGATACGCTTCACGAGGTCCGGTCAACGGGACAACGGGTGCGGTTTGGCAAGGTTGCCAGGAAAGGCCACGCTCACGGCCATGCCAACGACAAAGCAGACCACTATGCCGATCGTGGCATAGAGCATCCAGTGGATGTCGGTGTTGGCGCGGATTACGAGGAGGGTGCCAAGTGCGACGCAGGCCCCTGTGAGGGCTCCAACTCCGTTGGCCCGTTTTGTCAGCATGCCGAGCAGGAAAATCCCGCCCAGCACGCCCATGAAGAGTCCGATCACGGTCAGGAAAGAATCGAAGAGCGAGGTGATGGCCGGATTCACGAAGAACAGCCCGATGAGGGTGCCGGCGGCTCCAAGGGCGACGGTGAGAATCTGCCCCGCACGCAAATACGCGGTCTCACTGCGGAGGATGTTGAAGGGTCGCATGAAATCGGTGACCACCGTCGTCGCGGTGGAATTCATGCTGGTGGATACCGTGGATTGGGCGGCGGCGAAGATGCCGGCGACAACGAGCCCGGCCACGCCGGCGGGGACTTCCGTGGTAATGAACAGCGGGAAGATCTGGTCGGTGTTGATGGTGGGATCGAGCTTGCCGGGGTGCAATTTGTAGAAGGTGTAGAGGGCGGTCCCAATGCCGAAGAAAAGAAGTGAGCTGGGAACTACGAGGACGGCATTCGTCCAGATCGCCCGGGCCGCGCTGCGGGTATCGGGAGTGGACATGTAGCGTTGGACGACGGCTTGGTCCGCCGTGTAGGACGAGACCTGCTGACCCAGCCCGCCGAGCACGACGACCCACACAGCAAACGTGGCGGCACTCCCCGGTGAAAAGTCGAAGTTGAACGCATTGAGTTTCCCGTCGGCTGCGGCAATCTGGACGATGCCGCCGAGCCCCCCGTCCACATGAAACATGATGAGCCCGAGGCATAGCAACGCGGCACCCAGCAGAACGAACGTCTGGATCGTATCGGTCCAGACGACGGCGGAGAGCCCTCCCATCGTCGAGTAGAGGATGCTCAGTGCGCCCATGAGGAGGACGCTCTGGATTGGAGTCAGTGGCGTAAGTGTGGTTAGGGCCAGGCCGGCCAGCGACAGCACGATCCCGATGCGGAAAATGTGGAAGACCGTGAAGAGGCCACTGCTCAGGAGGCGCACAGCACGGTTGAAGCGGCGCTCGAGGTATTCATACGCACTCGCGGCATCGACTTTGCGGAAATAGGGAAGCGCAACAAAAACAGCGAACGGCGCCACCAACGGCACCGTCAGACTTGCCAGCAGAAGCACCCAATCCTGCGCATACGCCTTGGCCGGGATGGCCATGAATGTGATCGAGCTGAGCATCGTCGCAAAGATTGAGCAGCCCGCCACCCACCATGGCACGCGCTGCCCCCCACGGAAGAAGTCGTCGGTATTTGCGTTGTCGCGCATAAAAAACCAGCCGACACCCACCATCGCCGCAAGATAAAGAATAAGCACGGCGAAATCCCATGCCCCGAAGCCCTCCCGCTTCTGCGGCTGGGCGGAAATCTGCCAGGCGTCCGTGGTCCGTTTCCGCGGACGGATTTCGCCGGAGACCAGATAGATCATTTCCCCGTTTTTCACCGCCGGGGTCGTGACCGCCGTGGCGGGCGTCTCGCCGCCGCTCGTCCAGGTGTCGGTGATCGTGTGGTAGAGCAGGATCTCGCGTCGGAATCCCGGATGGTTGTCCTTCAGTGTGTCGGTCTGGGCGATGAGCGATCCGTCGGCCCCGCCGAGCAGGACGATGTGGGATTGCCCGATCGCTGCGCCCGCGCCACCCATGAGCGGCATCGGCAGGCTTGCCCGCTTGCGCCATTCTCCGCTGGATGGCAGAAACTCAAAGAGGTCGTCGAGCACTTCGATCCCCTCGACTCCGGAACTCCCGGCAGCCTGCGTGCGTCCGCCCGCAAGGAAAATCCCGATGCCGAAGCCGTCATGTTGCGCCACAAAATACGGGAGCGCCCGGGCCGCTCCCGGCCAATCAGGTAGGCGTTTCCACGAAGCGATCTTTTCTCCGGCCCATTTCGAGAGATCGAGCTGCCAGAATTCCTTTGACACGGAATCGAGACCTTTTCCTGTTTGCCCGCCGGCGATATAGACAGTGTTCCCGATCGAGGTTACGGCCGCATAGGCCACGGGCACAGGCAGGCCGGGCAATTCCTCTCTTGCCAGCCTCCTCGAGCCCTCATCCCAGCGGAGGAGGAAGGCCCGCTTGCTGACAGCTTCGGAATCCTCCCCGCCAAGACAGACAACCCCCAGCGGGATCGTGGCCGAGGCACCGTAGGCGACCGACTCTTCCAGAGGGGCAACGCGTTCCCATGCGGCTTCCCGGACGTCGGTCACTTGGAGCATGAACACATCGCGATGCCAGACCTTCGGCACGCTCCATCGGTCGCCACCCTCATCCACAGGGAAACTGGCCCCCCCGGCCACGATCAACCGCCCGCCTGTCATTCCCACGAAAGGCCCGCCCATGCCTTCCGGCCCCGGCAAAGGCGGGAGGCTCTCCCAGTTCAGTGTGTTCCCGGCGCGAGCCGAAAAGGGATTCAGGAACATGAGAAAAAAGAATGCAAAAAGGTGCCGGGGCATATTGGTCAGGGGCAGGAAGTGATCTTAGCTAAACCTTTGCCAAACGGGGTTCACTCGGGGCAGGTGGAGAAGCAACGGATGCCAGGATGGCGTCGAATCTGCGGCGGGCGCGGGCGGCAGTCGCAGCATCAAGCCGGGGAAGAGGGCAGCGCGAAGGCCCGCAGTCAAACCCCGAGGCCTCCATGAGGAACTTCTGGCCGGAAAAGGCGGGGACAGAAATGATCAGATCGAGCAATTCGTCCACAACTCCCTGCAATCTTAGGCACTCCGCGTCGTCCCCGGCCTCGAAAGCCTGCCGGAGTGCGAGAAATATCGGGATGGCGTGGTTGTATGTGCTGCCGACGAAGTCCACGAAACCGTGCTGCAGGCTTTTCAGAAACAACTCGTCGCGTCCGAAGAGCAGGTCGTAGCGGCCGGCGTATCGCTCGCGGCATTTTCCCAGCTCGTCGAAGTCGTTATGAGTGTATTTGACACCCGCAAAGTTCGAGATCCCAAGACCGAGTTCCAGGATCTCTTCCAGCGCGATGTTGGTCGAGACGCGCGCGGGGAAGTGGTAATAAAAAAGTGGCGTGGCCGACGCAGCCAACGCGATTTCGTGCAGGAAGCTGACCAGTTCCGCTGCGGAATTCGGCTTGTAGAATCCGGGCGCGATGGAGGCAATCGCATCGGCTGCATGGGATTCGGCATGGGCTGCAAGCCGACAGGCGTCACGCACGCTGTTGTGGCCGACGTGGACCGCGACCGGCAGCCTGCCGGCATTGGCGGAGATCAGGGTCTCGGTGACCTGCTCGCGCTCTTCCGTCGTCAGCGAAAGCCCTTCGCCGGTGCTGCCGCAGGGAAACAACCCTTCGACCCCGATTGTCACCAGATGCTCGACCATCGGGCCGATCCGGTCGAAAAGGACTGCCCCCTTGTCGTCCATCGGGGTGTAGGTTGCGGCCACTAGTCCCCGAAGAGGTTTGCGTTCCGTGGTGATCTGCGGGCGGGTAGGTGGGGATGCGGATTCCATATGCGATGCTTTGCGTCTTGTTAAAGTTCTTTTTCGAACTCGCCTTTCTCTTTGCGCCAGGCGACCATGCATTCTTCAAGCATCGCCTCGACCCCCTGCGGAGTGATCGTGGCGTCGAGCAGCAAGTAGCCCTTGTTATTGTATTGGCGGATTTGTTCCGGGGTGAGTGTCACGGCGTTGAAGTAGGGGGAGGTGGATTGCATTGGGATAATATGGAGTGATCGGGGCTGCGGGGCGATGGATTGCCTATGGTCCGCTCAGTGAACCACCGGGTATCCCACGCTGTCGCCCGGCACGTAGTCGGGAAAAACGAGTTCGGCATGGGCATCGACCGATTGCCCCCGAAGAATCGGCAGCAGGCAGTTCCAGAGCCGGTTGATATAGGCGTTGTCGTTGATGCGGTAGCGGGCGACGCCGGGGCGGACTGCGTCGAGCAGCGGGTCGTCTCCACGGCAGACCAGCGCGATCTCCTCGGGGATGGAGAGTTTCGCCGCATGGCAGAAGCTGAAGATGCTGAGGTAGATTGCGGGGTCCGAGGCGATGATCCCGTCGGGCAGGCACCTGTCCCGGCGCAGCGCCTGCAGCCAGTCGATGACCGAGGCAGGTTCGCCCGGGAGCCGGTGCACGATGGCCTCGCAGCCGAACTGTTTGCACGCCCGCCGGAGCCCATTCTCGCTCAGGGAATCCCCGACCAAGTCGCTGGCGCGGCGCACAAAAGCCAACCGGCGCTTGCGCCGCCCAGCAAGCATCGAGGCCGCATGGAAGCAGGTCGCGTCGAAATCGATGTCGAACGAGGGAAGTCGCTTGTCTTCCCCGGTGGAGCCGAGGACCAGGCTGTGCGGCGCATGCCTGGCGAACCAGTCCTGGCCGGCGGACGGGATGCGAATAAGCAGGAAGCACGCGTCGGGATGATTCGCCACGATTTCCGCAAACTCCTGGCCCCGGCGCGTCATTTCAAAACGGGGAGAGATCAAGACTTCCATGGAAAATCCGTGACGCCCCAGCTTTTCCCGCAACATGTCGAAGACCACCACATGCGAATACATGACCTCCTCGAGCGCCCGCGAGGACAGGACCACCACTTCGGTTTTTCCGCCGCCTGTCTTCGTTCTGGTGCCACGGCTTCCCTCCAGCACCCGCCGCCGCTTGCCCTCGCTCTGGAGCAAACCTTCGCCCTCCAGTGCCTGCAGCGCAAACCGCACGGTCAGCCGGCTCACATCAAGAGCCCTCATCAGGTAGCGCTCGCTGGGGAGGAATTCCGGCCACTCGCCCGAGCGGAGGCGGTCACGCAGGTGGTCCGCAATCTGGTCGCGCAGGTGGATTGGTTCGGGGGGGAGGGAGGCCATTTTCAGGATTCAGACATGCTTTACGATCTTTGGCAATCGGAGGGATTCCGCCTCATCGAACGATGCCGCACGGTAAATGACCTCGATGCCCGTCGGGTAGCGTTCGCGGAATGCGCCGGACTCGAGTTCTTCTTTGCCGGCATGCATGCGGATGAGGGCGACACCGTGCTCCCTGGCCATCCGGTAAAGCCGATCGCGGTCGTTCATCTCCGACTGCCCGAGGTCGAGGCTGCGGAGGGCGGGGAGTTTCATGTAGGCTTCCACAAGGTGGGCGATATTCCCGCACGAGTGAATGGCGCCACCGCCGAGCTGCTCCATCACCCAGTTGTCGTGCGGTGCAATCACCTCGCGGTAGGTCACGGGCGAGACCATGATGGCCGAGTCGCAGCGCAGCAGGATATTCCCCCGCAGCATGAACCCGTGCTGGTGACAGCATCCCTCCGGACCGTCGGTCGTCAGAGGTTGGAGTCGCCGCGCGACCAGCACCAGCACCTCCGCCACCTTGCGCAAGGCCTCCCCGGTCTCGTCGGGATCGTCGATCAAATCGACAAAGGCGTCGTTGCCGCGCAGATGATCAAAGTTATCGAACGGCCCCTGCAGGTCGGGCAGAGTGATCCTTATGGCCTTGGCAAGTTCCGGGCGACCGCCAAGCAGGGCATGGAGGGTTTCCATTCTCTCAGCCACGCGCGGCAGCCAGCCCGAGCGCAGAAGCTCGTCCGGGTCGGCATCCAGGATCGCCTGCACGCTCAGGTCGCGCCCGCTGTCGTGCCGCACCCAGGGAGGGTTCTCGCCGACCTGCTCGACATGCGCCCCAAACATCGACGCCAGCAATACCGTCCCGAAATTCGCCCGCACAGTCCATGGCAGGTCGTGACCGATCCGCCCCGACTCGACAATGCTCAGGTCAAACGCATGCACCAGCTCGTTGAAGAGCATCTTCTCCGCGTCATCATAGATTTCATGGTGCGGAAACGGCTGGAACCCGCAGTCCGCCGCCAGCGGTGCACTCACCAGCACCGGCGGGTGATCGACTTCCTCCCAGTTGAGCGACGCCATGTGACGCCGCTCCACAACTTGTGCGCGGTCCGCGTCATATCTTTCACAAAGCGTGTCCAACAGGCGTTCGAGTTCTGGGAGGATTGGTTTCATAGGGTCACATCCTGCGATGTTAGGCAAGGCGGACATTGAAACATCAAATCATATTCATCGCAGAAGAAAACCCGCAATGACTGGAAAGGCGAGCTATCCAGTATGGATGCTTGGATGGGGACCGGTTTTTGACGAATATTTGTCAGGTGCCCCTTTCCCGATTCGCAACCATCGCCGTTGGCGGCCTCGCCATGGGCAACCCCACGTTTGCCGCTGATGCGTGGCCCTCCGCCACTCCCCATGAGCAAGGGAGTAAGCCAAATTCTCTTCATCATTATCGACGATTACGCTCCCGATCTCCACGACGTGCTGGGCGGCGACCGGATCTGGAAGCCCAATATGCAACGGCTGACTACATGCCTGTCCATCTGTGGTTTCAACCTTCGGAACACTTGCGGCTTGGCATTCTCTCATACAACAGATCGCATTCTCCTTTTTCCCTATGATTTTTGGTCTGCACTTTCTCGACATCCTTGTCATCATTCTTTTTCTTTTGGGCGTGACCGCCATTGGCCTGCGGACGGGCAAGAAAGTGCACAGCCTCACGGATTTTGCGATGCCGCGCACGTTTGGCAAGGTGATGATGGTTTTCTTCTCTTTTGGCACGGGCACGAATTCCGACCAGGCCGTGTCAGTCGCCGGGAAGGCGGCAACCAACGGAATCTCGGGCATTTGGTATGCGTGGCTGCATCTGTTCACGACTCCATTTTTCTGGATCATCGCCCCTGCCTTCCGGCGTCTGCGGGCCACGACCACGGCGGATGTCTTCGAGGCCCGCTTCGGTCGAAGCCTCGCTTTCCTCTACGCATTCCTTGGATTTGCCAAGCTGACTTTCAGCATCGGCCTCTCGCTCAAGGGCGGCAGCATCATGCTCGAAGCTCTGACGGGGGGGGCACTCCCGGGCACATGGGCTATTTTGGTGCTGACCGTGCTCTTCGTGCTCTACGGCGTGGCGGGCGGACTTTCCGCCGCGATTGTCACCGACTTTGTGCAGGGGATTTTCACTCTCCTGTTTTCGTTTCTCCTCCTGCCTTTTGTCTGGAACGCGGTCGGCGGGATCGAAGGAATTCGCGGATCTGTTGTGGACCCGGAGTTTTTCAGCCTGTTTGCCACGGGAGAAATCGATGCCTTTTTCGTGGCGATGTTTGCGGTGTTGAGCTTGCTGATGGTCTTCGGTGCCCCGCAAACGATGGGGAATTGCGCGGCCGGGCGCGATGAGATGGACGGCGCGGTCGGGTTCATGGTTGGCAGTTTTGTAAAACGCATATGCACCGTGGCCTGGGCGTTGGTCGGAATGGCGGGCGTGGTTTATTTTGGCGGGCGCGAGTTCGATCCCGAGCAGATGTATGGGATGGTGGCGCGCGAATTCCTCCCGCAGGCTGGCTGGGGGCTTCTTGGACTCTTCGTTGCCGCCATGATGGCCGGCATGATGAGCACCTGCGACGCATTGATGGTTTCTGCTTCCTCGCTCTTCGCGCAAAACCTTTACCGTCCCCTTGTAAAAGGAAAGAGTCAGGCACACTACCTGATGGTTGTCCGTCTCGCGTCCTTGCTCATCGTTGTCGGCGGTCTCACCGTCGCCTACCTCCTGCCGGGCTTCATCACCGGCCTCGAAATCTACCTGCGCCTCAGCTCGATCATCGGCCTGCCTCTCTTTCTTGGCTTTGTCTGGCGGCGCACGACGGTCGCCGGGGCCTGGTCGGCGGTGCTCGCAGCCTACGGAATCTGGATGGTCTGCACGATCCCAGCCGTCGCCTCGTGGCTTGCGGGATTTCCTGCCATGGTGGATGCGGGCGTGGTTCGGGAAACATCCAACAGCGGATGGACCATCCATCTGCCATGGCAAATTCTTTTCTACCTGAGTGGCGGATTTCTCGCGGGCATCGTCGTGAGCCTTTTGAGCCCGCGGGTGGCCGAAGCGAAACTCGAGATTTTCTTCGGCCTCTTGCGCACGCCGGTGAGGCCCGAAGAAGTGCTCCAAGAGCCCTGCACTCTGCCGGTTGGCGCGGTCGTTCCCGAGCCGCGCTATCTTTTCCCCGGCACAGGCATCGAACTCCTCGTCCCCGGACGCAACACCCTCATCGGCTTTTTCTCCGGTTGCGCCGCCGTCGCCCTCCTCATCGGTGCCGTCGTCTGGATCATGGGAGGCTGATTTATGCAAACAATGACCAATCCAATCGCGAACCGACCCTTCGCTCATACCAGCACCGGCGGGTGATCGACTTCCTCCCAGTTGAGCGACGCCATGTGACGCCGCTCCACAACTTGTGCGCGGTCCGCGTCATATCTTTCACAAAGCGTGTCCAACAGGCGTTCGAGTTCTGGGAGGATTGGTTTCATAGGGTCACATCCTGCGATGTTAGGCAAGGCGGACATTGAAACATCAAATCATATTCATCGCAGAAGAAAACCCGCAATGACTGGAAAGGCGAGCTATCCAGTATGGATGCTTGGATGGGGACCGGTTTTTGACGAATATTTGTCAGGTGCCCCTTTCCCGATTCGCAACCATCGCCGTTGGCGGCCTCGCCATGGGCAACCCCACGTTTGCCGCTGATGCGTGGCCCTCCGCCACTCCCCATGAGCAAGGGAGTAAGCCAAATTCTCTTCATCATTATCGACGATTACGCTCCCGATCTCCACGACGTGCTGGGCGGCGACCGGATCTGGAAGCCCAATATGCAACGGCTGACTACATGCCTGTCCATCTGTGGTTTCAACCTTCGGAACACTTGCGGCTTGGCATTCTCTCATACAACAGATCGCATTCTCCTTTTTCCCTATGATTTTTGGTCTGCACTTTCTCGACATCCTTGTCATCATTCTTTTTCTTTTGGGCGTGACCGCCATTGGCCTGCGGACGGGCAAGAAAGTGCACAGCCTCACGGATTTTGCGATGCCGCGCACGTTTGGCAAGGTGATGATGGTTTTCTTCTCTTTTGGCACGGGCACGAATTCCGACCAGGCCGTGTCAGTCGCCGGGAAGGCGGCAACCAACGGAATCTCGGGCATTTGGTATGCGTGGCTGCATCTGTTCACGACTCCATTTTTCTGGATCATCGCCCCTGCCTTCCGGCGTCTGCGGGCCACGACCACGGCGGATGTCTTCGAGGCCCGCTTCGGTCGAAGCCTCGCTTTCCTCTACGCATTCCTTGGATTTGCCAAGCTGACTTTCAGCATCGGCCTCTCGCTCAAGGGCGGCAGCATCATGCTCGAAGCTCTGACGGGGGGGGCACTCCCGGGCACATGGGCTATTTTGGTGCTGACCGTGCTCTTCGTGCTCTACGGCGTGGCGGGCGGACTTTCCGCCGCGATTGTCACCGACTTTGTGCAGGGGATTTTCACTCTCCTGTTTTCGTTTCTCCTCCTGCCTTTTGTCTGGAACGCGGTCGGCGGGATCGAAGGAATTCGCGGATCTGTTGTGGACCCGGAGTTTTTCAGCCTGTTTGCCACGGGAGAAATCGATGCCTTTTTCGTGGCGATGTTTGCGGTGTTGAGCTTGCTGATGGTCTTCGGTGCCCCGCAAACGATGGGGAATTGCGCGGCCGGGCGCGATGAGATGGACGGCGCGGTCGGGTTCATGGTTGGCAGTTTTGTAAAACGCATATGCACCGTGGCCTGGGCGTTGGTCGGAATGGCGGGCGTGGTTTATTTTGGCGGGCGCGAGTTCGATCCCGAGCAGATGTATGGGATGGTGGCGCGCGAATTCCTCCCGCAGGCTGGCTGGGGGCTTCTTGGACTCTTCGTTGCCGCCATGATGGCCGGCATGATGAGCACCTGCGACGCATTGATGGTTTCTGCTTCCTCGCTCTTCGCGCAAAACCTTTACCGTCCCCTTGTAAAAGGAAAGAGTCAGGCACACTACCTGATGGTTGTCCGTCTCGCGTCCTTGCTCATCGTTGTCGGCGGTCTCACCGTCGCCTACCTCCTGCCGGGCTTCATCACCGGCCTCGAAATCTACCTGCGCCTCAGCTCGATCATCGGCCTGCCTCTCTTTCTTGGCTTTGTCTGGCGGCGCACGACGGTCGCCGGGGCCTGGTCGGCGGTGCTCGCAGCCTACGGAATCTGGATGGTCTGCACGATCCCAGCCGTCGCCTCGTGGCTTGCGGGATTTCCTGCCATGGTGGATGCGGGCGTGGTTCGGGAAACATCCAACAGCGGATGGACCATCCATCTGCCATGGCAAATTCTTTTCTACCTGAGTGGCGGATTTCTCGCGGGCATCGTCGTGAGCCTTTTGAGCCCGCGGGTGGCCGAAGCGAAACTCGAGATTTTCTTCGGCCTCTTGCGCACGCCGGTGAGGCCCGAAGAAGTGCTCCAAGAGCCCTGCACTCTGCCGGTTGGCGCGGTCGTTCCCGAGCCGCGCTATCTTTTCCCCGGCACAGGCATCGAACTCCTCGTCCCCGGACGCAACACCCTCATCGGCTTTTTCTCCGGTTGCGCCGCCGTCGCCCTCCTCATCGGTGCCGTCGTCTGGATCATGGGAGGCTGATTTATGCAAACAATGACCAATCCAATCGCGAACCGACCCTTCGCTCATATTCCGGCGTTGGCGAAGTTCAAACCCCTGCCCGTGCTCATCTGCCATGATGATTTTGATCGTGGAACCTGCGGATGGGTGGACTTGACCCCGAACTTCCGGTTCGAGAATTTCGAGCCCCGCAAAGGCCCGATTGATCTTGCGCAGTGGGGGCCGTGCATGTTGAGCACCGCCTCGTTCCGCTTCGTCGGCACTCACGGGTCGATGGATGGAATCTATTCGCTGAAACTCGCCACCCGACCGGTCGCCGCACCCTGCACGGAGAAACCGGCCGCCGGTTCGCAAAGCCTCGCCATCAAGCGCATGACGCTGCCGCCGGACCTGTGGGATGGGATTCTGCAATACGAAGCGTGGTTTGCCTACAAACCCGAGCAGGACCGCGTCGGGCACAGCGAGAAAGATGTGCGGGCCTTCGGGTTCTTCTTCGACATCCAGGATGAGGAGGCCCGCTACATGGCGATGGTGCGCTACATCAACTCGGTGGATGGGCAACTCGTGCGCCGCTGGCAATACGGATGCGCATCCGACGTGAGCGACGAGCAATGGGAATACGGTGCCGCCGGCTGGTGCGTGAAAGGGGTGGACGCCCAGTGGTTCGGACAACGCTATGCCGATGGATCGACCGACGGCTTCCAGTTCGTGCCGGGGGGTGAGCAGCAGCTTTGCTACAACGAAAGTGACGACAAAATCAACTGGCTCTACGTCCGCTTTCAGATCGACCTCGGGCGCAAGGAGTATGTCAATTTGCAGTGTGGCAACAAGACTTTCGACCTGCGCGGACTCTCTCCCACGCTGGTCAAGCCCTACGCGAACATCCAGGGCCTGATGAACCCCGTGATGTGGGTCGAAGCCGACACCGACCGACGGGCATTTCTCTTCGTGGACTCGGTTGTGATTTCCGCCGGGCCCCGGGCGGCGGAAGGAAGGCAGCAATGAGGCAGTTCGCGCAAATTGTTCTCGAACGCCGCACCCGCCATGCCGGCAGCTTCTGCACCGAGCCTTTCGAAGCCGCGTGGGCTGCGGAAGCCGTCTTTTTCCTCACCGTCGAAGAACTCGAAGCCGGTCAACTTGCGGCGCGGGTGCAAATTTCTCCGGACGGGATCAATTGGGTGGACGAGGGATCGGGCATTCCGGCCATCTCCGCGCCGGGCCTTCATTTCGTGCGAGTGACCCACTTTGGAGGCTGGCTGCGGCTGGCCTGCGACATGGAAAACGGGGGCGGCGCACGCGTCCTTGTTCATCTGATTCTCAAGGAATAGCCCCATGTCATCACAAAAGACTCAAAGCTCATCCGGCGAAACATTCGATGCCGTGGTAGTTGGCGCGACGCCATCGGGCATCGCCTGCGCGGTGCGTGCGGCCCGCGAAGGTCTCACCGTCCTGCTCACCCACCACCACGCGCATCTGGGCGGATTTCTCACCAGCGGGGCAGGCGGGTGGGAAGCGCCGTGCGACCAACCGCGCGCACCGATTTTTGATGAAGTGCTCCGGCGGATCAGCGCTTGTTACGCCACGACCTACGGGGAAGGCTCGGCGCAGCACCTTGCTTCCATACCCAACCCAAACACGAATTCGCATCTCGACCGGGCCAAGGTCGAGCCGCGGATCGCCGAGCGGATTTTCGAGGAATTGCTCGCCGCCGAACCCGGGCTCCGGATTTTGCGCGGCGTGTTTCCCGTGGCCGCGCGCTGCGAGGGGCGCCGGGTGGTCGAGGTCACCCTGCGTCAGATGCACGGACCCGATGAAATGACGGTTCGCGCGGATACCTTTGTTGATGCCATGATGGAAGGCGACCTTGCAGCGCTGGCCGGAGTGCCCAGCCGCATCGGTCGCGAGTCGCGGGATGAATACGGCGAACCTCACGCGGGCGTCATTTTCATGACCGAGAAACCCAAGCCGCCCGGCCAACCCGGCTTCCCGAAGGACGCTGTGGATGGTCGGCTGCGCATCCGATATAACAGCCACGCGACGGATCACATCCTGCCCGAAAGCACCGGCGAGGCCGACGATACGGTCATGGGCTACAACTTCCGACTCATCCTCACCAAAGATCCATCCAACAAAGTCCCCATCCTGAAACCGGAGAACTACGATCCCGCCGTTGTCGAAAGGACCATCGGCAATCGCAGCATCGTTCCCAACCTGCCGAACAACAAAATTGCGTGGAATGGGGGCCGCATGGCCGGGCCGCAGAGAGGCTATCCCACGGGCGATTGGGTCGAACGCGAGCGCATCGCGCGATTTCACCTCGATGCGAGTCTCAGCCTCCTCTGGTTTTGGCAAAACGATCCCGCCGCCAACCCGGAAGATCGCGAGTTTTGGAAGGATTATGGACTCGCTGCGGACGAGTTCTCCGACAATGGCAACGTTCCCTACGAAATCTACGTGCGCGAGGCACGACGCATTGTTGGTCGCCATGTCTTTACCGAACACGACGGGGTCGTTGCTCCGGGGACCGGACGCACACCCGCCCACCCGGACAGCGTGGCCATCACCGACTGGCCAATCGATTCGGTGGCCTGCACCATGCGCCGCATCGGTGACTCCCATTTTGAAGGAGCGTTCTTTTTGGCCGAAGAATCCCGCCCGGCGATGGTCTCCTATCAATGCCTGCTACCTCGCGATTTGGACAATCTGCTCGTTCCGGTCGCGCTGAGTGCATCGCACGTCGGCTTCGGATGCCTGCGCCTCGAGCCCGTCTGGATGCAAACCGGCGAGGCCGCGGGTTGGGCTGCCGCTCTCGCCCAAAAACATCACACCACAGCCGGCGAACTCGATCCCGACCTTCTTCTGCGTCACCTTGTGAGCAACAACCACATCGTCAGTTTTTTCAACGACGCCGGAGGCGGCCGGTTATGCGAGGCCATTCAGTATTTCGCCACCAAAGGATTTTTCCCTGACTACGATGCCCGACCTCACGAGCCGGTCACCCGCACCGTTGCGGGAGTGTGGGAGGAAGGGTTTCGCCTGCTCGAGGCGGGCATTCTCGATCCCCCGCAATTCACTCAGCGGGTCCGCGCCGCCGAAGCCCAGGCATCCGAAGAATCCACCGGCCTCTCGCGTCTGGACTTTATCATTAAGCTTTGGGCGAAGCGAAAAAAACCAGTTTGATTTCCAGTAAATACGGAATATCCGTAAAAACGATGAGAACAACCCTCATTTTTCCAGATCATATCGCCAAAAGAGCCAAGGCGCGTGCGGCCCTGCGGGGAATGACTCTCAGCCGCTATGCAGAGGAATGTCTGAGGACAGACCTTGCCCGGCCTGACGGCGAGCGGGTTGGTGATTGGCTTGCCAAGCTACCCTCCACCCCTGCCGCCGCCTCGCGTGAAGTCAACGCTCTGATCGCGGAAGCGGAGTTTGAAAAAATTGATCCGGAAATGTGGCGATGATTCTGGACACAAACGCTGTTTCGGCCCTTCAAGCCAAGGATAAGCGGCTGGTGGGGGTGCTGGCTGAAGAGCCCGTGTTGGTGCTGAACATTATTTCCCTTGGCGAATACCGCTATGGAATTGACGGTTCACGCCACCACACCGAACTGCTGAATTGGCTGGATGCCCTCGTGGTCCGTTCGGAAGTCTTGGCACCAAGTCTCGATACAATTTCGCATTACAGCAGCATCCGCCATGACCTGCGGAAGGCGGGCACACCGATTCCGGCCAACGACATGTGGATTGCCGCTCTGGCCAGGCAGCATCAGATGCCAGTGCTCAGCCGCGATGCCCACTTCGATGCGGTGTCTGGCATCCTTCGGCGCGAGTGGTAGGGCAGACATCCACCCCCGCCGGGCTTGATCTCCTCCAGCGCCGACTTCGGTTGTTGAGAAAAGTATCGGCACCCGTGGACGACCACCAAGTCGGGTCTATCGTTCGCCAATCCGCACGCCATTGCTCCACATCCCGCTAGGGCTGCGGTGGGGGGTTGGCGAGCACGACCGATGCTCCGGCCCGAGCAGCCACGACGGCCGCCGCGATCCCGGCCGGCGTGGCACCCCAGATGAAAATGTCGTGGTGGGTTTGCGGGGATGTGTTCATGGGGGGATTCTGTTTGTGAAGCAAAGCGACCGTCTCACGGCACCGAGGCCGCAGACTCGCTGCCAGCATAGCGCACTTGCAGGATCAAATCTTTCAGCACGGCGTCAGGCAGAGTGTCGGATTTTGCACTGAACGTGTTGCGTCCGACGGTGAGCGCATCCTCCGGCACCGACACTTCGAGCCAGTCATCCTTCATCGTCGCCTTGCCAAGTTCGAGAAGATGGCCGTTGACCGCCAGACTCAGAGCGTCCGGGCGGTCCACACCCTCGAACTGTAGCCGGAGGCTGAGTGTAGGTTTCTTTCCGGCCAACCGCGCTCCAGCGAGATCGTCAAACATGGGGAAACTCACTTCGACGACTTCATTGCTTTTGATTTCCCGCGGCCTCGCCGGGCAGAGCGTTTCAATCCCGCGATAGGGTGCGTGCGGCAGGCCGAACGTTTCGCCGAGGCCCCAGCAGGCAAAATAGTCTTTGTCTTTGCCGAGCAGAGTTTCCTTCGAACCGATTTCCTGGGTTGCGGTTTCGTTGTCAAAGAAAAACCAAAGATTCAAGATGTAGAGTCCATCCGCCCCGGCTCCGAGCGCCTCCATGGCGCGTCCGCGCAAGGCGTTCAAGCTGCGCCGAAGAGTGACCGGGGGTGCTCCACCATCATTTCCCCGCGCGACAGCCGCTCCGATTGGACTTTCAATCGAGGAGAAGACCGGGATGCCGTGCTTTTTAGCGACTCGGATGCTTGTCTCGAAAGGATTGAGCTGCATGCGGCCTCCCATCGAAACCATGTCGATGAGATCTTCCTGCATCCATGTTTCCACATCGATCCCGTGATCCAAATTGTAAGGAACCGAATCGGCCACTCGTGCATTGATAAGGATCGGACGCCCGCGCTTGAGTCCCTCGCGTTCGGTCAACTCGCGAATTTCCCGCATGAGAGCGGTGAGGATTTCCCGCTGTTCCGGGGTGGTCGGCTTGCCTTCAAACGTATTGCGGAAGAGGTAATGGAACCGCATGAAATCGATGTCGAGACCATCGATGTCGTAATTTTGACAAACCTCTTCGATGAGACCCTTGACGAGTTCTCGCACTTTCGGCTCCTCGTAGTTGAGGGCGGTCCAGCCCATTTTCTTTCGTTTGGAATCGCCGGGTGCCAACATGAGACCGGGGTTTTCCTTTTTGAATTTGTTACCCTCCAACCAATCCCCGCCGCTGCCGAAGCCGTCGTGCAGGGAGTTGACCCGAAACGTCCAGAAGACTTCCTTGCCGTGCTTGTGACCAAACTCCACGGACATCTCCAAGGGACACAATCCGGCATCATGAATCCGCTGTCCGTATTCATCCAAAACCGGGCTGCCCAGTTTGGTATGCAGGTGTTGGGTGACGGGGATGCCACCTGTGATCGTGTTGTAAAGAATCGTGTCCACCTGCGAGCCGATGAGAGGGATGCTCCGGCGGAGGAGAAAGGCGTGGCGGAGTTTTTCTTTTGGGTCGGTGAGCTTTTCGTCTTGCTCGACGAGTGCTTGAATTTCGGGCGAGTCGCTGGGCACGGTGAGTTGGTGGCGATCCTCGCGCATGTCGATGCCATCGTTGGCAAAAAGAATGCGCCGCGGTTTCACGGCCAATTCCGCGCGTTGCTTGCGCAATTGCTCCAAGGTCATCGGTGCCGGGCGAGCCGGGCTCTCAGGCTCTTGCGATTGCAGGGGCGTTGCAGACATGCCGATTGCGGCAGCGAGCAGGGTCATCGACAAGATTTTCATTCCGCTTTTTTCGTGCGGTTCGTGTGGTCCAAGACCAGTGCGAGGGAGCTGACCCGGCCTCCGGCCTTGTTAAAAATTAAATCGATTTCGTTCTCTTCCCGGATCAGTTCCGGCGGGAGCGAGATCAGACGAACCGACCAATGTTCGCCACTGGGAGTTTGTGGGCCATCGCCGACTTCCTCCTCTGGCACCGGGATGGCTTGCCCGTTGAACGTGAGCGACGGAGTCGGCACCGCCGGGTTGCCGGAGATCGACAAGCGCAAAGTGGCAGCGAGCGGTTTTATCTCTCCAATGCCTGGCACGCGGGTTTTGACCGGTTCTGACCCGATTTCGATGAGCGTATCCGGGCTGTAAAAGGTATCGCGTTTGACGACGGATCGGGCATCAGCTATCAGGCTGCCCACGTTGCAGCGCACGAGGATGGTTTCGTAAGGTTGGAGTTCGATGGGCTTGGTAAGGTCCACCGCATCGTTGACCTGCAAAACCGGCACGTCGTCCTCGATCCCCAAGGCCCTGGTCGTTCCTGCATCCGGCAAACGTCCGCTGCCGGGGAGGGCTGCGGATTTCAGCTCCACCGTGCGGGGCTCGGACGCGAGATTGTGCAGGGCGATCCACAGCACATCGCCATTGCGAATCGCCACACAGGGCACGCTTGGGTCCGAACTGGACGACCAGACGAATTCCCCCCGCACATCCGACCACAGCTCGAAAAATTTAAAGAGATGAGTCGGGACGTAGTCGCCGTCGATTTCATGGAACAGCGCCCATGGCGAATGCGGGGTGGCCGGGTTGGAATCCGGGCTCCGCCGCCACCATTCCCAGAATGGCACAATGAACGGAATCGCGCGGATCACCACATCGGGCCGCTGGAGATAGGAAAAGAGCTGGCCGTTGATTTCGCGCATGATCTCCCAGTCCCGGCGGGGACTGTAGAGATGGAGCAGGCTGTGTTTGCCCTCGATCCAGGCCAAGCCGAACTCCGAGACATACAGCGGCAGGACTTTGCCGAATTTGGCATTCGTGTAGGCGGACATCAAATCGAGCGATCCCTCCAGCACCGAGCCCGCCATGGCGTCGCGCATCCGGTCCTTCATCGGCGTGTAGGCATACGGATGGAATGAGAAAAAATCTCCGGGGTCGCCGACTTCATCAAAGTATCGCTGCGCAAACTCCCGCCAGTTGGTGAAGTCATCCGCGTTGAAACGGATGTCATACGCCGCGTAACCACCAATTTTCGCATCGGGAAAACCAGCGCGAAGCGGCGGCAGCACGTTGCGGTGAAACTCAATGATGCGCGGCCAGTCCACTTCCATCATTTTGAGCTTGGTGCGGGGTTCGTTCATCGGCTCAAAGAACGGCACCGTCCACCCGGCGGCTTTCAGCAGCTCAAGGCTTCGGAGCATCGCCTCGGCGCGTCCGTCATCGGAGTCGCCTCCCCAAACGCGTTCCACGGGCGAAGGATTGGTCCGAATCAAATCCTGCGGATGCATCGACAAGCCGACGTTTTTCCAAAGCAGACCGCCATTGATCCCGTCGCGCTCGACCATCGCATTCACCACCGCTTCCAACCGGGCAAGATTTTTATGCCCCGGACGCGCCGGATCAGCAGGCACGCTGCGAAACTCATGGCTCAGCAAATTCACGCTGCGGGCCAGACTCGCGTTTGATTTTTCCAGCATCAGGTCGAGCGGCGCTTTCGGCAGTTCATCGGGCGAGCCATGAATCAGCAAAAATTGATCCCGGTCGAACTCATGCACGCCTCCGATCAAGAGCGCGATGTCCGGAGCGATATGGACTTCGGCAGAGATCCCGGATTGCAGGGTCATGCAAGGCAGGAGAAAGATGGACAATAACAAGGCGTGTTGTGGAAGGGAGCAGCGGAGCATGACGAATTTGGTAATAGTTGGCTTGTGGTTGGCTTGTGGAGGTAATTCAATTTCACCCACTGTCCTCCAAGCGGCAATTCCCTCAATGTGGCCATGCCAACTTTCCAGATTTGAATTTTTCACCAATCATACGCCGAGCATCTGGCGAGCTGGTATAGCCAAGTTTATTGAATTGTATAATCTCTCCTCAAGGGTATTCTGGAAAAATGTCATGTTCCCCCTACTCACCTATTGATCGCAAATGCATTAAGCCGACGAAATGTGCGAAATCGTTCAGCGGCGTTCCTACCATGCTTTTTGCGGTGCTTTTCGTTCTGCCGACGGTTGCGCTGGCGGGTTCCGCCGAGTGGGTGCAAATCGTGAAGAAACACCCGGCAAACCGCGAATTGTGGGAGTTTCAGCCGGACCAGCCATTGGCAAACTCCGGCAACAACCCGGTGAGCATGCTTGGAAATTGGAACCGCCGGGCCAATGACGGAGAGGTGCTCGGCGATGGCTTCTTGCCGGGTTCCGGGGCAATTCTGCTCGGCACCCGTTTGGAAGAGGGTTGGCCGTCCGGTCTCGAGTCCGCCGAGCCGATTCTCTTGGCGAAAGAAGTCACGTTTGAGTTCCTCTTTCGCCTCGAGGAATGTCCGGAAAATCCCGAGTATCACAACCTCATCGGCTGGTCTTGGCTGGAACGCGGACAATTTGCGCCGCTTGGCTTCGATGGGAATACACAGACGTTCTTGTCCGCTTTCGGAATAGGTGACATTGAGCGGAGGTTCTTGCGGTGGAATATTCAGCCCAAGCCCGGGCATTGGATTTATGCCGCTGTGGTCGTCGAATTTCTCGATCCCCGCGAGGCCAGGGTTCAGGTTTTCGCGGCGGATCTCACGGCGGGTGACAAGGCGGCCCGAGAGGTGGTGCCCATCTCCCGGCACTCGATCGATGTGGACGATTTTCTGAATGCCGGGACGCACCTTCGCATTGGAGCCGACGGATTTGTCAGGGCGGGCGGGCAGCGGAACGTAAATGCGTTTCCTGTCCTGCTGGATGCCCTTGCAATCACCCATTCCGCACTGACTGAGGAGGACCTGAACGTCCGTCTATCGGCTTTACTCAAGAGGTGAGGTGAGTGGATTTCGCCTTCAGGTTGTTGCGATGCCCGTTTCCTCGGGCCGTGCCCCCAAGCCGCAATGCCGGTTTGCTGAGAGGGGCCCCCTCTTGATGATTCCGAATCCCATCTGGCTAACACATCTCGCCAGTCGGATGCGGTTGTCAAGCAGGGTGGCATGTAGTTCATTGACGACAGTTCTACTGCAAATTAAATCCACCCCACCCCCTATAAGATTATGAAAAATTCTAGCGTTTCACCCTGCTCCCTCGCCATCTTGGGTGCTGCCCTTCTGGCCATTACTGGAACCGCCTCTGCACAAACTCTCGTGCAGTGGGATTTCAATGGCGGCACCGCCAGTGGTCCCTTATCCGAGGTTGCTGCGCCAACAACTCAGGCGGCCAATGTCACAGGGAGCAACGCGACGCAAACGGGCGTTACGTTCCTCGCCAATGTAGCTGCGGGTGGCAATACAAACCGGATCTCTGTTAGTGCCAATAATTTGACCGACACCTTGTCGCCTGGCGTCTATCTGGAATTCACCCTGACAGCCGCTCCGGGATACTTTTTGAATATTTCATCACTGTCGTATATCCAAGCGACGACGGTCGCCGCAACTGGAGGCACGGACCGGCAATCAAATTCTCGGGTCGCGGACAGTGAAACGGGTAATTTTACGACTCCAAGCGGGTTCGCCTCGCTGACTGCGAGTGGTGCAGCGATCACAAACACCACAGGCACGGCGACCGTGGTCGATTCAGGCTTGACGGCCCGAACGAGAGTCTTAACTGTCAGCACGAATCCCGGCAGCGCACTGGCCACTTACACTGCAGGCTTCTCTGGTCCGTCCTACTCGAATCTGTCCAGCTACACTTTCCGGTTGTATGCGTATAACAACAGTGCAGCGTCAAACGCCCGGACGGCCTTCGACGACGTCACAATCTATGGCACGGTGGTCCCCGAGCCCTCCACCTTCGCCTTGCTCGGAGTGGGTCTCCTCGGGTTGGCATTCTACCGGCGCCGACGCAAGGTTCTGCAAGGGGCACCCTGACCACAGGGTGGGTTTCTCTGCTACTCTCCCATTCGCAATCCCTTGAGCCGGGGTGGACCTGGTAGAATTTTGGAATGGCGGTT
>Ga0247841_10004417_pt1 | contig 24179 bp, 30 predicted proteins | sample LaCruzMarch2015__2_FD_192410 | JGI IMG/M metagenome (GOLD analysis project Ga0247841, IMG submission 192410) | Freshwater microbial communities from meromictic Lake La Cruz, Castile-La Mancha, Spain - LaCruzMarch2015_18m | ecosystem: Environmental > Aquatic > Freshwater > Lake | place: Spain... | reverse complement strand
AAAGAATATCCGATCTTTTCCTTGGTTAAATTTGCAGGAGAATAAATCTGCGCCTGTAGCTCACCCGGATAGAGCAAGAGTTTCCTAAACTCTGGGCAGCAGGTTCGACTCCTGCCAGGCGCATTTTTAAAAAAATGTATAATCTACACGCACACACATTTTTAAGCGATGGTGACCTGCTCCCCTCAGAAGTAGCGGTACGTTACCAGGATAAAAACTACTCTGTAATCGCCATCACTGATCACGCTGATTACAGTAATATTAAACAAATTGCCAAAGCCATTGTAGAATTTTGTAAACGCTGGCCAAAAGATTCCAAAATAAAGGTTTTACCAGGTGTGGAATTAACCCATCTGCCTCCAGAACAATTCAAACCCTTAGCCGCTTTAGCCAGAAAAGAAGGAATCAAAATAATTATCGCTCATGGCGAAACTCCCGTGGAACCAGTGGCAAAAGATACTAATCATTTCGCTTTAATGGCCGACATTGACATTCTCGCTCACCCCGGACTAATCTCTAACCAAGACACGCTACTTGCCAAAGAGCGCGGTATATTCTTAGAAGTTACTAGTAGAAAGGGCCACCGACAAACTAACGCGCATGTTATAAAACAGGCTCGTGAATTCGGCGCGAAATTAATTTTAAATACTGATAGCCATACTCCAGAAGATATTATTAGCCCCACAGAATTAAAACAAGCGGGGTTAGATTCCGGATTAACTCAAAACGAGATTGATAAAATTTATGAAGATGTAAAAACTTTTTTACTTAAGAAGGAGGGAAGATGAAATTTTTTACGAAGTTGGTTTTTTTATCCATTATCTGCTGCTTACTGTCCACGGCGCTTATTGGTTGCACTACTGTATCCAATAGCAAAGAACCCACCAATCCGGGAAGCCTTTCTCCACAGGCAATTTTAAAATTTTCTGATGTTCCAGTACCAGTGGGTTTAAAAAGCTTGCCGGAACAATCTTACTCTTTTGAAAGCTCCGGAGTACGCGTAGGTGTCTTAAAATACCAGGGAAAAAATAACCCCGACCAGATTGTTAATTTCTATAAAGAACAGATGCCGATGTATAATTGGAACCTTGTAAATATCGTCGAATATGGCCAAAGGCTTCTAAATTTTGAGCGCGAGAATGAAACCTGTATCGTTACCTTGCAACCCATGGGGTGGAACAGCACGCTATTAATCATATCTTTAGGCCCTAAATCCCAGATTGTGGCGAAGCGGTCAAAAACACCGATCAAGTAAAAAATATACTTGACAAACAATCGGTTGTATGTGAAAATTAATCCAAGTAATTAGTATAGAGAAATTATTCTAGGCAATACATTAATCGCCTAGTTAACTATAAACAACAGTTAACAAAAAAAGGAGGAGTAAAAAAATGGGTAAACGCTTGATTTTAGTATTAGCGCTTGCTTTAGTAGTGGGCTTAACATTTAGCGCCGCCTACGCTGAAGTTCAGAATGTAAAGGTATCTGGAGACATTATTGCTAGTGGAGTAGCTAGAAGTCATTTCAACTTAGCAGTTGATCCAGCGGATAAGAGCATTTTGAAACAAAATTTTTTGATGTCTCAGGTTAGAGTACGCATTGATGCCGATCTTACTGACAATGTTGCAACAACCGTAAGATTAATTAACGAAAGAATTTGGAGCGGACAGAGTCAAGATAATAACAACATCGATCTTGATTTAGCTTATGTCACAATGAAAGAGTTTCTTTATTCACCTTTAACTTTAACTATTGGTCGCCAAGAGATTGCTTTCGGCAATAGCTTAATTATAGGAAATGCAAAAGCAACGAGCAATACAACAAGCATTCCTACAGATTTATCCGAAAATAAAGCTTTTGATGCCATTCGCGCCACTTTAAACTATGATCCATTAGTTGTGGATTTAGTTTATGCTCAAGTTAAACAAAACAATACAACTGATAGAAACACTATCAGCTTAACTGGTATTAACGCCAACTATGCAATTAATAAGAAGGTTAACGTTTCTGCATATTATTGGTTAAAGAAAAACGATGATCATTCTACTGGTGGCACAACTAGCAGTAGGCCTGACATGCTCTCAACACTTGGTGGTTTAGTCTCTGCCACTCCAATTGAGAACTTAACTACTTCTTTAGAAGCCGCATATCAGTTTGGTAAAAACACCGAAACAAATAACCAAAAAAAACATGATGCTTGGGCTTTACAGGCAATGGCGGATTATACCTTTGCTAAAGTAAAGATGACTCCTAAGATTGGTGCTTCTTATACCTATCTTTCTGGAAACAAAGGTGGCGCTGACACCAGAAATGATGGTTGGGATGCCATGTTTTATGATCAAAAACTCAACAATATCGTTTACACAATTCTACCTTTCTCAAATATGAATGCCTTTAATTTAAAGGGCAGCATGAAGCCGGTAGAAGACGTTACCGTAGGTCTTGTGTATGGTTATTATAATGTAGCGCAAAAAGATGCCGGGACATTCACTATCCCTAATACCTATGATGGTGGTACTGCTTATGGTACTGGCACATATACTGGTAAAACGCATTTAGGTAGCGCTATTGATGGCACAGTTACCTATGATTACACTGAAGATGTGCAGTTTGGTTTAACTGGTGGTTTATTTCTACCAGGTAATGCTCTTGCAAGCAATGCCCAAAATGCAACTCAGTTAATTGGTTCAGTAAAAGTTTCATTCTAATACAAGCTTCAAAAGAATCACTAAACCCTCGGAGGAGTAATCCTCCGAGGGTTTTTTATTGCTTCATAATTTATATTGACATATTGCTAAGCAATGTTAGAATAAAACATTGTTAGTAATGGAGAAAATTATTAAAATCATGTCTTTTAAAATAACTAAATTAACCGCGATTATTCTAGCCATATCTTTAATTACCGTTCCAGTTTTTGCCGCGCCAACCGACAATTCAACTTCCGACGAAATAAAATATAGCCCAAAAAACCTCCAAGATAAAGACGCCATGCAGGCCGAAATGGACTTTTATTCCGGCAATGACCGCGAAGCGGAGCTAATCTTTACCGGGCTGATTGGGAAAAAAGACCATGATATCGCGTTATGGAATAACCAATTGGGTTCTGTATATTTGACGCAAGGCAAACTTAAAGAAGCCAAAGACGCGTTTATGGAGTCCTATATTCTAATGAATGATATTTCTGCCTTTAAAAATCTGGAATTACGCTCCGTAGGGCTGCTCAGCTCTGAAATGACCAAAGGATATAAAGGGGACCCTTACGAAAAAGTATTTAATTCTTTTTATGTCGGGATGCTGCTTTACGCCGATAATGATTTAGAAAACGCATTAGCCGCTTTTAAAAATGGCATTCTGTGTGATTCTGATGTTACCGGCAAACTTTATAAAAGTGATGTGGCCTTAATGTATTTAATGGCTACTCGTTTAGAGTTGATGCAAAAAAATCAATCCATGGCCGATGATTTCTTTAAACAGGCCACGGAAGCTTTTTATCTTTCGCATCCGGATAATCGGCTGCTGGTTTCTCAAAAACAAGGCTTCTTAGATGATTTAGAGAAAAAACAGAAAGAGTTATTAGAGAAAGAGGCTAAAGCAAATATTAAGCTAGAGAAAGTAATTACCGCCCTTAAGGCTGAAATCAGTAAGCTTGAAGCGGATATTAAATCGACCGAAGAAAAAATAGCAGAGAACAACCGTAAGATTCCTATCGATACTTTAAAAGACTTCATTGATCCTAATGATAATACCTTAATCTGCATTGAGACCGGCCGGGGCCCGCTTAAATATCAAACCGGCACCTATGGAGAAAAAACAATTTTTATCATCAAACCCTACCCCGCGGTGAGTTTTAGCATAACGATTGATAATTTTACCCAAATTAAAGCGGGAGCCTTTCTTAATCATAATGATGTCTTTTACCAAGCTTCTACTCGTGGCGGTAGAGTCATGGATAGTATGTTAAAAGGCAAAGCAGAATTCAAAAAAACCACCCAAGATGTTTCTAATATACTTTCTACTGCCTCACAAATTTATGATCCTTATGGAGTATTTGCGTTACTTAGCTTCGCTAGTGGAGCAGTGAGTAATGCCACTAATCCTTACGCTGACGCTCGTCATTGGAGCCTGTTGCCGGCAGAATTGCAAATCATCTCTTTACGTTTAAACCCCGGGGCGCATCAATTACAGATTAACGCTTATGATGCTACAGGTAAAACAATTGAAAGCTCTAAAATCAGTGTAGAAATCACCAATACTCCAAACAACGTCATTTTTAAACGCTTTCGTGGAGTAGAATCTTAAAATGAAAAAAATACTTTTTTTAATATTTTTGGCTTTTTCCGTTACGGGTTGCGTTAGCGTTAACCCTTATGTTTTAAACAAAGCGCAAACTTCCCTAGATTTAACCAATAACCGCGGAGTGGCTTTGTTCACCATGAAAGTTGATTCTGTCGGAGGCACACGACTGTCTTTATTAAATTTTATAGCGCGTGAAGTTAACCAATATAAGCCCTACAATACCTTGGGAATGTTTTCCTTGCCTTTTTTAGCAGAAAATTATTCCGCGACGGATAATTTATATTTTTGCTCCGCAGTCTTAACCAGCGGAATATATCGCCTAGATTCATTCAATGGAATGGTTAATATATTTTTTGGTATGCCGCATGCCCTTAAAGCTGATAAAATTTTTGATATTTATCCGAATAAAATAAATTATTTTGGCCGTTTAAATTTTGGTAATTTTAATACCCAGTTGGGCTTTACAACTTTAATCAAAGTTGAAGATGCCGCTGATCAAGACATATTAAAATTTAAAGAAATCTTTCCGGTATTAAAAGACAAACAAATTAGCAAAGATTCATTTTATTAAAAAGGAGCAAGAATGAAAAAAAATCTCATACTTATTTGTATGTTGGGTTTATTTTTAGCAGGTTGCACCACTGTAGAAACTTCCTATACTAAAACCGTGCCTCTAGATGAAGATGATGGGTTAGGTGGAACAGGGATTGAAGCCACCGATATCCGTACCGTTTCGCGAAAAATGGCAGAGTCAATTTTAAACGTCCCGCAAATAATGAATGCTCAAGGGTCGCCAATGATCGCGCTTTTGCCGGTAAAAAATTCTACCCGTTTTATAATTAATAAAGATATTTTTACTAAAAAAATCCGCATTCAGCTTAACCAGAACGCCCAGGGTAAAATGACCTTTCTTGCCCGTGATCGAATGGATGATATTTTAAAAGAAAGACAATCTAAACGTGACGGATTAGTCGGTTCCAGTAAAAACGCGGACTTAAAAGGAGTGGATTTCTATTTAACCGGTGAATTAATGGGACTAAGTAAAGCTAATCAGGGAGACCGGTCGGATTATATTTCGATGTCCTTTCAGCTGGTTGACGCCGAGACTTCAGAAATTATTTGGGAAAATGAATATGAGGTTAAGCGCGTAGGCACCTCTGGAGTGGTTTATCAATAATCTTTGCGGGTGTTGTCTAAGTAGACAAGGAGATAATTACTATGTATAAAAAAATTTTACTTCTGTTTCTGATGATTACGTTGGTTGGTTGCGTCGGTGTTCCGGCTAAAGGCATTAAACCGATAAAAGAATCTCAACTTTACGAAGAAACCGAGACCTTTGTTTTCTTGAGCAAAGGAATGAACAAACGGTTGCTTCTGTCGGATCAGTTAGTATCGGCGACTGAGGACGGACGCATGATCATCAAAGCTAAATTATTTAATAAATTATCTGAAAATTTACGTGTGCAGTTTCAAACCATTTTTAAAGATAAAGACGGCTATCCTACTGGCGATGAAACGAATTGGGAACTGGTAGTTATCCCGCATAATGCCTATTATTATTATGAAGTTACGGCAATGAACACTAAAGCGGCCAAGCATGTTACTCGTTGTCGTTATGCTGAATAAATGGAGAAGGCTATGATTATGAAAACTTTTATTTTTTTGTTAAGTTTTAGCTTTTTGACACTAAGCAGTTTTAATGCCTACGCGCAAGATCAATCCAAAAAAATCTATACTTACGAACAAAGCAGTATTAATGGAAATGTAATTAAAAAAGATTTAAAGATTAAAGCCGCGGTTTTTGTATCCGAAAATAATTTAAAAATTAAAGATAGCCTGTTTAATCCTCCGGTTGATGAACTTTTAGAAACCAAGACAATTACTGTTGATCAAGCGGATATTAAGATCGATAACAGTCAGAAATTACCGCAAAAAAGAGCCGACGCGCAATTAATTACCGGATTGTTAACTGATGCTTTACGTGAAAGCGGGAAATTCTCGATTGTGGAACGACAAGATATCAACGCTATTCTTAGAGAGGCGGAGTTTAGTAATTCTAAATGGGTTAATCCAGAACAAGCGAATAAAATCGGTTTAATCTTTGGCGTTAAAAATATTGTGATCGCTAATTTACTTAAAAGTGAGGCGGGAGAGAGAGTAGGAATGAATAATTATGTTCTCGCTTTAAGGCTAACGGAAGTAGAAACGGGCAATATATCCGCCAGCGGACAAGGCGAGGGAGCAACCATAAAAGAAGCCGTTGCCAGCGTCGTAAAGAATTTTTCCACTAAAATTAATAGTCAGCCCTGGAGTACTAGAATAGTTAAAATTGAAGGAGATTTTGTTTATCTTGGTGCCGGAAGCGATGAAGGTTTAAAACAAAAAAATGTATTAGAAGTTTATAAAATCAATAACAAAATTATTGATCCGCTTACCAATAAAATTTTAGGCATTGATAAATCCAAGGTCGGCAGGCTTGAGATTGTAGAAATTTTAAGTTCAGATTTATCCAAAGCCAAAATTTTGGATTCTACGGAAACGTTTAATCTAGATTTTATCGCGCAAGCAAGTGCTACAACCGGTGTTGGTACCGATGAGATGGCAAAGTGGAAACAAATTCATCCAGATACTACTCCTACACAAGGGGCTAAAGTTGAGGCTCAAGAGAGCCCTCTGCCAGTATCCGGAACTTCAAATATGAGTATGCCGATTGAAGGGCTAGTGCAAATTGCTAATCCCGCGATTGTGATGATTACTACGGTTAGCAGTAGCGGTGGCGGATTAGGAAGCGGTTTTTTAATTAACTCTGACGGAACAATTGTCACCAATTATCATGTCATCAAAGATGCTCAAGGGCTAGGTGTAAAATTCACGCAAGATAAAGAATTAATTACTAATATCAGTATTATAAAAACTGATGCCGTGCGTGATATCGCTTTGATTAAAGTTAATACACCGGTTAATGTTGCTCCTTTAGCCATGGGTGATTCAGAGCAAATAGTTGTTGGAGAACGCGTGGTGGCGATTGGTAATCCTAAAGGACTGTCCAACACCGTATCGGATGGATTGGTCAGCGCAATACGCGATACCGGCGGTATGAAACAAATTCAGATTAGCGTCCCGATTTCGCCCGGCTCAAGCGGAGGCGCATTAATTAATATGCGTGGTGAGGTTATCGGGATTACTTCTTCCGGCATGGATCAAGGGCAGAACTTGAATTTTGCTATACCGATAAATTACGTGAAAAAATATCTGCAATAGGACATAACTATAACCTTCCTTAATTAATTTCTTAACATGCTAAATCTTGCTCTAATCTATCACATGCACCAACCGTATTACAAAAATCTCCTGACCCAAGAGAGCGACCTTCCTTGGGTCAGGCTGCACGGGGTCAAAGACTATCTAGACATGGTGCAAATCCTCGAGAAGTTTCCGAAAATGAAGCTAACTTTTAACGTCGTGCCATCATTATTCGAACAAATCGAAGATTATACTAATAACGGATTAACCGACAAATATCTGCAGCTATCCAGAAAACTCGCCGCACAATTAACCTCTGCCGATAAAGAATTTATTTTAAGGAATTTTTTCTCCATCAACAAAGACAAAGTCATTGCTTTCTCACCGCGCTACTACCAGCTATATTTTAAAAAACAGTCTGGCCAAGAATTTAATCTCCAGGATTATCTTGATCTGCAGGTTTGCTTTAACCTGGCCTGGATTGATCCGTCATTTAGAAAAAATATCCCTCAACTAAAAAAAGTTACAGATAAGGAAAGATTTTTCTCAGAAGATGACAAACAGATTGTTTTAGACCAACAACTAGAAATCTTAAAAAGAATCATCCCCGCTTACAAAAATGCTCAAAATAACCAACAGATTGAAATCAGTGTAACGCCTTATTATCATCCGATTTTACCTTTACTTTATGATACTAATATCGCCAAAGAAGCGAATAAAAAAACCACTCTACCTAAAAAAGAATTCAACTATCCTCTAGACGCCAAATACCAGATTGATAGCGCAATAGAATTTTATAAACAAAGATTTGACAATTTACCCCAAGGCATGTGGCCATCTGAAGAAGCAGTCAGCGAGCACATTTTACCCTACATCATTGAATCCGGAATAAAATGGATCGTTACCGATGAAGCGATTTTATTTAAATCTTTAAAACTAAAAAAACGCGATACCCGATTACTTTATCAACCTCACCTTTTAAAAAGAAAAGAGGGAGAATTAAATATTGTTTTTCGTGATCGTAATCTTTCAGACTTAATTGGTTTTGTTTACCATGAGATGAAAGAAACCGATGCCGTAAATAATTTTATGGCCCATTTAGAGAATATTAATAAAACTTTTAAAGGAAAAGATATTTTAGTGACTATTGCGATGGATGGGGAGAACGCCTGGGAATTTTTTAGAAATGACGGACACGATTTTCTGGATTTATTTTATCAACGCATCTCGGATTGCGATTTTATAAAGACCACCACTGTTAGCGATTATTTAAAACTTAATCCGACTAAAAGAATAATCAAGCGGCTAAGCGCAGGATCCTGGATTTATGGGGAATTTGGAAAATGGATTGGTAACCTCCATAAAGTAAAGGCTTGGGAATGGTTAGCAGAAGCGCGCAAAGCGATCGCGGAAGTAAAAAATCCTAGCCAACTAGCCTGGAAACAAATTTATATCTTAGAGGGCAGTGATTGGTTTTGGTGGGCAGGAGAAGACCCTGACGGTTCGTTTGACCGACTATTCAGGCTACATTTAACTAACTTTTATAAATTAATTAATCAGGAGCCACCGCAATACCTTACAGACCCCTTAACTCCTTGACAGGAATAGGGTTTTGTGTTATAAAATAAGTTCAATGAATAAGAAAGAAATTTACGAGCATCTGGCTAACATTTATTTAGATGCCTCTTCAAAATCATCTAAGAAAAAACACAGATTCAATGTTTATCCTAAAACGATTCATTGGAATATTCTTGTTGGATTACTGATAATTTTAGGAATCGGCAGCTTTACCACTTATTCTCGTATTTCTCATCGCACGCCTGCGGGCCAGATTGCTTTATTCTTGCATCAGGATACGGCAAAAATTAATTTTAATTTTGACCCCGCCAAAAAAGAAATCTTTTCTTTAAATCTCAAACAATTAAATTTATCCAAATATAAAACCTTAGCTTTTACGGTTAAAAAAACTAACTCTACAGATATTATTTCACTACGCGTAGAATTTACTAACCGCTTCAACGAAAAATCGGAAGTTTATATTAAAAACATTCCCACTAAATGGACAGACGAAAAATTAGATTTTAAAAATTTTGCTAAAATGAATGACTGGAACCAAATGAAAGAACTTGCTTTTAGCGTTGAAGAATGGAATGTCCGTGAAAAATCCGGAGTAGTTTATTTAGATAACGTAAGAGTATTGCGATAATTTTATATACATTATTTAGGAGGAAAGTCTAAATGCGCATTATAACCATCTCGAATCAAAAGGGAGGTTGCGGTAAAACCACAACCAGTATAAACTTAGCGGCAGCTTTGGCAATAAATAACCGTAAAGTTCTCTTAATTGATCTTGATCCTCAAGCACATGCCACCAGCGGTTTAAACATTACGGCAGATTTAAGCATTTATAATGTTCTCTCTAAAATTACCAATAAAAAATGCAAACTTGATGAAATTATTCAAAATATCGGAGAAAATTTTGATATCGCGCCTTCCAGTATAATTTTAAGCACGCTAGAACAGGAACTCAGCGGTGAAATCGGAAGAGAATCCCGGCTCTGTGATACCTTGAAAAGTTTTAAGAATAACTATGACTATATTTTGATAGATTGTCCGCCAAATTTAGGAATCCTGACAATTAACGCTATTCGAGCAGCCAATGAGATAATTATCCCCGTTGAAGCCAGTAGATTTTCCTTAGAAGGCGTAAGCCAGCTTACCAGCATTATTAATTTGATCGCCGAAAGATTAAATCATTGCGTGGATTTCAAGGTTTTAGTGACTAACTTTGATTCCCGCCTGCGCCATTCATTTAAGATGTTAGAAAAAATCAGGACCGATTATAAAAACAAACTATTTTCCAATATTATTCATGTAAATGTTAAATTAAAAGAAGCTCAAAACGAAGGTTTAAATATCCTGACTTATGATAAATACTGCCGCGGAGCAAAGGATTATTTCTCACTTTCACGGGAAATCATTACTCAAGAGAATGCTTCCGGAGAAACCCCGGCTTCCACAGAAGCCACAGAAAAAACTTTTCAGAAACGGATGAATGAAATTCTCAAAGAAGAATTACCTAAGTTAAATGGTGTCGTACTCACGGTTCATGCACCTGATGCCAAAGAAGTTTATTTAGCCGGGGAATTTAACAATTGGAAGTTAGATGAATCTAGCCGCATGGAACAAACTAACGGCTGCTGGACTAAGCGTTTGGATTTAAACACCGGTAAATACCGTTATCGTTTTGTCATTGACGGAAACTGGTCTGAAGATCCCGCCAACCCATTAACGCAATTGAATGCTTACGGCACTCTAGATTCATTATTAGAAGTAGGCAAATAATATGGTTAGCCCACAAGAAGAACAACAGGTTCGCGAAGGCAAATTTTTCGCCATAATCTCATATGTATCTTTTCTGTGCATAATTACTTTAATTCTAAAGAAAGATAACAAATTCGCTCTTTACCATGCCAAACAAGGACTTGTGCTATTTGTAATGGAAGTAGCGGCATTTATACTTTCCATCATTCCTTTTTTAGGCTGGTTGATCGGAATTTTTGGTTATGTTTTATTCCTACTAGTTTCTTTATGGGGAATCATGCAATCTGCCTTAGGTGTTTATAGCCGTATACCAATGGTAACCGAAATATCAGAAAAAGTAATCCTTTAAGTAAAAGGGAGGATCCGATGGCTTTAAAAAATAAGAAAAAAATCAAAAAATCGGTAAAAAAATTAACTAAAAAAACAGTTAAAAAAACGATTAAAAAGGCGCCCAAAAAAACTATAAAAAAATCGACCAAGAAATTAATTAAGAAAAAAACCCACAAAAGAAAACCAATACTAAAGAAGAAACTGGTAAAAAAACCCGCTAAATCCGAAGGTAATCTTATCGGTTTAATCATTCATTATTTTCCTCACGTCCAGGCCGCAGTAATCAAAGTAAAAAAACCGCTTAACAATGGAGATACGGTCAAAATAAAAGGACACACCACGGATTTAACCCAGACTGTTTCCTCAATGCAGATTGACCGGGTAGAGATTCAAACCGCTAAAAAGGGCGATGAAATCGGCCTAAAAGTCAGTTCCCGGGTCAGACAGGGCGACAAAGTCTACAAAATTTAACCACAATTATAGCTATTTTCGCATGGCTGAACTTAACCGTTCAGCCATTTTTTTAGGTAGATTTTGACTCTTTATTATGTGTTTATTTAAGCAGGGAAGAGGATTAATAACGATTTTTTTAACTAAAATTTGTGCTTGACAATTAAAGGTTTTAGTGATAATTATGAGTAGGTACTCAAAATAACCAGGGCGTTAAATGTAAGTAAAAACAGGTAAAACAAATGCGGCCACGCGGAAGACCCAGGAAGTATAGAATAGTCAAGCTTGACCCAAAGATCAGCCAATTTAGCCCCCGAGGCAGGCCAGGAAGGCCTGATGAAGTAGGGCTTAAGATGGATGAATTTGAAGCTTTAAGGCTGTCAGACTGCTTAGATTTGAGCCAAAAAGAGGCAGCAAAATCTATGCGTATATCCCAACAAACCTTTAGCCGAATCTTAAGGAAAGCGCGCAAACTAATTGCCAAAGGAATAACTACCGGATCCGCCATAAGAATCCAAGGCGGCCAATATGTAATCAGTTCCCGCATAAATACGGAAACACCAATAAAAGAAAAGTCAGAACAAAACCGATAATCCTAATCCAAAACATCATCAAATTTTACCTTCAGTTAAGGCCTATTTTAGCATATTTTACCCTTGAGGTCAACTTCCTATAATATATCTTATGTTAACTTGTCTATATTGGCTAAGTATTCATAAACCTATGGGAGACAATGATTTATTTAAGGCTGTTTTTAAGCTGTGGAAAAACAGTTTCTTCTTTACTTAAACTTACCGGCTTATTTTATTCGTAGCAATTCTAAGCAGAGTTCTATATGAGGTTCCTGGGATTTTTTGCCTCTAATTGAATATTTTATTTAGCGGGTTAAAACGGTAATTGCGGGATAGATTGACCCCTCTCCGAAGCGATTATTTATGCGGTCTAGAGCCTTTATAAGCCCCTCCCTGCGGATATCTTCACTAAGTAAAGGCGATGATAGACACCTTTGGAAAGACTGCTGCAGGTGACCCCGATTGCCCGGATTCTAGGATTTTTTAGGGCTGATTTTGCCATTATTCTTAAAGTTCTTTGATAAATTTCATAACCATCATTAGTTGCCAATTGCTGCGTTTTCTGGGCTCCAAAATTACCGATTTGCGGGCCGTTTAACCAAAGATGCACAGTTGCGCTAATTAAATTTTGTTGTCTAAGCCTGGTAGCAACCATTTCAGATAATAACCTAATCCAAGCCCGAATAACCTGGGGGTTTATTTGAGCGGTTGGCAAAGTATATGAATGACTAATAGATTTAGGTAATTCATTAGACTTACCGGGATTATCATAACTTTGATCAAAAAATCCCGGTAAGTTTAGGTATAAATCCCAACAGGTTTTTAAGCCGCTATTCATAAAACCAGCGCCAATTTTTCCACCCATACCACAAAGCATATCTAACGAAGTTTGTTTTAAAACTTGCTCAAAATTAGAATCATCAATTACAGTTATGCCATCCGGTTTATTTAACTTAGAAGCCAACTTAGCCAAAAGCCAATTTTTGGCAATCCCGACTGTTGCAGTAATGTTAAAGTTTGCATAGATCTGCTCTTTGATTTTTTTAGCTAAATTTAAAGGATCTGGGTGGCCAACAAGCTCTAACTGAAATTCATCAATCGATGCGTAATTTAGAGGTAAATCATACCCCTTAAGCAGCTGATATATTTGCTCTGAAGTCCAAATATACTTAGCCTGATCCGCGGCCACAAACTCCAATTTCGGGCAAATACTAAATGCCTCCCGCGAAGGCATTCCGGAATGAATCCCTAAAGCCTTAGCCGCATAATTTGCCGCGCAAACTACTGTATGCATTTTGTTACCCCGGGAACCAACAATCAAAGGCTTATCTTTAAGCCGTGGATTAATTGCTTGCTCAATTGAAGCGAAAAAAGCATCCATATCAATGTGTAAAATCATAACTAATTTCCTTATACTCAAACTTACTGGGTTTTTATTGGATTAATTTATCAATCTGCCAGCGGAAGGTGGAATTATTAAATGAAATCTGATACATTTGACCTGCGCAAAGTACGGAAAAATAGTTAATCAAAGCCTGGCCCAAGCGTTCCTGCCAATTATAAGTAACGGTTTGAACCTGGTATTCTTTATTATTCCAGGTGAAACTTTTGGGAAAAATCTTAGCTTGTTTGAAATACGCCAAAACATCAATGCGCTCATTTAAAACATCAGGATTAAGCCCAATTTTATCCGGCTCAAACCTATCCCAACGCGCTTTCGGACTAAAACTATTCTGATTCATTTTTAAGAGAGGTTATGTTTTATTCGGTAAGCTTATAACTTAATAAATATCGGCTCTAATAAATTTACTAGACTCAAGCCTATTCCAATTTCCCATCTGTTTAACCAAAGACGATTGATGGTTCACACCTAAGTTATAAATATTTTTTAACTCAAGCTTTGCGATAGAATACGCGCAGATGACTCTTATTTTATATCTTTCAATAATCTCATTCAGCTCTTTTTCATACATCAAAAAACTAAACCAACGTTCATCACCTAATACCCAACTACCATCTCCCGTGCCGCGCATTCCTTTAAATCCTTTTTCTAAAGTTTTTTTCTCTAATTCTATAATGGTAGCTATGGTTTTATGCCCAGAGAATATTCCATCCTTTAAATAAAATTTTTCGTGATCTACGATTATAAGTTGTTCTTTTTTAAGATAAGCATCTAAATCTTCTACGGATTGTCCCAAATATGTTTGGGCATCTTCGACTTTCAAGGTTTCCGGAACAATCCATACGCAGAATTCATTATTTTCTAATCCGGCTTTAAGATAAGGTATGATAATATCTAGATACTCTTCTTCAGAGTTATAGAATAATGAGGTATGTTGGGTAGGTGGAGTGTAATTTATCATATTTTACCCCTTAAATAAATCTTACTCTTTTATTCCTTAATGTCAAGTAGCTATAACTCTACAGGTTGACAAACCCGTATCACTTAATATTTCCTGATTACGGTAATCAGTTTACCAATAACTTTAAACTCTTCAAAAATTGGCGGATAATTGCTATTGGCTGCTTCCAGATGAAACTTACCGGTTTTACTACGCAATCTTTTTAAAGTAACTTCATTATTATCTAATAGCGCGGCAACGATATCATTATTATCCGCGCTCGGGCGTTTCTTAATAATCGCGACATCGCCATCTAATATCCCGGCATTAATCATACTATCGCCTTTAACCCTTAAAGCAAAAACATCATCAAGGCCTAGGCGTCCAAGAAATAAATCGTCAGCATCTACATAACCCTGAATTTCTTCATAAGCCAAATTTGGCTTACCGGCATTAATAGTGCCAATGATCGGAATTTTTAAAGATGCGCGTTCAGTCAATTCAATTCCTCGAGATTTATTATTCATTCGCCTCACCAAACCTTTCTGCATTAAAGCCTTTAAATAGTCCCTAACTGTTCCAGTAGATTTAAACCCCAGCTCCTCTCCTATTTCACGAATCGTAGGAGGGAGCCTCTCCCCTATCCGTTTACGAATAAAATTAAGCACCTTTTCCTGTTTTAACGTCAAAAATGATTTATTTTCCATAGCAATAGATATACCACACATTTGTGTGGTTTGTCAAGAAAAATAAAGGGCCAGATGGTTAAATCCAGCCCTTTAAACCTTTGCAGATAAACTTATTTCTTTTTCTTCTTAGCCTTTTTCTTAGGTTTTTTGCATCCACATCCACAGCTCATTTTTACCTCCCTTAGTTAAGAATACCCTCGTCTTTTACTCCCCTTCCTTCATACCGATATTTGCCGCCATCAAATACCCCCTGGCTCTTTCCGTTAATCTATAACGACAAACAATATCCCAAAATGCCCGGCTATGATTTGGCTGAATTAAATGCGCCATTTCATGAATAAGCACATATTTTCTAACCCATTTTGGCATTAATCCTATATTATGAGAAATACGAATTTTAGCAGTACGATAGTTGCAACAACCAAATCTACTATTCTGATTAATGGAATATTCTATCGATTCTATCTTTAATTTATTGTCAAAATATTCCTTATTTAGCGTTCGGGCCAGATCCGAAAGATTCTTTTCTTTATCCAATTCAGTTTTAAGCTTTTTTTTGGCAAATTTTAATTTGAAATCATTAACAATCTTATCCAGGCGTTCCTGAGGAATCATTAAAGGAGCGTTGATCAAAAGCAAATCATTGACTAACCGCGCACCTACCGAACGCCTACGCCTCTTACTACGCGTTATTTTTACTTCCATATTATTTCACCAATAACATACGTAAAGAAACAAATAGTAGAAACAAAGCAAATGTCTTTCTGATTAACGGTTCTGGTAAATTTTGCACTAAGTTAGCTCCCAGCAAGCCACCTACAAAAAAACCTAAGCAAATAAAACCCGCCATATTTAGCTTCACATTGCCACTTTGGTAATAGCGAATTGCGGCAAGTAGTCCAATGGGAGGAATCATTAAGGCAAGCGTTGTTCCTTGAGCTTGAAGTTGAGTCAGCCCAAAAATAAAAACTAATGCCGGGATTAAAACCACTCCCCCTCCAATTCCTAACACCCCGCTTAAAGTACCAGCAATAAGTCCTAAAATAATATATGAAATCTGAACCATAATTTACCTCCAATATTTTAACTAAACCAAAACTCTAATTATAATAAATTAATAATAATTATTGCCGATTATCGACACGCTTAGATATGTAACAGAGTGGCTTTAAACCGTGTTTTACATAATAATCTTGATGATAATCCTCAGCTTTATAGAAATCTCCAGCGGTTATAATCTCAGTTGTAATTGGATTTTTATATTTACCGGAGCTCTGAAGTTTTTCTTTAGAAGCCAAGGCTATTTTTTTCTGTTGGGGCGTATAATAAAATATCACCGAACGATACTGACTACCAACATCCTGACCCTGTCGGTTAACAGTAGTAGGATCATGTATCTGCCAAAAAGTATCCAGCAGTTTTTCATAAGAAACAACGGCCGGATCAAACTCTAGCTCTACAGTTTCAGCATGCCCGGTTTTATCTTTGCAAACATCTTCATAAGTAGGATTTTTTAATTTCCCACCAGCATAACCAACCGTGGTTTTAATTACACCTTTTATTTCTGCAAATGCTGCCTGGACACCCCAGAAACATCCTGCGGCAAAAGCCGTTTTATGAAACTGCTGAATTCCCGGCATCTTTATTTTTACAAATTTAAGTGCAACGGCATTCATGCAATAACGTTTACCGGTGGGAAGTGGGCCATCATCAAAAACATGCCCTAAATGCGCATCACAACGCGCACAAAGCACTTCGGATCTGCGCATTCCTGAAGAATTATCAATTTGAATTTTAATATTTAATTCGGAAACCGGCTTCCAGAAGCTCGGCCAACCCGTTTGGGATTCAAATTTTGTCGAAACCAGAAACAAATCCGTTCCACAACCAACACATTGATATACACCCGGCTCATTCTTTTTAGGCAAAACGCAATGACCGCTAAAAGGTTTCTCTGTACCTTTGAGCCGAGTAACGCTGTATTGTTCAGGTGTGAAAACTTTCTTCCACTGGGAATCTGTTTTATAAACCTTATCTAACTGCTCAACTTGTCCGGTTGAAACATTAAAAATTTTAACCTTTTCTGGCTCACTGGAAAAAACTTCCATCTGGCCTCCAAATAACCAAATTAATCCAATAACTAATACGACAGCACTCTTATATCTTTCCATAAACTAATTAATGTTTACTTTAACCAGAAAAACAATTTAATATTAAGTTCGTTTTATTTTTAAAATTCTTTTAGCATGGCGCTTAATCTCAAAAATTTCAATCGCTTCAAAAATTAGCATGATTGCTAAAAAGAGCAGTACTGCTCCGATAAAACCAATTAAACTTAATTTGTATTGCATGATTACTAATAGTAATGCCCATAAAGTCATCGCCAACATAAACACCATCGGGATAACTACAAACCAAATATGTTTACCTTTCTTCTTGAGCCAAACTGCCACCACCATCAATGCCAAACCAGCTAACAATTGGTTAGTCGCGCCAAAAATCGGCCAAATTATTTTCCAGGCCGGAACAATATTGCCGCTTGCATCTTTAATATTAATCAATACAAACACTGTCGGTAATAACAAGGTGAGCGCGGTTGCCAGATATCTAGTATGCTTCCCTTCTATGCCGAAGAACTCTTGAAAAATATAGCGGGCAAGCCTAGTGGCAGTATCCAGAGTAGTTAAAATAAAGGCAGATAAAGCCAATAACCCAAAAGAAGCTCCGAATTTATCCGGTACTCCAAAAACCGATAAAAATTTAGCCATACCGGCACTATAAATTGCCAGAGGCGCTTGAACGGCTAAAGAGTCATTTTTACCAATAATCATTACCGTACACAAAGCGATTACTGCCACTAGCCCTTCCACCAACATCGCACCATAACCAATCGGCAAAGCATCCGTTTCTTGCTTAAGTTGTTTAGAAGACGTGCCGCTGGCCACAATCGCATGGAATCCACTGATTGCCCCACAAGCCACAGTTACAAACAACATCGGAAACAACGGGCCAATATCTTGAGAGTTTAAAACTGTAAAAGCCGGATAATTAAGCGGCAATCTGCCAAGAATAATTCCTAAAAAACCTCCGATTATCGATCCATAAAGCAGAAAACTACATAAATAATCCCGAGGTTGCAATAATATCCATACCGGAGTAACGGAAGCAATAAAACAATATAGAATCAATACAATATCCCAGGTCTTAGCTTTATCTCCTAAAAATTCCGGAATATTATTTAATGGTATTTTTTGGCCCAACCAGATAAAGAAAAATAGCAACGAAACAAAAATAAGCGTTGCCCATTTTAATGGCATCTTAAATCTGTATAAAGAAACGCCAAAACCAACGGCAAGCAGCATAAAAAGTAACGAGGAAGTAGCAACTCCCCCATCCATTTTAAAAGTATTGGCAGTCAAATCCGTAAAAACAATTAATACATACACCAAAGATAACCAGATAAACGCTAAGATAAGATGGTAAGCCCGCTTAGACATATAAGTATTGGCAATTTCAGCAATCGAACGGCCGCGATTACGAATAGAAATTACCAGGCTTGAAAAATCATGGATACCGCCAATAAAAATAGATCCAATTACCACCCAAAGCCAGACCGGGCCCCAACCAAAAGCAATACTAGCAATAATTGGGCCTAAAACCGGCCCAGCACCCGCGATAGAAGAAAAATGATGCCCAAATAATACCGGAGCCGGTGCCGGTATATAATCTATACCATCATACATGGACTGTGATGGCGGATGATTTTTATTATCCAACTGAAAATGTTTTTTAAGGAATTTACCGTATTTTAGGTAGGCAAGTACAAACAAAAAACAAGCTAGTAAAAATATCGCAGTAAGCATACTTAATTTATTACCTCCATAAATTTTCTTACCGACTGACCAATAGATTTAAAATTTTTATCCGCCAGCCAATCTTTTCTAAAAACACTTTCCCCAAAAGATACCGCATTAGCTCCGGCAGAAAAATAATCTTTCAAATTCTTCGGAGTTACGCCACCGCAAGCTAATAGCTGGATATTATTAAATGGGCCTTTAACTTCACGAAAATATTCCGGACCAAAAAATTTTGCCGGAAAAACTTTAACACAAGTTGCACCAGCATTCCAGGCTTGATAAATCTCGCTCGGACTAAGCGCTCCCGGAAATACCGGAATCTTCTTTTTTACGCAAAATTCAACCACCGCTTTAATTAAAACCGGAGTCACGATAAAAGTCGCCCCACTTTTTAAGGCTAATTTTAAATCCTGCATTGAAAGTACTGTTCCGGCGCCTAAAGTAAGCCTGCCTGCAGCCGCCTGCTTAGCTTTACGAATTAATTCCGCAGCTCCCGCAGTATTCATGGTAATCTCTAAAGTTTCTAGGCCGACATCAATTACTGTTTCAATTAAAAGTTCAATTTGACTCGCCTTTACTCCCCTGACAATCCCAAGAATTGGTTTTTTCTTAAAAGCTGATACATCCATATTAATCCTCTGACTCTCCAACTAAGCTCTCATAATATTCACGGTAGTTTTCTTTTTTATCGCTCTCCCGCAAAGCAATCGCCGTGCGCGGATGCTCATCCAGAATACCAGTTATGGCATAAGGAATAAAATATCCCCATTCTATTTTCTTTTGTAAAGGGATAAACTCTTTAGAAATTACATCCAAAATCGGCCGAATATCATATTTAGGATTTTTTAAAAATCCCAAAATTAACTCCGTAGGACAATTTCCGGCCGCCCGGCCTAAACCAAAAATAGTCGTATCCACATAGTTTGCGTCATGAATAATCGCTTCAATAGTATTGGCAAATGCCAGTTGCTGATTATTATGCGCGTGCATCCCGACTTCCTTACTCTTTAAAATACTTTTTGCTTTCTTAATTAAAAATTCCGTTGTTTCTTGATACAACGAACCAAAGCTATCCACAATATTAATTATCTTTGCGTAGCATTCTTTTTCAAGCTGCTGCAAGCATTCTGTAAGTTCATTATCCAGAGCCCGGGATATGGCCATAATATTTACCGCGGTTTCATAGCCTTTATCCGCGAAATGATTGGTTAAGAATATCGCTTTGTCCACGTCTTTAACATAAGTCGCCACTCTAATCATATCCACCGGACTATCTTTCTTTGGCAGAACATCTTCAATATCAACACGATCTACATCTACCATCACGGAAATCTTGGTTTGAGATTCAATCCCCTGAATCACTTCTCTAATATCTTGATCCTTGCAAAATTTCCATTTCCCATATTCTTTGCTACTAAAAAGCCGTTGAGAATTCTTATAACCAATCTCCATATAATCTATGCCTGCTTCTGAAAGCGCCTTATAAACTTCGCGCACAAAACGCGAATCAAAATTATGATTATTCATCAGACCGCCATCCCGAATCGTGCAATCTAGGACCTTAATCTTCTCTCTAAACATTAATTCCTCCTAATTTCAACTACTTTTAAACATTAAAAAAACAATCTTATTTATTTTATTTAGACGGGATTTTGTTACACATTACAAATTTACTTATCGCACTTTTATCTTCATCTGAAATTTTATTAAAATGTATACCAATCCTGTAGCTTTTATCCGCCAGGGCTGAATTTGAAACTACTTCTCCAATTATCTTCATAGACCTCCAGCGCTCATCACCGCTTAAAAGCATATTTATAAGATCAAATTTAATATATAATTGCGCTCCTTTTTGAATATCATAACTAGTTATAACGGCCATGCCTAATTCGCTTAAATTTACCATTATCGCCTCCACGCTATCGACTAATCCTAAACTAATGCGCAAAGTAAAAGGTTTTTCTAGATAATAAGTAAGCGAAAACGAAACATCAATACGTTCAGACTTTCTGCGCTCTCTACCTTCAAGACTGTCTTCCATAAATCAAAAACTATCCTTTCTTTTTCAAGTTATCCGGCGCGTTAACGGTTGTAATATTAGTTGATTGAATAATATATAACGGATTACCTTCCAAATCATATTTATTATCTACGCGCAGTACCTTAGTCGCCACTAGTTTCATCTTAATCACTGTCCCATCATCCAATAAATACTGATTCCAGTATTCATTGGTCTGATTAATATCAATCGGTAAAGCCTCGACTTCTTCCCCGCCAAAGTTAATTTTTACTTTATTTGCCAAGGTTATCCTTTCTGTTTGTCGCCCAGTCTAACGACAATCTAATCAAACCAACTTATACTTACAATCTAATCAACTCATAATCAACACTACCCAGACCAATAGCTTGAGCATGTAACAGCTGCCTTGTTCCATCTTGTTCAGGATGCGTCTGCTTAAAAATATCTTTACCAGAAGCCTGATTTACCACATCAAAACTTGCCTGATCAATACTGACCGGATCAACCGACGCCAATATTCCCACATCCGGAGCAATCCGCGGATTTTCCATTCCCCAACAATCACACTCCTTATTAATTTTAATCGCAAAATTTATAAACCCGCTCTTTTTTTTCTTATCTTTAAGCACCGCCAAACTATATTCAACCATCTTATCCTGCAGTTGGCTACCGGATTTAAAATCTATAAACATTGCCATGGTCGGACAAACCGCCAAACAACTAGCACAACCGATGCATTTGGCATTATCCACTACGGATTTTTTATTTACTAGCTTAATTGCTTTTACCGGACAGATTATTTCACACTCACCACAACCAATACATTTATCCGTATAAACAATTGGAGCCAAATTACAATGTTGAGCAAGCTTACCTTGCCGGGTAGCAGCACCCATTCCCACATTCTTTAATGCACCGCCAAAACCAGTTAAAATATGCCCTTTAAAATGGCTGACTACGATTAAAGCATTAGTATCCATAAAAATACGCGCAACTTTAGCGCACTTAATAAATTTTTGATTAATTTCAACGCAAGCAACATTTTCTTCCTGGGTATCATCTGGAATAATTAAATCCGCGTTGGTTATTTCTTTAGTAAATCCATGCTCAATAGCCAGCTGCAAGTGATCTTTAGAGTTCAGGCGCCTACCGCGATAAAGCGTATTGGTATCTGACATCACCACGCTGCCACCGCGATCAATCGCCGCATCAGAAACCACACGTACATGTTGGGGCCGAATAAAACCAGTATTTCCTTCTTCACCAAAATGTAATTTAAGAACAACCTTGTCTTTTTTATGAATAAAATCTAAAACCTTACTTTCATCAATTAGGCATTTAAGCTTCTGATTAATCAACTGCTGACTATCTTGGCTACCTACCGGAATAAAATAAACCCGACTTTTCATAATCTACCCCTTAAACTTAACCTTTACTTCAATTTATCCAAAACGCTTAACAGTAAAAACAATAAAGGACTATTGCTTACTGCCAAAGTCCTCTATTGTTTAAAATTAATTTTCCCAACAAATTACTTTCTTAACTCAGATTTTATTTGTTTTTCTGCTTCCAGCCAATCCGTAAGAGCATCTCCCGAAGCACTCCCCCGTTTTTCAAAAAGCGCCTGAGCACGTTTACGAATTTTATCTGAAATACTTTCACCAAACATTAAAGCTGACCCAGTCTTCTTATTCTTCTCTTTAACCGCCATGGTCTTACCCTCCAATTAAAAAATTGGGGACGCCACTATTTTTAATCATTTTTAAAAAATAGAAACGCCCCCTTTTCTTTTAGTCTATGAATTAACGACCTTCGTTTTTACGCTTAGAATAACACTCTTTACAATATATCGGACGATCTTCTCTGGGTTTAAAAGGCACTTCGCATTCTTTTTTGCATTCTCCACAAATTGCCTTGTGCATCTCCCGGGGACCACCACCAAAACCACCACCTTGCTGATATGCCATACTTCCTCCTTTTTACTTCCCTAATGAAGCTAACCTATTGAAATAATTATAAGACTTTGTTAAAAATAAATCAAGTACTAATTTTTTTTAACAACCAAGCCATGTTCTGGCCCAAAACACTCATTGTCTCTAAGCCCTCTTGGTCGTTGATTGCTTCCCCGATTTCACGTCCGATTCCTATGTTCCAATATGAAGAGCCCACGATAATCATCTCACCAATAGTAAAGAAATGATTTATAGAATCAAAAGCATGAATTGCTCCCGCCCTCCTGACTGCGACTACCGCCGCTCCTACTTTACGTTTAAACAAATTATTATTAGCCCGGCTCACCATACCCGCCCTTTCAATCAAGGCCTTAGCGCCAGCTGTGCAATCAGCAAAATATGTCGGAGAACCAATAATTATCCCATCCGCCTGAATCATCTTAGCCAAATAATCATTAACCAAATCACCAGTCAAAACGCATTTATTATTCTTAAGTATAAAACATTGACCGCAAGCGATACAACCTGAAATTTTCTGCCCGGCCATCTGGATAAGCTCAGTCTTAATTTTTGAGCTTTCTAGCTCCTTAAAAACCTGCTTGATCAAAATCGCGGTATTCCCATCCTGACGCGAGCTAGTGTTAAAGGCGATCACTTTCATTTAGCCTAAATCCTCCTATTTAAAGCGTAGTTTTATATAACTGATGACGCTGTTCTTTAATCTGCTCATTAGCTAAATATTCATCAAAAGTACAACTGATACGATCAATATATCCGCGAGGCGTAATTTCAATAATACGATTAGCTACCGTCTGAACCAGTTCATGGTCATGAGAAGAAAAAAGAATCGTTCCGGGAAATTTATCCAAACCACGATTTAAAGCGGTAATCGACTCTAAATCCAAATGATTCGTCGGTTCATCTAAAATCATAACATTAGGTTGAGTAACCATCATCCGAGCAAACATACACCGCGCCTTCTCGCCTCCAGATAGGACATTTACCGGTTTTAATGATTCTTCGCCAGAAAAAAGCATGCGGCCTAGAAAAGCATGAATAAATTCATTCTCAGTATTGCTCGAGAATTGCCTCAGCCAATCCGCT
>Ga0247841_10004416_pt1 | contig 24181 bp, 26 predicted proteins | sample LaCruzMarch2015__2_FD_192410 | JGI IMG/M metagenome (GOLD analysis project Ga0247841, IMG submission 192410) | Freshwater microbial communities from meromictic Lake La Cruz, Castile-La Mancha, Spain - LaCruzMarch2015_18m | ecosystem: Environmental > Aquatic > Freshwater > Lake | place: Spain... | reverse complement strand
ACATCAAGAAAACCCTAAAATCTATTAATTGGGTTTTCTAGCTGATTCAAAATTAAAAACAAAAAAATTTATGAACATGGAACAACCTATTTTATTCATAGCCATATTAATAAGCTTTATTCTTACATTTATGGTTCTTCCAAGATGGATAAGAAAATGCAAACAGGTCGGACTTGTTTGGGAAGATATGAACAAACCTAAACATCCCAAAAACGTTGCTGCTTCTGGTGGAATTGTAGTAATAATGGCATTTATTATAGGTGTACTCTCCTATATCGCAATAAGAACATTTGTTATTGGTGACCTTAATGGTATAACCCGTGAAATATTGGGTTTATTGAGTGTTGTTCTAATTCTTGCAGTTATTGGATTAACAGATGATATGCTTGGATGGAAACATGGAGGATTATCAATAAGAATGAGAATTTTCTTAGCATTAATGGCATCTATTCCGCTTGTAGTAATAAATGCAGGCGATTCTACAGTCAATCTTCCTTTTATGGGAGCAGTTAATATGGGAATTCTCTATCCCCTTATATTAATCCCTCTTGGAATAGCAGGTGCAACAACAACTTATAATTTTCTTGCAGGATTCAATGGATTAGAAACAGGACAGGGAATAATCATTGTATCCTTTCTATCGTTTATTGCATATATCACTGGTTCAAGCTGGTTAGCAATGGTTGGTTTGTGCATGGTTGCTGCTTTGATTGTCTTTTATCATTATAATAAGTTTCCTGCGAAAGTTTTCCCGGGAGACATCCTCACGTGGAGCATAGGTGCATTAATTGCTTGCATTGCTATACTTGGAAGTTTTGAGAAGATTGCTCTTTTTGTTTTTATGTTGTATATTTTAGAAACAATATTGAAAGTAAGAGGAAAGCTTAAGAAGCAATCATTCGGAATACCCAATAAAGATGGAAGTTTGGAAATGCCCTATGACAAGATTTATGGGTTAACTCATTTGTCAATATTTATTATTAAAAAATTTAAGGATAAAGTTTACGAAAGAGATGTAGTGTATTTTATATTTGCGATACAGATTATAATCTGCCTTGCTGCCTTAATAGTATTTAAAAGTTCATTGTTTATCTAGTTAATATGGGAATATTGGATAAAATAAGAAATCTTAGGTCTCATGAACTATTCATGAGCAGCCTTGTCCTTTTGATTCTTATGAATGTTGCTAATCTTATTAATTATTTATTTCACTTTTCGATGGCAAGAATGCTAGGACCTGCAGATTATAGTATTCTAGCTGTTTTAACAAGCATAACCTATTTATTTTCTGTACCTACTAACTCTATACAAACTGTAGTTTCAAAATATACTACAAAGTTTAGAGTAAAAAAAGAATATGGCAAAATTAAAGGAATATTAAATTATCTGTTAAAAACTCTGTTTATCTGGTCACTTGCACTCTTCCTGATTTTTTTAGTTATCTCTATTTTTCTTTATGGGCCTCTAAAAATCTCTTACTGGCTTTTAGTTATAACTGGACTATATTTATTCGGAACCCTTATCACACCAATAGGAACAGGAATATTACAAGGATCTAAAAAATTCAGTGTATGGGGCTGGAATAGTATAATAAATAGCGCTACTAAGCTAGCATTAGCAATTTTACTAGTTTACCTGGGATTTGGAGTTTATGGGCCAATTATCGGATTTTTATTCGGAGCATTAGTCTCATTTATCTTAATATTTCCATTTATTAAAGAAGTCTTATATTCTAAAGAAGTAAAAGAAAAAGTTAATGTCCTTTCTAGAGAGAATATTCCTATCTTTATTGCAGTTCTTGTAATTGCCCTTATGTGTTCTTTAGACATAATCTTGGCAAAATACTTATTTGACGCGCATACTGCTGGGTTATATTCTGTTGCTTCAATGATTGGTAAAATGATATTTTTTGCTTCTTCCACTATTGCCTTTGCAATGTTTCCAATAAGTTCTGAAAAGTTTTTGAATGGAAATAAAGATAAAACTCGCGGAGTTTTAAGAAAAACTATTCTTACAATGGGAATATTATGCGGTTTTGCGGTTTTAATGCTCTGGCTTTTCCCAAGTTTTATAGTTGGATTATTGTTTGGGCAGCAGTATTTAGGTATTTCTGGAATAATGGTTTATATTGGGATTGCCTATAGTCTACTTTCTTTTCTTAATACATATTTATTGTATAAACTATCCATAAATGAATTTTCAATTGGTAAAATAATATTCCTGGTTGGATTTTTATTAGTCCAGGTAGGACTTATGGTTTATTTTGGAAACAGCATAAGTAAATTCGTAACTATGTTTCTTTTATCTACAATAATAAGCTTTATAGGAAGCCTAATCTTATTTAGAAAGTCATAAAAGAACACTAAAAATGGAAAAAGTAAGCATAATCATTCCTGCATACAACGAAGAAAAAAGAATAGCTAGAACTCTTGAAGCATATGGCAATTTTTTTGCAAATTTAAAGAAAATAGGAAAACTAGAATCTGAAATACTGATTGTCATAAACAACACAAAAGATAGAACAGAAGAAATAGTAAAAAAATTTCAGAAAAAGTACAAGATAATAATGTATCTTAATTTTAAGCAGGGTGGCAAGGGATTTGCTATTACAGAAGGCTTCAAAGAAGCCTTGAAGGATGATAAGAATAGTATTATTGGATTTGTCGACGCTGATATGGCAACTTCTCCTGAAGCATTTTATGATTTAGTTAAAAATATTAATGGTTTTGATGGAATTCTTGCAAGCAGATATATTAAAGGAAGTATTGTCAAGCCCAAACAACCATTTTCAAGAATCTTTGCTTCCAGAGTGTTTAATACTATTGTAAGATGCTTGTTTATGTTTCCATATAGTGATACGCAATGTGGGGCCAAAATATTTAGAAGACAAGCTCTTCAGAAAATCCTTCCACTGCTGGGGGTAACTGAATGGGCATTTGATGTAGACTTGCTTTATAATTTACATAAAAATGGATTTAGGATAAAAGAATATCCTACTATTTGGAGTGATGTCAGCGGTTCTAAAATAAATTTAAAAAAGTCAAGTATGCAAATGTTTTTTGCAGTAGTTAGATTAAGGCTCGTAAACTCACCTTTTGCAATTCTTGCAAAACCGATTAAATTTCTAGTAAGGCCTGTTTGGAGAATGGTGAAATAATGAAAAGTCCAAAGGTAGATGTTTTGATATTACATATGAATGGCGAGCAGATAATTAAAAATTGTTTAGAATCTTTAAAAAAAATAGATTATAATAACTACCAAATTCATTTGCTTCTTAATTCTACAACTGACAAAAGCGAATCTATAGCAAAAAAATATAAAGTAAAAATTTACAAATCAAAAGATAATATTGGTTTTGCCGAGGGTAATAATTTCCTTATAAAAAAAACAACAGGGAAGTATTGTGTAATGCTAAATAATGATACTGAAGTTGATAAAAATTGGTTAAAAGAGATGGTAAAATGTTCTGAAAAACATAATGCAGACATTATTCAGCCGAAGATACTTGCATTAAGAGACAAAAAGATGTTTGAATATGCTGGTGGTGCTGGAGGATATGTAGACAAGTATATTATCCCTTTTTGCAGGGGTAGAATTTTTAATAATCTTGAAAAAGATATTGGTCAATATGATCACGAAGCAAGATTATTTTGGGCTTGTGGTTCATGTATGATGATTAGACGAGATTTGATAAATAAAATAGGTTCTCTTGATAAAAATATGTTTATGTATTCTGAAGAATTGGATTTTTGTTGGAGAACAAATCTTTCTGGTGGAAAAATAATCTTTTGTCCAAAATCTAAGGTCTATCACCTTGGAAGCTACACTATAAAAAAAGAAAAGATGAATAGACAAAAGGAATTTCTTATACATCGAAATCATTTTTATACTTTTTTAAAGAATTATTCTTCTGGTAGCATAATAAAAAGGATTATGCCGCTCTTATGCCTCGAAATAGGGGCCGGAATAATTGAGCCCAGAAGAACCATTGCAATATGGAAAGCTTTCTTTTGGATTTTAGCAAATATAAACCTTATAAAAAGAAAAAGAAAAGAAATAAAAAAATTAAGAAAACTGCAAGACAATGAAATTTTTGGTATATATCCTAAGAATATAATTATTCAGCATTATATCCTTCGAAAAAATAAATTCAATGATTTAAAATGGCAGCCAAACCCCTAGTATCAATAATTATCCCCACTTATAATGAGCAAGAAGTAATCGGAAACTGTTTGAGGAGTATCGAAAAACAAGGTATGAAAGAAAAAATAGAGATAATCATTGTGGATGATAAAAGTACAGATAATACCAAAAAAATAGTTAGTAGTTTTAAGAAAAGATTGAATATCCGATGGGTTATAAATGGCACAAAAGATGCTGAAAGGGGTAAAAAAATTGGACTTGAAAAAGCGAGGGGAGATTTTTTCATGTACATGGATGCTGATATGGAATTCAGAGATAATAATTGGTTTGAAGTATCAACTCTTCCCCTATTAAAAGATGAAAAAGTAATTGGTACTCTTGCTTCTTTTGGAGCAAAAAAAGAACATAATGCTCTTACTAGATGCATTTCATATGATATTTTTCAAAGGGACCCCATTTTTATAGCATTTACTCCAAACATAAAAAGTACCATGATAAAAAAAGAAAAGGGGTATATCTTATGTAAGTTCAAATTAGACAAAATTCCTGCACAGTCTCTATGTCTTTATAGAAGAGTTATTCTCAACAAAATTTTTAAAAAAGATTATAACCTCATGGATAACGATGTTCCAGTTATCCTAGTTAAAAACGGTTATGATTTTTTTGCTTTTTGTCCGGATGTAAGAGTTTACCATTTACTTTTAAAAAATTTAAGAGAACTTTTCAGAAAAAGAATGAGGGGTGTATTGAAAACTTATACTAGTGATTTAGAGAATAGGCAATATAAATGGTTTAATTTTCAAAAGAAGAAAAATATTTTTCTTATGATGTTGTGGGTTATTTATGCCAATACTTTAATTCCTGCATTAATCTATGGAATTTACAAATCAATAAAGCATCTTGATTTAGCCTGTCTTTATGAACCCCTGATAACACTTGTTTCTACTGATGCTTTAATATACGGAACATTAAAAAGCAAAGTAAACTTTAGAGAATTAATAAAAAAGGTATAAAATGGTATTTGGAGACATAATTTCAAAATCAAGGGGAAACGTTGAATTAGTTACTGCTGACGATCAAAAAGTTGTCGTCGATTCTGCTTTTAAAAAAATGGGTCTTAGATTATTCGGAATTCCTCATACTGAAATGAGAAATCGAGCTAGACTTTTGCTGGGAAACTCTAAATTCAAACCAGGTGATAAAATTCTTGATGCTGGTTGCGGAATAGGGATGTATGGTTTAGAATATGCCCTAAAAAATAATATCAGTGTTATAGGTGTAGATTTGAGCGAGGACAAAATAAGAAATGCTAAAAAACTAAAAGAAAGCCTTCAAGCCAAAAATATTCAATTTTTAGAAGGAGATTTGACAAAGCTTAATTTTAAAGATGATTCTTTTGATTTTATAATTTGCTCTGATGTTCTTGAACATATTCCTAATGATGAAAAAGCACTAAAGGAGCTTGGAAGAGTATTAAAGAAAAATGGTACACTTTTGCTTACATTCCCATATAACTATGAACATAGCCGGGAGGTTATGAAAAAGTTTGGTCATATGAGGCCCGGATATGATGAGAGTATAATAAATCGCATGGCAAGAAAGAATGACCTTAGAATAGAAAAAATGCAAGGATATACTTATTTTTTTGGAAAGCTCGCATGGCGTTTAAATGAAAAAACTTTCAAAATTCCTGCTCTAGCCGCGATAATGTTTTATCCACTTTATCTTTTAACTTATCTAGATATAATAAACATAGGCGAGCCAAATGGGTTATTTGTAAAGCTTCAAAAAATTTAAAATATTTCTATAATCCTTATGCATATTTCACTTCGTAAATAATAAGTGAGAGCTGTGTCTTTTGCGCATCTAAATAATAAGCCTGTACTGGAGTTAAAGTATCATTATGTTTCTGAGCATAAACATGCACCCAATCAGGAACAGCTTCAAAAAGAGAATCTGTGATGTAGCGTGGTTTTTTGAGTTGCACAAAATTATCAAAATCAGATTCATTTAATCTAATTGTTGGATCATCTGCAGTAGGTACATTACGAAGATAAGGATATGTTTCTCTTTCGCTATAATACGCCATTTGAGGCAAACTAGAGGAAATTACAATGTCACTGAGATTAGAATGTTGTTTTATCCATTCTCCAGCAGGTATAAGACTCTGGAAAGAAGGAATTTTAGCTTTAATTGATGAATCTGCAAATTGAAAGTGTTGATAGCAACTTATGGCCAGTATTATTAAAATTACTAATACAAATACTTTCCCATAATTTATATTCACCTTGGAAAAATAATCTTTAACCTCAAATACAAATCTCGCTATAAGAATAAACAAGAAAGGAAATACTCCCAGTATCCAGGCATCATACGAACCACCAATCTTCATGGCAACATAAGTATAAAAAACAAATTGAACAAGTGCGCCTAGAAAAATAAATAAATCTTTTTTTAAATATGCTGGAGCTTTATTTTTTAATATAAGGTCTACATAGAAAAATATTCTCACAACCACCAATAGACTTAAAATTAATAGTATTGTCCAGATTAGGAGAGTTAATCTCGGCATCATACTAAAATAAGTGAGAATCCCGGGCAACCCTAATCCAGTTCCCTGCTGCGTTGCTTCTCCCATCTGGGTAAGTCTTGGAATAAAACTTCCTTGAACAATATAAGAAGGTATAAACGAAAGAAGTAAAAATGGAAGACTCAAAAGACCATATTTCCATAGTCTTTTATTCTTTAAGAAAGCAAATTTCTCAGTTAACAGAAGGTATAAAACAATTGTTATGGCTGCGAAAGTTATTGAAGAATAAATTCCTAATCCAATTATTATAGTAACAAAAGAAAGGAATAAATACTTGTCTTGTTTAAGTTCTGAACAATATCCTTTCCAAAAAAGAACTAGAGCCAGAGTGTAGAATAAGGGGGTATAAAGATAAGTCAAAAGCCTGCAAGTAAAAAATAGATGAAGCCAGAAAAAAGTCATAAGTAGTGAACCAATCAGACCTGTTCTTTTATCATAAACTTCTTTTCCAAGAAAATATGTAACTGCTACTGTCAGTGTGGAAATTATTACCTGAATAAATCTAATTAACACTTCTGATTTGGAAAGATAATAAAATACAGACCAAAGATAAGGGGTAAATAACTCTCTGCCACTAAAAAATCCACTTGAAGCTGTTCCAAGAACTATGTGCTTTACTCTAACCATATATTCTCCTTCATCCCACCAAACAGCTTGATTTTTTGTTATCCAGAAGAAATACATTCTTATAGCAAAAGCTAGAATCATTATTCCGATAAATCCAAGAAAATAAGGATCTTTAAACCAATTTTTTATTTTTTCTGTTCTTGAAACAAAGTCATTGGATTTGCCAGGGATCTGATTTTCTTTTTTTATAGATCTTTCTCCTGTTTCTAATTCTTTCCCAATTTCCTGAATCTTCTTTTTTTCCTTATCCAAGACTGCTTCTTCATTAAGGATATTGTTTTCTATATTATCAACTTTATTTTTTTCTTCTTCCATTTTCTATAATAATGCGTAGTTTTCAGCTTTTTATTTGTTTTGCCCTTGCTTCTGCATCAAAAAAACAATGTGCCGAGCACTTGTTTTTAGGATGCTCAGAAATTAACGTGGTAACTTTACATTTACATCAGTGATTGTGCAGTTTAATTTCTGACATAATATCTTCAACTTCTTTAAGTACTGTTTCTGCTAAAATACTTTTCACAAGTTCTTCATCATACTCGTTCATTTTTTCCGGAAAAAAATCTTCCAATTTAAAAGAAACAATTTTTCTCAGAATGCCATAATCTTCTATCTCGTGAGGAGAAGTGCAGAAAAAAAGTCCGATTGTTGGTTTTTTTAATGCAATAGAAATATGAAGGGCAAAACTATCTGAACATACCATAATCTTACATAGATTTACTAATGAAGCAAACTCTCTAGTTGTATTCTCTGGATTGTTTTGATAAATTTTTATACTCTCGTTTTTAAGGTCTTCTAATATTTCTTTATGTTTTTCAATTTCGTTAGGGCCGGCAAAAAGAATAATTTCATACCCTAATTTTCTTGCTTTTTTTATAAATTCTTTTAGATTATCGCTGTGCCAAACTTTTGAAGGCCATCTCGAAGATGCTCCGAGATGTATGCCTATGAGTTTGTCTGTATTTATTTTATTCTCTTTAGCAAAATATTCTGCATAATCCTTGTCTTTCTTAGTGAGATAAATTGGACAATGCTGCTGGTTATATTCAAGTTCTGCTACTTCAAAGATCATTTCATGATATGTTTTTTTATTTTTTTTCTTTAAGTCATCATCAAACATAGTGTTAAGATAATATTCTGAAGAAACATTAAATGAAGCAGGAAAACCCTCTTCAAAATAAAAACCGTATTTTTTTTCTGCTGTTATTTCAGAAGCCAATTTTGTTGCATCTTCTTCAACATCAAAATTGTAAAGTATATCAAATTTTTCTTCGTTATTTGTTATATATGGCAAAGGAAAAACTTTCTTTACATGGGGATTGTTTTCAAATAATTGAATGGCGTTTGGTTTTGTTATCCAATAAATTTCAGAGTCAGGATATCTTTCTTCTATAGCCGGAAGAATAGAAAGAGTTCTTACTACATCTCCTAATGCGCCAAGCTTTATTATCATTATCTTCATCATAAACTTTATAACTTCAAAGCATATATAAGTTTTATGAAAGCGTACATTGCAGGTCCATTATGCCTTAAAGAAGAAAGAGACTTTCTTGAAAAAATAGACCAAATATGCAAAAAATATAAGATTAAAACATTTTTACCTCATAGAGATTGTGGATTATGGAAAGAGGGAGTTAATTTTAAGAAAATAGCAAAAGGAGACATAAATGGATTTAAGGAATGCGATTTGATTATAGCTAATTTAAATGGATTTAATGTTGGGGCAGGAACTGCCTGGGAAATGGGTTATGCTTTTGCAAAGGAAATTCCAGTAATAGCAATAAAAACAGATAGAAAAATAGAAGACTCTATAGAAGAAATAAGTGCGATAGTCATAGGTACAACAAAAATTATTAAGTCTTTTGATGAATTAGAAAAAGAACTTGCAAAATTAGTCTAACGTTCTTGTTGATTTTGTTTCTACTGCTCTCCAACCGTCAGCATATGATTTTTTCTTTCTTAGTTCTTTGAATGCTTTAAAATAAAGATAAAGTCTTGCAAAATAAAGTTCAATTGTCCAAAAAAATTCTTTTAAATTCTTCGGGTATTTTAATGCGAAAAAAGCTCCTTCTTTAATCTCATTCCAAAAAGATTTTGTTCTAGGCATGTCTGGAGCAATTTTATTCAGGTTTTCGTGACCTTTTATATTTCTTATTTTCTGATTTAGCCAATCTTTCCAATTAGTCGGATTTTTAACATAAACTTCTGCTGAAGGCACATATTTGACTTGATAACCTTTCTTCCAGAAAAGAAATGGGATTATGCTGTCTTCACAGGCTTCAATGGGAAAGTCTGAAATAATACCTTTTCTAACTGCAAACAAATATCCTGAACACTCAAAAAACTTCTTTTGCTCAGATAGTTTTTTTCTTACTTTATCAATTCCTGCGAATAAAAGATTAGACCAATAACCATACTTAGTTTTTCTATTATCCATTGAAACAGGCTTACCTGTTATGCAACCCACTTCTGAATTTTCAAAAGATTTGATAATTGCTTTAACAGAATTTTCAGAAACGTAAACATCTCCGTCTGTTAAAATGAAAATGTCTTCCTTATTACTTGAAGCATATTCTTGAAAAAGAAGATTTAGAGCATAACTTTTTCCTTCTCCTGGATCAAGATAAAATACAAAATTTTTGTTTTTAATATGCTTTTTTAAAAATTCTTCAACTTCAGAAAAAGGGTCTACAACAGTAATTCTGAAATCTTGCTTTATTCTCTGATTTAAAAATGCTTTAACTGCCCTTAATGTAGATTTTGGCTCGTTGTATGAGGTAATGATTATGTCTATCATCTTACTTTACCTCAAATGGATAATTAGAAGGTCTTATAAGAACAAGTTTTTCTTTATTTTGTTTTAGGGCAACAACCCGACATTTTTTTACTCCTTGCTTGCCTACATCAGAAAGTTCTATGCTTTCTACACTAAGAATCTCTGAGCCTATTGCAAACTTATCTCCTTTCTTAAGCTCTTCTGCTTTCTTTTTCATGTATCTAAGACAAAAAGCAAACTTATAAAGTTTATTCTACTGCCCATATCATGAAAAGCAGGAAAAGTGCTATAATCCTCTGCAGTGGTGGTTTAGATAGCGTAGCCACTGCTTTCTATGTGAAAAAACAGTTAAAATATGACAAGATGACTATCCTTTTCTTTAATTATGGTCAAAAATCATTAAAACAAGAGAAAAAATACTCACTTTTATGTACAAGGCAGATTGGAGCGAAATTTATAGAAATAAAGCTTGACTGGCTTGGTAATATTTCTAATTCATTAATAAATAAACCTGGAAAAATAAAAAAGCTTAATAGAAAAGACCTTAAAGATACAAGCAAAGAAAGCCAAAAATTTTATGTGCCTTGTAGGAATACTATTTTTCTCACCTACGCTCTTGCGATTGCAGAATCTATCTTTTTAAAAGATAAAATAAAAAGTGATATTTTTGTTGGATTTAAGTGTGAAGGAAAAGAAGCATATCCTGATACAACAGAAGATTTTGTAAAAGAAATTAATCAGCTTAGTAAATTTTCCTGCGCAGGAAAATTTAAGGTTTATGCACCTTTAATTAAGAAAGATAAGGAAGATATAATTTTGTTAGGGGAAAAATTGAAAATTAATTTGAATAAGACTTTTAGCTGTTATTCTCCAATCAAAGGAGAGCATTGCGGATATTGTCTTGCATGCAAGCTTCGGCAAGAAGGTTTTTATTGGGCAGATGTAAAAGATCCGACAAAATATTTTAAGAAGAATTAAAACAGACTTTCAATATGCTTTATTATGATTCTCCAATCAAACTTCTCTACGCTTTTTCTGGCTTGTTTTCCTATTTTCTTGTTTTTTGGGGCAAGATTTATCTTATCTGCAAGACTTTTCGGATTATTGAATTCAAAAAGATAGCCATTCTCGTTATCTTGAATTATATCTCGAATCGCAACACTATTACTCCCAATAACAATCTTACTCCTAGACATGGCTTCAATAAGACCCTGCGGCATGCCTTCAACTCTTGAAGCAAGAACATAAGATTTGCATGAATCAATCTTAGCTATTTTCTTTTTCAAGTCATAAATTGCAGATGAAAAAATAATTCTACCTTTTACATTTAATTTTTCTATTAATCTCTTCAATGAATTAAAATATTCTGTTTCTTCTGGGCCTACTATTTCAACTATTAAATTTTTATCTTTTATGTAGGGGATTGATTCTATAATTGTCTCAATTTTCTTTTTTGGAGCAATTCTCCCCAAGAATAATATTTTATTCTCTTCTTTTGCCTGCTTTTTTAATTTGAAGAATTCCTCGGGAATTCCATTAGGAATGTAGACAATATTTTCTTTTCTTGCTCCTGCTTTGATTAAATATGGAATTTCCCAATTACTTATTGCGAGAATCTTATCAAACTTATTTAAATTTGCTCTTCCAATAAAAGCATCATAAAAGTTTACAATAAGGGTTTGAAGTTTTGTTCTAGTTATATTGCCTTCTACAAAAGGCGCATGAGTTACAAGAAAAACCTTACATTTTTTTCCCTGTCTTTCAAGTAGCTTTTTTATTTTAAGAGCTTTTGTTGTATGAAGATGACGATAATTATGCGCCATAATTATATCTGGCTGAAATTCAATGGCTTTTTGTATGGCTTTTTTTCCAAACCAGGACATAAAGCTCTCTCCACCAAGTTTTTTTGCAGGATATCTCAGAATTTTAACTTTTTTTATGTTTTCTGCAGAACAAACAATTTTATTGCTTCCTTTTTCAAGATTAGAAGACATAACCAAAATTTCGTGCCCATTTTTTGCTAGAAGTTCTGATTCTTGCCTAGCTCTTGCCCAGACACCGCAACCGCCTGCTGAGAAGGAACATAATTCGAGGATTTTCATTTTATTTGATTACTTCTAATTTAAAATATAGGTCCTGGACTGGTAAAAATTTTCTTAATAATATTTCATGAATCTTCGGAAATATATTAGCAATTCCTTGAAATATTTTGAAAGCACTTCCGTATATTATTTTTCTTTCAATTATCTTAAATCTGGCCTTTGTATAAAAATTATAGTCAAAATCTTTTGTAAAATAGTCAAAAGAGTAATAAGTGAAAAAGTGTTTATGGGTTGGGTCCTTAAATGCGCCCATTGAAGAAAAATGAGGGACTTTTATTTCAATTATTGCGCCTTTTTTAGAAATTCTATGAATTTCTTCCATTACCTTGATGAGATTGTCTAGATGCTCAAGTGTGGAGATTGAAATAATATAGTCAAAGGTATTATTTTTAAGTGGCCAGGGGTATTTGTCTAGATTGTGAACAATGTCTACTCCCGGAAGTTTAACAGAATCAAGATTGACGAATCCTAATTTGATGTCTGTTCCGCAGCCTAGATGAAGCTTGGTTGATTTAAGGGTCATGGTTATATTTGTGCAGGAGGGTTTAAATTTATTGTGATTAGACTAAATGAATAAATCTATTCAATATTCCTAATAATTATAAAAGTATGAACTTATATTTTTAATGATTCTCTTTAAAAATACATTTAGCTAAAATAAAACCTTAATAAATATTTTACCTCAAAAAAAATAAAAACTTGAAAAGGCTGTGCATTTAAGAAATTTTAAGGATACCTGCACAATTTTGGGTCTGCACAAGCAAGCCACTCGCTTATCAAAACATTTCTTTCATGAGAAGAGCATTCATGATTGCAATTTTCCCGAGGGTTAAATTTCATAAAAAAATCTGCAGATTTTTTACTAAACCATAAATTCTTGAAGGATATACTTTTTATTGAGCCAATAGTCCCCGATGGATCATATGCCTTGTTATGGCAAGTATAAACATTATAATCTGCTGCTATTACTGGAACAACCTGCATCCAATAGCATCTTTCAGGTCTTTTAGTAGAATCAGTATTATCTTTAAAATATTTTTCATATGTACTTCCAACACTAAAAGTTCTATCTCCAATCTGCTTTGCCTTTTCTATCTGTTCTATCACTATTTCTCTAAATTTATCGTGATAAGCCTCAAACTTTGGGAACCAACACGGAGCAAATCTTACATTTTCTATTCCCTGCTCTTTTAAAAATTTGGCAATGTCATAAAGTCTGTCAAAATTATGTTCATGAATTACACAATTTGCTTCAAAATCACAATTTGCTTTCTTTATTTTAGCGAATTTATGCAGATTTTTTGTTGTTTGATCAAAAGCGGATTTATCTTTCTGTCTTATTTTTCTCATCATTTCAGCATCACAATAGTCTATAGAAACTCTAACCCAATCTGCTTCTGCTAAAAGTTCTGCTTTCTCTCCTGATAAATTAAGACCATTGGTTATTAATGACAAACCGATTTTATAATCAAGTGTTTTTTGAAAAGCTTGAGTAATATTTGGGTGCATTAAAGGTTCTCCGCCCCCGGAATATGTTGCTGCCCGTACACCCATATCCCTCAAATCTTCTAAGACTTCCATTATTTTTTCTTTTGATAGTTCATCTTCTCTTTTCATATCGGGATGTATACCTGAAAAAGATGACTCATATACACAATAAAAGCAACCATGATTGCATTTATTTGTCGGCTTTATTCTTATAGCAATTGGGGGTGTTACGACTTCTTCTTCAAGAAAAGATTCAATTTTTTTTTTATGATGAAATACCTTAAATATAGAATATTTTCCGCTTAATCCTTGATTTAAATCAAATTTTGTTTCCGCCATATTTACACCTACTTAAATAAATCTCCTTTGGATATACAGTTAAATACTTTTGACATTCTTGACATGATTGAACTATAAATTTAGCGGCTTCTAAAGGGTCTATTAAAAGATCTCTATCCTCTCTTTTTGAATTCATTTGTGTTTTCATAGCTCCAAGAAAAATATCCATTATTTTTATTCCCTTTTTCGTAACTTCATATCGAAGAGATTCTGAAAACCCTTTTAAAGCATGTTTTGCAGCAGAATATGCTGACTCTCCAAGACTTCCGTGAGCACCGGCAGTAGAGTTTATATTAACAATTACTCCTCCCTCCTTAATAAATAAAGGTAAAATTTTCTTGGTTAATCTAATTTGAGCAAAAAAATCAGTCTCCATAATTTCTCTAAACTCCTGTTCTGAAGTTTCTTCGACTTCTTTTTTTAAATAAATCCCGGCATTATTCACAAGGATATTTATGCCTCTTGTTTTTGCTTCATCTATAAGCTGGTTAAGAGTATCTTCTGAAGTTATGTCTCCAATCACAGAAGAAACCTGTCTTTTTTTTTCCGAAGCTATTAATTCTTCAAGAGAACTTAACTCTTTTGCATTTCTACCATGAATAATTAAATCGTATCCCCTATCTGCAAATTCTATTGCAAGATTTCTCCCAAAACCCTTACTAGACCCGGTTATTAAAACAGAATTATTCATTTTGTTTTTCCTTCTTGTTCATAACAACTCTTTTTCTCTACAATCATACAAGGACGATTGGAATTCATAGCTGCTTGATAATATTCTAATACTTCTCTACCATCAGAAGGAATATATATCGGGAAATCTACCATCTTTTTAAAACCCTCAGTAAAATCTTGTGAATGTGTTGGACCTGAATAAAATGGACCAGCATCTGCAACAACCGTCCTTAATATAACTGGGACTTTAAATTCTCCGTGAGAAAGTCGCTCGATATAATTAATGTGATTTACTATGGCATCGGCAGCAACCAACATAAAATCTTGTCTTTCGAAATAAATAACTGGCTTATAACCTTCAAAAGACATTCCTATACCTAAACCGGTCATTAAATTTTCAGCTACTGGTGTTTCTATTTTTTGAGAATCATTTACGCCGCATAAAGTACCCATAGCATTACCATTTCTTACATTATATCCTATAAATACGGAATTTAATTTGCCTAATTCATTCATAGATTCTATGATTGCTTGCTTATAGGTAATGTTTTTATCAGTATGAAAATCTGGTAAATTTTCTTTAGGTAATCTTGGGAAATAATCTTCATTTGTAAGAATCTTGGTTTTAGATAAGTCTATTCTATCGTCGGTTCTTGCATGAGGATAATTTATTTTATAAGAATATTTTCTTACACATGGAAAAAATTCAGGATTAATCGCCTTGCCCCATCTCTCACTTTTTGTTGTAGTTACAGAACGATTATTATCTTCGATAATGAATGTACAAGGAAGATCAAATCCATCAACATATCTAGCCGCTTCAAAAAGATGCCCCGTATCTTCTGAACCATCTCCTAAAAAACACCAAACTTTTTTATTAGATTTCTTTTTCTTTAAAGCCAAAGCTACCCCCGCAGCTATTGCCGGCGTACCACCTATAATTGAAGAACTAAAAAAGTTTTTACCTCTGTCATAGATAAACATACTTCTACCCTCCAAAATTCTACCCTCCAAATCTTCTGCAGGAATACCATGCAATAATGCATGATAATGACTTCGATGATTTGAGAATACATAATCCCCCCCTTTTACTTCCTTAAATATTTCTATAAGCTGGTCTTCATTACCTCCCGAAAGATGAAATAGGAAGGGCAATTTACATTCTTTATACAATTGAACAATTCTGTTTTCAAATGTTATTAAATCTTTTTTTGTAACCATTTTAAAGTAGGCTATAAAAATTACAGAAATAATCATTTTATAAATATTTGTGTAGTCAAGAATAGTAAGTTTATCTAAGAAAATGATTTGATGCTGTTATAACTTCTTTGCAGGTTATGGAATTTATACATTCTGCATTCTTTTTTCTGCAAAATATTTTTTCGCATCCACTACAAACGTCATTATGTTCTAGGGGAATGCAATATTTTGTTGGTTTGGGCCTCCAATTATGGCCATCTGGACCACATAGATGAACTAGGGGGGTATTTAGAGCCGAGGCAATGTGAGCAATTCCTGTATTTGGTGCGATAACCATTTTTGCTTTAGAAATAAGTGCAATCGTTTCTCCAAGAGATAACTTTTCAGATAAATCGATTATTTTTTTTCGGTTCTTCGATAATTTAATCATATCTTCTGCAAGTTTATGCTCTCCAGGACCTCCAGTGATAACTACATGTAAGGAGGGTATTACTGTTAAAGAATCTGCTACTTTTGCAAATCTTTCCAATGGCCAAAATCTAGAAGGATATCTCAAATCAGATAAATAACCTGAGCCAGGATGAATCACAACATATTTTCTTATCTTTAGTTTTTTTAAAAGAAGATTAATTTTATCATTGTTCTTTTTCGAAACATGAATCTCCCTTTTAGGATATTTGTCATCTAAACCTAAAATCCTTATTATATCCAAGTAAGATTCTATAATACTATGTTTCCTTAAGTCTAACATCTTCCGAGTTAAAAAGAGATTAACTCCGTCTTTTATCCCCCTAGTTCCACCAATTCTATATTTAATTCCTGCTAGAAGACAAGCTAAAGCCATTTTAGTTGAAGAGGGGTGAATAAGAATTGCCATGTCAAAATTTTCTTTCTTGAGGGCATTTACATCTTTAAAAAAATTATTATTGGACAATAAAACCCCATTTACATAGGGATTATTATCCATTAGATCTTTTCTAGGTGGGGCCAAAAAATAATAAATCTCTGCATTAAAATATTTTTTTAATTGAGATAAGATTACAGTAGAAGCAAGTGTCTCCCCTATCGCGCCAGTCTGGATTAACACAATTTTTTTTACTTTAGACCTATCAATTACCTTAAACTTGCTAGGATCCAGCAACAACCATATAAGATAGTCAAGGCAGGCCGCAAACTTTCTTATTTCAAATTCAAATTTAGATGGAAAAGTCAGCATTTTAGTATAAAAAAGAAAGTATTTAAATAGCTGTCGGTAGATTTTACAAAGTAAAAAATATCTGTCCATCAAAATTACTATTAATGGAGCATAGTTATGACAATTCACCTAATTTAAGTATTGACCAAAGAGATTAATAAATATTTAATAATTCTCGTCGATTCTTCATTGTCTTTTTTTTCTAAAATAATCTTTTATATCTAATTGTAAATCTCGGAGTTTCTTAAGTTTATCATAATGCCTGTAGACAAATCTTCTTAATGTGCTGGTTATAAAAAACCTCATTCCACAGTTCCTACAAATGACATTAAAACTATAAGATAACTTGTTTGGAATAATACAGTTACCATATTCACTAAACTTGTTACAAAATGGACATTTTACTCTAAATTTGTAAATATTTTTATTTATTTTTTTCATGGAACTTGGAAGAATATATTTACGATATTTTGCAGTTGCAGAGGCCATATCTTTTTCTAATATTTTAAGTTCTTTATCACTCATTGAGTCAGTCATATTGAAATTAAAATTTCCAAATCTTTTAAGATCTTTAATAAATTCCATCCGATCTTTAATAATCCCTTTCTTTATACAATGTTGATAGATTTCACTAACGGGGTAGGGTTCCATAAAAACTAATTCCACTTGTCCCTTCAAATTTTTTTTCCAATAATTAAGTGTTTCATAAGCCGTTTCTTTTGTCTCAGCTACATCTCCAAAGATAAAGCATGCTTGAATAGCTATTCCCTGTTTGATTGTTTCATTAAAAGCAGTATTAATTTTTTCAGGAGTAATATTTTTTTTCATACTCTTTAAAACTACGGGGCTATAACTTTCAAACCCATAACTTATTACAGCACATCCTGCATCTTTCATTAACTTTAATGTTTTTTCATCAACCAAATCTACTCTAAGTTGTGGGACCCATTTTAAATCCCATGAAATTTCTTTTCTTAGCTGATTCATACTTTTGCAAAATTCATTTAATCTCTTTTTATCTACTGCGAAACATTCGTCATAAATTCTCAAAATATTAATCTTATATTTCTTAACTACCATTGTTAATTCTTCCATTATATTTTTTATTGATCGTTCACGATAAATACTATCATAGTGATAACAAAATGTGCAATGATATGGGCAAGACCTACTTCCAACTAACGAATAAACTCTCGGCCTATCATTTAAACTATGAACAATCCCCCAGTTGCAAAAGCCGTTATCTAAATATTCTTTAAATCCTAAGAGTTCTACCTCTGGAAAGGGGATTGAATCAAGATCCATTATTGCTTTCCTTTTTTCAGTTATAATTATCTGGTTATTATCTCTAAATATTAATCCTGGAATTTTCTTTAAATCGTTTTTATTTTTAATTCCTTCTAATAATTCTAGAATCGTTTTTTCCCCTTCACCAATAACCCCAAAATCTGGTTTTAAATCATCAAAAACTAATTTTGGCTCACTAGTTATCATCGGGCCACCCAATATTAGTTTTGGTTTTGAGATATGACTTCTCGCCGAATCAATAATCATTTTTGTGGAGTCATAATCTACTGCATTGCTACCAGTTAAAATAAAATCGTATTTTTGTTTATCTAATCTTGATTTTATTAAATTTGCTATAGACTCACTATGATGATTCATATTTAAGGCATCAATATGATAACCCTTATTTTTTATACTGGATAGAACATAGGCTAATCCAATCGGAAAATGATAATCATAATTTTTACCAAAATCATATTCCGAGTAATGTTGTGTGTATTTTGGAACGACTAGTAACAATTTCATTAATTTGAATAATACTAGAGATTTATAAATATATGGTTAAAAAATCCATATCTTATGATATTTTTTATCGTGGAGAACAATTACATTACTTATCGATAGATTAAAAAAGAGAATATCCTAAATTATAACATGAAAAAATTTACAAAACTCAATTTGGGTTGTGGAAATGATATTAAGAAAAACTACCTTAATGTGGATCTCTTCAATAATAATTTAGGAATAGACCTAATTTTTGATTTGAATAAATATCCTTATCCTCTGAAAGAGAATCAATTTGATGAAGTCCTTATGTTGAATATTCTAGAACACTTAACCAATCCAGTAAAAGTTATGGAAGAAATTCATAGAATTTCTAAAGATAATGCTAAAATAATAATTGAAGTCCCCCATTTTTCTAGTTATTGTGCTTGGGCAGATATGACCCATATTAGACCCTACTCATATTTCGCTTTCGATTATTACAATATTTCTAACAAAAAAGAAAGTGGCAGTTTAGAATCTAAAAGAAAAATGAAATTTATAGTTAAACCCTACTTAAGTTTTAATAGAGTTTATCGCTATCTTGGGGTGTCCTATTTTTTTAATAAATTTCCAAAACTTTATGAAACTTTTTTTGCTTTTATCTTTCCTTGTGGAGGAATTCGTTTTGAGTTAATAAATAAAAAGAGTTAATAAAAAAATGACAAAGAGAGTATCTGAACATTATGAAATTTTACTGAAATACTTGTTTAAAAGCCAGAATTCTACTAAGCCCATTAAATTACTTGAAATCGGTGCTGGAAATATGGAAGTTAAAGAATTACTCCCAAAAAACATAATTTATCATAGTATGGATTTTGGAAATGAGAATAATCCTACGCTGAATAAAAAAAATAAATATACTTATTTGTTTAACTTAGACAATCCAAGAATACCAATAAAAGACAACTCTTATGATATAATTGTTTGTTTTGAAACATTGGAACATGTTATGTATCCTAAAAGGGTTCTCAAGGAAATAAAAAGGATTGCAAAGAAAAATGCGCTTCTATTCTTTTCATTACCTAATGAGTATAATTTTGTACAAAGATTATATTACTTATTTGCAAAAAAAACAATGTGTGAAGAGCCTTTTGAAGTTGTTGAAAAGCACTTACATATTCATAAACCAAGAGTAAAAGACATTATCTCTTTTTTTTCAGAATTTGAAATCCGAAAAGTATATTATGTGTGGCAATCTGTTAAAATGCCATCGATAGTAGATGATGCCATCAATGTTATTGGAAAAGTATTTCCTTCTCTATTTTCTAGAATAGTAATTGTCAGGGCTAGAAATAACAAAAAATGAATGTTTCAATAATAATCCCAATTTATAATCCGGACAGGAAAATTCTTAAAGAAATAGATCGCTCACTAAAAAATCAAAAATTCTCTGGAAAAGTTGAAATAATTAAGGTTGATAAGGGACTAGGATTAGCAGATTCTTTTAATTATGGAATAAAAAAAGCAAAATATCCTATAATCGTCACTTTACACCAAGATTGTATACCTACTTCAAATGACTGGCTTAAAAAACTTGTTGAACCATTGAAAAAGAAAGAAATGATTTGTTCGATAAGCCAAGTAGAACTGCCCTATAAGCTTTGGAATAAGTTTGATATTATCGCAAAGATTCTTTCAGTTAAAGAACAAAAAGTATTGGTATCATTTGAGAAAGCTAGTGCCTATAAAAAATCGGCTTTATTAAAAATCGGTTTATTTGATGGAAAAAAATTTAGAACTGCTGGAGAAGATTGTGATCTTCATATAAAATTAGAAGAAATCAAAAACTTTACTGAAGCTTTTCCTCAAACAAAAGTATTACATTATCATCCACATAAAGGATATACTCGATTTAAAAAAGAATATCAATTAAGCAATGGATTTGGAGCTTTAGTAAGAATATATGGTTCTAAAAATCCGGGCTGGTATATTGGACTAATTAAATCCATTCCGATTATAGGCTGGCCTGTTTTTTTAACTAGTATTAACATAAAAAAACTGGGAATTAGGGCTTCTTTATTGGCGATTCCTCTTTATCTTTTAGTTAATTTTATCTATTCCTATGGATTTTGGAAAGGATTTATAGCTAAGAAACAACAGGTTTAAGCCATTAATTACTTTTATGTAATTTGATTACTTTTCTCCAAATCGCCTTGATAATATTCCAATCATTTTCATCAAGAGATCTTGAAATGAGGACCAAAATAGCATAAACTAATAGAAAACTTGCTGCCATTAGTATAATTAAAATAATATTCTGCGAAGGAAATATGTTTCTAAGATAGAACAAAGCGATTGCAGGAATTAAACCCATCAACAAAATATTAATCATCTTTGCCCTTAGCGGCATAATTCTCAAATATTTTCTTGCCTGAAAGAAGAAAAGAATATTCAAGAACACCATTGAAAGGGCAGTTGCAATTGCGGCACCATTTATACCTAACGAATTATCCACACCAAATATGCTCGGGGTTGGTATTAAAATAAAATTCAAAATTATATTCAATACAGAGGCAATAACTATGTCTGCAAGAACAAGCTTAGATTTTCCAGCCATCGAAAGAAGATTATTAGAAATAACTGCAATTGAAGCGATAAATGAACCAAATATCAGTATTCTCAATGCATTCTGAGCAACAAGATACTGGCTTCCGAATAATATGTTTATTGCAGCTCCTGGAAATACAAATATTAAAATGAAAACAGGAAGATTTACCATAAATACCCATTTTCCTAATTGTTTACTTAATTGTTTTATTAATTCATTATTTTTATTTGAATAATGCCTGTTTATCATCGGGAAAAAAAGCTGCATAAACAATTCAGGAGTAATAGCCAATAATAGGGCAATTGGAACTGCAGCATTATAAAATCCTACAGACTCAACACCCTTAAAATAACCTAAAAAGAAAGAATCTATCCAATAAAATATCATTGAAACTATCCCAAAAAATAATAATGGAAAGGAATATGCAAAAAAACTCTTTCTTATTATTGATTTATCTTTTTGAAATAGATTATACTTGATAAATAACTCTGAAATTTTGTATTTGCAAATTAAATAAGAAGCGACAAGAACAGCCAAAAATCCCAAACAATATGAAGTTACTACTGAAGAAGATTGAAATCCAAACAATACCAGGATTATAAGTGCTAAAACTCTTATACTATTCTGAAGAATATTAAATATGAAAGAATAACTATTAATCATTTCATATGCTCTTAGAGTACTCAAAAAAGGTCCAGATAGGACAGCTATTGGAACAAAGAAAGCCATTATCTTCAGAAGAATTGTCAAGGCTGAATTATGGAAAATGCTCACAGCAATAAATTCTGAAAGAAAAAATAAAAGAACTGCAGAAAAGATACTTGTTATTAATAAAATTTTATTAGTTAATCTAAACAAATAAGAGATTTTATTACTCTCTCTTTTTCCGCGATATTGAGGTATGAATCTTGATAATCCATCAACTAATCCTAAGGAAGAAATCGCAACAATCGCGCCCAGAATCATAATAACTAACGAAAATAATCCATAAACTTCCGGACCATAATAACGGGCGATAATAACCCTATAAGCATACGCTAAAATTTTTGAAAGAAAAACTCCTACAAAAACAATCACAGAAGTTTTTGCTAGCAACTTCAAAGAATTATCTAGACTGGCCCCTACTACCCTCTTTTTTTCCATGTTTAGATTAATGATTTTAGCTTTTTATTCCTTTGGTGCACCCAAACTTGTGAGAGTTTTGAACGCATTGGTCCATTATACATATAAAGATCAATAAAATCAAAAACCATGTGAATGGCGATACCTATTAATACAAAAATGAACCATTTGCTGATGAAAGTCAACAAAACAAGAAGAATCCAACATTCAATGCCATGAAATATAATTATCCCATACTGGAATTTCTCCCTTTGGCTTGGACTTAATGCCAGCCATATTTCCCGATTATTAACAAACCACTCATATGCATTCTTTAAACTGAAATCTTTCTTTTTTACTACATACCATAAATAATGATCAAAATCAATAAGTACTGAAGAGAGGAAGATGATTATAAAACCTAGCCAACCGACTTGGGGAAATAAGAGGAATATGGCTAAAGAGACTAGAAAACCGAAGATTATGTGTTTTGAGGGTAGCATGTTAGTGTTAATTCGTATCAATTATAGTTTATACGTCTAAACTTAAGTTTATATATTTTATAGCCCCGGTCTCCCTAATCAACAATAGAAAGGATTTAAAAGTTTCAAAGATTTAATCTACATATGGAATATAATACAAATAAAAGAGAGATAAAACTTGACAGAAAAATAAGTGAGCTAGACAAATTTGTCATAGATTTTTGCAATATTCTCAATAAATATGTCCTTGTTTCAGGTTATGTCTCCATATTATTTGGAAGATCCAGGGCAACAGAAGATGTAGATTTGCTTAGCCCACGATTAAGCTTAGATGAATTCACTGCATTATGGAAAACTATAGAAAAAGCTGGTTTTGAATGTCTTAATACTTCAAAGATTCAAGAAGCATTCGAAATGTGGAAAGAACATGCAATAAGATTTGCAAAACTTGGAAAGCCAATTCCCAATATGGAATTCAAAATGATTAAAAAATCCGAAGATGAATATTCCTTTAAGAATAAAATAAAAGTTAAGTTAGAAAATGCAAATCTACAAATTTCCCCATTAGAAATGCAGATTGCCTATAAATTAGATCTTGGAAGTGAAAAAGATTTGGAAGATGCGAAACACCTCTATGAATTATTCAAAGAAAAGCTGAATAATCCTGAGCTGATTAAATTAATAAGGCAATTTAAAGCCGAAAATAACTTTGAAAAGATAAAATGAAAAATGAAAAAACTAAGCCTTTTATCAAATTGAATTTAAATAAAGTAAGAGCAGCCAAGGACGATAAAGAAGTAAATTCACTTGAGAGAATGGCATTTGTAAAATTTTGGGCAAATTATGTTAAAACGCATAAAGATAAAGATTGGAGCGAACAGCAAAACATAATTATTAATTCTCAGTATAGCCAATAGATATCTATTATAGAAACTAGTTTACTCCTTTATTTTTCTTAATATTTCTGCAAATGCTGGTCTTGTAATAAGAATTCCAACAGTAACACATATCAATGTTGTAAGAGCAAATCCTCTTAATAGTCCTGCACCTGCCCAGAAAAGAGGAAGCATTGCTGCGAAAATTGTAAA